>Ga0187894_10005468_pt1 | contig 12930 bp, 11 predicted proteins | sample GBC1701081metaG_FD_136650 | JGI IMG/M metagenome (GOLD analysis project Ga0187894, IMG submission 136650) | White microbial mat communities from a lava cave in the Kipuka Kanohina Cave System on the Island of Hawaii, USA - GBC170108-1 metaG ... | reverse complement strand
CAAACCGATACGGGTCAACGAGGGTCTGTTCGGGGCGCTTGTATTTGGTTGCCATCACCAGTTCTCCTTTCCAAACAAAACGCCCTGCTCCCGCGCAAGTGATACGGCAAGAGCAAGGCGCATATTGTACAATGCTTCCTAGCCCTGCGACGTGCTAACGTCACTCGCGGGGTCAGCCAGATCATCGAGTACCGCCTCGGTGGTCTGGCGCAACAACGAATTGCTCTCAGTGTACTCATTTTCGTCCAGCCGTGCAACAATTCTGAGCAGTGAGCGATAAACGCTTTCCAGATTCATGCCCTGCTGGTTATTCAGTTGTGCAGTTGCTTCATGTGCTGTGGGTTCAGCCTTCAACCCGCTCTCCTCGTTGAGCCTTGCGATGATACGCCACCGCTTCCAGTATGAAATGCCGCGCCATATACGAGTCCGGCAGTTTAAGCTGCTTCGCCAGTGCCTCGATCTCAGCGCGTTCCCGGTCCGTCAGCCGAATCGCAAAGATTCTTTTGCGTGTCACCTGCCGAACGGGTAGGGTAGGGATGTTTGGTTGCTCCATAAGTTGCGCTCCTCTGTTTTACTCATGGTTCCAGCGTAGCACACCGACCCTGCACGAACCCCGCATTTTTCCAGTTTCGGGTTAGCAATCTTGCGAAGGTGTCTGAAATATTTCGGCTCTCCGCCAGAATCGAAAAGCTGACTGCTCAGTGTGTGGTACGCTCATGTTTTACCGATGCAGTCAGCTTATCAAAGTCAGGTCGCACGACCCGTGTAAAATTGGCAAATCTGACCGTCAATTTTGGCAAATCGCCCGTTAAAATTTCCGCTCTTCTGTTCTCTATGTAGAGCGCCTGAGTGACTGAGTGTTTTGTGGTGACGGCAATTACAGCAAAACCAATTTTAATCGCCCGCAAGTTCGACTTACTATCCCTGAAGGTTTCCCATCGTACTATGGTTTAATCAGAGTTTACTCCAAGCGGATTTGAGAAATTTACCACAAGCGTAGATATTGGCGTTAAAGGCTGACATAATGAAATATAGTTCGGCGCCGAACTCGTTTTGTCATGTCTATTTCAATGAGGAGATTTCTCAATGCGTTTTGTACGTTTTGCGGTCTTTTTACTACTGACCGTCTTGGTACTGCCAGTCTCGGCGCAGGATGTTGCTCAAGTTCCTTTAAGCAGCGAAACCTTGACTGTTTATTCTGGACGGAGTGAAGATTTGATTGCTCCCATTTTGCACCAGTTCACCGCCGAAACGGGAGTACAAGTTGAAGTGCGATATGGCAACACCGCAGAAATGGCGGCGGTGATTTTGGAAGAAGGCGATAACAGTCCCGCTGATGTGTATATCGCCCAAGATGCGGGTGCTCTTGGTGCGCTGGCACAGGAGGGACGCTTGCTCTCGCTGCCCTCAGACATTCTGACGCGCGTTCCTGCTGAATTCCGCTCCAACGATGGATTGTGGGTAGGGCTTTCGGGGCGTGCCCGTGTGCTGGTTTACAACACCGAACTGCTGACAGAAGCAGACCTGCCTGCTTCAATTCTCGACCTTGCCAGCCCCGAATGGGCGGGACGCATCGGCTGGGCATCCACCAATGGCTCATTCCAAGCTCATGTCACGGCGATGCGCCTGCTCTTGGGTGATGACGCAGTACGTGCATGGCTCGAAGCGCTGGTTGCAAATGGCGCAGTCGCTTACGAGGGCAATACCGCCGTCGTACAGGCGGTGATTGATGGCGAAGTGCAGGTGGGGTTGGTGAACCATTATTATCTTTATGGATTTCTTGCCGATAACCCCGATATTCCCGCAGCGAATTATTTCTTCCCCGGCGGCGACCCCGGCGCGTTGGTGAATGTCGCAGGCGCGGGCGTGGTCAGCACCAGTGACCAACCCGGTTTAGCACAGCGCTTGATTTTGTACCTGCTTGGCACCGCGGCACAGGAATACTTCGCGGCGGAAACCTATGAATATCCGTTGGTCGTAGGTGTTGAACCGAGCGTTGAACTCCGCCCGCTTGCGGGAATCGAAGTTCCCGTGCTTGACCTGAGCGATTTGAGTGATTTACAGGCGACGCTTGACCTCTTAAGCGAGACAGGCGCGCTTCCGTAGCATGTACTGCTTAAGCCCTTCTCCAGCGCGCAAGAAGGGCTAGTTTTTCGAGACTGATGGATTGTTGAGTCACCACCCTTCAGACAGGATTTTGAATGCAGATTACACAGACTTTTCGCAACACAACCCAGCGCATGACACTGGCGTTTCCAATGAGCATCCCCTTTCGACTGCCCTCGATGCTTCAAGCGATCACCTTGCTGATAGTCGCGCTCGTATCACTGCCCTTGGTCTATCTCAGTGTGCGGGCACTTGGGGCAGGACAGGAAGGCCTTGGGTACCTGTTCAATGAGCGCACCCTCAGGATTGTTGTGAATAGTCTGGTGTTGACCGCTGCTGTCATGTTTGCCGCCGCGCTGATTGGTGTCCCTTTCGCGTGGATCACGACGCGCACCGATTTGCCCTTGCGGCGGGTGTGGTTGGTTGGCGGTCTGCTGACACTCGTGATTCCTTCGTACATTGGTGCTATTATGTATATCGCGGCATTCGGTCCGCGTGGACTGCTGCAATCGCTTCTCGAACCTCTTGGTGTCACTGAACTGCCGTCCATTTACGGCTTCTGGGGCGCGTTTCTGGCGATTACCCTGTTCACCTATCCCTACATCGTTTTACCCGTGCGCGCAGCGCTGCTCAATATGGATCCCGCGCTGGATGAATCGGCACGAAGCCTTGGACTCAACCGCTGGCAGGTGTTTCTCCGTGTGACACTGCCACAACTTCGCCCGGCACTGGCATCAGGGATGCTGCTGACCGCTCTTTATACCTTGAGTGATTTCGGCGCAGTTTCGTTGATGCGCTACGATGCGTTCACCCGCGTGATTTACCTGCAATATACCAGTTCATTTGACCGTCACCGCGCAGCGATTCTTTCGCTGGTGCTGGTGGCGGTGACAATTGGGTTGATTGCGTTGGAACACCGCGCCGCCAGCCAACACCATAACTACCGCATCGGCGTTGGCTGTCAGCGGCAAATGCCTCTCGCCTCGTTGGGCAAATGGCGCATTCCCGCTTTGCTCTTTTGTGGGGTGTTGATGATCGTCGGTGTGCTGACTCCGACAGCGGTACTTGTCTTTTGGCTCTTACGCGGGGCAGGCGAATTGTCCTTTGAACTGCTGCAACCCGCGATGAACACCTTAAGCGCTGGCGGGTTAACTGCCCTGGTTGTCGGCGTGATCGCACTGCCGCCCGCACTCTTATCTGCGCGGACAACCTCACGGTTTAACCGCTGGTTAGTGAAGTTTGCTTATCTCGGCAATGTACTGCCGGGGCTGGTTGTGGCGCTGGCGTTGGTCTTTTTCGCCGCCAATTATCTACCCGCCCTTTACCAAACGCTGCCCATATTGATTTTGGGCTACAGCACCCGCTTCCTGCCAATGAGCATCGGCGCGACAGCAAGCGCCTTGACGCAAATTAACCCACGCTTTGAGGAAATCGGGCGCAGCCTAGGCTTGCGTCCCTTGCACGTGACGATGCGAATCATCATGCCGCTGGCACGCACGGGTATTTTGGCGGGGATGGCGCTCGTGTTTTTAAGCACGATGAAGGAACTCCCGACGACACTGCTGCTTGCACCTACAGGATTTCAAACTCTGCCAACCGAAATCTGGACGGCACACGCACAAGTACAGATGTCGCAATTAGGCGCTCCATCGCTGCTGCTCATCGCGGTCTCAGCGCTGTCGCTGTTCATTCTGCTGCGACAGGAAAAGCGTTCGTAGATCGCGGCACTGCTGAGTGATGACGAATCCTCTAGACGTTACCCATCTGGCGAAAGCGTATCAAAACACGCCTGTACTGCGCGACGTGAGCCTGTCCGTTCAGGCGGGGCAAATCATGGCGCTGCTGGGACCAAGTGGCTGTGGCAAAACGACAACGTTGCGCCTGATTGCAGGATTTGAATTTCCCGATAGCGGCACAATTACGGTCAATGGACAGGTGGTCGCCACAACGACCGTGCGCGTCCCGGCGGAGGAACGACGAGTAGGGATGGTCTTCCAGGATTATGCACTGTTCCCGCATTTGTCCGTCGCTGCTAACATCGCTTTCGGGTTAAAAGGCAGCAAGAGTGAAAAACAAGCTCGTCTCACAGAAATGCTGACGCTGGTTGCCTTACCCGATGTTGCTGAACGGATGCCTTATGAGCTTTCGGGTGGACAACAACAACGCATCGCACTTGCCCGTGCGCTGGCACCTCAACCTGATATTCTGCTGCTTGACGAACCATTTTCCAATCTGGATGTTGCGCTGCGTGGGCAGATGCGTGTCGAAGTCCGTTCCATTCTCAAACAAGCCGGGATTACCTGTGTGTTTGTGACCCACGATCAGGAAGAAGCCCTCAGCTTTGCCGATGAAGTGGCGGTGATGATGTCTGGACGAGTTGCACAGGTAGCATCACCACATCACCTCTATCATCACCCGGCGACCCCGGAGGTTGCGGCATTTGTTGGTGAATCCAATTTTCTCCCCGGCATCGCGCATGGCGCGAGGGTTGATTGCGTTTTCGGGCACCTGCCGCTGGACAAATCAGCGTATGGCTCTGTCACAATCCTGATCCGTCCCGAATGGCTGCGACTCAACGCAGAGAATTCACAAGCCGATGCCACGATCACATGGCGCGAATTCTATGGACATGACCAGCGTATCGGCATCCGCCTTGCCGATGGTACACCGCTTGTGGTTCGCAGCACTGCCGAAGATGATTACGTGGTAGGTGAGACTGTTGGAGTTGGGATACAGAGCATTGTTCAGGTTTTCTTGGATGAGTAAGGTTGCCATAGCCAAAGCTCAAAAATTTGCAAAGCATGAAATGTTAAAATTCAGGGGATCAAAGTGGATTTGTCACCATAGTTGTCAGTTTGTTTCCGCTTGAACTGTACTTGAAAAAGTCATTGGCTTAACGAACAACAGGCTCAATACCAAAAGACTGCCAACAATGATGCTGCCCAGAATAAAAGGCGCTGTTGAACCGTAATTCTGGTAAATGAAGCCGCCAAGCAATGGGGCTACGGCATTCGCAGCACTGACAAAGGACGCACTTAAACCCAGTACACTGCCATATTCATGAGAATTAACCTGCTTGGTCATCAGGCTGTTCAATCCTGGGCGAATGAGACCTGCGCCTACTGAAATTGGGATAATGATTATCATGATCCACAATAACCCACTAACTCCTTTGTTCGTATCATCAGGTAGTTGAACAGAGATTGTGCCGGCTATTGCACCTGAACCTAGTGCCGATTCGCTCAGCAACTTACGCTCGACAATATCTCGAACATAAAATGGGTGTGGTTGCTCAGGTGTAAAGGCGATAAGGAATAGACCAACGACCAACAATCCTAGCGCTGCATAGACGATTTTGAATTCGCCGTATTTACGTGACCAAGGCCCTATAAAGCGTGCTTGTACCGTGACCAGTGTGATTCCCACGACGACGAAAATCAGCGCATTCCCCTGACCGAGCAAACCGAGACGACTTAAGGTAAATAATCCGAGCAGACTTTCAAATCCAAAGAAAACAAGTTGTTGGGCAAACATGAGAAGCAACAATATGTTGACATTGGGATTCCGTAAAATATTCAAGGACAGAAAGGAATTCTTTCGGCTGGAGATACTCCGTCTTTCAGGGGGCAGTGTTTCCCGAAAGACGAAGATCGTAAGCAGAATTGAGACCAACGAACACACAGCCGCGACAAACGCAGGTAAATGTAGATTATCGGTCAATTCAAGTGTCACGATTGAAATCATCGGGCCAAGAATAAATCCTAACCCAAATGCTGCTCCCGTCAGCCCTAAACCCTGAGCGCGCTTGCTGTCATCTGTTATATCGCTCAACGCCGCCTGCGCGGTTGAGATATTTGCCCCAAACAGCCCATCAATGACCCTGGACAAAATAACCAGCAAGAGGGAATTCGCCAACCCAAGCATGATAAAGCCGATGCAGGTTGTGATCTGGCTGATGAGCAGCAGCGGTTTCCGTCCAAAGCGATCAGACAGCGCTCCCATGACCGGAAGTCCAATAAGTTGTGCCAGTGGAAAAGCGGCAACCACCAGCCCAACTTCTACGGGGGTAGCTCCATAAATGGTCGCATACAGGTGCAGCAGTGGCAGAATCAAAGACAGCCCCAACACATCAACCAGAACAAGGGCGAAGATGGGCAATGCTCGGTTGTAGTCCAATTTATGATCTGATTTCATAATATACCCGCCTTGAGGTGTTCACTTGTAAACAAGTTGGGGGAAAATATTCCTGGCTGCGGCAAGCGTTGCCTGAACGTCGTCCGGTGTGTGGGCGCTGCTCATAAAGCCTGCCTCAAACTGGCTTGGCGCAAAGTACACACCCTGTTCAAGCATGGCATGGAAAAAATGAGTATAACGTTCGATATCGGCAAATTGTTTCGCACTTGCGTAGTCAGCAATAGCTGTTTCAGGAGTTTTCAGAAAATAAAACCCGAACATTGTCCCCACACTGCCCGTTTGCAGTAGAACACCGGCTGATCTGGCAGCATCGGTCAACCCCTTTACCAACGCTGCTGTCATCTGTTCGATCTTGTCGAATACATCGGCTGCTAGCAACGTTCGCAGGGTTGCCAGCCCGGCTGCCATCGCCAGCGGATTACCGGAGAGCGTTCCCGCCTGATACATCGTACCTGCTGGCGCAACATGCTGCATGATTTCACGCTTGCCAGCATACGCGCCAACGGGCAGCCCGCCGCCTATGACCTTGCCCAAACAGGTCAGATCAGGGTCAAGATTCCAGAGTGCCTGCGCGCCGCCGGGGGCAGCTCGAAAACCTGTCATCACCTCATCGAGAATAAAGACTGCTCCATTTTGCTTGCACAGATTGTGCAGTTCGGACAGAAAATCGCGCTGCGGCAGGACAAAGCCCATGTTAGCGGCAATCGGTTCCACAATAACCCCGGCAATTTCGTTGGGATACTGTTCAAACAACCGAAAAACTGTATCCAGGTCATTGTATGGGGCTGTGAGTGTGTTCGCAGCAGTTGAATTCGGGACACCGGGCGAATCGGGCAAGCCGAGCGTTGCCACACCACTGCCCGCCTGCACCAGCAGCATATCGGCATGTCCGTGATAACATCCGGCGAATTTGATGATTTTATCCCGTCCGGTGTAAGCACGCGCCAGTCGTAGGGCGCTCATACAAGCTTCCGTTCCGCTGTTTACGAAACGGATCATTTCTACAGATGGAACAGTCTGAATCACCAGTTCCGCCAGTTCATTTTCGAGTCGGGTGGGCGCGCCAAAGCTCGTGCCGCGTGCTGCTGTCTCGATAATCGTCTGCACAACTTCCTCATGCGCGTGTCCTAGAATTAACGGTCCCCACGAAAGCACATAATCAATATATTGGTTGCCGTCTGCATCCCAGATAGTTGCCCCTTGTCCACGATCAATGAAGCGCGGCGTTCCCCCAACACCTCGAAAAGCCCGCACCGGGCTGTTGACCCCACCGGGAATAAGCTGCTGCGCCGCTTGAAATAAAGTTTCGGATTGGCTGGTTTTCATTCCATAACCTCGGCTTGCTGGATTGATGATTGTTTGAGGTGTTCGACGATCTTGCTGACGGTTTGCTGAGACTGATACACGCAATCGGGCATTCCAACGCCGCGAAAGGCACTGCCAGTGGCGTAAATACCGGCTGGCAGCAGCGCTTCTATCGCCGCGATATGTTCCAAATGGTTGACATCATACTGTGGGTTCGCCCTGTGCCAGCGATAAATCCGGTGGAACAGCGGCGCAGCTTCGATACCGAGAATATTGTGCAGTTCCTGACGAACAACATCGAGAAGCCGATTATCATCGTAGTTCATCGTCTCTGGGCTGCGCGAACCACCAAAGAATACACGCAGCAGAACACAGTCCTCCGGGGCGCGATGATGGAACTTCGTGGATGCGATGGTAATGGCATTGATAGGACGCTTCTCACTTTTGGGTATCACCAGCCCGAAGCCGTGCAGCGGGCGCTTGATCTCGGCGCCGTGAAACGCCATCGAGATGGTGCCAGTGCTGACATAGCGTATTGCGGACAATTTATCTGCTGCATCCAGTGATAGCGGACGGAGAAGTTCGGCAGCAGTATAGGCAGGGGTGGTCAGCAGAACTGCATCTGCGTGCAGAGTATCACCACTGCTGGTTGTGACACTGTATTTTCCCTCAGTAGTTCGCTCAATGGCAGAAACTGGTGTATGGAGGCGTAAATCGCCCGTGAGTTGCTGCACCAGTGCAGCAACGAGTTCCTGTGTGCCACCTTGAAGCGACATAAACATGGAAGTCTTTGTATCCGATAAAGATGCAACACGCTGACGACGTGAAGCCAACATCCCACGAATCAGGCTGCCATGGTCGCGCTCCAACTGGCGAAAACGTGGAAAGGTCGCCAAAGTACTCTGTTTATCGGCTTCCGCATTGTAAATGCCAGACATCAGTGGTTCAGCGATCTTGTCCAGCGCTTCATTCCCCAGGCGGCGGCGCACAAATTCAGCTAACGTTTCATCGGACTCATCGCGCTTCGCTGGAATGAAGAGATCCAGCCCCATCCGCACTTTGCCCAATGGGGAAATCAGCGGCGACAGCGCAAAGGGCAAGAACTTGGTCGGCACGATCAACAGCACACCATCTGGCAGCCCTACCGGTTTGCCTCGACGCAGAACATAGACCGTTCGTATCTGGTCATTTGTCCCCAATAGTCGCTCTGATAACCCCAGTTCACGCGCAAGCTGAAGCGCCCAGGGTTTCTGAGTCAGGAAGGAGTCGGGGCCGGCTTCGACCACAAAAGGCGTTTCGGCAATGCCATCCACCTGTTCTGTCAGAATCTTGCCACCCCAACGGTCTGAGGCTTCCAGGACAGTACATTGGATGTCCATCCCGGTTTGGCGCGCCTGCTGCTGCAAGTACCACGCAGCGCTCAATCCAGAGATGCCGCCGCCCACGATGATGATATGACGGTTAATCGCTGCTGGTGAAGATGGCTCATTTGTCCCCGTCGCTACAAAACTTGTCATGGGTTAACCCCTGTCTCATCGTTCTGCTTCTGGCTGTATTCATGGACAAAATCCACCAGCCGCCGCACATTGTCTACCGGGGTTTCCGGCAAAATCCCATGACCCAGATTAAAGATGTGTCCGGGTTTCCCGTTCATGCTATCTAGAATGTGGCGAGCGCGAGCCTGCAACGCTTCCCAATCCGCAAACAACGCCACTGGATCGAGGTTGCCCTGAACGCTTACCTCATCGCCGAGGATCTGCCACGCCTGCGCCAGATCAATCCGCCAATCGATGCCAATCACATCGCCACCCGCAGCCTGGATCAGGGGCAGCATCCCACTTGTATTCGTCCCAAAATGGATGAGAGGCACACCCGACTGGCTGGCAATTTCGATAACACGGCGGCTGTAGGGCAGCACACAGCGTTCATAATCGTAGGGGCTGAGTTCGCCTACCCAGCTATCAAACAACTGAAGCGCGTGTGCGCCTGCCTGTGCCTGTGCCAGCAGATAATGACCGGCAACTTCGCTCAGTTTGGTCATGAGCTTGTGCCATAGTTCAGGCTGGCTCATCATCATATTTTTGACTTTGATACGATTGCGACTGCTGCCGCCTTCGATGGCGTAACTCGCCAGCGTGAAGGGCGCGCCGCTGAAGCCAATCAGGGGGATACCGCGTGCGTCCAGCTCACGGCGTACCAACCGAATCGCCTCAAGGGTAAAAGCGAGCGTTTCCTCCGGGGGCAGAACGCGCAAACGTTCAATGTCGTCCGCTGTGCGGATGGGGTTGTAGATAGTCGGTCCTTCGCCTTTGATAAAATCCAGTTCCAGCCCCATGCCTTCCAACGGCGGAAGAATATCTGCGAAGATGATCGCTGCATCCAGGTTAAAATTGATCGGCTGAATCGTCACTTCACACGCCAGTTCCGGCGTTTTGATGATCTCCAAGATGCTATATTTCTCGCGCAGAGTACGATACTCGACCATATAACGTCCCGCCTGGCGCATCAACCAGATCGGTGTTGCATCCACAGGCTGACGGCGGCAAGCCCGCAAGAAACGGCTGTTTTCAACCAGCCTGGATGTTGTTTGAGAAGAAATTGTGTTTAGCTGCTGATCCACTGCGCCGCCTCTTTCGCAAAATAGGTGAGAATCAAATCTGCGCCTGCCCGTTTGATACTGGTCAGGGTTTCCAACGCGCATCTCTGTAGGTCAATCCAGCCATTGGCGGCAGCGGCGTGGATCATCGCATATTCACCACTCACCTGATATGCTGCAACGGGCAGGGGATAAGACTGACGAACGGCGCTCAAAATATCGAGATAGGGTAGAGCGGGTTTGACCATGAGCATATCGGCTCCCTCTGCCACGTCTAAAGCCACTTCCTTAAGCGCCTCGCGCCGGTTAGCGGGATCCATTTGATACTGGCTGCGATCCCCAAACTGCGGCGGGCTTTCAGCGGCATCACGGAAGGGGCCATAGAAGCCGCTGGCGTACTTGGCAGCATAACTCATGACAATCACATGTTGGAAACCGGTATCATCTAATCCAGACCGAATCGCGCTGACCATGCCATCCATCATCCCGGATGGGGCAATAATGTCTGCGCCTGCTTCAGCGTGGACGATGGATGCCCGTGCCAGTAGTTCCAGCGTCGGATCATTCAGTAAGTAGCCTTCTGGCAAATGCGGATTGTGGTGCTGCTCACCCCGCTGGTTGATGATGCCGCACTGACCATGATCGGTATATTCACAGAAGCACATATCAGAGATGACGACCATCTCCGGCACAGCCTCTTTGATCGCCCGGATAGCGTGCGGGATAATGCCATCGGCATCGTAATTTTCGCTGCCACAGCTATCTTTCGTGTCCGGGATGCCAAACAAAATCACCGCCGGGATACCCAGACTGTATGCGCTGCGGATTTCTTCGACTACCCGATCAACTGACCACTGGAATTGACCCGGCATAGACCGAATAGGTTGTTGAATATCCCGCCCATGCCGAATAAACAGCGGATAGATGAAATCATCCGGCGATAGGTGTGTCTCCCGAACCATGCGGTGTAGAGCAGAGGTACGGCGCAAGCGGCGCGGACGGTTGGTTGGCGAAGTCATTACCACTCCCTGGTAAATTCTGTTTTCTATTCCAATCATGGCTGTTTTCCTATGTCAATTCGGTTGGCGAAATAGGTATCCAGTGCATCTATGAGTCCATCCAGTGTATGCTCGATGGCAGTGGTCACCACAGTGAAGCCACACTCACGGGCGATGGCAGCGGTTTTGGTCCCGATGCAGGCGGCGCAGAGCGCCAGCGCGTCTTCTCGCCGACCACCCTCTTTATCGAGGCGTTCAAGGAAGTAACTCACCGTAGAGGAGCTTGTGAAAGTCAGTGCATCAATCCGTTTTTGTGCCAGCAGCCGCGCGAGGTCAACGCCGCCCTGACCGCAAATTGTCTGATAGGCATCCACCACTCTGACCACCGCGCCCCGCTCTAAAAGCCTATTGGCAAGTGTAGGGCGAGCGACAGCGGATTCGGGTAACAAAACCTGTGTCCCGGTTTCAATGGGCAGATGTTCCGCGAGCGATTCCGCGATGTACTGGGGCGGCAAATCAAATAGGTCTAAGCCAAGCTGCGTTTGCGCGGCTTCAGCGGTTGCCGGTCCAACAGCGGCAGTGCGAAAGGCCGCCCCCGTTAAAGTCAATTCCAAAGCCTTGAGGCGCTGGGCTACCGCCATGACTGTGTTGGCGCTGGTCAGGATGAGCCAGTCAAAGCGCCCTGCGATTAGATTGCATAAGGCTGCATCCAATAGCGTGCTGTCTTCGGGTGGGGCGATGGCGATACTGGGGTAATCCAGTGGAACTGCGCCTCTTGCCCGCAGCAAAACATTGAACGCCTCCGCCTGATGTGCCGCACGGGTATTGACGATATATTTGCCGTTTAACGCCCTGCTCATGCTCCCTGCTCCATGAGTGCTTTTGCCCCTTTTTCCAATGTCTCCTGAGCAAGCGCCATGCCCAGTGTGTGCGCTGCTTGAACATCGTTAGCAAGCGCGTTGGCACTTACTTCAATCTGCTGTGTGCCATCCAGCGAGCATACTTGTCCGCGCAGGATGAGTCGGTCATATTCCCAGTGGGCATAGGCAGCAACAGGCATGGAACAGCCGCCCCCCAATCCGGCAAGAAATGCCCGTTCTGCTGTGACGACGAGTGCTGTATGAACATGGTGAATCGGCGCAAGGGTTTGTAGAAGGGCGGGGTCGTCACGAGTCTGCACCGCTATCGCGCCCTGACCCGGGGCAGGCAGCATTGTGTCAAAATCCAGCACCTGAGTCACAACATTCATGTGACCCAATCGTTCCAAACCGGCATACGCCAGCACAATCGCATCATAACCGCCATCGGCGGCGAGCGCCTTGCGGATGCGTGTGTCCACATTGCCCCGTATATCCACCATCTTCAGATCGGGACGTTTGTGCAAAAGTTGCGCGGCACGGCGATAACTGCTCGTCCCGACTGCTGCGCCGTGTGGCAAGGTAGCGAGGGTATAGCCCTCACGACTGATGAGGACATCGGCGGGATTCGCACGCACGGGGACTGCACCAATGACCAACCCGTCAGGCTGTTCTATTGGCAGGTCTTTGAGGCTGTGAACCGCACAATCAATGCGTTTTTCATACAGCGCTGCCTCTAATTCAGCCGTGAAAACCCCTTTTCCGCCCACGAGAGGGAGCGGCGTATCCAGAATATGATCGCCGCGTGTTTTGACAATCTCGTACTCAACCCGCACAGAAGATTGTCTGGCTTCGAGCAGAGCCATGACGTGTT
>Ga0187894_10005467_pt1 | contig 12931 bp, 10 predicted proteins | sample GBC1701081metaG_FD_136650 | JGI IMG/M metagenome (GOLD analysis project Ga0187894, IMG submission 136650) | White microbial mat communities from a lava cave in the Kipuka Kanohina Cave System on the Island of Hawaii, USA - GBC170108-1 metaG ... | reverse complement strand
CATCCTGGTACTCAACGCGCTTGGGCTAGGATCACTGTCCATGTCGCCGCCGGTGATCGCCGAGACGATCACGCCGATCCCCGCCGTCGCTGACGCCCTGCGCACCGCCCGCGAGCGCCAGGCCGCGCTCTATGACCAACTGGTGGGTGGACAGACCGATTCAGGTGTATAACAGCATCATCGGCTCGTTGCTGAGGAACTAGTATGTCCCCCGCCCGCGTCCTGTTCTCCACCGGCTCGTTGTACCTGATGGACACCGCCTACTGCTTCCAACTAGCCGCCGAGGCCGGTTTCGACGGCATCGAGGTCATGTGCGACGAACGCTACAGCACGCGCGATCCGGTCTATCTGCAAAAATTCAGCCAGCATTACAACCTGCCGGTGCTGGTGTGCCACACGCCCTTCAGCCCGCGTGTCCCTGGTTGGGGGCGACAGGCCGACCAGGTGGGGCGCATCTACCGCACCCTCGACCTGGCCGCGACCTTAAACGCCGAAACCATCGTCGTCCATGTACCCCGCAAACTCGGCTGGCTGACGGTGGGGGTCAACGGGGGCAGCCTGCGCCTGCCCTGGCGCAGCCCGTTCGCGGCGGTCAAGGACTGGATCGAACACGAACTGCCGCGCGCCCAGCCTGCCACAGCCGTCAAGATCGCGCTCGAAAATATGCCCGCTGTCTCCCTGTTAGGCCGCCCGTTTGACCCGACCTGGTGGAACGAGGTCGAAAGTTGGGGACGCCTGCACACCTGGCTCACGCTCGATACCACCCATTGGGCGACCAAACATATCGACCCCTTGTATGCCTACCGCGCGGCGGGTGGGCGCGTCTGTCATGTCCACCTGAGCAACTTTGATGGCCGCGAACACCGCCTGCCGCACCAGGGCATCCTCAACCTGGGCGCGTTCCTGCGCGCGCTGGCAGCGGACAGCTTCGCCGGGACGATCTCGCTCGAAGTTCACCCAGAGCCGCTCGGCTTTGCCGACGCCGACACACTGCGCAGCAACTTGCAGGCCAGCCTCGATTTCTGCCGCGAGCATCTAGGATGAGCCTATCCTAAATGAGAAAATCCACACTGCGCGGATTTAACGTAACAATTTAGCAAGAACTCAAGACTACACTGAAATCATCATTATTGGGAAACAGAAGTCGTTCCAAGAAAGTAACGCGAAAATCATTCAGCCCTTGTATTGATTCCCTCCCTCGTTTACGGGGGAGGGTTAGGGTGGGGGTTTCGGATAACTTTCATGGGCTTACTGAGGATATGAGTATGGAGAATCGTAATCAACCGACCCTCATCACCGGCGCGCTGGTCGGCCTGCTGCTGGCTGCGCCGCTGGTCGCTATTTTTTACCTCGCCGCCCAGGTGATCGGCACGCCCTTTGTGCCGTTCGATGTCTTCGACTGGGTGGGCCGCGTCCTGCCCGGCGGCATCCTCACCTTCGGCATTGACACCATCGTCAGCGTGATCCGCACCTTTAATCTGGGCGAAACCTCCAGCGCCGCCAAAGCCGCCGAGCAACTGCTGGCGATCCTCGGCCTGGTCGCCACCGGCGTGCTGGTCGGCGCGGTCTTGTTCGAGGCTTTACGCCGGAACGTCGTGAAGGGCAGCTACATCGCTGGCCTGGTCGCGGGATTGGTCGTCGGCGTGCCGGTCATGTTCATCAGCCGCGCCGTCAACCAAACCGCCAGCACCAGCCCACTCGTCAGCGCCGCCTGGATTATCCTCGCGTTCGCCGCCTGGGGCGTGCTACTCAATTGGGTCTACGACCGCCTCGCCGGGCAAACCAACGCCGCTGCCGTGTTGAACCCCGCTGCCGCTACGCCGGTCTACGAGGGCGCGGGCGCGCCGGTCGGCATGGGCGGGGACAGCGTGCAGCCGATTGACCGCCGCCGCTTCCTGGTCACGGTCGGCGGCGCGAGCGCGGCCATCACCGTCGTCGGTGCGGGGCTGGGCGCGCTGCTCGGTCGGGGAATTGCCGAATCGTCCGGCACAGATTCGACGGCGCTCAGCAGCAGTGGGGAGGCCTGGTCGAGCAGCAACCCGCTGCCCAACGCCGACGCTACCGTGCTGCCTGCCCCCGGCACGCGCCCCGAATTTACGTTGGTCAAAGACCACTACCGCATCGACATCAACACTCTGCCGCCCGCCATCAAAGAGAGCGATTGGCAGCTTGAATTTACCGGCCTGGTTGAAGAACCCGTGAACATGAAGCTGGCCGAGCTCCGCGATAACTACACACCAATGGATCAGTTCGTCACCCTGGCCTGCATCTCCAACCCGGTGGCGGGCGACCTGATCGGGACGACGCTGTGGACGGGGGTGCCGCTGCGCGACATTCTCAAGGACGTGAAACTCAAGCCGGAGGCGACCCACCTGCGTATCACCTCGGTTGATGCCTTTGACGAGGTGATCGACCTGGAAACCGTGATGAACGACGAGCGCGTGACGCTCAATTACGCCTGGGACGGTCAGCCGCTCACCACCAGTCACGGCTTCCCGCTGCGCATCTACATTCCCAACCATTACGGCATGAAACAGCCCAAGTGGATCACCAGCATCGAAGCCATCCCGGCCTGGGAAGAGGGCTATTGGGTGCGGCGCGGCTGGGACAAAGACGCTGTGATGCGCGTCACCTCCGTGATCGACACGGTGGCGGTGGACGACCTCGTGACGGTCGGCGACCAGCAGTTCGTGCCGGTCGGCGGCGTCGCCCACGCCGGGGATCGCGGCATCTCGCGGGTGCAGGTGCGCGTCGATGATAACGACTTCGTGGACGCCGCACTGCGCACGCCGATGGCCGACACCACCTGGGTGATCTGGCGCTACGACTGGCCGTTTGAGGCGGGCAGCCACACCTTTACCGTCCGCTCCGTCGATGGCGACGGGAACGCGCAGATCGAAACCGTCGTCGGTGTCCGCCCCAGCGGCGCGACCGGCCTGCACAGCATGTCCGCCAGCGCCTAACGCCAGCTTAGAGCAGACTATCGAGAGGGACAGGGCGAGGTCGTGTCCCTTTTGACGTTCCGAACGCCGATGGTCTGATGGCGCTCTCCCAACTGAGTGATTGTTATCAACAAGGAATGAGCTTATTCGCTCGCGCGACCCTCGACTAGGATGCAGTCGGCGACGTTGTGGCCGACCACGCGCTGTTCGCCATCGACCATCGCCGTGACCGGGCCGTTGAACGGGTCGCGCGCCAGCACCTCGATGTTAGCGTCCAGCTTGAAGCCGCGATCCAAAATGTGCTGGAGCATTTCGGCGTTGTCGGCCTTGATGCGCGCCACCGAGGCTGCCGTGTGCAGCGGCCATTCCGACAGCGGGTGCAGGTCGCGCGGGACAATCGTGCCGTCCGGGTGCGGGATCGGGTCGCCGTGCGGGTCAATATCCGGGTTGCCCAGCTTATCGGCAATCGCCTCGATGAACTGGTCGGATACCGCGTGTTCCAGGTTTTCAGCTTCGGCGTGGACATCCAGCAAGGCGTAACCGAGTTCGCGCACCAGGTACAATTCGATCAAGCGATGGCGGCGAATGATCTTGAGCGCCAGCGCCTCGCCCGCCGGGGTCAGCCGCACGCCCTGATATTTTTGATAGTCGATCAGATTGCCAGCCACCAAGCGCTGCGCCATATCGGTGATCGACGGCGCGGCCACGTTCAACATCTCGGCCAGGGCGTTGGTCGAGACGCGCTCGGCCTGCCCCTGCAAGCTGTACACCGCTTTGAGAAAATTCTGCACCGATTCGGATTGGGTTAAGTCGGATTTCTCCGGCATAAATACGCATTCCTATATGCCGATCCCATCGTTATCATAGCATAACTTGGGGGCGAAAAGTAGGACACAAAAGTAAGAAGCGGTTCGTTATTTCGCCAATCGAGGACTTCATGGATCGTGTACCAGCGATCGATCACCAACGTAACCCGCTTGTACCAATGTACAATCCCGCTGCTGCCCTTCTGTCCGGTGCAAATGTCGCTCGTGCCGGGCAAAATGATTCACTCACCTTACGCAAAACCCTCATCCCCCTGACCGACGGGTCGGACACCTTCTCCCTCAAGGCGAAGGGGAGCAGAACCAACCAGGGTTCTTAAAGTCCCTACGCCCAGAGGGAGAGGGATTTAGGGTGAGGTGTATACATCGATTCTTTGTGGAGGAAGCATGCGTTACCAACTGTTAGGCCGGAGCGGGCTGCGGGTGTCGGAATTATGCCTGGGGACGATGACCTTTGGCGAAACCTGGGGCTGGGGCGCGTCGAAGGCCGAGTGCCAGCGGCAGTTCGACCGCTTCGCCGAGGCGGGCGGCAACTTCATCGACACCTCGGTCAATTACACCGACGGCGAGAGCGAAACGATCCTCGGTGACCTGCTCAAGGCCGACCGCGACTATTTCGTCGTCGCCACCAAATACACCTTGACCAAACCCGATTCGACCGACCCCAATGCCGGGGGGAACAGCCGCAAGAATATGATGAAGTCGGTCGAGCGCAGCCTGAAGCACCTGCAAACCGACCACATCGACCTGTATTACCTACACATGTGGGATTACCTGACGCCGGTCGAGGAAGTCGCGCGCGGCCTGGACGACCTGGTGCGGGCGGGCAAGGTGCTGTACGTCGCCTTCTCCGACACACCAGCCTACATCGTCGCCGAGGCCAACACCCGCGCCGAACTGATGGGCGGGTCGCGCTTTGTCGGCTTACAAATCCCGTATTCGCTGCTGGATCGGGCGGTCGAGCGCGACCTGCTGCCAATGGCGCGCCACTGGGATATGACAGTGCTGCCCTGGGGCGTGCTGGAAGGCGGTGTCCTGACCGGCAAATTTTTGAACAAGGTGGAGGACGCGACTCGCCTCAACCCTGACGAGGTGAAACTGAGCGAAAAGTCGCACAGCGTCGTCCTGGAAGTGCAGAAGATCGCGGGGGAAACCGGGCGCTCGATGGCACAGGTGGCGATCAACTGGGTACGGCAGCAGCCCACCGCGCGGATGATCCCGATCCTGGGCGCGCGCACGGCGGAACAGTTGGCCGACAACCTGGCCGCCGCCGAGTGGAAATTGTCTGACGAGCAGTGGACGCGGTTGGATGCGCTGGCTAAAATTGACCTGGGCTTCCCGCACGGTTTTCTCGACAACAACCGCTACGTCTTTGGGGCGACCCGCGATAAAATCGACAGTACAAGTCGCTAGTCGTTAGCTTAAAAATATCCGGCTTGAAGGAATGTTTTGGCCGTATTTGTATTGGCTAACAGCTATCGACTTAAAGGCTTAGGAGGAAATCCGCCATGACAACCTCGATCCTAGAACTCCGGGTGGCGCTGACCGCCGCCGACTACGATGCCCTGCTGCGCTTTTATACCGACGTGTTGGGACTGGACATCGGCGACATCTGGACGAACGAGGGTGCGCGTGGCGTGATTTTCGATATGGGCCGGGCGACGCTGGAAGTGTTGGACGACGCAGCCGCCGCCAGCGTGGATCAGATCGAGGCTGGGCGGCGCGTGAGCGGGCCGGTGCGCCTGGCGCTGCAAGTCCCCAATCTGGACGCGGCGCTCCAGCGGGCGCGGGCGCACGGGGCGACGCTCGTGCATGAGCCGGTTGTCACGCCCTGGCGCGATTACAACGCGCGGCTGGAAGCCCCTGGCGGGATGCAGATCACCCTGTTCCAACCGCTGGACAAAGAATCGCCTTAACCTTCGGGAAGGAGTCAAGTATGGCCTATTATCTGGTGCGGGCGCAGGCGAACGGCGACCTGGACGACCTGCGCGAGCGGTTAGACAGCGGCGAGATCGGCGCGATGCGTCCGTTCGGCTCGGCGCTGCTGTATGCCCTGCAACACGCGCGCAGCGAGGGCGAAGGTTGGATCGTCTGGGAAGAAGAGGACTACTGCCGCCCACCGCTGGCGATGGAACGCGAGGCCGTGCTGGACACCTATTTCAGTGACTTGAGTGTGGAACGGGTGGAAGCCGAGCAGGGATGGGCGCGGATCGAGCATCTGCCGTCGTTGTGGCAAGTGGGGGCATAAACGCCCTCAGCCTTTTCGAGTGTGGGTATTGATCTTTTAGCTGACCGCTCCTACGCTGCTGGCAGCGTGAAGGCGAACGACGCGCCCGGCAGCGGGCCTTCGTCCTCGACCCAGATGCGCTCGCCGTGCGCCTCCAGCACGCGCTGGCAGAACGCCAGGCCGATGCCCGTCCCTTTGTTGCCGCGCAGGGGTTGGTTTTCTTTGTCCTGCCAATACTGCTCGAAGATGCGTTCGCGCAGGTGTTTGGGGATGCCGACACCGCTGTCGGCCACCCGCACCAACACCTTGCTGCGCACCATGTCAGGGATCACAGTAATCAGAATGTCCTTACCAGTGGGCGTATAGCGTAAGGCGTTGTCGAGCAGGTTAATCATCACGCGCCGCATCTTGTCGGCGTCCACCTTGACCAGCGGCGTCCCCGCCGGGATGTCCACCTCCACATGGATATGCGCCTTTTCGATGGAGGCCAGCAGCGTCAGCCGCGCCAACTCGATAATTTCCTCCATCGAGGTCGCCGCGCGATCCAGCACCATATCCTTGCCCTTGCGGATGTCGAGTAAGCTGTCTACCAGGTTCATCAACTTTTCGGCGCTGCCGACCGACATTTGCATGGTCTGTTTGGCGATAGGCAGTTGTTCGGTGCTGTTCAGGTTGTCCTGGGCGATCTTGAGGGCGCTGATGATCGCCGTCAAGGGGCTGCGCAGGTCGTGGACGGCCATGCTGGTGATCTCGTCGCGGAAGGCTTCAAGCTGCTTCTCCTCGGTGATGTCGCGCAGCACCAGCAGCCGCCCGACGGTGTGGTTGTCGTCGTCAATGACCGGCGACCCAATCTCTTCGATATGGATGGTCTGGTTGGGGTGAATTTTGCGCGAGAACTGCCGCCGGGTGATGCCTTCCGGCTCCAGCCGTTGGATGCGCAGCAGCTTGGTCAATTCGGCGCGGGAATAACCGACCTGCGTCTCCGCGTCGCTCTCGGTATAGCCCAGCAGCGTGTTGACCAGGCGTTCGCCAATATGCTCGGTCAGGGGCAGACCGATCAACCGCTGCGCCGACGGGTTGACCTCGATCAAGTGGCCGGTCTGGTCGAGCAAGATGACCCCATCGCGCGTCGAGTCCAGGATCGCCCGCATCCGGTTGTTGCCGTCGCGGATGCGTTCGTGGAGCAGCGCATTTTCCAGGTGGCCCGCCGCCTGGATTGCCAGCAGGCTCAGGGTGTTCAGATCGCGGCTTTCAAACGCCTGCTGTTCGGAATAGGCGATACACAATACCTCATTGATGTTGCTGCCGCGACTGATCGGCACAGCGATCAAGCTGGCGTACTCAATATCGCCGGGCAGTTCAGGAAAGGCCTCGCGGATGTTGTCAAACGGCTGGATGGCACCCGTTGACGCTGCCAGATAGGCTATCTTGCCCATCACGTCCGACTCATCTGGTTTCATATTGGCATGGCTGCGCTCCGTGCCGACCAGCGGGATCACCTGGCTGCTGAGCAAGTCGTAATCGTACAGCGCCGCGTACTGTCCTTTGGAAATGCTGCGGGCAGTCTTCAGCACAGCGTTGGCGACGGCGGCGGGGTCAACCGTGCTGGACAGCGCCAGCGACAACTCACGCAGGCTGGTCAGCGTGTCGATCTGGTATTGCAATTCTTCCAGCAGGCGCGCATTTTCGATGCTGATGACGGCGTGCGCGCCCAGGTTTTTGAGGAAGTCGGCCTGGCTGCGGGTGAAGGCGGCGGTGCGCTCACTTTCGACGTTCAACACGCCGATGGTCTTCCCGTCATTGATGAGCGGAACGGCCAGGGAGGAGTGATACTGTTCAGCCTGCGTCGGATAGTAATAGTCGATTTCGTGGTTATCGCGCACCAGGATGAGGTCGTTGGTCTGCGCCACCCGCCCGATCACGCCCTGATGTTTGTACTGCACCGAGTAGTAACGCTTCGGCCCTCCGGGTGTGTAATGCTGCTCGATCACCCAGAAATCGTCGGCTTCGGTCAGCAGCGCCAGCGCGACCATATCGGCCTGAGTCGTCTTGGCTGCCGCCTCGAATACATCGCTGATGATCTGGTTGAAATCGTGCGAACTCGAAATTTGCTGCACGATGTCTTCGATCAGTGCCAATTGCTGTAACTGCTCGTTCAGGGCGTTATGGGTTTGTTTGTACAAACGCACGTTGTAAATCTGGATTGAAATCTGGTTGGCCGCCGTTTCAAGCAACTGCTCCTCACGTTCGCTCAGGGTATGAGGATTGTGCGTCCCCAGCACCATCACGCCGAACATGCGCTCATGGGCGACCATCGGCGCAAGCAGCAGCGATTGCAGCCGGTGCAGCGACATGAAGCTGCGCAACTGCTCCGACACCAGCGGGTCACTGGACTGGAAAAATAACTGTTTGGGTGTGTCGAGCGCGGCCAGGATGCGCACTTCCGGCAGCACGGGCATCAGGACGGCGGGAGTCTCGGCCAGCTCTTCGCTGCCGCCCAGCGTCCCCAGGACTTGCATCCTACCCTCGTCCAGCAGCGCGAGCATCACCCAATCCATCGCCGTCATCTGGCGCAGCACGTCGGAAATATCCGCCGCCAGCCGTGACAAATCGAGACTGGAAACCGAAATCCGCGACAGATGTACCAGGTGGGTCATCTCGAAGGCGTGGAGTTCGAGCGCCCGAAGTAATTGGGCGTTGTCGAGCGCAGCGGTCAGTTGGTTCGCCAGGATTTCGAGCAGGTCGAGTTCGGTCTTGGTATAGTTGTGCGCCACCCGGTGGTATACCGCCAGGTAGCCCAACATCACGTTGCCGGAGCGCAGTGGCATCTCGACGAAGGCGCGAAAGCCGGCGCGCTGGGCGAACGCGGACAGGCCGGGCGGATCGGTGATGTTTTCGATGTCGGGGATCACGCGCGCACCCGTAGCGAACAATTCAGGATAATAGGGCAAATCGCGCTTGTCGGCCTGGTGCGCTTCGTTCAGGCCGACATGATCCGCCAGATACAGGTCTTCCTGTTCGCGGTTAATCAGGAAGATTGCCACCTTATCGGCCTGGGTGATCGCAATGGCCGTCTGGCAAGCGGTCTTGACGGCCTCTTGCTGATCGACGTTGAACATCGCATTCTGCACTGAGCGGTTGACCAGCGACAACTTTTGCACCAGGTCGCTGCTCTGCTGGTACAAGGCTTTGCTGTCACGCACCGCCAGTCCGGTTTGCCGGTAGCGGACGGCGTGCGCCCCGATGATCGACATGATAACGGTGAACGCGGCCAAACCGGCGTCGGACAGGATCAACGGCATGGTCACGATCAGCGGAAAAAACGAGAATTCTGACAACCAGTGTTCGCGATGGGCGGTTGACCAGATCGGTTTAGTCACCGTTCGGCTGACCAGCCGCGCCAACAGGACACCGGCGACCTGGGTGGTGATATAACCCGCTGCCAGCGCAGCCATCAGAGCGATCGCGTTGTCCTGGTTAATTTCGCGGAGCGGCAGGCTGCCATTGAGCAGCCGGTAGACGCCCGCTGCCAGCGCCACCGACGAACCGGAAATCACGACGCGCGACAGATTGTGCTTCAGACCCTCGGCCAGCGATAGGGATGGCAGTTTGAGCATAGCGCCGAATCGCATCCGCACCGCCGCCGCCAACGCGACCCCAGCCACTACCACGCCCCATGCCAGCCCCGCATCCAGGCACAGCCAGGCGACCATGACCACCAGGTTGAGATAACCGGCCCAATCGCCCGACTCGATGCGCTCCGCCAACAAATCAGCCAGCGCGAACAACACAGTACACAGCAGCCAGACCGCCGCCACCATCAGCCGCGTATTGATCTCCGGCGATAACAGAATCAAGATCAGTGCGGCCATCGTGGGTATGATGCCGATTAATAGATTCAGAGCGGTATTTAGAGGCGGGCGATGTTCCGGGGGCTGTGAATGGGCGGTGGCAACTTCGGTAGGCATAACCGTTAACAAATCATTTGTAGGCGCTTACAATGAAGTGAGCCTTAACTCAACCATACTTAAAATGAACGTTCTCAACACTTCAACTATAGCATACAAACTGCCGCGTTACAATTGACCTTTGTCGCTCACATGATACGCCTGCGCCCCGCCTAATCCGAGCAACCACCACAGCAGGAAAGCGAAGCGATCCCACAGGGTAATCGCGTCGCCCAGCCCGAAAAAGCCGTGCGCGAACAACCCCGCCGCCACCGCCGCCGTGACTCCCTTTGCCGACTGGTCGCCCCGGCGATAACTGGTATATAACATCCATGCCACCACCGCTTGCAAACCGATGAAGACGGCCAGCCCCAGCAGCCCCATGTCCGCGCCGATTTGCAGCCATTCCTGGTGCGCGTGCGGCAGCACCGGGTTAGTGTAACTCGGCACCGGGTATACAGCCCGCACCCTGCCATCGCGGAACATGTTCAAGCCCACGCCGGTCAGTGGATAGTCGCGCAGGATGTGCAGCGCGCTGCCCCAGATGTCGTAACGGATGGTGATGCTTTCGGCATCACGCTCGGCGAGCGCCTGCTGGCTCGGCGGCATGAACACATCGCGCACGATCAAAAGTTCAAACACAGTGATGGCCGCCAGCGCCGTCCAGGCCAACCAGCGCCCGCGCCGCGCCGGGATCAGCAGCCCGGCCAGCGCCGCCAGCGCGATCAAGGTACCGACCAGGGCGAAGCGGCTTTGACCGAGGAACAGCGCCAGGAACAGCAGCCCAAACAATAGCGCCGTGACCACGCGCAGGAGGCGATGGTAACGCCCCCAGGAATAGGCGACCAGACCGCCCATGAATGGGCAGACAAACGCCAGCGCACCGGCCATCTCGTTGGCATTGAAGCCGCCCCGCGCATCGAAGGGCGCGAGACCCTCGGCGATGCGCGGCAGCGCGTCGGTCACGAAGCGCAGGGCGATGCTCTTACTATTCCACTGCGACGCCCCTAACGACAGGACAGTGATGATCGCCGCCAGCACCAGAGTCGCCGCCAACAGTGACCGCATACTGCCACGCAGGCGGGCCTGTTCGACGAAGGTACCGTACAGGGCGATACCCATCAGCGGCCTGCCCATCAGCACAAAAAACGAATAGGCCATGTCGGGCGTGCGGCGGTAGGGCGCGGTGTAGATATTCACGAGGGCAAGCAGCACGAAGGCCAGCAGCCAGCCATCCAGCGGCGTGCGCGTCCAGATGCGGCGGTAGACCAGCCCGCGCAGCACCCACACCACCGGCACGAGCGCCAGCAGCCACAACCAGGGGTCGCGCGCCGGGCTGGCGAACCAGAAGGCGAACAACATGCCCGTTAACAGTATCGGCTCAAAAATGGCTAAAATAAGTTTAAGGGGCGCGGTGTAGATTCCCATTACAGATCGCATTTCATACCATTTCATTACAAGGGACTATTTGACTTCATAATAGAACTGTGTTACCTTTATGCCCGTCAAAAAATTTATATTTTATGCCTTGATATCAGATCTAGCACTGTGGCGGTCAACGGGTGTGAATGTGAAGACGGCAGTGCGCGCTACAGGAGCGGAAAGTCAGCAATAATTATGATTCATGAAATAGCCACGAAAGTGTCCCTGAAGACGTTCCGCGACCGCTCCGCCGGCAAAAAAGTTATTTTACTTTACCCCTGGACAAATTATCGCACACTTTTCCTCAGCCATTTTGTGGCGAACGATCAAAACGGCCTGTTGTATTACCGCATCGAAGACGGGCAGGCAACCCTCACGAGTTGGTTAGAGGGGATGGCGGCGCTGTTCGACCAGACGCTCAACGGTTTCGGCGGCGGCTTGCGCGCGGCGCTGGCCTCCAACGGCGGCCCGGCGGAATGGGGCGCGGCGTTAGCCGCTGACCTGAGCGCGTATTCGTCCGACTACACCGCCCTCTACATTGATGAACTCGACCGGATACCCTTTGACAGTGCGTTCAACAAGTTCATGCGCGCGCTGGTTGGGGCATTACCGAAGCATGCCCAGGTCGCGTTTTCCTCGCGCCTACTCACCTATCAGCCCTGGTATGATTTTGTCGCCAACGGGGACGCGGTCGTACTGGGGACGGAATACCGCAAAGACGATGTGATGTATACCGTCGAGGAAAAACCGCGCCCGCTGGTGGAGGTGTATTCGCTGGGACGCGGCTTTGCACTGGTCAACGGCCAGCCGATCACCAACTGGGACGGCGCGCTGCCCCGCAACCTGTTCTTCTACTTCATGGATCATCATCTCGTCACCCGCGACGAGATTTTCACCACCTTCTGGCCTGACCTGTCGGTCAAAGAGGCGACCAACGTTTTCCATGTCACCAAGCGCAAGATCAGTGAGCGCATCAGCATGAAGGTCGAAAGCGGCAAGAATTACGAACTCACTTCGTATTCTGCCGGTTTTTATGTGCCGAGCGAAAAAGTGATCCGGCATTATGACGTGGGTAATTTTCAGGCGGCCATCGAACGGGCGATGATGACGACCGACGATGCCGAGGAAGAACGGCTGCTGACCGAGGCGGTTGACCTGTACCGCGCGCCCTACTTGCAAGATACGCACATGGATTGGATGAACGCCCGCCGCGACCACCTGCGCCAGTTGAACGCGCAGGCGCTCATCGGGCTGGGGCGGCTGAACAAACGGCGCGGGCATGACGAGGCAGCGATTGGCTTTTTCGTCCGCTCACTGAAGGAAACGCCGGAGCGCGAGGACATCCACCGCGAGATCATGAGCGCCTACCTGCGGCTGGAACGGAAGGAAGATGCCCGCGCCCAGTACCGCACCCTGACCCAGACGCTGCGTACCACGCTCAACATCGGCCCGTCGCGCGAAAGCCAGGACTTGTACAAACTGATCGAAGCGTCGTAGTTTTCCTCGACAATCAATTGCCATATCGGGATTCATGTAGGGGAGGGTTTCAAACTCTCCCCTATTCATTTG
>Ga0187894_10005466_pt1 | contig 12935 bp, 11 predicted proteins | sample GBC1701081metaG_FD_136650 | JGI IMG/M metagenome (GOLD analysis project Ga0187894, IMG submission 136650) | White microbial mat communities from a lava cave in the Kipuka Kanohina Cave System on the Island of Hawaii, USA - GBC170108-1 metaG ... | reverse complement strand
TCGGCGCGGCGAGCAGCGCCAGATACTTCGATCTCGGCGTCAGGTAGCTGGCGATCAACTGGTCGTCCAGACGGTCGAAGTTCCTGACGATGTCGTGAATCGAATAATTCGGCTCCAGCCCCAGATAGAGAGGCTGATCGCCCGCCTGGAAATTCAGGTCAATAACGCAGGCGCGTTTGCGCGAAAGCCGCGCCAGACTGGCCGCCAGATTGGCCGTCACGAACGTCGTCCCGCACCCGCCTTTGCTGGCGTAAACGGCGATGACGCGTCCATGAGACTCTTCAGGTTTCGTAACCGTCTGCTCAATCTTTGCAAAGACCGACGCGATTTCAGCTTCGACCAGCGGCTGTCGCAGGAACTCGGTCGCGCCTGATCGGAAGGATTGGAGTATGACGTCAGGCGAATTATCCTCCGACGAACAGATCACCGCCGTATCCGGCAATTCCTGATGAATCCGCTCGACGAGCTGAAACGAATGGTTCAACTCGCCGTTGAGCAAGATGAGCGCCGCTTGCGGACGCAGCCGGTTGAGTTCGTCCAGCACCTGCGGAGCGTTGGGCAGTTCCGCCACGATAGCCAGCGGGGTCTGGCTTGCGCTGCGGAGGCGCATCCGCTCCTGCTGATTCAAACTCCGGCCGATGACGACTACAGAAATCGCTTTAGACACTGACTTCGGTTCCTTAACTTAAATCCTGAATTTGACTCTTGCGGCTTGACGCCTGATGGAATTACAACTCGCGCTGGCCGCCCGCCCAGCAATGGATATCGCTCAACCCACGAACGCCAAGCCCGGAGTTGAAAGCAGTTGGGCGTATCCATCACGGTAGTGAAGGCCAGTGAAGGGGGGATTATAGTCTCAGCAGGGGGGAAACTCCATCGAAAACGCCAGGATAAATCATCAACAGTTAGTTGAGTAACTGAACCGACATCGGCAGCCAGCGCCGTTTGAAGTTAGCGCTCTCAGAACCCAGATTCGCCGACTCAATCGGGGTTCCGCCGGCAAGGATCTCACGCACAAAATATCCCTTAAGATCGCCGTCTACCGTCACTTCCTTCAAAAAGAACAGCCCGATATTGGTGACTCTCAGCCTCGTTACTCCATTCAAGTTATTTGCCAGCATCGGGTCGTACAGCAACACCGGAATGATCGCGCCATGAGAGTTCTCAACCGGAAAGCCGGCGCTTTTGACGTAGCGAAACATCGTCTCTTCGGTCAGCTCGATCCGGTCACCGTTTAGCGTGTGTTCATGCATCTCAAGAAGTCCCCTCCTCGCCTCATCGCGCTTGGCCGGATTGTTTATAGGAAAGACCGGGATCTCATCGCCGACGCGTATCTCGCCGCAGTATCCGAAACTGGCCTGATCGTACACCGTTCGGTCGTTGATCTTCACTGACGGCAACGCTGAAAAGTTGGCGATGAAATAATAATCGCGTCTGAAAGTGACGAGATCCTCCCCCACCCCCGCCCCTTGCCCCATTATCGTCTGCTGCCCAACCTCGACCCTCAATTGAGTGTCGCGAAGGCCCGTGACGAAGCCTGAGATCGAGACGGGATCAACGAATGGAAAGGTATCGCGCGCGCCGGCGGCGAACCGTGAACGGTAATAATCGCCGGGCTGGTTGGGCAGGCGAGGCGATCCTAAAGTATTATCACCGACTATCTTCACCATGTTGGCCGAGTCATAAAACGTGTCGGGCAAAAACAGCGGACGCCAACACCCCCCGCGTCTGTCGCCTGCGGTTCCTATCGTTCCGGTCCCGCCGTCCACCGGGAGCAGCGAGGCCTTCGCCCTCGCGCCCAGATCGACGCTGTCGAGGCCGAAGATCCCGGCAAAGATCGTCGGGATCGGGACAATGGCGCGGACCCGTACTGTTGGAATATCGTTGGGTGTGGCCGTGTCAACGATTACGTTCCCCGGATCAATGACAATATCGTTCCGATTCGGGTCATTGCTCTTTGGGTCAGGATCGGAGAAACGGCGAAGCTGATTTAGAGCGCCGTACCGGACGGCGAGCGCTTTCGCGAGTTCCGCCTGTTGCGGCGCGCCCGGGTCGTCCTCAATCGCCAGACGCAACCCAGCGCCAGCCGCCAGTGTCGCGGCGTTAACCCCATTTTGAAGCTGCGTGCGCGAGCTGAACAGAAACCCCAGGTCAATCGCCAGCGCCAGCGTTCCGATCATGCCCATGATCGTCACCACCGTCAGCAGCATGATCGAGCCTTTCTGCTGTCGGGCCTGCTGGCGCGGGAATTGACGGCGCCCGGAGAAATTGCGGATGGAATCGGGTGTCGTGAAGATGCGTTTCATTGTTTGACCTCCATCTTTACTACTTTAAGCGCATAGGAAAAATTTCTGAGGTGTAAACGACAAGTGGAAAATGGGAAACGGAAATGCCTCAAAATCTTTGCCCGACTGCTTATGTATTTGAAGCGCATTTTCTGATGATAGCGATTAAGGTTTGTCACTACCCTGCGGCGGCTTCTGATCCTTTGCGTCAGGCTTCGGCGCGGCAGGCTTTGGCGGCTGCGCGTTTTCCGCCTTCGGGGATCGCGTATCCGAACCACTTTGACCGATGGGACCAACCGGCCCTTCCGGAGCGGCCAGCTTCGACGTCAGGTTCTCCGTCGCGCCGTTATTAACCTTGTTCGCGTCTGTTTTGTTCGTGACGGGCTGTTCCGATTTGCTCTTGTTCCCAGCTTCGGGAGTCTGCTCGCCCGGTTTCTGCGGAATCGAGTGACCCGACTGGCCTTCGACCGAGCTTGACGGAGTGGCGCCGGCGGGGTTCGCCGTTCCAACAGGTTTCAACTCGCTGACTCCGGGCAGCCGCGGCAGTTGGTCGGGGTTGAGAGGTTCGACCAGCTTGACGGTCGCCAGGAACAACAGCTCTGTCTCATTACGCTGAAAACTGCGGCTCTTGAACAATTCACCAAGCACCGGGATGTCTCCCAAAAGCGGGATCTTCGAGAGATTGACCTGTTCGCGATTATCAATCAACCCTGCGAGCGCGAAGCTCTGTCCATCACGCAGCTCCAACATGGTCTTGGCGCGGCGCACTCTGAGGCCGGGAATGGTGATGCTCTGCAGCGTCACGCCGGAGGCGAAATCGAGGCTCGACACTTCCGGCTCCAGTTCGAGACGGATGTGGTTCTCGTCAATGATCGTAGGCGTAAACTCGAGTTTCACGCCAAACGTCTTGAAGATCACGGTGATCGCCGATTGCCCCGAGGTAACCGATTGGATGACCGGAATCGGGAACTCCCCTCCGGCCAGGAAGCTGGCCTTCTGGCCATGCATCGCAATCAAATTCGGCTCGGCCAAAGCGCGCAACGCGCCGCGCGAATTGAGCGCGCGGATAAACGTCTGTGTGACGGCGCTGTTGTTCGAATTGCCAAGAAAAATATTGAGCGCCGAACTAGGGGTGACAGCCAGGTTTTCCCTCCTGAATATGCCAGGGTCCCCAGCCGCGTTTTTGATAATCTCATCGGTCACAGTGTAAGCGCCGAACGCCGCTGGGCCGGCCGCGGAGATGAAGGTCGGCAACGCCGAATTGAGTACGCCGTAAGCCGTGCTGAGTTCCCGCAGAACAGCCCGGTTCACCTCAGCCACGCGAATCTGCAATTGCACTTGCACCGCGTCCATCACCGGCGATTTGAGCAGGTTCGTGACCTTCAACCCGGCGGCCTCGATGATCTTCTGCGCCTGCTCGGACAATTCGGGTCTGGTCACGGTGCCCGAGAGCACCACCGAGTTGTTCGCCTGGCTGAGCTGGATGTTCTCTTTCGGGAAGAGAATCTTGATCTGGTTGTCAATCAGCGAAAGATTGACCTGGACGTAGACGTCGAAGACCAGCATCCGCGACGCTTCGCCGTTTATCTTCGGTTTCGACCACGCGATCAGGTTGACTTGGCCGAATTGCAGGCCGTTGATTAAAACCTGTCTGAACGAGATCGGATGTGTTTCGACGACCTTCGGGTCGGAGCTCGAGACACGATCAATATCCTGATCGAAATCAATCACGCGCGATTGGCCGACCTGAACGTCAATCTTGATCGGCTGCGCGTTGTTGGCGAATGACGCTTGCAGAATCGCCCTCTCCTGAGCGATCGCGCACAAGCTCACGGCAAACACGACAACCTGAGCGATCGCGCATCGCAGAACTGGGCGTAGTTGAGCATTCATACAATCCTCCTGGAGGCCTTCGGGCTTTCAATTTCAAGGGGCTACTTCAAAGCTGGGCGCGTTTGGCGCCTTCGATTTTACGGCACCATTTCGACCCGGGTTCGTTTAGGGCCTTCGATCAGTTCAATTGATTTCTCGCGCGAGATGATTCTCACGGTCGGTGTCGTCGTCACCGGCTGATTGGGATTTAAGTTAAGGGTGATCGGCGGAGGCGACTGCCCCGCTTTCGACGGCCCGCCAAATCCGTCACGGGAGCCTTCGCGCGCCCGGTTCTCCAGCGCGATGTCATTCAGCACGTCGCGTCTGGTCGCGCCCGGAGTCTTTTCGATAATTTGATCAATCGTGTTGCGGATCGAAAGCTGCAACCGGCCTTCGGACTCGGCGAGTTTCAATTTCTCGGCTTGCGAGGGCGTGACTTCAAGTGTCACGGTGTTGACCAGAGCCGCCTTGCCGTCGCTCTTGGTCTCCGTCTTCTGGCCGCCGGCCAGGACCTTGACCTTCTGCAGGATCACTTTTGAGACCTGCTTCGCGCCGTCGAGTTGCGGCTGCATGATCGCGATCACGTCAACGTAAGTCTCCGGGGCGATGAAACCGGCCACGCCGCTCGCTTCGTCAACGCGAACCGAAACCGAGCGCATGCCGGGCGCCGTTATCCCCGGCAATCCCGGCAGCGATCCCAACCCCGCCAATTGCTTGTCGAGGATCAGCGTCTTGGCCGGGACGTCCATGAAGGCCACCCGGCCAATCACTTCATCCTTTCTGACCATCGCGCCTTCGGGAAGAAGCCTCTTCGGGTATCGCTCAACGACGACGTGCTCAGGCCCGATCTTGGCGCCGCGCGGGATTTCGGTCTTCGCAATTACGACGTTGGTCTCCGTCTGGGCGATCTCTTTGTTGACCCTGGTATCCAAAACTTTTTTCGCCGCCATGATCGCGAGCAATCCAAAAAAGAGCGCGCCGGCAAGGGCCAGCAGGAAGCGTTTGTTCATTTCATTAACTCCTCAATGTTATTCGTGCTCCATATAGCAGATCACTCCCATATTGACGACACTTTCCGACAGCGCCCCACCACCGCTTTCGAACATTGTCAGAAGTATCGGAGCCGGTGTTTCAAAAGGATACCTGATCTGAATTCCTACTCTGTCGCCGCGCTTCACGGGCGGCGATAGAGTCGCATTGTACGGCTCTACCTCATCATCGCTGGTATTGAAGACCCCATCACTGCCTGGTCTGATCCTTACCCGATTGATCAGAGTAGACTTCGTCACCGGCACGCCTGAGCTATTCATCGAGGCTTTGACCTCGTTAAGGGCGGCGTCCAGCACCTCGTCCTCCGACGAGTACTTGTAAGTCGGCGGCGGGCCGTAGGGCAGGGTCAGAATGCGAGCGCCTTCTCGCGCGGCGATCGTCAGCGATTGTTTGGCTCCCCAGGCGCGCCCCATCTCGATGATGGCGAAAACGAAAATAAGGAAGATAGGAAGAACGAACGCCATCTCTACCATCGTTTGGCCGCTCTCCCCTGGCCTGATTGAATGCTTTCGGGAACCGCCGTTGCAATGTTTCTCGTACATCACGCCTCCTGCGATCTGATCTCTAACCGCCGCGCTTCATGGCGCAGCTTGCTGTGATCATAATCCGCCCGAAGTCGACCGCGAAGTTTCCTATCGGTAGATCGTATGGGTATAGCAAAATTACTCTGACCGACCTCACGTCGTTGCCGACGACATCCAGGGCATTCTGATACGCGCGCTGATCTTCAGAGAAGAAGACGACTTTGGCGCCATCAAATCCGTTGCTAGAGACATATTGGCGCACAACGGGGACCACATAAGTCTCAAAGTTGTTCGAGCCTGAATCAGGATCAGCGCAAGCAGGTGGCGAGCAACGGGTGGGGTCGCCACCTACCGGGCTTTTGGCCCATATTCGCGCGCCCTCGTACGCCGCTCCGTGCAACACCATTTGCAGATTGAGCCCCTCCGCCAGGACCGTCACGCCAACCAGCATAAGGAACAGCACCGGCACGATCAGCGCGAACTCAAGGAATGATTGTCCCTGCTCGCTTCTCCGCGTAAGTTTCCGACGATACCGATGAGGATAACTCTTAAACGTTCTCATAGGGCGCCTTTCTAGCCTTTAACGCAAGAAGTTTGTGTAAACCGCAATCAATGTCCCGGCGGCGATCGCTACTCCGAAAGGCGTCGTCGCCGAAGGGACACTCTTATCATCTCGCCCCTCAAGCCGGATTGCGTAGAGCCTTAAACCAGGAACGAAAAAGCCCGAGAAGTTGAGAAGAACCCGGCGAAACCTCAACCAGGTGAGTTTGAGCTTTCTTTCCCTGACCACGGCGACTGCCGCAAACAGTGGATAACAAAGCAGGGTCGCGAGCAACGCCCTGATAATACCGGTCGCGCCTGTGAAAGCGCCAATCGCCGCCAGGAATTTCACATCGCCGGCCTTCATTCCTCCGACCAGGTAAGGAATAAAGAGCAACGCAAACCCCGCAGCCAAGCCCTTCAATCCAAATCCCAACCCTTCCCAGCCACGCAGAATCAGATTTAGTGTCAACCCAATAAGCGCGGCAGGGAAAACAAGAAGGTTGGGAATACGGCGTTCACGCAAGTCAAAAATAGAAACTGCGATGACGAACGCCGTGAGCAAACCTGCAAAGACTTCGCTCTGCAATCCTATCCCTTTCCCGCCCGATTCCGCCTGAGTAGGCGGCGCCTGCCGGAAAATACAGCGAAAAATATATAGGATCATCGGGCGCCACGTAACGATGACCCTATGTGTTTTCAACGATGTTCAGAGTAGGCGTGACGAAGTAGGGCGTCACACACTGACGACAATTATGTCAAACAAGTTCAAGCTATATAGCGAACAGACGTAGCCGAATGGCTTAGCCAATCAGGCGCAGCCATTGGATCATGGAATGCCACTCGGTGAGGCGCATCTATCTAGGGTCTAAAACTATTTACCGATGTTCAGCCGCTCTGGATCAGGCTCAATGAGCTCTGAAGGGCAATTTTATGGCGGCCGAATCTAATATGTAATTTAGCAGGCCTTCTCAAAATTAAAGGCGAGGTGGCGATCAGAACCGGGCATTGATCATGTCTGACAACGAAATAGCCTATGAAATAGCGCTGTTAGCTGACGTCAGCCTTTGATTGATCTTGCTGAAGATCTGACTGATGCTTGTTCCCATCGCCGTCAGGACGAAAACCGCCGCGGCGCCGATCAAAACCAACAAAAGCGAATATTCAACAATATCCTGCCCTTGTTCATCCTCAATGAACTTTCTGATCATGATTTCCTCCGATTTGCCTAAGTTTTTTGTTTGAACTCAGGCCTCTTGGCTGCGCGGATATAACCTGGGAGATTTAGTACGGTTGATCCGTTGAAGCAACAAGTGACCTAGGGTGAAGATGGTTGTAGCCTACTTCCTGCCTTGAATTGGTGATCCTCTGATAGTCCGGCAATACGATCCACAACAACAAAACACCTTGCAGGTAAGAACAACGAGTGTCGATTCTTTCCTGGAAAACGCCACCTCCCCTAACAGGCGCTTCAGTAGTATAGGATTTTGTCTTGTTATTTGGGGGGCAGAATTGTTGATGCTTAAAAGATCATACGGCGCTACAAGATTATGCAGCAACTTGATCAACAATAAAGGAGCAAGAATGCGGGCGCATTCTAGCTACAATCCCAGGATTGAGCAAGGGGAAATTCGTTCCCCAGGAAAATCCACAACCCGGATTTCTCTTCGCTTTCCGCGGGCGATGTCCATTTCAATTTGGCCCAATTTGGTCTTCAGTTTTGATTTGTGACATTATCTGGCCCCGAACAGCGCCGCGCGCGTAAGCAATCGGTCAGCCGCTTGCTTACGCGCGCGGTACTGTTCCGATGTCCCAATGTTGCGAGCTTCGATTTAGCCCCCGAACACAATCACGCGCATAGAACTCCGGGTAAATGAAGGAATCAACCGACAGCTTCTCAAGCTCAAAGATACCGCCGCTCAAATATGCGGCCTTGCTTTTTGTGGCCTGGGTTTTAATCGGCGGGCTGCTGACTTTTTCCCGAATAACCCATCCTGCCTTCGGCATTCAGGGGGACCTGCCGCTCCATTACTACATTACGCAATCCTTTGAGCGCAGCTTTTCCGAAGGCGAGGCGCTGCCCAGGTGGGCCGGCCTGTTGGACGGAGGACGTGGCGACGCGCTCTTCACGTTCTACCCGCCGCTCAGTTATCTGCTGAGTGTGGCGATCATGAAACTGCTTGGAACGGACGTCCTCGCGTCGCTCAAGGCCCTTTCCCTGCTCACCCTGATTATCGCGCAGGCCACTTCATACATTTTCGCCAGAATTTTTTTCAACCGCAGCCAGAGCCTGATCTGTTCCCTGATCTACGTTCTACTGCCCGCCTACACGCTGATCGCGCTGCACCGGGCATTCGTCGCCAACGGTGTGGCGCTGAGTCTGCTTCCACTTTCGCTGTACGGCGCGAATCTTCTGCTGAGCGGAGAGCGGCGCGCGCGCGGTCTCGCGATCTTCGCGGTGAGTTCCAGCGCGCTCATTCTGACTCATGCGATTACGACCTATCTCTGCGCGGTGTCTATTGGCCTGATGGTCCTGATTCATCTGCCGGGTTCCGGCTGGCGTGGGATTGCGCGTCTTGCCGGGGCGGGCGTCGTCACGCTCGCGCTCACGGCGTTCTTTTTATGGCCGCAATGGGTTGAATCCGGTTGGACGCAAATCGGCCTGCAAACGGTTCAACAGGACTACCGCAACTACTTCCTGTTTGCGAAATCGCCTGACGACAGCGCGTACCGGCAGGCCTGGGCCGATGTCAATTACGCCGCCAGCCTGATCACACTCGGGCAGACGCTGATGGCTTTACTGCTCGGCCTGCTCGGCCTGCCATGTTTGATGCGCCGAAAGGCGCCGGGCCGGATGCTCGCCGCCGCATGGTTCGGGCTGGCGCTGGCGGCGTTCGGCCTGCTCATTTCGCTGCCGGTTTCGGGAGCGCTGTGGCGTTATTTGCCGGGGCTGAAATTCGTTCAATTCCCATGGCGATTCCAGCCTCTGGTGGGGCTCGGATGCGGATTGCTCGCCGCGGCGGTCATTGAAACGTGGCCGGCGCTGAATCCAAAATCGCGAATAAGAATCTCGGCGTTTTTGACCTGGGTCGTGATCTTCAACCTGGGTTTCACGGTCATGCTGGCGCGGCTGGACGAGCCAGGCGTCACCCGCGCCCAGGTCTCCGATCTTTTCATCGCGCCCGGCGCCTCTCCCATTACGCGTGAAGAAGCGCGGAGGATGCAAGACGAAGGCGATCTGAAACATATTTCCTACTGCGTGAACCAACTCTATTTCCGCCCCCCCGGATCGGATTTCAATCTTTACCCGCCCTCCAACCATCCGGGTGGGCTTTCAATCGTCTCAGGGCGTGGCCGTGTCGTTTCACAGAAACTCAACATGGCCCGCCGCGAATTCCTGATTGAAAATGAAGCGCCTCTGCGCGCGCGGATCGATACCTATCACTACCCTCACTGGGTGGCGAGGCTCGACGGCCGCGAAATCAAAATCAATGTCGAGCAAGGCAGCGGGCTGATGTCGGTTGACCTCCCCGCGGGCGCGCATCGGCTGACACTCGATTATGAGGTCAGGCAAGCCTCGCAACGTATTGCGCGAGCGATTTCATTCACGGCCTGGAGTGGGTTCCTGATCTGGATAATTTCGCGGGCGATCAAACGTTTAAGACAAAAAAGGACACCGGCTCAATGACTCTCTCGCGCCGCTTAAAATTGCCATTACTGCCGCTCGCTTTACTCTTCGGTTTCAGCGGTTTTCAATTGGCGATCGAGTCGCTCAAACCTGAAAACATTACTCGCAAAGACTTCCTCGCGGAATATCTCGCGGCCAAAGCGGTACTGGAGGGTGTGAATCCTTATCAGCCTCTGCCCGCTTTGAACGAACGTTTCCAGACTGGAGCGACGCGGGTGTTTCCGCATCCCACACCGCATACACCCAGCTTGGCGATCTTCTCTTTGCCTTTTGCTTTTTTGAGCTATGCGCGGGCCGCCAGTATCTGGCTCCTGGTGGAGATTCTTTGCCTGTCGGCTTCTATATTTATACTGCTCCGTGGATTTAACGTCGCAGTCAACCCATTCCTTGCCCTTCTCGTAATCTGGGCCACTCTGGGCTGGGCTCACGTCTGGGAAGGCCTGGTTCTGGGCCAGCTCAATACTGTCCTGTTGTTCTTGATCGCCGGAGCATGGTCGAACTTGCGCAACGGCAGACAAGGAGCGGGTGGCGCGCTGCTGGGCGCGGCGATCGCTCTCAAGCTGATCTTCTGGCCACTTGCCCTCTTGCTGGTCTTCCTCCGGCGATGGTTGAGCGCAATTATGGCTCTTGCAGTTTTCGCGGTAACCAATCTGATTGCGGCGACCGCGATGGGATGGCGAGTTGTAGCCAGTTACTATATCGACGTCGGACCGTCCACAGCGGCTTTGTATCGAGCCTATGCGCAAAACCTGTCGTTATGGAGCATCGGCTGGCGCGTGTTTTCCGGGACAGGGTCTCCGGCCCTGACCGGAGTGAAAGCCCCGCCCATATTCTTCTCTTTGCGGCTGGCTGTAATTACCTCTCTTCTTCTGACTGGCGCGGCGATCACTCTGGGTTTGGCGGCGTCTATAGAAGCCGGCAGACATGGCAAAGCAGACGGAGTTGTGAATTTTGATTTCGCATATGGGATGATGATCTGCGTTTGTTTACTGGTAAGCCCGCTGACCTGGCCGCATTATTTGGTACTCCTGGCGCTCCCACTGGCTGTGACTGTGCGCAAATTGCGCGACCTTCAGTTCCCGCGCCGGCAGACGTTGTTATGCGCAATCGCAGTCCTGATCTTATTGATTCCCGCCATTTCGCTCGAGAATTTTATATTCTCTCTTTCTCCCCCCCCTGACATTCTCCCCGGCGAACCTGGCATTCAGTCTGATGCGACGGCTTCATTCGCGGCCGGGACGCTCAGTCTGATTCCGGCCTTGAGCTCGCTGATCATTTTCTGGCTGATGCGCCAATTGTCGCGCCTGCCCGGCGAGGCGCCATTGAAGTCCGAATAGAACCTGATGATTAATTCCACCTGGCAAAGGATTATTGCCTTCTGGCCCTTCTGGCCCTTCTGGTTGATCACGCGCGTAGGGCTTTCGTTATTGGCGTTGCTCTGTTCAGCCAGCCTCCCAATTTCGACGCTCGAAAAGCAGGTCGCGGTTTGGCCCCCCAGCGTTCCATTCGGCGGATGGTTGACGAGAGTTCTTCTCGAGCCCTGGAACCGATGGGATGTCGAGCATTTTCTCAAGATCGCCGCGCGAGGCTACAGTGTTGACGACGGCACGCTTTCGTTCCACCCGCTCTACCCGATGCTGGGAAAGATCGTAGGGGCCGTTTTCGGCGGTCACGCTCTGCTGGGTCTCTTTCTGATAAGCAACGTCTGCTGCCTGCTCTTCCTGTTCTGCTTTGAGCGTCTGGCCAGGCTCGACCTGACGCGCGACGAGGCGTATCGCGCAACCTACTATTTTATGTTGTTGCCCGCGGCTACCGTTCTGTTCGCGCCTTACACCGAATCGCTCTTTCTGCTTCTGAGCGCGCTGGCGTTGCTGATGGCCCGGCGCGGCAAATGGATGCCGGCGGGACTGGCTGGAGGGTTGGCCGCGTTGACTCGGCAACAGGGGATATTACTGCTCCTGCCGCTGGCCTGGGAATTGTGGGAGTGGTCGGAGAGAAGTCCGCGAAAAATCCTGGCGAATTGGCGCGGCGCGGCGGGACTTCTGCTCGTGCCCGCCGGCTTGCTGACATGGCTGATCTACCGCGCATCGACGCTGAACGATGTCGTGATTGATCTACGGCGGCCGGGCACGTTGATTTACGGACTGCTCATCAGCCGGAGCGCGACGCAGATGGTCGAGCAACAGAGTTTCATGCCGCCGTGGAAGGCTCTATGGATCGCGCTGAATATTCCAAGCCCCGCGAACCGGATTGACCTGTGCGCGGGCGCTGTTTATCTGCTTATTTTGGCGTTTGGCGGTCGAATGTTATGGCGGCTGCGCCCATCGTATTTTCTATACTCGCTAGTGGTCGTCGTGATCAGTTTCTCGCTTTCGACTGGAAATATGGAATCTTACATGGGCTTGCCTCGCCATTGCCTGCTGGCGTTCCCACTGGCTATGCCGCTGGCGATCTGGGGGCGAAAAACAGCGGTGAATCTTTCGTTCACCGCCATTGGGCTTATCTGGCTGTTTGCGATGTCGCTCTTTTACGTTTGCAAGATTTTGTGGGTGCCATGAGCCACGACAAGCGCGGCGTCTGTGGCGCAAATCGCCGTGCTATACTATCCGTCTTCATGAAGACTCACGCAGGCATTTACATCCACATACCGTTCTGCGCGACGCGCTGCCACTATTGCAATTTCGCAACCGGCGGCTACGAATCGGAACTGGCGCGGCGCTATACCGCCGCCGCGCGCGCGGAGATCGAGCGCGCCGAGGTCTCAACCAAACCCGCCATGCTGGGAGTGGACACGATCTATTTCGGCGGCGGAACTCCGACGACATTAACTATCAAACAGATTTCAAGCCTGATCGAAACCTGCCGGCGAACGTTCGACGTCACGCGCGATTCCGAGATTACGGCGGAGGCCAACCCCGGATCGGTTTCTCAGAATTATCTCGAAGAATTGCGTTCGGCGGGCGTCAACCGGCTGAG
>Ga0187894_10005463_pt1 | contig 12945 bp, 11 predicted proteins | sample GBC1701081metaG_FD_136650 | JGI IMG/M metagenome (GOLD analysis project Ga0187894, IMG submission 136650) | White microbial mat communities from a lava cave in the Kipuka Kanohina Cave System on the Island of Hawaii, USA - GBC170108-1 metaG ... | reverse complement strand
CATGAACTCATGACCCGCTGGTTTATTCTCGAATACAACCGGGCAATCCAGTCCTCACTTACTATGTAGCCACTACCATAGTCGCATCGACCTCTGCCTGTTCGACGATTTTGTTCAGGCCAGTCAGCCGGTTGTCAGACACATAACCTTGACGACGACAACCACGCCAAATGAGAATCGAGAATGATTCTCATTATCGTCTTTATCATCATTTCGATCACATCGCGCCGCCGCCGCAGCAGCAACAAAATGCCCGGCCTCCTAAGAATCGAAAAGGGCGCTCCACAGAACGCCCCTGACTATCACTCATCACTCATTACGCGGAACTTTTTTATCGCACATCCTGCCACGCAGTATGCACTTCGGTGTTGCCCGCTTTCAGCGCCCGTAGCAGCGCGTCCTGGTCAACCGGCAGCGAGAATATCCGCACCCCGGTCGCGTTGTAAATCGCATTGCAGATCGCGGGCGTGGTATTGATCGACGGGATTTCGCCCACGCCTTTCGCGCCGTATGGCCCTTCACTCGCTCGGTGTTCCACCAGCCGCGAAATGATTTCCGGCGCGTGTTTGATGCTCGGCATTTTGTAACGCGCCAGCAATTGTGACCAGGGTACGCCGTCCTCGATAATGAACGACTCGGTCAGGCAGTTGCCCAGCGCCATCACGATCCCGCCTTCAATCTGCCCCTGTAACATCAACGGATTAATCGCCCGTCCAATATCCGTACTGGACAGCACTTTCAAAACGTGGGTTTCGCCGGTCTCCACATCGACCTCGACCAGCGCCGCCTGGGTCGCGTAGCTGAAGGCAAAGTGCATATCGCCGCCCGTACCAAGCGGTTGCGTCGGTGGCGCATGATAAACGTGTTTCACCCGCGCAGACAACCCGTTCGACTTCATCCAGCCCACCACCTCGCCGATTTCCAGCGAGTGGCCGTTCGAGCGCAGCAAGCCTTCTTCGTAACGGATTTTCTCCGGTGGCACGTCCATCATCTCCGCCGCCGACCGCGTGATCGCTTCCCGCAGGGTCGATGCCGCCAAGCGTGCTGCGTTCCCGGTCATGAACGTCTGCCGCGAGGCGGTCGTTGGGCCGCCGTTCGGGGTCAAGTCAGTATCGCACAACAGCACTTTTACCCGGTTGTAGGCCATGCCCATTTCTTCTGCCGCGCACTGCGCCACCACATGCGCGATGCCCTGTCCCATATCGGCTGCCGCCGTCCGCACCTCGATGCTGCCGTCTTCGTAGGCTTCCACCTCCGCCTCGGATTTGTCCGGTGCGCCCCCGCCCAAACCGGTGTTCTTGTAGGCGCAGGCGATGCCCCAGGCGTAGGCTTTATGGCCGTCGCGCCACGCCCACCGGAAACCGCTCCCATTGTGGTGCGCCTGCATATCTGCCCGAACGCCGTCAATCGTTTCCAGCAGGCCGACCGATTCGCGTAGCAGTTGTCCGGTCGCGGTCGTCACGCCGACTTTTTGTGCGTTCATCGCCCGGAACTCGAGCGCATCAATATCCAGGGCTTCCGCCAGCAAATCCATATTCTGCTCGACGGCGAACGCTGATTGCGTCACGCCGAACCCGCGAAACGCGCCCGATGGGACATTGTTGGTATACATCGCGTAGCAGTCGATTTTGGCATGTGGCACTTCGTATGGGCCGGTTGCGTGTGTGGTCGCCCGCGTCATCACCTTGTCCGACAGTGATGCGTATGCCCCGCCATCGCCATACAATTCTGCCTGCACCGCCGTCAGCTTGCCGTCCCGTTTCGCGCCGGTCTTGATGCGGATGATCGTGGCGTGCCGCTTCGGGTGAAAAATGAGCGACTCCTGGCGCGAATACAGCATCTTCACCGGTTGTCCGGTCACATTCGCCAACATCGCCACATGGATTTGACCTGCGATGTCCTCTTTGCCGCCGAACCCTCCGCCGATCAGTGTGCCGGTCACGCGCACACTTTCTTCCGGCATCGCCATTGCCAGCGCGATCTGGTTGCGATCCTGGTACGGAATCTGCGAACCGACATAGATCGTCAGCTTTTCATGGTCGCGGTATCCCGCCGGGACGCCAATTGCGCACTCCGGTTCGAGGAAGGCATGTTCGGTGGTCGGCGTGCGGTATTCCCGTTCGACGATCACATCCGCCTCGGCAAAACCCTGCTCAATATCGCCGTGCCGCACTTTGATATGCTTCAGCAAATTGCCGGTCGGGTGGTTGGGGTGCAGGATCGGCGCTTCGGGGGTGTGGGCATATTCCGGGTCGGCCACCACCGGCAGCGGCTCGTACTCCACCTCAATCAGCTTGAGCGCCTCAGCCGCGATGTCCTCGCTGTCCGCTGCGACAATCGCCACCGCGTCACCCACGTAGCGCACCACATCATGGCACAGCACCGGCCAATCGCGGCGAACCAGGCCGTGCAGGTTCTCGCCCGGCACATCCTCGTGAGTCAGCACCGCATAAACCCCTGATAGGGCTTTCGCCCTTTCGGTATTGATACTCAAAATCCGTGCGTGAGGGTAGGGTGACCGCAGCGTGCGCGCGAACAACATATCCAAAAACACATAATCGTCGGTATACTTGGCGCGCCCGGTCACTTTGTCCACCACATCAATCGGTGGCACCGACCGGCTGATTACGTTCATCGGCTCGTCAACCGCTGGGTCGTTGACCGGCAGCGGTGTCTCGCCTCGCGCCTCCCGTGCCGCCGATTGTATCGCCTGGATCACGCTGGTGTAGCCGGTGCAGCGGCAGTAAGTGTCTTTGAGCGCCACCTTGATGTCGGCCACACTTGGATCGGGGTTTTCCTGGATCAGCGCGGCGCTGGTCATCATCAGGCCAGGCGTACAAAAACCACACTGCACCGCTCCATGCGCGATAAAATTTTGCTGGATTGGGTGCAGCGTTTCGCCCTGCGCCAACCCCTCAACCGTCGTAATCGCCCGTCCCTGCGCCTTGAAGGCCGGGTAAATACACGAGTCCACCGGCGTACCGTCCACCAGCACCGTACAAATGCCGCACTCGGCCTCTTCGCAGCCGATTTTTGTGCCGGTCAAACCCAGATCGAGGCGCAAAAACTGTGCCAGCGTGCGCGATTCGTCCACTTCTACCGAATAGTGCTGTCCATTCACATCCATGTCGAGTTTCGTCATCAGGATACCTCGTTACACCCCTACGCCTTCGGGAACTGCCTGGCCGGTTTGCGCCCGTCTTGCCGCCAGCGCCAGCGTGCGCCGCATTAACACATCAATCATCTCGACGCGGTAGGCTGCCGTCGCGCGGTATTTGCTGGTGCGCGGTTGCAGCATGGTCTGCGCCAGATCAGCCATTTCCTCAATCGTATCGTCGTTCACCGGCTTGCCCCGTATCGCGGCCTCAACGTCGCTGACCCGCTGCGGTGTCGGCCCGACCGGAGCAATACTGATGCGTGCCGCCTCATAATATGACCGCGCCGCGTCTAACCTTACCCACACCGCGCAGCCCAACACCGGCAGCGCCACGCCTTGAGGCCGCATAATGCGCTTGAAGGCTGTCGCTTCGCCTTGCGCGGTTGGCGTGAAGCGAAACCGGAGCAGGAGGTCGCGGGTTGGGTCGAGCAGCGACTTGCCCGGCCCTAAGAACAGTTCGCGGATCGGCAGCCAGCGTCGTTCGCCCCGCACGACGACCTCGGCCTCGGCATCTAACGCCACCAACGAAATCGTCCCATCCCCAGCCGGTAGGGCATGGGCAACGTTCCCGCCCAGCGTCGCCACGTTGCGCACCTGCGGCCCACCGACCACACCGCAGCTTTCCACCAGGCACGTTGCACCTGTCGTAATCGCTGCCGATTTGACAATCGCTGTGTGAGTCACGCCTGCGCCAATCGAAATCGCGCCATTGTTCTGTTCGATGGTGGTGAGTTCGGGGATATGGGTGATGTCGATCAGCGCCGTCTGTGGTTCGTGGCCGGCTGCCCGCATGTCCACCAGTAAGTCCGTGCCGCCCGCGATCACCCGCGCCGCGCCTTCATATCCAGCTAAAAGCTGTAAGGCATCATCAATCGTCTTAGGGGTGTGATAATGTGTCCAAAGTTTCAACGGTCTAACCTCAAATAGGGCTTCAGGTAAGACCACGAGGTACTTTTCGATGGGAATGAGTCCCAGCGCCGCCCGCCAGGCGACCTGTGGTGACAACCTTATTATACCGTAACTTCCTTTGTTTTTACTACCCGATCTTCGCCCGCCGCGCCCGCCATCATCGCGCCAAGCTGCTGTAAATCACGGCTTCTCGTGCGTCGATGCCCACAAATCATCTGCCCTTCACCGCCAATGTTGACCACGCCGCCGCGAAACGCGATGCAGATGCCGATCCCCACCAACAGGATCGGGATCGCTTTCACCAGCGTTTCCGCCGTCGCGTTTTCTGTGCCGAACGCGCCTTGCCCCATTGACGTGATCGCATCAGTGGGGTTGGCATTCATCGCCAGCAGCAGCAGTGAGGCCACCAGCAGGGCGGCCCCCAGCGACAACAGCAGCGGGAGAAAATTGAGTATGCGGTTTACGAATGAGTGAAAACTGACGGCTGCTGGCGACCTGAAAAGCATATTTTATGCCCAACCACGCTGATGCCCTTAATAGTTTACCCGCCAGTATGACTCTGAAATCCAAAAATGTGTACAATCTCGCATCGAAGACTTTAGCGAAACAGGCTAACGATGTGTCGTCTGTTAAAGTTCACACATCCGTTTGAACTGTGGCTGTGCCTTCATGCTATACTACTCACAGTGTTCCGATACTCACTCGTGAGACCTCCAATGGAAAGTATTCAAAATAGTCCCCTGCGTAGTTTCACCGTATTGGAGATTTTGGATCGCACCTTCCGCATATACCGAGACAACTTTTGGCGTTATGCCGGGCTGGTCGCGGTCGTAACCGTCCCGCTCTCGGTCTTCAACTTGATCGCCTCGCAAACTTACCTGTCCGGTCTACAAAATCGTGATTTGAGTTTCGCCCAACAGCAGACCGCATTCACCACCTATTCGCTGGTTGTGATTCTCCTGGCGATCATTATTGCCGTCGTGCAGGCTGTATTTGTCAACGGCACGCTAACCTACATGGCCTCCGAGAACCACTTGGGGCGCAGTGTGACGATTGCCCAGGCATTTCGTGAGGTGCGCGGGCGCTTCCTCACGCTATTCCTCGCGCTCCTAATCTTCTATCTGGTGATTGGCGCCCTGGCCTTTGTTTCTGCCCTGACGATTACCTGTCTTGTCGGCATCCTCGGCTTGGGCCTGGTGATTTACCTGGGCATCACCATCAACGCCTTTCTCGCGCCGACCGTCGTGCTGGAAAACATCGGTGTGATGGCCGGGATCAATCGCGGCCTGGGGCTGGCGAAAGCCCGTTTCTGGTCGGTCTTTGGCCTGGCGTTCCTGATTTTCATCATCGCAGTGGTGCTGCAATTGGCGTTTTCCGTGTTGCAGCAGCTTTTCAGCCAACAGGTGGTCGCCTCGGCATCCTCGCAAGGCGGGCTGGTCGTCGGCACGGTGATCGAAACCATCATCTCGATTTTCATCGCGCCGATCACGCCGATTGCCTTCACCCTCATGTACTACGACACCCGCGTGCGTCTGGAAGGGCTGGACATCGCCCTGGCCGCCACCGGCAAACCGGATGCCCGTCCCTGGGACATCATCTCGCCGCCCGCTGCATCCCGCCTCAAAGGCAAAGACTACGCCAATATTCTCATCCTGGTTGTCGGTGGGTTCGTCGTCGTCCTCCTCTTGGGGGCGACCTTTACCGCACTGGTCAGCAGCTTTTTACCCGGCCTGCCGGTTCGCTAGGACGGTGTACCTCGACCATGCACCGGCACTATCGACTGACTCATCACCGCCTCGTTATAGCTCTCACCCTGATCGGCCTCCTGGGATCGTTGTTCCAAGTCTCTGCCCAGGTTTCGGACACCATTACTGAGTCCGAATTCTGGTCGCTCATGCGTCAGACGGGTGATGCGCTGCAAGCCCCGGTCGTGCCACCAGAAGAATTGGCGCGTTTGCGCGCACTGTGGGCGGGTGTCCGTGCTGTAGTTCTGAACGACGAGACGCAGATAACCGTTGACCTGACCTGGCTCACATCTCGCCTGGAGCAGGCTGATCCCGCAGAGCGCGAGAAATTAGCGGCTCGTGTACAGGCGCTTTTGGATTACCGCGCGAGTCAAGTCCTGGCCGCCGAGGAAGGCGATCCCTTCGCCGCGCTCAATCGCGTCCTGGGAGACTCTCGCTTTCAATACGGAGATGTGACGCCGACCCCACCGCCGCCACCCGATGACCTGAACTTGCCCGACCTCCCGCAACCAGGAGTGGGGTTCAGCCAGATTGTCCTGATTATTGGCGGCATGATTGTTGTTCTGCTCATCGTCGCCTACGTTGCGCGCGGGCTGCAAATTCAAGCGGTGACATCGGACGAACCCCTCGAACCTGAATACCCGCAGACATCGGTGCGGGCCGACGAACTGGCCGCAACCTCCGAAACGGTACGCGATTACCGGGCTGCCGTGCGTTACCTTTACCTATCGAGCCTGCTCATGCTCGACGAACGCGGCATGATCCGCTACGACCGAACCTTGACCAACCGTGAACACTTACAGCAAATCGCCGATCAGCCCCAGCTCCATGAGTTGCTACGTCCTGTGGTGAGTACCTTTGATCGCGTGTGGTATGGTTTCGCCCCGCTGAACGAAATACGGTATCAAGAATTTCGCCAGAATGTCGAACGTCTGCGGGAGTTAGCCCGATGACCCGACTAAGCGACAACCGCCTGATCGCCGGGGCATTGGTGGGCATCGTCCTCGTGGCTGTGTTTACCCTCCTCGTCTCCCCGCCGCCCCCTGCGCCAGCCCTCAGTGTCCGCAGCGCCGCGTCCGACGGCGCGATGGCACTCAGCCTTTGGTTGGAGCAAAGCGGATTCACCGTGCGCCAGGTCTTGTCGAATCCGATCAAATTTGGTGAGATTGACGCACTGCTGGTGCTAAATCCGCTCTATCCCTATGCCGATGCCGAGGCGCTCCGTATCCGCGAATGGGTCGAGGACGGCCACGTTCTGATTGTCGCCGGTACAGCGCCCTTCATCATAAACGATCTCCTGTCGGTGTTTGATGTTTCCTTGCGCTATCTACCGTCGCCCGTGCAAAACTTGTCACCGGCGCTGCCCACGCTCCGGTCGCCGCCGGTCGAAACGGTGAGCGCCAGTGCGTCCTACGTGATCGATTCCACCCGTGATGACATTGTGGTTCATATTGCCAACGGCGCTGACCCAGTGTTGATCTCGTTTCAGCAGGGCGCTGGCACAGTCTGGGTCTCCGGCCTGACACAGCCCTTCACCAATCGGGGTTTGGGGGATGAGCAAAATGCCCGGCTGGTGTTGAACCTGCTGTCAAATGTGCCGGAACAGTCAATCATCGGATTTGACGAAGCCCGACACGGTTTTCAAGAAGCGTCTGCCTCCTTGTCTGGCTGGTTGGTCAGCAGCCCGGCAGGGTGGGGCATCCTCCTCGCGCTGCTGCTGACCATGACCTTTTTATCCCTGCGCGGGCGGCGCTTCGGTCGTCCGATACCCGTCCCCGAAGAACGGCTGCGGCGCGAGCCGGTCGAATATATCCAGGCGATGGCGAACCTCCTCCGACGTTCCGGCCAGCCCGATGAAATGTTGAAGCATTATGGTGGTCGCCTGCGCCGCTCCCTGTCGGAACGTTATGCGGTGGATCCCCATTTGCGCGACGATGAAATGGTCAAGGCGATTGCCTACCGCGATGCCGACCTTGACCCGGCGCAGTTGCGCAGCCTGCTCGGTCGTTTAGCGCGAAACCGATTGGGTGAACAAGAATTGCTCGATACGATTAAGGATGTTGACGATTGGCTGAGGAAAATTTCGTGATAAATCGGTCAGAAACGGATGCAGGTCGCCTGTTGTCACTCGCGGAACGGTTACGCGAGCAGGCGGCGCGCGTACTGGTTGGGCAGGACGAGGCCATCGAACTGCTAATCGTCGCCCTGATGGCGCGCGGCCATGTGCTGCTGGAAGGCGTTCCCGGCACGGCCAAAACCCTTATGGCAAAAACCCTGGCCGGTCTGGTGCGCGCCGAGTATCGCCGGATTCAATTCACACCCGACTTGATGCCCTCGGATGTGGTCGGGACGGTCGTGTTTGATACCCAATCCGGGCAGTTTAACCTCAAGCGCGGTCCGATTTTCACCCAAATTCTGCTGGCCGACGAGATCAACCGCGCTCCGGCCAAGACCCAAGCGGCGCTGCTCGAAGCAATGGAAGAGCGCCAGGTCAGCATCGAAGGCGACACGCAGATGCTCCCTGACCCGTTCATGGTCATCGCCACCCAGAACCCGGTCGAGATGGACGGCACCTATCCCTTGCCGGAGGCGCAGCTTGACCGCTTTCTGTTCAAGATCAAAGTCGGTTATTTGCCGCCGGAGCAAGAGGTAGAAGTCTACCGGCGCTACCACGAAGGTTTCGATGCTCACAATCTGGCCGCTACTGGCCTGACTCCGGTCGTCTCCCCGTCACAGCTTGCCCAAATCCGCCAGCTTATCCAGACCGTCCGCGTCGAAGAGGGGGTGTTAAACTATATCGCTTCGATTACGAATGCGACCCGCGCCAGTGCTGATCTGGCATTGGGTGCGAGTACGCGGGCGGGCGTCGCGTTGCTGCTTGCTTCTAAGGCGCTTGCCGCGCTGCGCGGGCGGGATTACATCGCGCCTGACGACATCAAACTCATGGTGCCGCCGGTCTTACGCCACCGGGTCTACCTGCGCCCGGAAGCGGAAATCGAGGGTCTGGATACCGATGCCGTTTTCCGCCGCCTGTTGGCGAAGCTCGAAGTGCCGCGTTAGCTGTGTTGACCGCGCGTTTTTTCGGCTTCGCGCTGGCCTGCCCGGCGCTGCTCCTGTTGGGTGAATTTTTCCCATTCCTCATGCCGATGGCGCTGGCCTTTGGGTTAGGGCTGTTGTTCCTGGCCTGGCTGGATCGCCATAGCGCCGGGACGATCAGCCAGTTCGATCTCCGCCGCGAGCATGACCAGAAATTGTCGTTGGGCGTTCCCAACCGCATCGTGCTTGAAATGATCTCGCGCGCCCCTCGTCCAGTAGCGGTTACGCTCCGTGACGAACCACCGCCGGCCTTCGTCGGCGCGGATCGTGCCACCCTGTCGGCCACGCTCTTGCCTCGTGAACCCGTCACCCTGGAGTATCACGTTCGCCCGCTGCAACGCGGCGATTACGGCTTCGGCGACCTGAACCTGCGCTGGCGTGGGCCGCTGAATTTTTATGTTCGTCAGGCGGTCGTTAAAGCCGCTGCGCCGGTCAAGGTCTATCCCAACCTGCACGAAATCCGCAAATATGATTTACTCGCCCGCCGCGACCAATTGGCCGATATGGGTCTGCGCAACGTTCGCCTGCGCGGGGAAGGCACGGCCTTCGAGAGTTTGCGTGATTACACACCTGATGACCCCTACCGTATCATCAACTGGAAGGCAACCGCCCGTCGGGGAAAGCCCATCAGCACCGACTACGAGCCAGAACGCAGCCAGCGGGTCGTGCTTTTGCTCGATGTCGGGCGTATGATGCGCAGCCCGATCCGTGTGGACGACCCTGACGGCCTATCATGGAACATGGCGAAGGTCGATTTTGTGATTAACAGTGTGCTGCTGTTCGCCTATGTGGCGACCTTGAAGGGCGATCAGGTCGGCCTGCTGGTCTTCGCCGATCAGGTGCAGCAGTTTATCGCGCCGGAAGCCGGACGGGGACACTTCCAAAAATTGCTCGAAGCCATGTATGCGCTCGGCAGCCAGCCGGTCGAGGCCGATTACGCACGCGCCCTCAGCTTTCTCCATGCCCACAATAAAAAGCGTTCGCTGGTCGTCCTGTTCACTGATCTGAGCGGTTCGCGCGCGTCGGACTCATTAGCCTTGCATGTCCCGCGCCTCGCCCCGCGCCATCTGCCCATGCTGGTGACGATCCGCGATCCCGCCCTCGACCACGAGGCCGCCCAGCGCCCGACGACCTCCGATACCCTCTACCGCCGCGCGGTGGCCGAGCAAATCATCGACGAACGCCGACTCTTGCTCGATCATCTGGGGCGGCGCGGCGTGCTGACGCTCGATGTCGCGGCGGAACACCTGACGATGGCAGTGATCAACCGCTATTTACAGCTTAAGGCGCGACTGTATCTATGAATCCGCCAATTCAAACGCGCGGACGACGTATTCCAGGAACATCTCGGCGCGGCCTAACGAGTTTACTGCGCCCGGAATGCCGATGCGTTCGGCAATCGGCTGCGCCACCAGGATGGCGACTTGTTCACGATTGGTAAGTTGGCTGCGACGTTGTAAATAATGGACGATGTTGCGCCGGTCATTCTGGTCGAGGTTGCTGATCTGGATATTCGATGGGATGAGGTCATAACGCGATATATGCAGATATTCGACTTGCAGGTCTTCTTGTATCGTATTCAGATTCAGCCGGGGGCGTTCATAAACCACAATCGTCCTTGCCGCCAGGTCGCCGAGCCGTTGGGTATGCTTGGTCGAAAACAGTACCAGCAGACCTACGCCGTAGCCCAGCGGTAGGAAGTCAAACAGCCGCACCAGGTTGCGGATCAGGATCGCGCTGGCCGTCATCGGCATCCCGTTGGCCTGCACCACGCGGATACCCACACGGCGTTTGCCCGGCGTCTGGCCGTTCCACATGAACTCAAAGAACAGGTGATAGAATGAAATGATGACGAATTGAACCAGCACCAGCAGCCCGATCGCCAATGCCGTGTCGGTGGGCGCGCTGTTCCGCAGCGCCCCCGAAAACAAGCATAGGAGCAAAATCATCACGGCCATCACGAATACATAGTCAATCAGCGCGGCGATGCAGCGGCTGCCGAATCCGGCGATTTCGGCCTCAAGCACGACATTTTCGGGGGTGTCGATGAATACGCGGTTTTCAGACAAGCTCAGTTTCCCATCGGTATAATCACTATGATGAGTGTAAACGATTTTATCAAACTGCGGGAAAAAGATTGGGCGCGGCTGGGTGTGTTGATCGACCAACACAAAGGCCGCGAGTCCCTCAACGCCGTCGAGGTGCGCGAGTTAGGGACACTCTATCGGGCGGTCACGTCCGACCTGGCACAAGCGCGCCGCGATTATAGCGGTCAGAAGGTCGCATTATTCCTCAACCAATTGCTCACGCGCGCCCACAGTTTCATCTACCAACAAGATGTCAGCGATTGGCGGCAAATTCCGCGTTACTTCACCCGTACCCTGCCGCAGGCCTTCCGCCAAACCTGGCTATTCACCTTCATCGCCTTTTTGTTGTTCGCCGTACCCGCAGTGGTTGGCTATCGTCTCGCTTACACCAACCCGGATGTCGCCGAACCGTTGGATTTGGTCTTCGTGCGCGAAACGCTGGCGGACAGCGAAACCTGGACGGATATTCCCGTCGAGGAACGCCCGTATGTCTCAGCTTTCATCATGAGCAATAACATCCGCGTGGCGATCCTGGCTTTCGGCGGCGGCATTACCTTCGGGCTGTTCACGCTCTACATGCTCGTGACCAACGGCTTGATGATCGGCGCGGTGTTGGGTCTTGCCGCCCACTACAATATGAGCAGTACACTGGTGGAATTCATCATCGGGCATGGCGTGGTCGAACTCAGCGTGATCTTCATCGCTGGCGGCGCGGGTTTGCAATTGGGTTGGGCGCTCCTCAACCCCGGCCCATACACCCGCCGCGATGCCCTCGGCCTGGCCGCGCGGCGTGCCGTCTATCTGGTGATGGCGGCCATTCCCTTGCTCATCATCGCCGGTTTGATCGAAGGCTTCATTTCACCCTCCGATGCCTCCTTCGCGGTCAGTGCAGCCGTGGGTATCGGTTCGGGCATCGTCTTGTACAGCTATCTGCTTTTTTTGGGTCGCAAGCCACACCTCTAGGGCGACCTCTCGATTGAAAATCGGTTGCCGTAATTTTACCGCGCGGCGGATTGAAGGGATTTGTGTCGATGACCTATTGGCTAGGCATTGATGGCGGCGGTAGCAACCTGCGCGTCGTCGTCACCCGTGCCGATCTCACGCCTGTCGCTCAGACCTTCGCCGAAACAGCTAACCCCAGTGTGATTGGGCGCGATGCCGCAGCGTCTCGCATCCAATTGGCAGTTCAGGAATCGTTGTCCCAGGCTGGATTGGTTTGTTTGGACTTAGCTGGCGTTTGCATCGGCGTGGCGGGTGCATCGGTCGCCCACTCCGAAGCCTGGCTGCGTCAGGTTCTATCACCTATCGTGCCGGGCATCCCGGTGGCGCTCAGTTCTGATTTAGAGATTGCGTTAGTGGGGGCAAATGGCGCGCGCTACGGCGTCCTGGTTTTGGCCGGTACGGGCAGCGCCGCCTATGGTGTCAACCGGGCAGGGCAGTCTTTGCAAGTCGGTGGCTGGGGTTATTGGTTGGGCGATGAGGGCGGCAGCTATTGGATCGGTATGAAGGTGCTGCAACGCCTGGCTCGTGCCGCCGACGGTCGCGGCATCTTTCCGACTGATTTGAAAAGGCAAATCCTGACCGCCTTAGGTCTATCCGCCGAACTTGACTTGATCCCCTGGCTCTACCATTCCGACCAACCCCGTACCCGCGCGATTGCCCAGCTTGCTCGGCTCGTGTTGGACGCTGCTGCCGCCGGATTACCCGAAGCGCTTCACATCACGAACGCTGCCGCCGCCGAATTAACCTTGCTGTGTCAGGCCGTCATGCGCGAACTGGACATGGTTGAGCCATCCATCGCTTTCGCCGGTGGTCTGCTGGAAAACGACAATATTCTCAGCCAAAGGTTGTGCGATTTGCTTGAGCTACCGGCGCGTCCCGTACCCCAATATCCGCCTGTAATCGGCGCGGTGCTGCTCGCCCAAACACAGGTGAAAGGCTGACCGATGTT
>Ga0187894_10005462_pt1 | contig 12945 bp, 14 predicted proteins | sample GBC1701081metaG_FD_136650 | JGI IMG/M metagenome (GOLD analysis project Ga0187894, IMG submission 136650) | White microbial mat communities from a lava cave in the Kipuka Kanohina Cave System on the Island of Hawaii, USA - GBC170108-1 metaG ... | reverse complement strand
CTGGCTCGGCGACGTGGCGGCGACGGCGATGACGCGGCCCACCCAGTGGATGCACTACGCGATCGACGTGCGTTTCCGGCTCCACCGCTTCGCGGCCCACAGCACACGATCCAGTGCGAGAAGACCCTCGAGGCCCTTGGCCGCCGCCAGACGGAGGGCCGTCGAATCGCCCGCGCGCTCACTGCCGCCCTTGGCGAGCTGGAGGGCCACGGCGCCGTCGTCGAGACGCGGGCCGTCGAGGGGCGCCTGGTGGAGCGCTTCGCTTCGGCGGCGGGCGGCGCGTAGGCGGGTACGGGCGGCCGCGCTCCCCGACGAGATGGGGACGGCGTCCAGCTGCGCGCGCTCGTCGATCGGGGCCATCGCCCCTCGACTACGAAGAAACAGGCCGCCGAGGAGCTCATCATGCGCTACCTGATCTTCGTGTGCGTCGACCCGCTTCGGGAGAATCGAAGTCCGGCCCGTGTGGACGGCGACCGGGGCTATCCCGTCGTGAGGACGACGAGGAAGGGGGCCTTGCCGCTCGTCATGTGGACGTCGCCGGCTCGCCCCGCTGCTCAGCGCACGCTAGTGTGTCGGAACGACGTCGAAGGCTACATACGTACCCGCTCGGTGATTGATGCCGCTGATCCCGAGCGCCCCATACGCCAACGCTTTGGTGGTCGGGCCGAACGAGAAGAGCTGGCAGGCCCGTCGCCATCGTGTCTGTCCGCAACTCATCTGGAGCGTTGGGGTCTCGCGAGGTTCCATCGGCCTTCTCTTCGCGTTCGTAAGGGGCGAAGGTCGGGAGCGCTTGCCCGGCGCATCAGGGGATTCGAGGGTGGGGGCGCCATCTTCGCTGCGGCTCTGCGACGGCAGCCACGTCAACACTGCGCTCACCCACCTGGTCGAACCTGCGAGAGACGCCAGGGCGTTAGCTCTTTCACGTGATTCGTTCGAAGAGAGAAACCGTTCGACGTGCTGTCCTTGCTCGCTCACGGGCGTGGCGCGGCGGCCGGCGCGCTCACGGCCCGCGAGCTCTACCATGGCGGAGACGCCGATGCCACCGTGGCCTCGCCGGCCCGCGTCGAGGCTGCCCGCGACGACGACGTATAATCCGCCGGTGAGCTCGGCGGGAGGCGACCGACGGGGAGCGCGCCCGCGCCGCTGGCTTCGCTCGCTGGCGGTGGCCGTCGCGATCGCCGGAGTCTGGGAAGCCGGCAAGGCGCTGTTCGCGCTGCCTACCTACCAGCTTCCCCACCTGCACGAGATCGCGGCGGACTTCCTGCGCGAGGGCGCCGGCGGCGAGCGGTGGGTCTGGATCATGGCCCTGAACGCGGGCTACACCGCCCTCGAGAGCCTGATCGGGTTCGCGCTCGGCGGCGCCGCCGGCCTCGTCCTGGCGATCGGATTCGCCCACTCGCGATGGCTCGAGCGGGGCCTCTCGCCCTACGTCGTCGCCTCGCAGACGGTGCCCATCCTGGCCATCGCGCCGATGGTGGTGGTCTGGCTGGGGACGTCGTGGTTCTCGAAGGCGGTGATCGCCGCGTACCTGACGTTCTTCCCGGTCACGGTGAACATGACGCGCGGGCTCCGGGCCGTCGATCCCGACGCCCTCGCCCTCATGCGCGCGCTGGCCGCGAGCTGGTGGCAGATCCTGTTCAAGCTGAGGTTCCCGGCCGCGCTGCCCTACCTGTTCACCGCGCTGCGCATCTCGGCGACGGCCAGCGTCATCGGCGCGATCGTGGGCGAGCTGCCGGTGGGCAGCCGCTACGGCATGGGCGTGGTCATCATCAACGCCGCCCAGTACTACAACTGGCGCCCGGCCAATCTGTGGGCCGCCATCCTCGTGTCCGCGCTGATCGGGATCGCCTTCTACCACGCCGTGGCCGCGGTCGAGCGGCGCGTGGTGGGCTGGGCGCGCACCGCGCCGGCGGTCTAGGCAGGGCGATGGCCGCGCCGATCATCGAGCTGGCGGGAGTGGCGAAGACGTTCGAGAGCCGGGCCGGCGCCACCGAGGCGCTGCGGGCGATCTCGCTCGCCGTGGACGCCGGCGAGTTCATCTCGATCATCGGGCCCTCGGGCTGTGGCAAGTCCTCGCTGCTGCGCATCGTCGGCGATCTCGTCGAGCCGTCGGCGGGGGTCGTGCGCGTCAAGGGCAAGAGCGCGCGGCAGGCCCGCCTGGACCGCGACTACGGGATCGTGTTCCAGACGCCGGTGCTCTACGACTGGCGCACGGTGCTTGAGAACGTCCAGCTCCCGCTCGAGGTGGCCGGCCGCCCGCGGGGCGAGCGGCAGGAGCGCCCGCGCACGCTCCTGCGCCTGGTCGGCCTCGACGAGTTCGCCGGTCACTATCCGTGGCAGCTCTCGGGCGGCATGCAGCAGCGGGTCGCGATCGCTCGCGCGCTGGCCCTGAACCCGTCGATCCTCCTGATGGACGAGCCGTTCGGCGCGCTGGACGAGATGACCCGCGACCGGCTCAACCAGGAGCTGCTGCAGGTCTGCGCCGAGACCGCCGCCACCGTCCTCTTCGTCACCCACAGCATCGCGGAGGCGGTGTTCCTGTCGACGCGGATCGTCGTGATGAGCCCGCGCCCGGGCGCGATCGACCGCGTGGTGACGGTCGACCTGCCGCGCGCGCGCGGCGACGCGACGCGCGCGCTCCCGCGGTTCTTCGAGCTGGTGACCACCGTGCGCCGGAGCCTGCGGGAGGACCCGCGGCTGGCCGGTGAGCGCGCAGGTGGGAGCGGAGGCTGACGATGGGTTACGTGCGCGAATACGCGCCGGCGGCGCTCGTGCTCGCGATGGGCCTGCTCCTGTGGGAAGCGGTGGTCTTCGCGTTCTCGATCGAGTTCTACCTGCTGCCCGCGCCGCACGTGATCGTGCAGAGCCTGCGCGAGACCTACCCGGTGCTGGTGGAGGCAGGGCTCTACACGTTCACCGAGGCGGTGCTCGGCTGGGCGCTCGGCTGCGGCGCGGGCGTCCTCGCGGCGATGGTCGCCAGCTGCGCGCCGGCGTTCGCGGCGCTCGTCCTGCCCTACGCCGTGGCCTCGGCGTCGGTGCCCATCATCGCGCTGGCGCCGCTCGCCATCGTGTGGTTCGGCGTGGAGCAGGGCTCGAAGATCGCGATCGTCGTGCTCATGACGTTCTTCCCCACCTTCGTCAGCGCGCTGCGCGGGCTGCTCGGCGTGACGCCGGAGTCGCTGGAGCTGATGCGGAGCTACTCGGCGAGCGAGTGGCAGATCTTCCTGAAGCTCCGGCTGCCCCACAGCCTGCCGATGACGTTCACCGCGCTGCGCGCCTGCGCGACGCTGGCGATGATCGGCGCGGTGGTGAGCGAGTTCTTCGGGGGGCCGGTGAAGTCGCTCGGGGTCTACATCAAGAGCACGGCCAGCCTCTTCCAGACCCGGCAGGCATGGTCCGCGATCCTGGTTGCGTGCGCGCTGGGACTCCTGTTCTACTTCGTGGTGGCGGCGATCGAGCGCCTGGCCATGTCGTGGCACTTCGAGCGAAGTGAGCGTTGAGCGAAGGAGGAACTACGCGATGACGAAGCGACTGCTCCTGGCGCCGATCATGGCCGCGCTGCTCACGGTCGCCCTGCTGCCCGACCTCGGGCTCGGCCAGGCCGCCGACAAGGTCACGCTCCAGCTCAAGTGGGTCACCCAGGCCCAGTTCGCCGGTTACTACGCCGCGAAGGCCAAGGGCCTCTACGCGGCCGAGAAGCTCGACGTGACGATCCGCCCCGGCGGCCCGGACATCGTCCCCGAGCAGGTCGTGGCCGGCGGCGGCGCCCAGTTCGGGATCGACTGGCTGCCGAGCCTCCTCTCCGCCCGCGACCAGGGCGCGCCGCTCGTCAACATCGCCCAGGTCTTCGCCTACAGCGGCATGCGCGAGGTCGCGTTCAAGTCGTCCGGGATCAAGGGCGCCGCCGACCTGAAGGGCAAGCGCGTCGCCGTGTGGTTCGGCGGCAACGAGTTCGAGCTGCTGGCCACGCTCGAGAAGCACAAGATCGACCGGAACAAGGACGTGACGCTCATCCAGCAGCCGTTCGACATGAACCTGCTGCTCCAGAAGAAGGTCGACGCTGCGGCGGCCATGACCTACAACGAGTACAAGCAGGTGCTGGACGCCGGCGTGAAGCCAGACGACCTCGTGGTCATCGACTTCAACAAGGAAGGCACGGCGATGCTCGAGGACGGCATCTTCGTGAAGGCCGACTGGATCGGCGACGCCAAGAACAAGGCCGTCGCCGCCCGCTTCCTGCGCGCCTCGCTCAAGGGCTGGGAGCTCTGCAGGGACAAGCCGGCCGAGTGCGTGGAGATCGTGGTGAAGGAGAGCCCGGTGCTCGGACGCGACCACCAGGCCTGGATGATGACCGAGATCAACAAGCTCATCTGGGGCCCGCCGGCGCCCAAGAGCCCGCTCGGCAAGATGGACCCGGCCGCGTTCAAGCAGACGGCCGACATCGCGCTGAAGTTCGGCGTCATCAAGAAGCCCGCCGGCGACGGCGCCTACACGCAAGAGATCTGGGAGATGGCCCAGAAGAAGTAGCGCCGGTCAGCCCGCCGCGGCGTCGTCGGCGAAGTCGACCTCGGCGTGGTCGACGCCCGCGAGCGTGCGGTAGCCGGGGCCGCGATCGAAGAACGGCTGCCGGCCGCCGCGCGCGCCGCGGAGCCGCTCGCGCAGCGCGCCCGTGGCGGCGTCGTCCACCCGCGGCTCGCCGCCGGAGTCGACGAGCGCCACGCCGTAGTCCTCTTGCGCGGCCCGCGCGCTCACCTTGCCTTGCCGCACGTCGAGGGCGACCAGCTCCGGCTCGCGCTCGAGCGGATCGCCCCACCCGCCGCCGCCCGTCGTCTCGACGCGCACGAGCGTGCCGGCGGGGATCGGCTCATCGTCGACGAGCCCGGGGAGCACGCGCTCGTTCGGTCCGCCGGGATCGACGGTGACCCGGAACGGCGCGCCGGCCTTGCCTCCGCGAAGCCCCCAGCACGAGAGGATCGCGCGGTCGGCCACGCACAGGAACGCGCTGGCGCGGAGCACGCGGAACTCCTTGAGATAGCCGAGCCCGCCGCGCCGGGCGCCAGCCCCGCCGGAGTCGGTGGCCAGCGCCAGGCGCTCGATCACCAGCGGGACGCGTGTCTCGGTGAACTCGACGGGCAGGTTCTTGCTGTCGGGCACGACGTGGATGGTGTCGGAGCCGTCGGCGTAGTAGCGCCCGCCCGAGCCGCCGCCGAGCACCTCGCGCATCAGGTAGAACTGGCCGTCGCCGTCGACGCCGTGGAAGCCCGTGTAGCGGATCGTCTCCTGGTCGGCGGGCATGCGGCCGCCCACGGCCTTGGCGATGACGCCGGCGAGGATGCCGAGCTGGCGCAGGATCACGAACGTGCGCGCGTTGGTCGGCGCCGGGAACACCGGCGTCAGCAGCGTCCCGGGCGGCGGAAACCTGAGCTCGATCAGCGGCACGACGCCCTCGTTGACGTCGAGCTCGGCCATGCGCTCGGGCGTGTCGGCGAGATTTCTCAGGATGGGCGCGAGCCACTTCTTCAGGAACACGCCGTCGGCATAGTCGCCGGCGTGGTTGATCGGCCCCTTGGCCTGCGGGCTCGTGCCGGCGAAGTCGATGATCAGGCGGTCGTCGCGCTTGGTGAGCGTCATCCGCTGCGTGTGCAGGCGCGGTGGGTCGACGCCGTCGTGCTCGGCATAGTCCTCCCACACGTACGTGCCGTCGGGGATCTTGGCCAGCAGCTCGCGCCGGAACGTCTCGGTGGTCCGCTCGAGGATCGCGTCGAAGCACGCCTCGATCTGCTCGCGGCCGTAGCGCCGGAAGAGATCGCCCAGCCGCTCGGCCCCCATGCGGCACGCGGCCACCTCGCTGTCGAGGTCGCCGCGCAGGCTGTCGGGCAGCCGCGAGTTGCGCACCATCACCTTGATCAGGTCGTCGTTGGCCACGCCGGCGCGGTAGATGCGCACGGGCGGGACGATGAGCCCTTCCTGGTAGGCGCTGGTCGCGTGCGAGGGCATCGAGCCGGGCACGGCGCCCCCGATGTCGTCGTGGTGGCCGAAGGCCTGCACGAACGCGACCACGACGTCGTCGGCGAACACCGGCACCGTCACGCAGAGGTCGGGCAGATGGCCGATCCCGCCCTCGGAGCCGTAGACGTCGTTGTGGAAGAAGATGTCTCCGGGCCGCATCGTGTCGAGCGGGAAGTCGCGGACGATGGGCTGGACCAGCGCCGAGTACGAGCGCCCGGTGAGCTTGCGGCACCGCCGGTCGTGGATCCCCGCGCGGAAGTCGCGCGCCTCGCGGATCATCGGCGAGCGCGACGTGCGCTCGATCGCCGCCTCGACCTCGGCCTCGACCGAGGCGAGCGTGCCCTCGACGATCTGCAGCACGATCGGATCGACCGGCGGCCCGGCGGCGCCCGGCTCGCGCGTCACGCAGCGCCTCGCGTGAGGATCAGGTTGCCGAAGCGGTCCGCCTCGATGCGCTGGCCGGGGTAGACGACGGACGTCGAGCCGTATTCCTCGACGATCAGGGGCCCGTGCATGGTGTCTCCGGGCGCCAGGCGCGCGCGATCGTACACGGGGCACTCGACGGGCTTCTCCGAGAAGATCACCGCGCGCGCTCCGGTGAGCGCGCGGGCGGGCTGCCCGTCGCCCGGCGGGAGCTCGCGCAGCTTGGGCCGGGTGATCGGCCCGATGGCGGTGACTCTCAGGTTGACCCACTCCATCGTCTGCCGGCCCGACGCGCCGCGCTCCGCCGCCCGCCGGTAGCTGTAGCCGTAGCGCTGCTCGTGGGCGTCGTGGAACCGCTCGGCGGCCACGGCCGCGCTCTCCGCGTCGATCGCGCCCGGCAGCAGCTCCACCGCCACCTCCCAGGCCTGGCCGAAATATCTGAGATCGGCGCTGCGCACGACGCGGACCTCGTGCTCGGCGAAGCCCTCGGCGGCGAGCGCCGCGCGGGCCAGCCGCTCGAGGCGCGCCAGGTGCGCGTTCACGGTCGCGTGGTCGAGACGGTCGTGGCGCTGGACGAACGTCTGCACGTAGTCGTTCTTGAGGTCGACCGTGAGCAGCCCGAAGGCCGAGACGTTCCCCGGCGAGGGTGGAATCAGCGCGGCCCGGAGCTGCAGCAGGTCGAGGAGCCGGCCGGCGAGCAGGGGGCCGGAGCCGCCGAAGGCGACGAGCGTGTAGTCGCGCGGGTCGAGCCCCCGCTTGACCGACACCTGCTGGATCGCGTTCGCCTGGTTCCAGGCGGCGATCTCGAGGATGCCCTCGGCGGCGCGCGCGGGCGCGAGACCCAGACGCGCCGCGAGCGCGGCGATCCCTTCCCGCGCGCGCTCGACGACGAGCGGGATCTCGCCGCCCAGCAGGCGCGGCGGCAGGCGGCCCAGCAGCAGGTGCGCGTCGGTCACGGTGGGCTCGTCGCCGCCGCGCCCGTAGCAGAGCGGGCCGGGCTCGGCGCCCGCGCTCCGCGGGCCCACCTTGAGACCGCCGTCGGGAGCGATCCACGCGACACTGCCGCCGCCGGCGCCGACCGTGACGATGTCGATCATCGGCACCTTGACCGGGAACCGGCCCACCGCGCCGTCGGTGGTGAGCCCGGGCGCGCCGTGCTCGACCAGGCACACGTCGGTGCTGGTGCCGCCGGCATCCGCGGTGAGGACCCGGTCGAAGCCCGCCGCGCCGGCGAGCAGGCTGGCGCCGAGCGCGCCCGCGGCGGGGCCGCTCAGGATCGTCGTGATCGGCTGCGCGGCGACCTCGCGCGCCGAGATGACCCCGCCGTTCGACTTCATCACGTAGAAGGGCACGCCCGGCCCCAGCTCGCCGTCCAGGCGCGACTGGATGGCGCCCACGTAGTCGGCCACGCGCGACTTCACGAACGCGTCGACGAGCGTCGTCACCGTGCGCTCGTACTCGCGGTACTCGGGCAGCACCTCCGAGGAGATCGACACGTGCGCTCGGGGATGCTCGCGCTCGAGCACGGCGCGCATCCGCCGCTCGTGCTCGGGGTTGGCGTACGCGTGGATGAAGCTCACGCCGATCGAGTCGATGGCGTGGTCACGGAACCAGCGGGCCACCTCGACGGCCGCCACCTCGTCGAACGCGCGCAGCACCTCGCCGCGAAACTCGAGCCGCTCGGGCACCTCGCGGACCAGGTGCAGCGGCACGATGCGGTCGGGCTTGACCCAGAAGTAGGAGTTGCCGTACCCGCGGGGCACCGCCTGCCGCGCGATCTCCAGCAGGTGGCGGAAGCCCTCCGTGGTGACGAGTCCGAGCCCGGGGAACCGCTCCTGGAGGAGCGCGTTGGTCGCCACCGTCGTGCCGTGGGATACCGCGGCGACGGCCGGTCGAGACGCTGCCGCTTCCCCGGCAGACGCGGCGATCACGATCCGCACGATCTTGCGAATGCCCTCGAGCACGCCGATCGACGGGTCGTGGGGCGTGGACGGCGTCTTGGTGGTGAAGATCTCGCCGCTCGCCGCGTCGATGGCCACGACGTCGGTGAACGTGCCGCCGGTGTCGATTCCTATGCGGAGGCGGCGACTCACCGTTGGCTCGGTTCCTCTGGCCGAGAGACTACGAACCGCATACCGGCGCTGTCGCCGATGATCTCCGCGAGCGCGGCCACCAGCGGATCATATACCATTGGAATCTCCACGAACCCGTGAGCACGGAGGGACTTCCCGATGGCGATCATCGACTCCCAGGTCCACGCCTATGAGGCGAACACTCCGAAGCGACCCTGGCACAGCGTCCCGAATTGGCCTGCTCACGTCACCGGTGACGAGATGGTCGCGGCGATGGACAGGGTCGGCGTCGACGGCGCGATCTTCATCTCCGCGTTTTCCATGTACCGCTACGACGCCAGCTACGCGGTGGATGTGCAGCGAGCTCATCCCGGGCGGCTTGCCATCGTCAAGCCGGTCGATCCGGATGATCCGGCGGTGGCCGACGTCATCGGCGACTGGAAGAAGACGCCGGGCACCGTCGGGATCCGGATCATGATGACGAAAGAGGCGGGGCGCGAGCCGAACGACCCGGGCCTCGACCGGATCCTGCGCGCGGCGGTTCGGTACGACTTTCCGGTCAACATGCTGTGCTGGGGCAACGTGGACGCGGGCGCGGCGCTGATCGACCGACATCCCGACACGCGATTCATCATCGACCATCTCGCCATCGTGCAGCCCCGGACGCCGCCCGCGCCGCCCGAGCCCTGGGCGGATCTGCCGAAGGTGCTGGACCTCGCCAGGCGCCGGAACGCGGTGATCAAGGTCAGCGGCGCCTGCACGCTGTCGCGGGAACCGTATCCGTTCCCGGACATCTGGGATCCGCTCGCCCGCGTGTTCGACGCGTGGGGGTTCGAGCGCTGCCTGTGGGGCACCGACTGGACGCGCGCCTTCGTGGTCGTCAACTACGAACAGGCCGTCGAGCCCTTCCGCCAGACGGACCGCCTGAGCGCCAGTGAGCGCGCGATGCTGATGGGCGGCGCCTGCGCCAGGGCGTACGGCTGGTCGCCGAAGCGGTAGGTGCTCGCCGGCGGTGCCCTCGGCTTCTACGGCCTGAGCTGACCGACATGGCGGACGTGCTGTACGTTGGCCTGCAGGACGACGACAAGATCGTCACCCTCGGCATCGATGCCGCCGGCAAGCTGGTCCCCAGGGCCGAGACGCCGGCGGTCGGCGCGCCGTCAGCCTTCGCGGTGAGTCCAGACCGGCGCGTCCTCTATGTCGGCTATCGCGGGACTCCGGGGATCGAGAGCTGTCGCATCGACGCGGCCACGGGCGCGCTGACATCGCTGGGGCGCGTCGCGACCGAGCATCCGCCGACGTATCTCGCCGCCGACCGCGCCGGCAACTATCTGCTGTCCGCGTACTACCAGGGCGGGTACGCGGCCGTGCACCCGCTTGGAAGCGACGGGGCGGTGAGCGGGCCCGCGCTCGACCGGCAGAACACCGCGCCGGGAGCGCACGCGATTCTCACCGATCCGTCGAACCGCTTTGCCTTCGTGCCGCACATCGCGCGGCAGCAGGACAACGTGCTGGAGCCGCCGAAGCACATCCCCGGCCCCAATTTCATCGCGCAGTTTCGATTCGACGCGGCCACCGGGCGGCTCCACCCGAGCGGCACGCTCGAACCGAAGGGCCCGATCGGGCCGCGGCACTATTGCTTCCATCCCACGCTCGACCTCGTGTACTTCTCCGACGAGCAAGGATGCAGCGTGACGGCCTACCGCGTCGATCGCGCGTCGGGGGCGCTCTCCGTCGTGGAGACCACGCCCTCGCTGCCCGCGGGTGTGACGGTGCGCAACACCTGTTCGCAGATCTATCTCACGCCGTCGGCGCGGTTCCTGTACGTGGGCAACCGCGGGCACAACAGCATCGCGGGGTTTGCCGTCGACGCGGCCACGGGACGGCTCACGCCGGCGGGGCATGCGCCGACCGAAGGCGTCCCGACGGCGTTCGGTCTCGATTCGACGGGGACGTTCCTGTTCTCGGCGGGGACGGCGACGGGACGTCTCGCGTCGTACCGGATCGACGCCGGGAGTGGTGCGCTCGCGCCGCTGGACGTGTACACCGTCGGGAAGCGGCCGGCGGCGGTCCTCGCGGTTCCGCTCAGCCGCTGACGGTCACATCGCGGTGTAGGCGCCGCACGCCGCGTCGCGGGACCCGAGGACATGGCCGACGTCATCGCGTTCCTGCTCGGACCGGATGGGCGCTGCGTGAACGGGCACGACCTGGTCGTCGACGGCGGCATCACGGGCAATGTCCTCGGACGCCTGCCAGGGATCGGACGAATCACGCGGAGCTGACACGCGAGCGAGCCGGGCCGGCGTGTGCGCCGGCCCGGCGTTTGCCTCGCCACGCTCGTCTCACCAGTTCTCCGTGGTGCGCTCGAGCGTGGTCTTCGTGCGCGTCAGCACGATCCGCCCCGACTCCGTTACCGGCCACTATGCCGCCGGCGGGTTCATCCCGGCCGATGTCGAGGTGATCAACGCCGAGGTCGGCCAGTTCCTCGACGTCGTCACCCAGCGCGGCGCTCGCCTCAAGTGAGGCGAGCGGCACGCAGATCTTCGTCGGTTCCGCGGGACAGTTCGAACATCAGAACCTGATCGCCGGGACGAAGGACTTCTACCGGCTGTGCGCCGTCGACAAGGCCGGCAACGTGTCGAAAGGCGGCACGCGGACCGCGACGACGTTCTCCCGGCCGACCAGCCGCGCGTAGCGTCCGATCCACTCGGCCACCAGCTCGGGGTGCTCGATGAAGTTCGTGGTCGAGTCGATCACGCTGGTGATGAGAATCGTTCCCGCGGACACGTTCACGTGCTCGAAGACCTTCCACTCGTGGGTGTGGCGCGGGTTCGCGGCCTCGAACGGGACGCCCTGCGGGCGGTGAATACCACGTCGAGGAGATCGGCGAGCGCGGCCAACCGCTGAGGGGCGTCGCGGTGGTCGTGCACCAGGAATCGGCCCCCGCGTTCACGAGCCGGCACGTGGCCGGGCGACGGACCTACTTGTGCGTGCAGCGAGGAGCGATGACGAGCGAACGGCTACCGCCTTGACGGCGTGGCGCGAGCACGCTATCCGTAGAAAGCCATGAGCCCGCACGACGCCGACCGCGATCCCTCCTGGGCCTGGGACGAGCGCCGCTGGCGAGCGGCCGTGGACAAGGTGCGCGCGGGCCGCTCGCTCCATCCGCCGCAGTGGAAGGACGGCGCGCGCGTCTGCGTGGCGCTCTCCTTCGACTCCGACCACGAGACGTCCACGCTGCGCGAGGGCTCGGTCTCGCCCGGCCGGCTGTCCCAGGGCCAGTACGGCTCGCGCGCCGCCGTGCCCCGCATCCTCGCGCTCCTGCGTCACCACGACATTCGCGCCTCGTTCTTCGTGCCGGCGGTGGTGGCCATGCTCCATCCCGACGAACAGCGCCAGGTCGTGGCTGAGGGCCACGAGCTGGCCATGCACGGCTGGATCCACGAGACGACGAGCCAGCTCGCCCCCGACGTGGAGCGCGACCTCATGCGGCGCGCCTTCGAGACCCTCGGCAAGATCGCTGGCCGTCCGCCGGTCGGCATCCGGGTCCCGTCATGGGACGTGAGCCCGAGCACGATCGGCCTGATCCGGGAGCTCGGGCTCGTCTACGACTCGTCGCTGATGGCGGACGACGAGCCCTACGAGATCCTGGAGGACGGCGAGCCGACCGGGATCGTCGAGCTGCCCGTGGAGTGGATCAAGGACGACGCGCCGTACTTCGGGATGAATCGCGCCTCGACCATCCGGCCGTACACGCCGCCGTCTGCGGTGCTCGAGATCTTCAAGGCGGAGTTCGACGGCGCCGTGAGCGAGGGCGGGCTGTTCCTGCTGACGATGCATCCGCACATCATCGGGCACCGCTCGCGCATCCTCCTGCTCGCGGATCTCCTCGAGCACATGAAGGAGGTGGAGGGCGTGTGGTTCGCCACCCACGAGGAAGTTGCCCGGCACTGCCTGGCCCAGGCGCGCTGACGCGGGGACGCCAATGAGCGTGAAGCTCGTGCTGGTGGTCGGGGCGGGCGAGGTCCGCATTCGCGTGGCGGCGTCGACGGTCAATCCGACCGACACCAGCCTCCGCTGCGGGCGGCCGGTGATCGTCTTTCCATGGGAGTGACGCGATGACAGATGCCAGGGGGCCGTTGCACGGGATCCGCGTGATCGACCTGGGGCGCCATCAGGCCGGGCCCCGCTGTGCGCAGGTGCTCGCGCGCCTGGGAGCCGAGGTCATCAAGATCGAGCGTCTCGGCGGCGAGGAGACGCGGTACCACGCGCCGTGGGTCCGTAAACAGAGCGCGTACTGGGTCCAGTACAACAGCGGCAAGAAGAGCGTGAGCATGGATCTGCGCAAGGAGGAAGGCAAGATCGCCCTGCGCAAGCTCATCAAGGTGTCCGACGTGCTCGTGCAGAACTTCCGCCCAGGCACGATCGAGGAGATGGGCTT
>Ga0187894_10005461_pt1 | contig 12945 bp, 11 predicted proteins | sample GBC1701081metaG_FD_136650 | JGI IMG/M metagenome (GOLD analysis project Ga0187894, IMG submission 136650) | White microbial mat communities from a lava cave in the Kipuka Kanohina Cave System on the Island of Hawaii, USA - GBC170108-1 metaG ... | reverse complement strand
CCCCCTTCTGATTCACCGGGAACCCGACGTGGAGGAACGAGACGACTTCGAGGATCTTGTACTTCCAGCCGAACGACAGGAAAGGCTCGATCTCCCAAATGTTATCGCTCCCTATGCCCTTCTTGTCGTCCCCGGTCGGCAGCCCGAACTCCAGGCCTCCGCCCAAGAGGATGCCGTATTCCTCGAGAATGAAGGTCGCGAGCTTTACTCCGATCTCGATGTTGTTGAAATGGCTCACGTCCCTGCCCTCGTCGGGGTTGATGAACGTGTAGGGGATGTCGGCCTCGATGCTTATGTTCCTCGTAAACGCGTACTCGAGCTCTAGGTTTACGGTGCTCTCCTTGAATTTAGACGACCCTTCCCCTTCCTCGCCCAGCTCTTCGTCCTCGACCTCTCCGTCGACGCTGAGGAAGAAATAGTCGAGCCTGATCTTCGTGTCGGGCGAGGGCGACTCGGTGATGAGGGGGTGCGAGAAATGGAGACCGCCAGGGCTGCCGTGATCATCGTGTGCGAATGCCTGTAGCGTTCCTGCTGAAGCCAAAACCACTGCTAGAATAAAATTCCGGAATACAAGTTTATATGTCATGTTCGACATGGGAATCCTCCTTTGAATATGAAGTTACGGCAGTGGAGAGACGGAACCTCGCCGCTGCCTTATTTTTACGTGAAATAATGGTGTGTGATTAAGAAATGCTTAAAGGAGGGGAACGGCCGGCGTTGCCAGAGATGATCAGAACATACTTTATTTCCTCTTCATGGATACGAAGGAAATTTATCCCGGTATTGTAAGAAAAAAGATCATGGCTGTTAACGCCGGGGAGCTGACCGCCGTTGCCGGAAATGGCGGTCTGTCCGAGGCTCACGATCGACTGCTTCTCCGGGGCGCTTTGTCCGGTCGAGAGCGAGGACGTCCCGAAGTCTCCGGAGATAATAATGGCGCTCGAGCAGGGGACATTCACGAATTCGAGATCGCCCGAGTCATCCCGGGAAACCGAAAAGAGTATGAAAAATATAGCAATGACGGGGATAATGAGGAGTCTTGGGGATGAAATTTGACTATTGCCTGTCATGCGCACGGGATTAAATTAACATGCTTTTGAAGGGGTTGTAAAGGGGGGCCGCAATTACTCGCCGTGCACGGCGAGGTACGCCGCGTCCCCGAAAGACCCGGTAATCTCAAGGCCGAGCTTGTGCGCATTCAACATCGCGTCAAGCATCGAGTCCGGAGAAACATCGAAGGGCTCGTTGTGAATAAACGGTAATTCAATAGCGGCTTTGCAGATCCTGCGAAGCGTCTCCATATCGCGCTCCGGGTTTAACGAAATCTGCCCCAGATGCGCCGGCAGGCCCACGCTGGAAAAGAAAGCGCCGACTTTATGGGCCTCGTCGTCCTTTCCCTCGAGAACGAGATGCGTCATCAGTCCGATCGCCACCATCTCGCCGTGGAGGTAGTTTTTATGGATGGACGGGATCACCGTGAGGCCCTGAGCGACACAGTGTGCCGCGGCAACGCCGCAGCTTTCGAACCCTATTCCGCTCATGAGCGTGTTAGCCTCGACGACTCGCTCGACGGATTCATTCACCTGTGAATCCCATACTGCTTCGGCTGCTTTAACGCCGCGGTCATAGAGCGTATTTGCACACAGCTCGGCTATTGCGACGGAGGCTATAGTGGGACGCGTGCCCAGTATTGCTTTGCCCTTCGGGTTCTGGAAACAGGTGCGCGCTTCATACCACGTCGCCATCGCGTCGCCCATGCCGGATACGATGAAGCGCACGGGGGCCTGAGCGGCGACTCTCGTGTCGACAATCACAAGCGCCGGATTGAGCGGATAGAGCTCGACGCCCCGGAATTTGCCGTCGGGGAAATATATCGCCGACAATCCCGCGCACGGTGCGTCCGTCGAAGCCGTCGTCGGGCAGATGACTACAGGAACGGATAAGCGGTCAGCTACACCCCTCCCCGTATCCAGGCACTTCCCTCCGCCGACCGCTACGACCGAATCGACAGGAGTTTTCTCTTTCGTCAGGAGCTCGGTTACGCGCCCGATCTCCTCGTACGAGCTCTCACCCCTGAAGGTGACAAGTGTCAGTGCAATGCCCGAGCGGTTGAGACTTTCGGCTATCGGTCCGCCGAACCTTTTTTGTCCTCCCTCCGAAACCAGCACTGCGGCGTGCCTGCTGTGGATTAGCCCGAGGTATAGTCCGAGATCGTTCAGAACCCCGTCTCCCTGGATGTACTTTTGCGGGGAATTCAGAACATTGGGAATGATTTTATTACTGCTTGCCTCAGCGGAGAAAACCTTGTCCGGCGAAAACGGTTCATGCTTCGAGGCTGTACCATTCTTCACTTTTCCCATCGTTTCATCTCCCAATTTGAGACCGGTTAGTAACAAATTTTTCTGAAATATAACATGAAGAAGAAAATAATAAACTGTGAGAATGGGGCGACGTTTTTAAAGTTCAGAGTGTTGGGTCGAATTTCAGTGATTAGCAGTCATATGAACGTGATTAAATTAACATTTTTGAACGGGTTGTAATTGGATTGTTACATACAATTAATCTGAAACATGTTCTTTTCAAATCTAGCAAGTTCTGTTACTAAAAGATGCTTAGCTTCTTCAATTGTGTCCCTTTTTAATGGAAGCCCGAGGATTTTAATTTTACTATATGCGTCGTTCAGTCGATTGTAATATTCTGTTTCTTTGATTTCAACATGTTGTGAGGGATAGCATAATATCCCTAACTTCGTGATAGTCTTACTAAACGATGTATATGCTAAAATTTGATGTATGTCGTGACGATGATCCTCTTTTAAAATTTCGCTGGCATCATACTTATTGTATAGATGTGACTTATACTTAGCATCAATAAATATCAATACATTATCTTTTTGTAAGATTGCATCCGGCTCTAGGTAATTCAACTCCCAGGCATTGTATTTGGGACTATGACTTCTAAATTTATAATTCGGTAACAACTTTCCTCCAGATTCCTTTGCCACATCTTTAAAAATATATTGGACGTATTTTTCGAATACATCAGCAAAATCAACTCGCCAAGCTGTGCAATCTGTAAAATTAAAATTTAAAATTTTGTTGGCTTGCACTTTGCAATTTTTTATTGCCGGAGAATCCGAATGTTTAACAGGAATTAAGCTAGTTTGAATAGGCACATGAAGATAAAGTCTATCCTCCAAGAAATCAATTTTTGGTCTAATCATAAGCTTTATTCTAAATGGAGTAGTTGATGACAATAATTCACTCTTACATAAGTCAAAAACATATCGGATTTGCGAGTATTCTTTATGGAGCTCACTCAACACGTTTCTTCCGGACGGATATCGTAACCTATTCTCTACTTTGTATTCTTCCCGTATATACTTTGTCCAATTTATTTGACCCACTGGCTCGATTGATTTTAATTCAAGTCTATCGAATTTCCGCCATGACTTTTTTACCAATTCCTCAAGTACCAGAATAAATTTTACAGCTTCCAGATACATTGGTGGTCTAAAATTCCTTCCAGAGACTAATGGCAAACTATCCATCGCTTCGTGACTAATTTCATGACCGAGTAAATTCAATATCTCTATATAGTCTTCGTATCTGTTATTCCCCGTGAATTTAGGAGTTACTACAAAATCACCAATTTGCTTGCCAGAATCAGGAGACCGTAATGGAATCGAACCAATATAATGTGAAGTTCGAAATGTTATTGAAGTGTTCTGATCAAACCCAACTAAGTAAGGTGTGACGCCAATAAATTTAAATAGATCAACGTTGTAATCAATAAATTTCTGAAGGTATTGACCAATTATTCTCTTATCCGCAGATTTGAACCATTTTTTTTGGAGTATGCTACCGCTAAGAGTATTTGTTTTCTCGGTCAAACAAGGTGCTTCGAAGAAAATATCTATCGTATTATACATACCTATTCGAACAAAGAAAAATTAATTCTCCTCTGGAAATAGTTATTGAACTCTTCCTTCGCTCTTCTTAATAATCCTTCTTGCAAGTATTCTCGGATAAGGGGATAAATTTCATATTTAATCCTATTATTCATATCCTCATCAGAAGATGCAATAAAGTAACCTTGGCCAGGCTGAAGTGACAATTCATTAGAGTCCGCAAACCAGTCAAAAATTTCTTGGATTGCGAAAAAGTCATCCTCGTAAAAATCATTACGTGTAATTGATTGTGGTTTTAGTGAATACCAAGCAAACCTCCGACGTAGTGCAAAATCTACGACTGCTAAACTTCTATCTGCAGTATTCATTGTCGCAATGACATAAAAATTATTTGGAAGTTTATTCACTGATAGCTCAGGTGTTATTTCTAAGCTCACATCAGAAATATCCTGGTTGTACTCAAACAGGTAAAATGCTGGCCCTAAGACATTAGAAAGATTAGCTCTGTTAATTTCATCTATGATAAGAATAGTCGCTTCATTTGTATCTATGGAGTGTCTTAATGCTCTTGTAAATGCACCGAGTGATTCCATATATGATAGTTCATCTCTATTAATATTCGGCCTAATTCCGTAAATAAAGTCGGAGTAGGTCGTTTCGGCATGAAATTGAGTGAAAAATATTCTCCCTTTCATTTTCTCAGCAATCGTCTTAGCGAGTCTTGTCTTACCTGTTCCTGGCGGGCCTTGAAGTATTACATATCTTCTGTCTCGTAATAGTTCGATTACATTTTTCTCATCATCCATATTTTGTGTATTCATGAATGGACTCAATGCATCTGAAATAGCTTTTCTATGAGTACTATTAGTCGGCCAGTCTCTTAATTTTGCATATCCAGCAACAAATGCAGCAATTATACGTTCGCCAACCTCAGATTCGGGATCGTTTACTATTTGGCAGGCTGGTAAAACTTTTGAATATGTTCTTATTGTATTTTTCAAATGTGTTAAATCTTCATTTCCGGTTATGCTCTTCGGCAGACTTGTCTCAATGTCAGAGAAGTCACTCTTGCAATATCCTCTTTCATTCACGAGCCTTGAAAACAATCTTCTTAATCCAGGATAAGTCGCAAGTTCGTAGTCATTCCTAAATCCGAGAGAGCCAATTCCCAAACAAATAAGCCATGGTTCGTGGTCAGAGCTTGGGAAAATTGTTAATGAAAAATCATGAAATGGTCCAGATGTTTCTTCCTCAGGATGAATGAAGCCAAAATAAGCTCCGTTATCTTGTAAAGCTTCGTGTCCAGTATTGTTTCTCTCAATATATGGTTTGTTGAAATCTGCGTTTGTCTTTGCGCCGAATTCTTCTGCCTTCTTCCTAATGAATTGCCTTATTTTTTCGATGCTCATAGATTGATATAACAGCTATGGACAAATCAATTTGAACAATTGCTCTACTTTCTTTGATATACTAACAAATTAAGTCTTTTTAATCAAAAAGCTGTGAAATCCGAGTATTTGCAAAAATTACTTCCATAAATGTCTTCAGATGCATGGGCTATATATTACATCCCACAGGAGCAAATAAGAAATTGCAACCAATTAACTTCATTGGCAATTTCAACAAATGGTATTCACCCCTTCAATTCACCGACTATACTTCGGATGTTTATAGGAAAGGTATAGCAATACGAAACCGACAGCGGGGAGGATGATGTCGGACGGGAGGACGAGGCCCACGTTGCCGGGGGAGAAGTTATGCTCGACGATCATCTGATAGATATGCCCGCCCGCGGCGCCGAGCGAGAATGCGGCCGGGGGGATGAACGTCGCGAACCTGAACGGAAGTCCCGCCTTGAACGCTAGCACGCCCGCTATGCCTACTCCGAGGCTTGCGAAACCGACCTCAAGCTGAAAAGGGCTGTTAGCCCAGCCGATGAATTCCGCGGCCATCTCTCCGAAAAAAACGTGAAAAACAAAATTGACCAGGTTGTTTATTCCTATCGCGAACAGCATGTAATAGGAGAGAAAGGCCTCGACCGCGACGTTCTTCGTGCGGGGCGCGGGTTTGCAAAGGATAGAAACCAATCCCGCGATTAGGCCGATTATCAGGAAGCCCACGAAATAATTACCGACTACGAGCATAATGATGTCTTTAATCATGTCAGTCCATGCGGAAAAGCGTATATAGTGTTAATACAATATAGCCCCGGTTCGCGATAAAATAAAGGTGCCACCTCATCCTAGGAGGAGTGAGGGGAATTAAAAAGAAAAGGCGAGATTCCCGATTAAAATTTCGGGAATGACAAAGGAATTAAGGTACCCCCTCACCCTTCACCCTCTCCCTCGGAGGGGAGAGGGAAATTAAGTAGATACCCTTCGACTGCACACTACGTGTGAGCTCAGGGCGAACGGGTTGGGCTTTGTTGCCGGTTCAAGCAGAAAAGATACGGAAGGATCGCATATGAGCGCAGATTCTGCGCCTCAGGGCGAACGGGATTGGCTTTGATTGTTGGTGCATGCAGAGGTGGTCGGTATGAACCATATATGAGCACACATTGTGTGTGAGCGCAGATTCTGCACTTAGGGCCTTCAGGGCTTGCGCCACTCGAGAAGCCGGTTATTGGCGGGCATTTCGTGGTCTTTTGCGATCTTAAGACCTATTTTTTCCGCGAGCGAATTCACCCACTCGAAATCACGGATGGCGCTTTGGGGATTTTGATTATGCAGCCAGGCATCGAATTTCTCGTTGCTCTCGCTCGTATATTTCCCGCCGTAGTTGAATGGCCCGTAAATGCACAGGGTCCCTCCGTCCATAAGCACAGGCTCCATGCCGTCGAACATGCACTCGATCTTGGACTTGCCCATTATGTGGAGCGTGTTCGCGGTGAATATCGCGTCCACATCCCCCACGGGCCAGAGCGCGTCCGCGACGTTGAGCGCTACCGGCTCCTTGATGTTTGGAAGCTTCGCTTCGTCGAACCAGAGCTTCATGCCCGGTATGTTTTCCGCTAAATCAGTGGGCTGCCAGACCAGAAGCGGAAGGTTGCGCGCGAAGTGCACGGCGTGCTGGCCGGTCCCGCTGCCGATTTCCAATACGAGCGCGGACTCGCCGAACGCTTCCTTTAATACGCGGAGTATGGGTTCTTTATTGTTTTCACATGACTGGCTGAAGGGCTTTTCCATCTGGATTTATAGATTCACGCACAAAGAGAAGGATTCGGCTTTTGGCAGAACTATCACTGGCCGTATTTTTTCTCACGCTTGAGCTCGATCTCCCTCTTCGTCGCGGCGAGCTCGAATTTGCGGAGCCTCTGGCTCTGAGGCGTGATCTCGACGAGCTCGTCCTCGGCGATGAACTCAATCGCCTGGTCGAGGGACAACGGCCTCGGGGGCCTTAGAACCACGGTCGTCTCGGCGGTGGAGCTCCTCATGTTCGTGAGCTTCTTCTCTTTCGTGATATTCACGTTCAGGTCCCCGCTACGGTTCCTCTCGCCGACGATCATCCCTTCGTAGACGTCAGTCCCGACGTCGACGAACAGCTCGCCCCTGTCGGCCATGGAGAGGCACGCGTAAGTGGTCACCTTTCCGGTTCTATCCGATACGAGCGCGCCCGTAGACCTCTGAGGTATGGGGCCATACCAGGGCTCATACCCTTCGAATAGCGTATTGATGACGCCCGAGCCCTTTGTGAGTATCTGGAACTGGCTCCTGAAACCGATGAGCCCTCTCGACGGGATCAGGAACTCGATATCCACGCTCCCATTCCCGTTATTGCGGAGGTTCTCCATGCGCCCCTTCCTCGACGAGATCGCTTCCGTAATCGCCCCCACGAACGCCTCCGGGACGTCGACGAATATGCGCTCGACGGGCTCTGTAACCTTTCCGTTCTCCATCCTGGTCAGCACCCGGGGCTTCGAGACCATGAATTCATAACCCTCACGCCTCATCATTTCGATGAGAACGACCATCTGAAGCTCGCCGCGGCCGGATACTTCAAAAGCGTCGGCCCTCTCCGTCTCCTTTACTTCGATGGCGACGTTTCCGAGCTTCTCCCGGAGGAGCCTGTCCCTGAGATGGCGGGAGGTGAGGAACTTCCCCTCCTTGCCCGCGAATGGAGCGTTGTTGACGTAAAAGATCATCGAGATCGTGGGCTCGTCCACCTTTATACGCTCGAGCGGAACGGGGTTCTCGAGATCTGATATAGTATCGCCGATCTTGACCTCGTCCTCCCCCGCAATGGACGCAATATCGCCCGCTTCGACCCGCTCAACCTGGGACTTCTGGAGTCCGGAGAAGGTATAGAGGACAGAAATCTTGATAGGGGCGATTGAGCCCCCTTCGCCGCAAAGGGTATAGCTTTTGTTGGATTCGAGCAGCCCGTTCATAAGCCTCCCTATCGCTATCCTGCCCACGTAATTGTCGTAGTCGAGGTTCGTAACTAGGAACTGCGTGACAGAACCGTCGCCTATTTCAGGGCCGGGGATCGCCGAGATTATCGTATCGAAGAGCGGGAGCAGGTTAGTAGAATCCTCTCCCAGGTTATGCCGGGCGGAGCCTAACTTGGCATTGGTGTAAATAATCGGGAATTCGATCTGCTCCTCGTCCGCGTCGAGCTCGATAAAGAGGTCGTATACCTCGTTAATCACCTCGGCGGGGCGGGCGTCGCTCCTGTCGATCTTGTTGATAACCAGTATTATGGGGAGCTTTTTCTGGAGCGCCTTCTTTACGACGAAACGCGTCTGGGGAAGCGGCCCTTCACTCGCGTCGACGAGCAGGAGCGCGCCGTCCACCATGTTGAGGCTCCTCTCCACCTCGCCGCCGAAGTCGGCGTGCCCGGGGGTGTCCACTATATTTATCTTGATGCCTTTATAGAGGACCGCGGTGTTTTTAGCCATTATTGTAATTCCGCGCTCCTTCTCGAGGTCCATCGAATCCATAACCCTCTCCGCAACTACCTGGTTCTCCCGGAATACGCCGCTCTGCCTGAGCATCGCATCGACGAGCGTTGTTTTGCCGTGATCGACGTGCGCAATGATCGCAATATTTCTGATGTTTTCGTTTCTCATATAGATTTATTCAGTCTCCTCAGTACTTAACGAATATTCATATATATAAATGCAGATGTTAAATATACACTACCGTGAGAGATATACAGGAAATCCGGAAAATCCGCAGGCCCGAAAAGATTTGCTCAATTACGGCTTTTGGCGGAATTCAATACGGTCATCCGCTAACCCTTCTAATTAATTTAACCATGACGGGCGGTTTATTCAATACCGGGGACTTACGTATATCTATACTCCCATGAAAAGCAGGTCCGAATAATATTCGGGCTCCTTATGAAATAATACTGTGCTCTAATCCGTTCGAGGGAGCGAATAAGTATGTGAGCGGGTTCTTATCGGCGAATTGACTTGTTTTACGGCTTTGTCTAATGTTTAGTGTTAATTGTGATATAATCCATTAATAATACTAAACAAATGACGTTTTTCGATCCGTACAGCCGATACGATTTATGAGTCCTTCTGCTCCTAATGCCGGTCCTCATGCCGTAAAAGAACAGCATGAACTCAGGGATTTGATTACCCGGATTTCAAAGGGAGATGAGGACGCGATGAGAGCGTTTTACAAGCAGACGGTAATGCTTGTTTACGGTATGGCTTACAGGGTCATTTCGAACACCCATGAAGCCGAGGAGGTGGCGCTCGAGGTGTTCATGCAGGTCTGGAGGAACGCTTCAAACTATAATTCCGAGCTCAGCGAGCCGCTTACATGGCTTCTCATGATAACGAAGAGGCGCGCTATAGACAGGAAGAGAAATATTGCGAAAAAACTGATGACAGAGGAGATATTTGACGAGAACCTGGCGGGCACGGAGGACAGCGCTGAGCTTTCATACGTAGCCGGACAGAAAAGGGAAATCGTCCGGAACGCCCTCGATCAGCTTACGCAGAAACAGAGACGCGTCATCGAGTTCTCCTACTATTACCAGATGAGTCACAGCGAGATCGCCGAACACATGGATATGCCGGTAGGATCGGTCAAGAGCACGATAAGGGTTGCAATGGTAAAGCTGAGAAATATAATAAAAAAGGTTAAAAGGAAATACGATCATGACCCGAAAATACACTAAGGACGAAATCAGGGAGCTCGCGGCTTCTTACGCGCTCGGGAACCTGGGCGATGCGGAAAAGAAGGAGTTCGAAGAGCTGCTCCGGGAAAGGGACGGCTCTATAGAAAAGGAGCTTAAAACATTCACCGAAGTGGTCAAATACCTCCTCTACGATGCCGGTTCGCTGGAAGAGCCCGCGGGTCTCGAAGGGCGGCTTTTCTCCAGGATAAAGAAGGAGAAACGGAAAAAAAATACAGATCAGGGATTTTTATACGTCCGGAACGACGAAGGGGAATGGGTCGAGATAATGAATGGAGTAAAGATCAAGAACCTGTACCGTAACCCCGAGAGGAATTATGCGACCCTTCTCGTCAGGATGGACCCCGGAGCTACATTCCCCGACCACGTCCATACCGATACCGAAGAATGTTATGTTATCGAAGGTGACCTGAAAATGGGCGGACGGGTCTTCGGGAAGGGCGATTATATCCGCGCTGAAGCGCACAGCACTCACGAAAGCATATCGACTGAAAACGGCTGCTTCCTGCTTATAGCGGCATCGGAAGAAAACGAGCTGCTCGCTTAATTTTTCTATTAATCACCGGGCATTCCCCTCTAATATTACTCTTCAGCGATTTACCGCCTCGTTCGAACTAAAAACGCCGACGGAAAACCGACTCCGGGATTACAAATTAAATGTGATCCGCATTCCGATTTTTTCCGTATAACTGATAGGGCGTAATTATCATCCTGACAATCGAATGCCGCTTCGGCAGGCGCTGCAGCGTCGTATAGCCGCATCTCCGCTAACAATGCATATAATATACTGATTACATATAGAATATATCTATATAATACAGCGATCCGATAACTATTTCTTTTCCTCAAACAAACTCCCGGATAAAGAGATCCAAAAAAAATAACACCCCGTATAAATATTCAAATTCAAAAACTTTAAGGAGGTGCAGAAATGCACAAGGTAATAAAAAAGTACTTAATGCTGCCCGTAGCGGCGGTAATTTTTTCGGTTGCAGGATTGTCGGCGTTCGCCGACACAACGGTTATGGTCGGCGGAGAGGCTATGTATCCAACGAAGGATATAGTAGACAACGCGGTCAATTCGTCCGATCACACGACGCTCGTGGCGGCGGTAAAGGCAGCGGGATTGGTCGAGACGCTTAAAGGACCGGGCCCGTTTACCGTGTTCGCCCCGACAAACGACGCTTTCGAGAACCTTCCCGACGGAACGGTCGAGATGCTTCTCAAGCCGGAGAATAAGGACGCGTTGACGAAAGTTCTGACCTATCACGTCGTACCGGGCCGTCTGACTTTCGACGCGCTCGCAGAGCAGATCAAAGCGGGCGGCGGAAAGGCAGAGCTCAAGACCGTAAGCGGCGGTATGCTGACCGTATGGATGAACGGTCCGCACAACATACTCGTAAAGGACGAGAAGGGCGATATAGCGGAGATATCCACTTATGATGTAATTCAGTCAAACGGGGTTATCCAGGTTATAGATACAGTTCTACTGCCGAACTAAACTGATACCGTCATCGATGCTAAAAGGGGCGCTCCGATAAACGATCAGAGCGCCCTCGCTCGTTATAGAAAAGAGGCGAAACATGAATAACAGACCTTTAATAATAGCAATAATTATTCTATTGATCCTCTCTACAGGCGGTTTCATTTACTTCGTTTCGCAGAAAACCGATCCCGCCGGAGATGTTCAAACCGTCGGCGTTGCCACAAACAAGGCAGCTGAAGAAACGCTGCCCGACGGAGTTCCCGGTCTCACGAAGGAAGAATGGAAAAAGAAACTCACACCGCAGCAATATTACATTTTATGGGAAAAGGGCACAGAAAAGGCATTTTCGGGCGAATTACTGAATAATAAGAAAAAAGGGGTTTATGTTACGGCCGGATGCAAGCTTCCGGTTTTTAGCTCCGAGAATAAATACGAATCAGGGACAGGCTGGCCGAGTTTCTGGAAGCCGATTTCGGAAGACTCCGTGATCCTGAGACCGGACAACGACCTGGGATTCGAGCGTATGGAGGTTTTGAGTAAATGCGGCGAGCACCTGGGACACGTATTTAACGACGGTCCTGAACCGACGGGGCTCAGGTATTGCATCAACTCGGCAGCGCTCGAGTTCGTCGAGGAATAGTCGAAATCCTTCATTTAGCATCATAAGCGCGCCCTCCATACCGTCGTTGGAGTCTCATGTCAATCCGAAGTATAAGATGTTCGAACTATGAGCAGCAGTAGTTTTGCAACTGCAGGGAAAATTGGATTAATGATATCCGAAATCTGTTTTGTTTTTTTTATGAGATCCAAAAATTTTTCCCTTCCGTATAAACGAATGGTAACAAAAAAAAGGAGGTATTTGTCATGAAGATCACGAGAATGATTAAGGCCCCGGCTATTGCGGCGGCGGCTTTAATTTTATCACTTATTTATATTTACCCGATCTCCGAAGCGGCCAACCACAGAGAGGCTCCGATCACGGCAATCGACGATGAAGCGGATATAACGGACGTCTTCGCTTTCGTGAGCTACGATCCGGATGATTCCGATGCTTCAGACAAGGTTACGATGATCGTTAACTACGACCCTTTCCTGGAGCCAGCAAACGGTCCTAACTACTTTCCGTTCGACTCCGAAATACTATACGCAATCAGAGTCGATAACGATCACGACGCCTTGGAGGACGTGGTATTCGAATTCCGCTTCACGACAGAGATAAGGCTTCCGAACGTGTTCACAGGATTTGTAGGGGCGCTCGGCGGAATCAATGCGCCCGACAATTCCCCTCCGGACCTGGACGGCAACCCGACAGCCGGACAGCCCGTCATACCGCCGGCGATCACCGCGCTCGACGGCGCGGGTTCGGAAGGATTGAGCCTGAGACAGTTCTACACTG
>Ga0187894_10005460_pt1 | contig 12946 bp, 10 predicted proteins | sample GBC1701081metaG_FD_136650 | JGI IMG/M metagenome (GOLD analysis project Ga0187894, IMG submission 136650) | White microbial mat communities from a lava cave in the Kipuka Kanohina Cave System on the Island of Hawaii, USA - GBC170108-1 metaG ... | reverse complement strand
CTCGTCGAGGTTCTCCCCTAACATCTTCACGTAGCCGCCGAGCGGGATCCACGCGATCACGAACTCGGTGCCGTTTCGCAGCCAGCGCAGCCGCCAGCGGCCGAAGCCGATCGCATTGCCGAAGCCGATCGAGAACTTCAGCACGCGCACGCCGCACGCGCGCGCGGCCAAGAAGTGGCCGAGCTCGTGCAGCGTGACGAGCACGCCGAGCACGAGCGCGAACGGGAAGAGCCAGTTCATGATTCCAGCCAGCCAGCTCATCCGCGCATCTCCTCGACCTGCTCGCGGGCGCGGCGGCGCGCTTCCGCGTCGACGGCGAGCACGTCGTCCAAGCTACCGAGCGCGGCGCCCCCCGCGGCAAGATGACGCTCGAGCACGCGCGCGTTGGTGCGCGCGATCACCGGGAACGCGATCTCGCCGGCGAGGAACGCCGCCACCGCGACCTCGTTCGCGGCGTTGAACACCGCCGGCGCCGCCTCGCCGCCGGCGAGCGCCGCCCACGCGAGCTCGAGGCACGGGAAGCGCTTCGGATCGGGCGGCTCGAAATCGAGCTGCCGGATCTGCGCGAGATCGAGCCGCGGCAGCGCGAGCGGCAGCCGCTCCGGCCATGCGAGCGCGAGCGAGATCGGCACGCGCATGTCGGGCATCCCCAGCTGCGCGAGCACCGAGCCGTCCGCGTACTCGACGAGCGCGTGCACGATCGACTGCGGATGCACGACCACGCCGAGCTTCTCGGCCGGCAGGTCGAACAGCCAGCGCGCCTCGATCACCTCGAGCGCCTTGTTCGCGAGCGTCGCCGAATCGATCGTGATCTTCGGGCCCATCGCCCAGTTCGGATGCTTCAGCGCCTCCGCGACGGTCGCGCGCTCCATGCGCTCGGCGCTCCAGGTGCGGAACGGGCCGCCCGACGCGGTGAGCGTCAGCTTCGCGACGTCCTCGCGCCGCTGGCCGGCGAGCGCCTGAAACGCGCCGCTGTGCTCCGAGTCGACCGGCAGCAGCGCGACGCGGTGCCGCTCGAGCTCGCGGCGCACGAGCGCGCCGGCCATCACCATCACTTCCTTGTTCGCGAGCGCGATCTCGCGGCCCTCGTGGATCGCGGCGAGCGTCGGCGCGAGGCCGACCGCGCCGACCAGCGCGGAGACGACCGTGTCGGCGGGCGCCTCGGCGACCGCGATCAGGCCGCGCGCGCCGACCTCGAGCGCCGGCGTCTCGGCGCCGAGCTGCGCGCGCAGCGCTTGCGCGCCGTCGTCGTCGGCGACCGCGACGAGCTGCGGCCGGAAGCGCCGCACCTGCTCCGCGAGCTTGTCGACGCGCTTGCCGGCCGCGAGCGCCGTCACCTGATAACGCTCGGGAAACTGCGCCGCGACCGCGAGCGTCTGCTCGCCGATCGAGCCGGTGCTGCCGAGCAGCGCGATCCGCTTCATGACGCGACCTCGTCGCGGCCGCCGCGCACCTGCGCGCTGGTCAGCCCGAAGCGGCGCTCGCGGCGCGTGTACTCGGCGAGCGCGCGCTCGAGGCGATCGCGCCCGAACTCCGGCCACATCGCGTCGCTCGTGTAGATCTCCGCGTACGCGATCTGCCAGAGCAGGAAGTTCGACACGCGGTACTCGCCGCCGGTGCGGATCAGCAGGTCCACGTCCGGCATCTCGGGCTCGTCGAGATACTGCGCGAACGATTTCTCGGTGAGCGCCTCGGGCGTCACGCGGCCGAGCTCCGCGTCGCGCAGCATGCGGCGCGCCGCTTCGACGAGCTCGCCGCGCGCGCCGTAGCTGAGCGCGAACACCAGGCGCATGCCGGTGCAATGCGCGGTGCGCGCAATCGCGTTCTCGAGCGACGCGCGCACGCCGGCCGGCAGCCGCTCGCGCCGGCCGATCGCGAGGATGCGCACGTTCTTCTCGATCGCCTCGGGGAGCTCCTTCTCGAAGAACTCCTCGGGCAGGCGCATCAGGAAGTCGACCTCGGCCTTGGGGCGATTCCAGTTCTCCGAGGAGAACGCGTAGAGCGTGAGCCACTTCACGCCGAGCTCGCGGGAGGCGCGCACGATCGCGCGGACGGTCTCCATGCCGGCGCGGTGGCCGTCGGTGCGGGGGAGGCCGCGGGATTCGGCCCAGCGGCCGTTTCCGTCCATGATGATTGCCAGGTGGCTGGGGAGATTTGCGGGGCGCTCTTCGTTCATGGGGCGCCTCGCTCGAGAGTGGCGTGGAGGCGCACGCGGCTGCGCTCGGCGGATGCAGCGGACGGCTGCGCCGCCGCTGATCCGCCTGCGCGCAGGCCGCCGCATGTGGGCGAGGCAGGGTGCCGAGGTTCGCCGTGCGCGCTGCGAAGACTCGCGCGCGCTTGGGGGCGTGCGTCGCGCGGCGCGCCTCGAAGGATCGCGCGCGAGCTTCGCTCGCGAGCGAGATGCGAGGTTGCGTGCGCGGCGCGCTTCACTGCGTCAGACCTCCAGAACTTCCTTTTCTTTGTGCGCGATCATCTCGTCGATCTTCTTCACGTGGTCGTCGGTGAGATCTTGCACCTGCTTCTCGACCCTGCGCTTGTCGTCGGTCGAGATCGTGCCGTCGTCCTCGAGCTCTTTGACCATCTCCATCGCGCCGCGGCGGGCGTCGCGCACGCCGATCTTGTGCTCTTCGGCGAGCTTCTTCACCTGCTTCACGAGGTCTTTGCGGCGCTCTTCGGTGAGGGGCGGGATCGGGATGCGGATGATCTTGCCGTCGTTGTTCGGCGTGAAGCCGAGGTTCGCGGCGCGGATCGCGCGCTCGAGGTCGCCGATCGCGCCGCGGTCGTAGGGGGAGACGACGATCAGGCGCGGGTCGGGAGCGGACAGGTTCGCGAGCTGGCGCAGCGGCGTCGGCGTCCCGTAATAGTCGACCTGGACGTTTTCGAGCAGCGCGGGATTGGCGCGGCCGGTGCGGATTTTCTGGAGCTCGATGCGCAGGCTGCGCAGCGATTTCTCCATCTCGTCCTTGGCCTCGCCGAGTACGATCGTGACGTCGTCGCCCGCCATCTCGATTTCCTTCCTTCGCGCCGCCTAGTCGGCGATCAGCGTGCCGATCGATTCGCCGGCGACGACTTTGCGGACGTTGCCGGGAACGGTCATGTCGAACACGACGATCGGAAGGCCATTCTCGCGGCAGAGCGCGATCGCGGCTTGGTCCATGAACGCGAGGCCCTGCTTGATCACGTCGTCGTAGGTGAGACGCTCGTAGCGCGAGGCGTTCGCGACCTTCGCCGGGTCGGCGCTGTAGACGCCGTCGACTTTCGTCGCCTTCAGCACGACGTCGGCCTCGATCTCGGCCGCGCGCAGCGCGGCAGCGGTGTCGGTCGTGAAGTACGGGTTGCCGGTGCCGCCGGCGAAGATCACGATGCGCCCCTTCTCGAGGTGGCGCACCGCGCGGCGGCGGATGTAGGGCTCGGCGACTTCGCGGATGTCGAGCGCGGACATCACGCGGGTCTGCATGCCGAGCTTCTCGAGCGCGTCCTGCAGCGCCACCGAGTTGATCACGTTGGCGAGCATGCCCATGTAGTCGGCGGTGGCGCGGTCCATGCCCTCGTTCGCGGCGCTGACGCCGCGGATGATGTTGCCGGCGCCGAGCACGATGCCGAGCTGGATGCCTTCCTGCTTCACGTCGCGGATCTGCTCGGCGATCTCGCGCAGCACGCTCGGCTTGATCCCGAAGCGCGCGTCGCCCGCGAGCGCCTCGCCGGAGAGCTTCAGGAGCACGCGCTCGTACTTGGCCGCCATCTGCGCCCTCGCTCGCCGCGCGCGCGCGGCCGTTTGCCGCTACTCGGCGGCCGTCTCGCCCAGCCGGAAACGCACGAATGCGGTGACGCGCACGTCGGCGCCGAGCTTGCCGCCCGCCTCCGCGAGCAGCTTGGCGACCGACTTGTCAGGGTCCTTCACGAACGGCTGCTCGAGCAGGCACACCTCGCTGTAGTACTTCTTGATGCGCCCCTCGACGATGCGCTCGACGATCTTCTCCGGCTTGCCCTCGCCGAGCGCTTGCCGGCGGAGGATCTCGGCCTCCTTGTCGAGCAGGCTCTTCGGCACGCCGTCCTTGTCGATCGCGACCGGGCTCGGGTCGGCGGCCGCGACGTGCATCGCGAGATCCTTCGCGAGCGCGCTCACCGCGTCGCCGCGCGCGGAGGTCGCGAGCCCGACCAGCACGCCCAGCTTGCCGCCGGCGTGGATGTAGCCGCCGGCGACGCCGCCGGACGCGGCGAGCCTCTCGACGCGCTTCAGCTGGATGTTCTCGCCGATCTTCGCGATCGCGGCCGCGATTGCGTCCGCGCCCTTCGCGGCGCCGACGTTCGCGGCGAGCAGCGCGTCGGGCGTCGTCGCGTCGGCCGCGACGGCCGCGCTCGCGAGCGAGCTCGCGAGCGCTTGGAAGTCGGGCGTCTTCGCGACGAAGTCGGTCTCGCAGCCGAGCTCGATCAGCGCGCCCACGCCAGCGTGCGTCGCGAGCGCGATGGTGCCCTCGCTGGTCTCCTTGCCCGCGCGCTTCACCGCCTTCGCGAGCCCGCGCTCCCGTAACAACAGCACGGCCTTGGCCTGATCGCCGTTCGCGTCGCTCAGCGCCTTCTTGCAGTCCATCATCGGCGCGCCGGTCTTGTCGCGCAGATCCTTCACCACGTGTGCGGAAATCTCGGCCACGGTCCCTCTCCAGGTGCGGGTCGTTCGCTGCTCGGGCGCTAGCTGGTCGGCGTGCTCTCGCCGCCGCCCTCGTGATGCGCGCCGCCGCGCCGCGGCCGCTGCGCCGCCGAGTGCGTGCCGCCCGGCTGGCGGCCGCGCCGCGGCGCCTGCCGGATCTCGATCACGCGCCGGCCGGCCGCCGTGGTCTCGCCGGTGTCGCCCTTCGCGGCGACGCCCTCACCGGAGGTGATGCGCTCGTTGAACACGTTCGCGCCGTCGACGCACGCGTCGGCCGCGAGGCTCAGGTAGAGCTCGAGCGCGCGGATCGCGTCGTCGTTGCCCGGCACTACGTAGTCGATGCCGTCGGGATCGCAGTTCGTGTCGACGATCGCGACGATCGGAATGCCGAGCCGCCGCGCCTCGGTGATCGCGATGTGCTCCTTCGCGACGTCGATCACGAACAGCGCGTCGGGCAGCTTCGACATCTCGCGGATGCCGTCGAGCGACTTCTTGTACTTCTCGACCTCGCGCGAGATGCGCGAGAGCTCCTTCTTCGAGCGCGACTTCAGCTCTTCCTCGTTGCCGAGAATCTCGAGCTGCTCCTTGAACGTCTCGAGCGAGCGCCGCACGGTGCGCCAGTTCGTCAGCATTCCGCCGAGCCAGCGGTTGTTCACGTAGAACTGGCCGGAGCGCTCGGCTTCCTGCTTGACGATCTCCTGCGCCTGCCGCTTGGTCGCGACGAACAGCACCTTGCCGCCGCTCGCGACGATCTCGCGCAGGAACTCGAGCGCGACGTCGAGGCGCGGCGCAGTCTGGTCCAGATCGATGATGTGAATGCCGTCGCGCTCGCCGAAGATGAAGTCGCGCATGCGCGGGTTCCAGCGCCGCGTCTGGTGCCCGAAGTGCGCGCCCGATTCGAGCAGGCTGCGGACGTCGGGGCGACGGCGCGCAGACATCGCGGCGGTCATCATGGTCGGCGCTGCAGTCGGCGCGGCCGGCGTGGCGGGCGTTTGGCCCTGGCCTTCGGACATGGAGCTTCCCTTCGCGGTTGTTCGTCCGCTCCGGCCGCGATTCCCCAACCCGCGCCGGATTCCAGCGACGCTGTGCCGCCGGGGGTCGCGGGACCGCTGGGGCGGTCCGGATGCGTGTGAAGTAGCGGCGGGAGTTAGCAGACGCCTCGGGGTGGCGATAGGCAGCGGACTGTGGTGGAGCGAGAAGGCGCGCCGGAAGAGGCGGTGGTCGGTGCGTGCAGCGGGGCGGGCGGGGCCGGGCGCCGTCCGGCGGGGGCTCGCTCTGCTCAGCCGCGTGACCGCGTTGGGTTTTGCCTTGCGCCATTCGAGGACTCTGGCGCGTTGCGCTTTTGGTTTGAGCGCGGTCACGCCTGGGCGTTCGCGCCGCGCCCCCCGCCTACCGGCGCCCGGCCCCGCCCGCCCCTCTTGCTTGGGCGGTCGCGTAACTCCCTTGTGTGGGAAGGAAGAAAGATCGAGGAGAACACGGGTTCGTGCTAGGCGAGTCAGCGCCTGTGATTAGGTCGTGTAGTCGGCGTTGATGTGGATGTAGGCGTCGCTGAGGTCGCAGGTCCAGAGGCGGGCGCGGCCGGGGCCGGCGCCGAGGGAGATCGCGATCGAGATTTCGGAGGCGCGCATGCGCTTGCCCGCGGCTTTGCGGGCCTCGGGGCCGGTGCTGGCGCCGTGCGCGAAGACGGGGACTCCGCACAGCACGACTTCGGTCCTCGCGAGATTCAGCGCGACGCGCGCGGCGCCGACGGTCTGCAGGATGCGGCCCCAGTTCGGGTCGGCGCCGAAGAGCGCCGTCTTCACGAGCGGCGAGTTCGCGATGCGGCGGCCGGCGAGCTCCGCCTGCGCGTCGCTCTTCGCGCCGGCGACGTCGATCGTGACGAGCTTGGTCGCGCCTTCGCCGTCGCGCGCGAGCCGCTTCGCGAGCTCGGTCGCGACCTCGAGCAGCGCGCCTGCCAGCAGCGTCGCGTCCTTCCCGCGCGCCGCACCGATCGGCCGCGCACCGCTCGCGCCGTTCGCGAGCACGACCGCGGTATCGCTCGTGCTCGTCTCGCCGTCGACCGTCACGCGGTTGTAGGTCGCGCCCGCGACCTCGCGCCAGATCTCGCGCAGCGCCGGAGCTGTTATGGCGGCGTCGGTCGCGACGAACGAGAGCAGCGTGGCCATGTCGGGCTGGATCATGCCCGAGCCCTTCGCGACGCCCGCGACACCGCAGCGCGCGCCGCCGAGCCGGACGCTCGTGCTCGCGTGCTTCGGCACGGTGTCGGTCGTCATGATCGCGCGCGCGGCGGCGGCGATGCCGTCGGGAGCGAGCGCGCGCGCCGCCTGCGGAATTCCGCTCGCGAGCTTCGCCATCGGCAGCGGCTCGCCGATCACGCCGGTCGACGCGACCAGCACCTCGCGCGGTGTTACGCCGAGCGCGAGCGCCGTGAGCCCTGCCATCGTTCTCGCGTCGCGCGCGCCCTGCTCGCCCATCGCGACGTTCGAGCAGCCGCTGTTCGCGACGATCGCGCGCGCAACGCCGCTGCGGAGGTGCGCACGCGTCAGCTGCACCGGCGCGCTCGCGACGACGTTGCGCGTCAGCACGCCAGCCGCGCTCGCGGGCCGATCGCTCGCGAGCAGCATCAGGTCCGCGCCGCGCTGCTTGATCCCGCAGCGCACGCCCGCCCAGCCAAAGCCCCTCACGCGCACCGACCGCTCACTCATCGTGACTCGTTCTCCGCACAACGGAGGGCGCAGAGAACCAATCGCGACTCGCGCGCGCAAGCGCTTCCCAGCGCGATCGCCCGCTGCAACCGTCCTGCGCGCTCCGCTCGGGCGTCCCGAGCGGAGGAGTCACGCGGCCGCTACGCCGTCCCGTGACACTTCTTGTATTTCTTCCCGCTTCCGCACGGGCACGGGTCGTTCGGCGCCGCGCGCGCGACTTGCATGGGCTTCGGCGGCGCGCCTCCCGGCAGACCCGGGCGCTGCGCGGGCGTGGGCGCGGCAGCGGCACGCGGGTTCGCTGCGGCCCCGGCAGGCTGCGCAGCCGGCCGCGGCGGCGGCGCGACGGGGCGCAGCTGCTCGGGCTCGGGCAACACGAGCTTGAACAGAATCTCGGCGACTTCGCGGTCGACGCGCGCGTTCATCTGCTCGAACAACGCGAAGCCCTCGCGCTGGTACTCGAGCTTCGGGTCCTTCTGCGCATAGCCGCGCAGCGAGACGCCCTCGCGCAGGCCGTCCATCCCGTGCAGGTGGTCCTTCCATTGGCGATCGCCGACGACGAGCAGCACCTCGCGCTCGTAGCGCTCGAAGCGCGGGTAGCCGACGTCTGCGTGCAGCTCAGCGAGCGCATCGCAGCGCTTCCGCTTCTCCTCGAGCACGCCGAGCAGGCGGTCCAGCAGCGCGCGCCCGACCGCGTCGCGCTGGCTGGCGCCGGCGAGCGGCGGCTTGCGCGGATCGAAGGGCACACCGAACTGCTTCTCGAGCTCGGCGGCCAGCCCGGCGAGCTGCTCATCGCTGGCGTCGCCCTTCTCCGGCACGAACTCGCTGACGATCTCGAACAGCACGCCCTCGACGACTTGCAGGGCCTCCTCGTGCACATCGTCGCGCGCCAGCACCTCGCGCCGCTTCCCGTAATAGGTCTTGCGCTGCTGGTTCATCACGTTGTCGTACTCGAGCAGGTGCTTGCGGGTGTCGAAGTTGCGCGCCTCGACCTTCTTCTGCGCGTTCTCGATCGCGCGCGACACCATGCGGTGCTCGATCGCCTCGCCTTCCTGGAGGCCGAGCCGCTCCATCCACGGCGTGATGCGGTCGCCGCCGAAGATGCGCATCAGGTTGTCATCGAGCGCGAGGAAGAACTGCGACGAGCCGGGATCGCCCTGCCGGCCGGCACGGCCGCGTAGCTGGTTGTCGATGCGCCGGCTCTCGTGACGCTCGGTGCCGAGGATGTGCAGGCCGCCCGCCGCCAGCACCGCTTCCCGCTCCTGCGCGCACTGCGCCTCGAAGTCGGCGAGCAGCCGCGGATACTCGGGATGCTCCTTCGAGCCGCCGCTCTTCGCGAGCGCGAGGTACTCGGGGTTTCCACCCAACAGGATGTCGGTGCCGCGGCCGGCCATGTTGGTCGAGATCGTGACGGCGTCCTTGCGGCCGGCCTGCGCGACGATCTCCGCCTCGCGCTCGTGCTGCTTCGCGTTCAGAACGTTGTGCTTCACGCCCTGCCGCTTCAGCCGCAGCGCGAGCCGCTCGCTGTTCTCGATCGAGATCGTGCCGACGAGGATCGGCTGCCCGGTCGCGTGACGCGCCTCGATCTCGGTCACGATCGCGTCGAACTTCTCGCGCTCGGTCTTGTAGACGACGTCGGCCTGATCGCGCCTAATCATCGGCCGGTTCGTCGGCACGACGAGCACGTCGAGGTTGTAGATCTTCGCGAACTCGGGAGCCTCGGTGTCGGCGGTGCCGGTCATGCCCGCGAGCTTCGAGTACATGCGGAAATAGTTCTGGAACGTGACCGACGCGAGCGTCTGGTTCTCGCTCTGGACCTGGATGCCTTCCTTCGCCTCGACCGCCTGGTGGAGGCCGTCGGACCAGCGCCGGCCCGGCATCAGCCGGCCGGTGAACTCGTCGACGATGATCACCTCGGGCTTGCCGGTCTTGCCGGGCTGCACGACGTAGTCGACGTCGCGCTTCTTCAGCGTGTGCGCCTGCAGCGCCTGATTGATCGCGTGCAGCACGCGGATCATCTGCGGGTCGTAGAGGTTCTCGATCCGCAGCATCTGCTCGACCTTCTTGATGCCCTCTTCGGTGAGCGTCGCCGAGTGGTGCTCCTCGTCGAACCAATAATCACCGGTCTCCGGGATCTCCTTCTTCAGGTCGGGCTTCGTGCCGGCACTGAGGCGCGGGATGATCGCGTTCGCGACGCGATAGAGATCGGTGTTCTCCTCGCTCGGGCCGGAGATGATCAGCGGCGTGCGCGCTTCGTCGATCAGGATCGAGTCGACCTCGTCGACGATCGCGTAGTTCAGCTCGCGCTGAACGCAATACACGAGGCTCGGCTTCATGTTGTCACGCAGGTAGTCGAAGCCGAACTCGTTGTTCGTGCCGTAGGTGATGTCGGCGCCGTACGAGCGGCGGCGCTCGGAGTCGCTGAGGTCGTGCAGGATGCAGCCGACCGAGAGGCCGAGGAACTGGTGGATCTCGCCCATCCACTCGGAATCGCGGCGCGCGAGGTAGTCGTTGACGGTGATCACGTGCACGCCCTTGCCGGCGAGCGCGTTCAGGTACGCGGGCAGGTTCGCGACGAAGGTCTTGCCCTCGCCGGTCTTCATCTCGGCGATCTTGCCCTCGTGCAGCGCGATCCCGCCGATCAGCTGCACGTCGAAGTGGCGCTTGCCGATCGTGCGCTTCATCGCCTCGCGCACCGTCGCGAACGACTCGGGCAAGAGCGCGTCGAGCGTCTCGCCGCGCTCGTGGCGCTGCTTGTACTCGCCCGTCTTCGCGCGCAGCTCGGCGTCCGAGAGCGCGACGAACTTGGGCTCGAGCCGGTTGATCCGCTCGACCAGCGGCACGATCCGCTTCAGCTCTCGGTCGTTCTTCGTGCCGATCGCGCCGACGAGGCGGTTCCACAAGCTCGGCATCGGCGCACCAATCCTCGATCCGGGGGCAGGAAGGCGCGCATAGTAACGGTTCAACCGGCGATCACGCCGAACGGCCTCTGATCCTCCGCGCCCCTGATCCGACTCGCGGCAGCCTCGGTGGCGATCGGCGCGGACAAAGTCAAAAAGACCGGCGCCTACTCGAAGATGTAGTCGCTCGGGTTCACGGTGCGGCCGGCGGCCTTCACCTGATAGTGCACGTGCGGACCGGTGCTGCGGCCCGAGCTGCCGACCGCGGCGATGCGCATGCCGCGCGCGACGCGCTGGCCGACGCGCACGAAGACTTCATCGGTGTGGCCGTAGATCGTGCGCACGCCGAAGCCGTGATCGATCTCGACGATGCGGCCGAACGCGCCGCGGCGGCCGGCGAAGACGACGCGGCCGCTCGCCGGAGCGATGATCGGCGTTCCGAAATCCGCCGCGATGTCGATGCCCGCGTGGAACTGGCGCCGGCCGGTGAACGGTGAGGTGCGGAAGCCGTAGCCGGAGGTCACGTATCCGGTCGTCGGCCAGATCGACGGCGTCGCGGCGAGCTGCTCGCGGCGATCCTCGAGCCCGGCGACGAGCGACTCGAGGCTCGCGCGGCGCTCGGGGAGCAGCGAGCTCAGCCGCTGCGCGCGCTGCTCGATTCGGCTGATCGCCGCGCTGAGCTCGTCATCGGCCAGAGCCGCGTGCGGATCGCTCGGCTCGGCAGCGTCCGTCTCGGGCGGCGCCGGCGGGGCGGCCTCGCTCGACGTCTCGTTTGCGCCGTCCGTGTCTTCCGCGCCGCCCTGTCCGGCGTCGGTCGGCACGCGCGCCTCGCGTACGCCGGCGGGCAGATTCGCGATCACCCGCACCTTGCGCTCGAGCTCGCGGATCTCCTCGAATTGCTGCGCGATGCCGCCGAGGTCCCCCTTCAGCGCATCGATCTCCTCGCGCTGGCGCTTCGTCTCGGCGCGCATGCGCTCGACGTCGGTCGCATCGATGCGCAGCCGGACGTAGTCGACGCTCGCGAGGCTGAACAGCGCGAACGCGATCGCGGCACCGATCGCGCCCTGCTTGAACCACGCGCGGCGAATGCGAAGCCGCCGCACGGGCGAGGTCTCGCCCGCCATCACGAGCAGCGTCAGATCGCGCTGCGAGTCCTTCATCGGCGGGCTCCGGCGCCCGGCAGGGACACGCGCAGCAGCAGCTTCCCGATCTGGATCTGGTCGCCGTCGCGCAGCGCGCCGCGTTTCTGGCGCTCTCCGTTCAGCAGCGTTCCGTTCGTGCTGCCGAGGTCCTGCACGAAGAAGCCTTCGGCGGCGTCGTAGCCGATCGCGGCGTGCGCGCGGCTGATCGTCGCGTCGGCGAGGATGCCGTCCGCGCCGCGCCCGCGACCGATCACGAACCATTCGCGGTCGACGGCCAGCTCGAGGCCCGCGTAGAAGCCCCGAAGCACTTCGATCGAGGCGCCCGAGGGCACCACGACCGTGGGCTTCTGAAGTGCTTCGGCTGACATGCGCGCCCCGTCCCAAGCTGCTGCATCGACCGGCGTGGGAACTGCCTGCGTGACAGGAGTCACCGGGGCCTTCCCTACACGTCTCGAGCTGGATCGGAGCCGGAAGCCGTGGACTTGATCCCGACCGGTCGGCCTGCCGCCGGGCGAGCTGCCGCCGCGCCGCTGCGTCCCGGACGTCGCGTGAAGCCCCGGGGGGCCGTTCGCGCTCTTATAAGGTGGGCTTCCCCGATCTCGCCCCGCGGGCACTCGTCAGGAGCGCCTGCGCGTGCTTGCGGGTTGCGTCCGTGACCTTCTCGCCGCCCGCCATCCGCGCGACCTCGTCGACGCGCTCCGCGGCGCTGAGCGGCTCCACGCTCGTCACGGTCCGCCCCGCCGCCTCGCGCTTTCGCACCGCGTAGTGCGTGTCGGCGTGCGCCGCGATCTGCGGCAGGTGAGTGATGCACAGGACCTGGTGTTGGCTCGCGAGCGACCCGAGCGTCGCGCCGACGCGCTCGGCGACCGCGCCGCCGACGCCGGCGTCGACCTCGTCGAACACGAGCACCATGCCGGCGTCCGCTCGGCGCAGCGTGTTCTTCAGCGCGAGGAACACGCGCGAGAGCTCGCCGCCCGACGCGACCGAGCGCAGCGGGCGGAGCGCCTCGCCGGCGTTCGCGCTGAACAGGAACTCGACCACCTCGGCGCCACTCGCGCCGAAGCCGCCCGGCACCGGCGACAGCGAAACCTCGAAGCGCGCGGCCGGCAGCGCCAGCTCGCGCGCCGCCCGCTGGGCTTCGCGCGCGAGCGCCTTCGCCGCCTTCGCGCGGCCGGCGCTCAGCTTCGCGACCTCGCGCGAGAGCGCTTGCTCCGCGGCGGCGCGCTCGGCTTCGAGCTTGTGCATGCGGTCGTCGCTGCCGGCGAGCGCCGCGAGCTCGCCGGCGGCGCGCTCGCGATGCAGCACGATCTCCTCCGCGCTGCGCCCATACTTGCGGCGCAGCTTCTCGAGCGCGCGAATCCGCTCGTCGAGCGCGGCGAGCTGCTCGGGGTCGACGTCGATCGCGGCCGCGTAGCGGTCGAGCTCGCGCGCGACGTCCTGCGCTTCGGCGCGCAAAGCCGCGAGGCGCTCCGCGAGCGGCACCAGGCCGGTGTCGAGCTTCGCGAGCGCCGCGAGCGTGCGTTCGGCCTCGCTCGCGAGATCGGCGACGGCGGG
>Ga0187894_10005459_pt1 | contig 12947 bp, 8 predicted proteins | sample GBC1701081metaG_FD_136650 | JGI IMG/M metagenome (GOLD analysis project Ga0187894, IMG submission 136650) | White microbial mat communities from a lava cave in the Kipuka Kanohina Cave System on the Island of Hawaii, USA - GBC170108-1 metaG ... | reverse complement strand
TCCTCGAAATTGATTACGCCAACCGCCGCGCCGTCGTGCAGCCGGGCGTGATCAACGTCAAATTGTCGCAGGCCGTCGCCGCGCGCGGTTACCATTACGCGCCCGATCCTTCGTCGCAGACCTCGTGCACTATTGGCGGCAACGTGGCCGAAAACGCGGGCGGGCCGCATTGTCTGAAATACGGCTCGACCACCAACCACATTCTCGGTTTGGAGGTCGTTCTGCCCACGGGCGATGTGGTCAATCTCGGCGGCGGCGGGGCCGATATCGAAGGGTACGACCTGCTCGGCGCTTTTGTCGGCAGCGAAGGCACATTCGGCATCACGACAAAAGTCACGGTGCGGTTGACGCGCACGCCGCAGATGGTGATCACGCTGCTCGCCGATTTTATGGATATCAACGACGCCAGCCGAGCCGTCTCGGCGATCATCGCCGCCGGGATGCTGCCCGCCGCGTTGGAGATGATTGACAAGGTGACGATCAACGCGGTCGAAGATTCGGTCTACGCCGCGGGCTATCCGCGCGACGCTGCGGCTTGTTTGATTGTCGAACTCGACGGGTTGCGCGCGGGGCTGCAAACGCAGGCGAAACGAGCGGCGGAAATCTGCTACCAGCACAACGCGCGCACGGTGCGCGAGGCCAGCGATGAGACCGAGCGCAAAAAGCTGTGGGCGGGACGCAAAGGCGCATTTGGAGCGTTAGGCCGCGTCAGTCCCGACCTGCTCGTGCAGGACGCCGTCGTGCCCAGAACAAAATTGCCCGACATCCTGGCCAAAATTTACCTCATTGGCGCGAAATACAACCTGCGCCTCTCGACGGTCTTTCACGCGGGCGACGGCAACCTGCATCCGAACCTTAATTACGACGGCCGCGACGCGGATGAGGTCGCGCGCGTGCACGCCGCGAGCAAAGAGATCATGAAGTTGTGCGTTGACGCGGGCGGTTCGATCACTGGCGAACATGGCGTCGGTGTGGACAAGATCGAGTACATGCCGATGATCTTCGACCAGTCCTCGCTCGACGCGATGCTCGCGGTCAAGGATGTCTTCAACCCGCTGGGGTTGTGCAATCCGGGCAAGGCCGTTCCGGCGCAGCGCATGTGCCGCGAGTATCGCAAGGGGTTCAACTTTGAGCTAAGCTAGGGCAGAGTTTTTCGAGGTATATTCAGGATGAAAAGATTCGTCATTTTGTTTTTGTGCCTTATCTCACTGACACAAATTACGGATTCTCAGGCGCAAACTACTTCACAACCGCTCGACAAAATTGCCGACAAGTTTTCGCCGGTTGATCCCGGCGCCGTGCGGATTGGCGGATTCCTCGGCGAGCGTTGCAAGAAGAACGAGCGAGCGCGCCTTCTGACGAAAAACGAAGACGAACTGCTCAGCGGGTTCCAGAACCGCCCTGGCAAACAAGCCTGGATGGGTGAGCACGTGGGTAAATGGCTGCATGCCGCGACGCTCGCCTGGGCTTATACAAAAAGCGAAGCGTTGCGCGCCAAACTCGCCCGGGTCGCCTCCGCGTTGATCGCCACACAACAACCCGACGGTTATCTCGGCACTTACGCCGACGACGCGCATTGGGGGATGAGCCGCGATCAGAAATGGGACGTGTGGGTTCACAAATATGACCTGCTGGGGCTGATCACTTACCACACCTACACAGGCTATCAACCGGCGCTTGAATCCGGGCAATCGATCGGCGATCTGCTCGTCAAGACTTTCGGCCGCGCAGGCGAAGGAGAAATTAAGCTCGATCTGAATGAGCGGAGCGCGCACGCCGGGATGGCCGCGGGGAGCGTACTTGAGCCGATGGTTCTGCTTTACCGCGCAACCGGCGATGAGAAATACCTGGACTTTGCGCGCTACATCGTGGAGCGCTGGGAGGACGAAAATGGGCCGAAGCTCATCAGTTCGTTAACCAACACAAAATCGGTCAAACGGACGGCCAACGCCAAAGCATACGAGATGATGTCGTGCCTGGTCGGTTTGTGCGAGCTTTATCGAGCGACCGGCGAGACACGGTATGTAACGCCCGTGATCAACGCCTGGAACGACATCGCCGCCAGCCAGTTGTTGATCACGGGCAGCGGCAGCAGCGGCGAACACTGGACCGAAGCCCGCGCGTTCCTCAGCTCACAAAAAGACCGAGTCGCTGAAACCTGCGTGACCGTCACGTGGATTCAACTGACGCAACAATTGCTGCGATTGACCGGCGAGGCGCGTTACGCCGATGAGCTTGAAAAAACTTTCTACAATCATCTTGCGGCGGCGCAACATCCCGAAGGCGCGGCGTGGGCATATTTCACCGCGCTCGACGGCAAGAAGTCTTACCAGACGGAACAGAATTGCTGCGCATCCTCAGGTCCGCGCGGATGGGCGATGCTGCCTACACTGGCCTACATGGCCAGCGATGACGGCGCTGTCATCAATTTCTTCACGCCGGGCGAGGCGAGGGTAAAAATCGGCGGCGAGGAGGTGACGATCAAACAGGAGACGCAATATCCGGCGAGTGGCCGCGTCACAATCACCGTGAGCGCGCCGAAGCCCCTGAAATTCGGCTTGCGCGTGCGTGTGCCGTCGTGGTCGAACATCGCCGGGATCAAAGCTCAGCCAAACACATACTGGCTGTTGCGTCAGACCTGGAGCCGCACACAGACTATCACGCTCGATTTTGCGCTCCCGACACGCGTAATCAACGGCGAAGGCGTCAACGCGGGCAAAATCGCCGTCGCGCGCGGCCCCGCGGTATTGGCAGTTGACGAGCTTTACAACCCCGATGGCGCCCTGATTTCCGCAGTCGCTTTGACGGCGCAGCAACCACAGCTTAAAACCAGCGTGATTTACCGCGATGCGGATGGCTTCCCGGTTTACGAAACCGGCGCGGTCATCTCGCAAGACACTGAAAAATACAGAGTGGGAGAGAGGGTCACGCTGCGACTCGTCCCGTTCGCTTCAGCGGGCGCGCACGGAAGCCGGTTTTCAGTTTGGTTGTCGAAAGCTGGCGGAGCGCCAGCCGGGAACGATATACGGTAAACCAATCCATTTTCGAGGATTCATTCCAGGTCGCTACAGCGACGCCCCAAAATAATGAAAATCAACCACGAAGAAACGAAGAGGTAGGTCTACGGTTTTTTTCTGACCTTTCTTCGTTTCCTTCGTTTCTTCGCGGTTGATTTTCAAGAGGAAACCAAGATGAGATTTCGTTGCCTTTCAATCCTTCTGCTGATTTCGGCGCCCTTCGTCGCCGCTTCGGCGCAGAATCAGACTCCCGCAGACGATTCGCCCGACGCGATGAAACAACGGATCGAACGCATGCGCCGGATCTTGGACGATTGGCCGCGGCTCAACCGCTACAAGGACGCCAACGCCAAAGTCCCGGCGCCGGAGAGGAGCGAAAACCGCGTGGTCTTTATGGGCGATTCGATCACGGATGGTTGGAAGCTGGACGAATACTTTCCTGACAAACCTTATATCAACCGCGGCATCAGCGGGCAGACAACGCCGCAGATGCTGATCCGGTTCCGCCCTGACGTAATCGCATTGAAACCTCGAGCGGTCTTGATACTGGCCGGGACGAACGACATCGCCGGCAACACCGGCCCGATGACGCTGGAGATGATCGAAGACAACTATGCCTCGATATCTGATCTGGCGAAGGCGAATGGAATCAAAGTCATCTTCGCCTCCGTGCTGCCAATTCACGATTACGGCAAAACAAAGATGTCTGAACGCCGCTCCCCGGAACAGATTCTCAAACTCAATGAATGGCTGAAGGGGTATTGCAAAGCCAACAGCCACGTCTACCTGGACTATTTCAGCAAAATGGTTGACGACAAAGGGATGCTCAAAGCGGAGTTGGCCAACGACGGCCTGCACCCGAACGCCGAAGGTTACAAGGTGATGGCGCCGCTGGCTGAAAGCGCGATCCAGCAAGCGCTGAAGAAGAAATAACCGACGGGGGGACAGGGCGATGGGGTGACGGGGCGAGGGGAGAAAGTGAAGCCATCGCCTCGTCGCCCCATCGCCCTGTCCCCCCGTCGCAACAAAAGCGATGCACAAGATCACAGTCATTCGCGGCGACGGCGTTGGGCCCGAAATCTGCGATGCTACAATTCGGGTCGTCGAAGCCACCGGCGTCAAATGCGAGTGGGATTTTGCGCTCGTTGGCCGTGAAGCCGAGAAACAATCCGGCGCGCCGCTGCCCGGCGAAACTGTCGAGAAGGTTCGCGCCAGCCGTGTCGTCCTGAAAGGCCCCGTCATCATCGAGAAGATGGGCGATAAGGTGGTCATCTCGCACGACGACCACACGCAACGGGTCTATTCAAACGTCAACACTGCGTTGCGGCTGGAACTCGGCGCCTATGTCAACGTCCGCCCGTTGCGCGCGTTTGAAGGCGTGCAATCACACGCGCCCAAGCTGGATGTCGTCGTTATCAGAGAGCTGACCGAGGATTTGTACAGCGGATACGAGCATCGCATTGGCGATGACGCCGCCGAAGCGATCAAGATCACAACCCGCCGCGCCTCCGAGCGCGCCGCGCGCTTCGCTTTTGAATACGCCACTCAACGCTGGCGGCGGCGTTTGAGCGTTATCCACAAGGCCAACGTGTTGCAACTGACCGATGGATTGTTCCTGCGCACGGCGCGCGAAGTCGCCCGCGAATACCCGAGGATCAAATGCGACGACGCGATGATTGACTCGTGCGTCTATCAACTCGCCTGCAAGTCTGAAGGCTGGGACGTGTTGCTGATGCCGAACCAGTACGGTGACATCGTCTCGGATTTGTGCGCCGGCCTGGTAGGCAGCTTCGGTCTGGCGCCCGGGGCCAGCTTCGGCGACAACGTGGCGATCTTCGAGGCCGCGCACGGCGCCGCGCTCGACCTGGTCGGGCAGAACAGAGTCAACCCGGCGGCGATGATCCTGTGCGGAGCGATGCTGCTGGAACACCTGGGCGAGATCGAGGCCGCGCAGCGCGTCCGCGACGCCGTTAGAGCGGTGATCAAAGAAGGCCGCGCAGTCACGCCCGATCTGGGCGGCAACGCGAAAACAACGGCGATGACCAATGTCATCATTGATCACCTGTAGCTGGTGGTTGGTCGTCGGTGGTCTTGCCGCCACCGACCACCAACCACCAACCACCAATCACTGGCCTCTATGGAAAAGCAATTTGATTTAGTTGGCATCGGTTCGATGGTCGTGGATTTGATCTATCGCACCCCGCGTATTATTGGCAGCGAAGAGAAGATCGCGCTCGGTAAATATGAAGCCGGCGAAGCGGTGAAGATGCTGGTCGGTGGCGTGACGCTCAACCATCTTTCGTGGGCGAGCCTGCTCGGCCTGCGAGTGGGGATTTTCGGCAAACAGGGCGATGATGAATACGGGCGGTTCCTGCGCGCGGGGATGGATCGTTACCGCATTGACAAACACATCACGCTCGACGGCGCGTCGTCCTCGTTCGCGCACATCTTCGTTGATCTTGAAGGCGGGCGCGCGATCTATATGAGTCCGGCGGCGACCAGCGAAACGACCGGCGCCTACCTGCGAGCCAGGCACGCCGATTACATCCGGAGCTCGCGCATGCTCTCGACCGAGATTTCGCAACTGCCGCTCGACGCCGTTGTCGCGGCGTTGGAGATCGCGCGCGAAGCCGGAGTGGTGACGATCCTGGACGTGGACATCCCTCGCGGCGACGCGATCAAATCGTTGGGGAGCGCGGAGGATTTCGAGCGCGCGTTGAAGCTGGCCGATTATTTGAAGCCGTCGAAGGCCGCGGTGGCCGAGATGGTCAACGAAGACGACTCATTGCGCGCCGCTGAAATACTGCGCGGGAAATACGGCGCGCGCGCGGTCATCATCACCGACGGCGAAGCGGGCAGCGCAATCGCATCGGATGAGCTGAGTGATCGAGTTCCGGCCTATCGGACCAGAGCGATTGATTCGACCGGCGCCGGCGACGCTTTCCTCGGCGGAATGATCGCGGGTTTGAATCATGGTTTGAATTGGAAAGACGCGCTGAAGCTGGCCAACGCGTGCGGCGCGGCCTGTTGTGAAATCAGCGGCGCGACACCAGATTTGGGCAAAAGCCGGGCGCGAGTGTTTGAACTTTACGACGGCGCGCCATTCGACGCGGCTGAAATTGAAACGGTAGACATCTCCTCGACAAATTCTTCAATCTCGCCATATAAAAACGCCGTTCCGATCTTCCTCGACACCGCAATCGAAGAACTCAGCAAGCTTCGCGCGAAGATCGGCGATGAAAGCTATTTCAAACGCGCCGCCGACCTGATCGCGCAGACCGAATCGAGCGGCGGACGAATCCACGTCACCGGCATAGGCAAACCGGAATACGTCGCGGGTTATATCTCGGCGCTGTTTTCAAGCACCGGCACGCCGGCCTATTTCCTCCACGGCACCGAATGCGTTCACGGCAGCGCGGGTCAGGTCGCGCCCGGCGATCTGGTGATCGCCATCTCGAACAGCGGCGAGACCGGCGAAATGAAAGCCACGATCTCCGCGCTCAAACGCAACGGAGCTTTGGTCATAGGCGTTTCAGGCAATCCCGGTTCGTGGCTGGCGAACGTCAGCGATGAGTTTCTGTACGCCGGAGTCGAACGCGAAGGCAGCCCGCTCAATTTCGAGCCGCGCGCAAGCATCCTGGCTGAGATTTATGCGCTGGCTGCGTTGAGCATCGAGTTGCAATCGCGCAAAGACATCACGCGCGCGCATTACAATTCCTGGCATCCGGGCGGAACGATCGGCAAAGCGACCTCTGAACCTGAGGTTGATCTTTGAGACGAGTTCGGTTTGTAGTCCCGGCTTCAGCCGGAAGGCTTGATTGAGTGAGCCTTCCGGCTGAAGCCGGGACTACAAACAATCGCTTCAGCCTGTTCGCTTCAGCTTGCCGGTCTTCTTCGCCCATCGTTCGACGTGTCCGAACACCCACAATCCAACGGGAACCATCACCACTCCCATCAACGTCAGCGTCAGCAATTCGGGCACGACTTCCGAGATCGGAGCGCCGACCAACTGCCCCTGCCCCTGTTGCCCCTGCCCTGATCCGATGCCCATCAGCTTGCGGCAGGCCGACAACGAATAGGTTGCGGGCGAAAGCTTGGCAAAAGGCTGCAACCACGCGGGCAAGACTTCCAGCGGGTAGTAAACGCCAGAAACCAGCAGCAGGCAGCCTTGAAAGATGTTCGTCGCTTCGGCGCCGCGTTCGGGGCTGAACACAGGCAAGACCGCGGCCATCAATCCCAGACCGATGAACGCAAAACTGCTCACCAGCAGCACAACCAGAATGCCCCACAGGTTGGCGCGCGAAAGATCGAGCTTGATGAAGACCGCCAGCGCGCCCACCACGATCACCAATCGCACGATGCTGTAAACCGCTGAGTAGAGGCTCACGCCGAACAGGTGAATCAGCCGTGACACGGGCGCCATAAACGTGTATTCGAGTGTGCCTTCCCATCGTTCGTACGCGACCGAGCTGGCGATCTCGTTGAACAGCACCGAGAGAAAGCTCCACAACAACACGCCGACGATCAACGTCAACGTCAACTGCTCGTCTTTCGCGGCCACGCCGATCAACGCGATGGTCGCCGAGTTGACCATCGCGTAAAAAGTGAAGACCACAACCCAACCGAGGTAACGTTTCGTCAGGCTGAAATCCCGAAAGATAAAAGCCATCATCTGCCGGGCAGGTGTGATAACCGGTCTACGTTCTGCGATCATTCTTTCCCCCTTCTTCTTCTTCATTACTCAGCTTTTCGCCCGTCATCTTGATGAAAGCGTCTTCGAGCGTGACGGACTGAGCCTGGGACTTGAGTTCTTCCGCCGTGCCCTCGGCGACGAGGCTGCCGTGCGCCAGAAAGCCTATGCGCGCGCACAAATGCTCGGCCTCGTTCATATCGTGCGTGGTCAGCAGGATCGTCGTCCCTTCTTCCTCGCGCAGATCCTCCAGGAACCGTTGAACGTCGCGCTTGCTCTTCGGATCGAGCCCCGTCGTCGGCTCATCGAGCAGCAGCATCGGCGGGTTGATCATCAACGCGCGCGCGATTGAGACCTTCTGCTGCATCCCCCGGCTCATTTCTTCGAGCGGATCGGAAAACCGCCGCGATTCGATGCCCAGCCGTTCCAGAATGCCGAACGCGCGCTTTTCGGCCCCCTTCGGCTCGAGGCCGTAAAGATAGGCCGAGTAGAGCAGGTTCTCGCGCGCCGACAGCCGTTTGTAGAACGCGGCGTCAACACTCACACGTCCGATCTTCCAGCGCACCGCCCGTTCTTCGTCCGGAAGCTTGTGCCCCATCAAACGCACTTCGCCGTGATCGGGAATGAGCAGCGTCGAAAGTATCCGAATCAGCGTTGATTTGCCCGAACCGTTCGGCCCAAGCAGCCCGTAAGTCTCGCCTTGCGCAACCTCGAACGAAACGTCTTTCACCGCCCATTGTTCATTGACCGTGTATTTGAAGATGCCCTGCCGCTTGCGTTTGCGAAAGACCTTATTCAAGTGACGAACTTCTATCGCGTGATGGTGATTATTTTGAAATGATGAATCGAGCATAAATTTTCCAGTCATAGGCTCGCCCTGAAGATTCGCTCATCACGAGCGGCCTTCAAAACTGCGGTTGAAAATCGGGTTGGTGGATTGGGTTGAAGCGGTGAGAGTCGGCTGGGAGTCTTGACGAAAGGACGATTGCGGCGCGGTAAATCGGCGAACGCAGGGAAAAATCGCTTACAAGTAAACGTCAACGCCAGACGGCGCGTAAAACTCTCAGCCTGTTAATTGAGCATCCTCATCGGCGTGCCTCCTTATATTGCAGTTGATTGTTTTTGAATTCGATTGACCGTCGAAACAAACGAAGTGGATTGTACAGACGCAGTAGCGCGTTTGCAACGGGGTTTTTGATCGTTCGGGCTTACGAGCGCTCCATCTTCGTATACGCGCGATCAAGCGGTGGCCTTCGCGCTGCTTCTGACCGAGCGCATTTGGAGGTTTTTCAGTTATAATTCGCCGCCGTCGTTTTCAGGCACCCATCAATGTTCAGGCCCAGCCGAGACGACCGTACCGGCCTCACAAATGAGTAGTAAAAGGATTCAGGATGAAACCAGAGGAAAAGGCGCGCCAGAAGATTGATCAGTTGCTTTCTTCGGCGGGGTGGCAGGTTCAAGACTACCAGGGGATAAATCTCAGCGCGGCTCTCGGCGTGGCGGTGCGCGAATTTCAACTCAAACAGGATGCGGCGGATTATCTGCTCTTCGTGCACGGCGAGCCGGTCGGAGTGATTGAAGCTAAGAAGGAAGGTGATACGCTCTCCGGCGTCTCCGAGCAGTCGCGCAAGTACCTCGAAGCCATTCCCCAGGTCTTCAACGCCGTTACAGACCCTCCGCCGTTCGCCTATGAGAGCACAGGCGTGGAGACATTCTTCTCCGACGCGCGAGACCCTGACGCGCGTTCGCGCCGCGTCTTTGCATTCCACAAACCTGAGACGCTCGGCAAATGGATGGAGCAGGAGAAGACGTTGAGAGCGCGGCTGCGCGAGGCGCCGGCGCTCATCACCGGCGGCTTGCGCGATTGTCAGATCGAAGCGATCACCGAGCTTGAGAAATCATTCGCCGCAGCCAAGCCGCGCGCCTTGATCCAGATGGCGACCGGGAGCGGAAAGACGTTTACGGCGGTCAGCTTCGTCTACCGGTTGATCAAGCACACGGGAGCGCGGCGCGTGCTCTTCCTGGTTGACCGCAGCAACCTCGGCAGGCAGACCCTGCGCGAGTTCCAACAGTACGCCACGCCGGATGACGGCAGGAAGTTCACCGAGCTTTACAACGTCCAGCATCTCACCTCGAACAAGCTCGACCAGGTTTGCAAAGTCATCATCACCACGATCCAGCGGCTCTATTCAATGCTCAGAGGCGAAGAGGAGTTCGACGCCTCGCTTGAAGAGCATTCTCAGTTTGACGGCGGCGTCATTGACGCGCCGCCAAAAGAGGTCATCTACAATCCCGCCATTCCGATTGAAGCTTTCGATTTCGTCATCACCGACGAGTGCCACCGCTCGATCTACAACCTGTGGCGGCAGGTTCTGGAATACTTCGACTCGTTCCTGATCGGTCTGACGGCGACGCCGAGCAAGCAGACGCTCGGCTTCTTCAACCAGAACCTTGTCACCGAACACAGCCACGAAAGGGCGGTCGCCGGTGGCGTGAACGTCGGTTATGAAGTCTTCCGCATCAAGACCGAGATCACCGAACGCGGCGGCAAGGTTGAGGCTGGCTTCTTCGTTGACCTGCGCGACAAGAATACGCGCAATGTGCGATGGCGGAAACTGGACGATGATTTCCAGTATCAGGCGAATCAGCTTGACCGCAGCGTAGTGGCGAAAGATCAGATCAGGACGGTCATTCGCACGTTCAAAGAGAACCTGCCGCAAATATTCCCCGAACGCGTGGACGTGCCGAAGACGCTGATCTTCGCCAAAGACGATTCGCACGCCGAAGACATAGTCCGGATCGTGCGCGAGGAGTTCGGCAAGGGGAACGACTTCTGCAAGAAGATCACCTACAAGACTACTGGCGAGCGACCGGAAGACCTTGTTGCCAGTTTCCGCAACTCCTACAATCCGCGCATCGCCGTGACCGTGGATATGATCTCGACCGGAACGGACATCAAGCCGCTCGAATGCCTGATATTTATGCGCGACGTTCGCTCAAGCCTCTATTTCGAGCAGATGAAAGGGAGAGGCACGCGCACGATTTCAGACGACGACCTGAAGAGCGTCACGCCTGACGCGAAGCACAAAACACATTTCATCATCGTGGATGCGGTCGGCGTCTGCGAAACCGACAAGACCGATTCACGACCGTCGGAGCGCAAGAAGAGCGTCTCCTTCGACAAGCTGCTTCAGAGCGTGGCGATGGGAAATCGTGACGTTGATACGCTCACTTCGCTCGCCGGAAGACTGGCGCGGCTGGATCGTGAGTTGAACGACGTTGACCGGCAGGAGATCAAGACCGCTTCCGGCGGCGTTGCCTTGAAAGAGATCACCGGCGCGTTGCTCGAAGCGGTTGATCCTGACCGCCGCATCGAAAAAGCGAAAGAGATGTTCGGTCCCGGCGAGCCGGACGAAGCGCAGATCAAGAAAGCCGCCGCCGCGCTGGTCAAGGAAGCCTGCGCGCCGCTGGATAATGCGAAGCTGCGCGAGACGCTTGTCGCCATCAAGCGGCGCAATGAGCAGGTGATTGACACCGTCAGCCAGGATACAGTTCTCTTCGTCGGATTTGATGAGGCGGCGAAGGAGCGCGCTCGCTCGGTCGTGGAGAGCTTCAAGCAGTTCATCGAAGCGAACCGGAACGAACTGACGGCGCTTCAGATCATCTACAGCCAGCCGCACGGGCGTCGCCATCTGACCTACGAAGCGATCCGGCAACTCGCCAACGCGATTGAGAAGCCGCCGTATAACCTGAGAACTGAAAGCGTCTGGCAGGCTTATGCGCAACTGGAAAAATCGCGCGTTCGCGGAACGCCGCAGCGCGTGCTGGCCGACATCATCTCGCTCATCAGCTTCGCCATCGGCGAGAGTGAGGAACTCGCGCCGTTCGCCGAGACGGTCAATGAACGCTTCCAGGCGTGGCTTGTGGCGCAGCAAAAAGCGGGAAGGATATTCTCGGTCGAACAGCGGCAGTGGCTGGAGATGATCCGCGACCACATCGCCACGAGCTTGCGGATCGAGATGGATGATTTCGACGATGTGCCTTTTCACGAGAAAGGCGGACGAATGAAGGTTTACAGGCTATTCGGCGACGAACTGCCGAACACTTTGGATGAGTTGAATGGAGCGTTAGCGGCGTGACAGACAGCACACGGAAGCAAGTAGAAGGATGGATCAAAGCCAATCTTGGCGACGTTGTGTGTCCCTTCGGTGGGGCGGCGTGACTTCGAAAAATTTGCGCACAGCGGCGGAAAAAATCTTCTCAATCAGAGGCTGGCTGTGGTAATGGTTGGCTGAAATGATTCTTGCCCCGGAATGAGAAGGTGATTGAACGAGCATGGCCAAAGGGGAAGAAATTCCGAAAACTAATCCCGCCGAAGTCGAGAATCTGATTGAGCAGGTTCGCGCAGCCAATCTGGAACCAAGCTCCAAAGAGAAGATAGAACGACTGCTGAGGACTATCCTCATTCTGGTTGAACTCTTGCAGCGGAAGAAAACCTCGATCAAAAGGCTGCGGGAGATGCTCTTTGGCAAGCGCACTGAAAAGCATCAAAAGAAGAGGGCCGATGGAGAGCAAAAGGCGACACCCGAAGGAAACGGGTCATCGGATGAGGGAAAGCCCGGCCTTTCCAAATCTCAGACAGGGAGTGATCAAACTCCGAAGGTGGAACCGCCGCGCAGTGAAAATAAAGAGAAGCTGAGCAGTAAGGGGCACGGACATCGTGCGGCAAGCGACTATCCCGGAGCGAAAGTCGTCAAATGCTGGCATGAGTTTTTGAAGGTTGGCGATCCCTGTCCTGGACTGTGCGGTGGGCGGCTCTACGATACGCAAGATCCGACGAGTTTGCTGCAATTCACCGGAGTACCGCTGATTCAGGCGACCAATTACGAGCGTGAGGTGTTGCGCTGCGCGAAATGTCAGGAGCGATATGAAGCGTCATTGCCTGAAGGAATTGCTGATGAGCGATATACCCCGGGCTGCGATGCGACCTTTGCGCTGATGAAATATGGCGCCGGATTGCCGTGGAATCGCCAGGCCTGGTTGCAAGTGATGGGAGGAGTTCCGATCTCTGAATCGACCATGTGGGAACGATGCGAGGCGACGGCGGACGCCGCCTTAGCTCGACTTTGTACAAAAATGAAATGTGAAAAGGACAACGCGCCGATCCGCAAGTAAGATGGGAGTAGCAATGCAACCATCTTGCACGGAGGTTAACGATGTCCCTTTCACCGGAGATTCTA
>Ga0187894_10005458_pt1 | contig 12948 bp, 10 predicted proteins | sample GBC1701081metaG_FD_136650 | JGI IMG/M metagenome (GOLD analysis project Ga0187894, IMG submission 136650) | White microbial mat communities from a lava cave in the Kipuka Kanohina Cave System on the Island of Hawaii, USA - GBC170108-1 metaG ... | reverse complement strand
GATCTCGCCGCCCTCGTCCGCGCCCTCGACCGCGGGACGCTGGACGGCAGGAAGGAGGTGGCGTAGGAGCCGTCAACCGAGCCGCCGCTCACCGGCGTTCAACAGCGAGCGGGACATCCCCGGCGATCCTGGCGATCGAGGAATGGGAAGTTCGGCGACGGCGTCTTCTGTCCGCTCGCCTCGGTGGCGAGAACCTCATGCCGTCCCGTCGCCGGGTCGAGCCGCTGCACCTCGCCGTGGAGGTTCGCGATGATGACGCGGCCCTGGCGATCGAGGCAGATGCCGTTGGGCTCGCCGCCCACCTGCCCCACCAGCTCTTCGCGCGAGCCGTCGGCCGAGATGCGGGTGCAGCCGCCCCGCCCGTCGGCCGCCCAGACGGTGCCGTCCCGGGCGCACATGACGCCCTCGCAGCGCGCCAGCTGGCGTCCGATCCGCCCGACTTCTCCCAGAGAAATCCCCATGATCCTGGGCTTTTACGACCCCGCATCCCCCGCGTCGAGTGGCGCGTAAAGCTTCCGAAAACGCCCCACGACGGGCCGAACCCCAAGGAGACGCGCGATGCGAACCTCGATCCTGACGACCCTCACGCTGACCCTCGCCGCCACGATGCTGCTGGGGTCGCGCCCTGCCGCGGCCGACACCCAGGTCTGCCAGGGACGCTATTCGATCGAAGGCGCCGGGCTCGACCTCGGCCCGAACGGCATCAGCAATGTGATCGTCGGCGCGGACGCGGGCGCGTTCTCGGTGCACCTCGCGCCGGCTCGCTCCGGCATCTCGTGCGACGCGGCCGTCGTGACCACGGCGCCGCGCAGCGACGCGTTCATCCTGCGCGCGCGCTTCGTCGGTTGCGGCGAGCGGCCGCGCTTCCGGCTCCGCCTCGCGTTCGACCAGGACTGCGGGAACGTCAGCGGCCGCCAGCGCGCAGCCGGCCAGCTCATCGCCGAGTTCTCGGCCGGGCTCGTCGTCGGCGGGAATCCCCTGGTCCCAGGTACCGATCCCACCGATCCGACTCCGCCGACCGATCCGACCGTCGACAACCCAACGCCCCCGGATCCGACCGTCGACAACACGACGCCCATCGGCGACAAGCCGCGCATCGCTTCGTTCTCGTCCCTGTTCGCCCATCCTGGCGACACGATCTCGGTCTTCGGATCGAATCTCGACCACGACAAGGACGGCAATCCCTACACGGGCACGCCGCCCTTCCTCATCACCTTCCTCGGCGTCGACGCCTCGTTCGGCCGGCTCCGCGCGACACCGGCCTTCGTGTCGGACGGTGAGGTCCGCGTGACGATCCCGTCGCAGGCGGTCTCCGGCACCCTCATCCTGGCCGAGCGGCGCAGCTCCGGCCTCGCCGGGCCGCGCATCAGCGAGACGAGCGAGCGCCTGGTCGTCGTCCGCGCGGACGCGACGCCGAACCAGCCCGTTCCCACCACGGGCTCGGCGCCGGCGACCCAGAACAACGGCACGCTCCACGTGCAGGCGAGCGCTCTCTCCCTCTTCAACGCGGGCGACTTCCCGGTCTCTGGCCCTGCCTTCCAGATCGGTGCCTTCCTCGACGCCAACAACAACCACGTCGTCGACCTCTTCACGACCGGCCGCAACGACGTCCCCTACCTCGCCTTCCCGGTGCGCACGAGCGACTTCGACTTCTCGATCGAGGGCGGCCGTGGCTACTTCGCCGGCGCGAATGCGATGCTGTGGGTGTTCTTCGAGGGCGGCAACCCGAGCGTCCTCGACAACACCGACCAGTTCTTCGTCGTCCACCTGAACATCGACCTCGCGAACCGCACCGCGCGTCCGATCGCGATGCTGGCCGGCGTCGCGGGCGACCCGGGCGTCGTGATGATGGCCGACCAGTTCGCGTCGGAGACGAACATCACCGTCGCGCAGCCCGGCGCCGGCGTCGGCGCCATCAAGGGCCGCATCGCCGCGGTGCCGACGTTCCTCCAGAACGTCTTCATCCCGAGCCAGACGTCGACCTGCATCGTCGACCCCGACTTCTTCTGCCCCGACTTCGGCCCGGAGATCCAGCAGAACCTGTGGGCGAACGGCATCACGATCGACTTCGACGTTCCGCTCTTCGCCGACGGCATTTGATCCCCTCCCTTGCCGTCGCACCCGGCGCCCCCGGATCACCACGTGGTCCGGGGGCGTGCCGCATTTCGGGCCTGGCCACGCGGTCGCGGACGGTGCTACAGGCGCGCCATGAAGCCCACCGTCGTCGCGAGCGGTCTCGACTTTCCCGAAGGCCCGGTGTCGCTCGGGGCGAAACGTGTCGCCGTCACCGAGATCCGCGGGCAGTGCATCTCGCTCTGGGAGAACGGCACGCTGCGCCGGCGCGTCGCCGTGACCGGCGGCGGAGCCAACGGGGCGACGCTCGGTCCCGACGGCGCGCTCTACGTCTGCAACAACGGCGGCGTCTCGCTCGGCCACGAGGGACGCTGGATGGCCCCCGAGCCGCTCGCCGGTCGCATCCAGCGCGTGACGCTCGACGGCAAGGTCACCGACGTCGCGACGAAGCTCCCGGGCGCACCGCCGAATCGCCCGAACGATCTCTGCTTCGGTCCCGACGGGCTCCTCTACTACACCGACCCGCACAACTGGGAGAACCTGCCGAACGTCGATCCGGGACGCGTCGCGCGCACGACGCTCGACGGTCGCGTCGAGCTCGTGGCCGACGTGCCGCTCTTCCCGAACGGCATCGCCTTCGGCCCCGACGACCGCCTCTACGTGGCGCAGAGCATGACGCAGACGATCCTCGTGATGGACCCGAAGCCCGGCGCGGGCTTCCGCGAGTTCGCGAAGCTGCCCGCGGGCTATCCCGACGGCTTCTGCTTCGATCGCACGGGACGGCTCTACGTCGCGGGCAGCCTCGGCGACGTGCTCGTCGTCTTCGAGCCCGATGGTCGCCTGGCCGAGACGATCGAGATCGGCTCGGGCACGGAGCCCACGAACTGCTGCCTCGCCGACGGCGTCCTCTACATGACGCTCTCGGGCACCGGGCAGCTCGCGACGCTGCCGATCGACGCGGAGGCGCTGCCGCTCTACCCCGCGCGGCGCTGATCAGCCCCGCCGCCGCCCCGCCGCCATCGCGCGATCGATCTCCCGCCGCGTCGTACGCTCGCGGATCGCCTCCCGCTTGTCGGGCGCCTTCTTGCCGCGTGCGAGCCCCAGCTCGACCTTGCACCGGCCGCGCACCCAGTACAGGCGCAACGGGATCAACGTGTAGCCCCGCTCCTTGATCTTGCCTCCGAGCTTGTCGATCTCGCGCCGGTGCAGCAGGAGCTTTCGATGCCGCTCGGGCTCGTGGCCGAACTGGCTCGACGGCGCGTACGGACTGATGTGCGCGCCCACCAGGAACAGCTCGTCGCCGAAGAAACGCGCGTACGAGTCCTTCAGCTGCGCCCGCCCGTCGCGGAGCGACTTCACCTCGGAGCCGATGAGCGCCAGCCCCGCCTCGACGCGATCGTCGATGTGGTAGTCGTGGAAGGCCCGCCGATTGACGGTGATGTCGCGACCGCGGGCCTCCGCCATCAGTGGACCGCGCGCAGGGGTCCGGGCACCTCGCTGCGTTTCTCGCGGATGCGGTTCTCCTCGTCGACGAACACGACCTTCGGCTCGTGCCGGCGCGCGACCTCTTCGGACATCCAGGTGAAGGCCGCGATGATGACGAGATCGCCCGGATCGACCAGGTGCGCCGCCGCCCCGTTCACGCAGATGCAGCCGGAGTCGCGCGCGCCCTCGACGACGTAGGTTTCGAAGCGGTTTCCGTTGGTCACGTTCCAGACGCACACCGCCTCGTTCGGCAGCAGGTCGGTCGCGTCCATCAGCGTCCGGTCGATCGTGATCGAGCCCTCGTAGTCGATGTCGGCCTGCGTCACGGTGGCCCGGTGGATCTTCGCCCGCATCATCTTGCGCGTCATCGCTCGTCTCTCCCTGGCACGAGTACTCGGTTGTCGATGAGCCGTACGCCGCCCACCCATACCGCGAGGGCGATCAGCGTCGGCCCCGTCACCACCTCCACCGCATCCAAGGTCTCGGGATCGCGCGCCTCGGCATACTCGAGGCGCGCGGTCGGCTCGGCCGCGATGGCGGCCGTTGCGGCCGCGACGACCGTCGCGGCGCGCGTCTCGCCCCTCGCCACCGCCGTCGCGGCGGCGTCGAGCGCCCGCGGCACGCAGCGCGCGACGATGCGCCCCTGCGCCGAGAGGAGACGATTGCGGCTCGACAGCGCGAGCCCGTCGTTCTCCCGCACCGTCGGGACGCCCACGATCTCGATCCCGAAGTCGAGATCGGCAGTCATGCGTCGCACGACCGCGAGCTGCTGGAAGTCCTTCTCGCCAAACACGGCCACGTCGGGCCGCACGGCGTGGAGCAGCTTGGTCACGACCGTCGTGACGCCGCGGAAGTGTCCGGGTCGAGCGGCGCCGCACAGTGGCTCGGTCAGCTTCCCCGCTTCGACGTGCGTCTGGAAGCCCTCGGGGTACATGGCCGCCGCCGAGGGCGCGTAGATCGCGTCCACGCCCGCCGCCGCGCAGCGAGCGGCGTCCTCGTCCATCGGGCGCGGGTAGCGCTCGAAGTCGTCGCGACGGTTGAACTGGATCGGGTTCACGAAGATCGACACGACGACGCGCTCGGCGTGCCGTCGTGCCTCGGCGACGAGGGCCACGTGGCCCTCGTGGAGCGCCCCCATGGTGGGAACGAGCGCGACGCGCCGGCCGGCCCGCTGCTCCGCGCGGGCCCACGCCTGCATGGCGCCGGGTGTGGTGAGCGTCTGCATCAGCTTGCCGCCGCCACCTTCGGGGCGAACGCGTGCGCGTCGGTCGGGAAGGCGCCGCCCTTCACCTCGCCCACGTACGCCTGCGCCGCCTCTACGACCGCGCGACCGAGCTCGGCGTAGCGCTTCGCGAAGCGAGGCGTCCAGGCGTCGTTGAAACCGACGAGGTCGTGGAGGACCAGCACCTGGCCGTCGCAATGGACGCCGGCACCGATGCCGATCGTCGGGATGGTGAGCGTCTGGGTGATCTCGGCGGCGAGATCGAGCGGAATGCACTCGAGCACCACGGCGAACGCGCCCGCCGCCTCGACGGCTTTTGCGTCTTCGATGACGCGCTCGCGACCGCCGGGCGTGCTGGCGTGGCGACGGCCCTGGACGCGGTGCCCGCCGATGCGGTGCACGGACTGCGGCGTGAGGCCGACGTGCCCCACGACGGGAATGTCGATCGAAGCGATGCGCTCGATCGTCTCCGCCATCGCGAGACCACCCTCGAGCTTCACGCACTGCGCACCGCCGTCCTTCACGAGCCGGATGGCGCTCTCGACCGCCCGATCGGGTCCGCCCTGGTAGCTGCCGAACGGCAGATCGCCGACCACGAGCGCGCGCTTCGCGCCGCGCGCGACCATGCGCGTGTGGTAGACCATCTCGTCGAGCGTGACCGGAATGGTCGTCTCGTGGCCCTGCACGACCATGCCGAGGGAGTCGCCTACCAGCAGCATGTCGACGCCGGCCTCATCCAGAAGCCGTGCGAAGGTCCAGTCGTAGGCGGTCACCATCGTGATCCGCTCTCCCGCCGCCTTCATGCGACCGATGTCCGGAACCGTTACTCGCTTCGAGCCTTCCATAAAAAACGGCCTCCTCGGACCGCAGTCCGGGAGGCCGTAGTACGTGCGTCGCTCGTCGGGAGTGCCCGTCGCCTCGCTCGATCCCCGGCATCGCTGCTCGGGGTCGTGGTCGGCTCGCGGGTGGTGCCGTTCCGTTCGATTGCCGCCGTCGTCTGCCTACCGTCTCGGTCCGTTCCAATCCCCGCCCGTTGTGGGTCGGGGTCAGTTACCGTGATCCAAGAGGAATGTAGTGCTGTACCCCCTGTCGCATGCCCCGGATCTCGTGGATGAGGTCGGCCAGGTCACTGCCATGCTCGACGAAATCGATGTCCGAGCTGTTCACCACGAGCAGTGGGGCATCCGTATAGTGGTGGAAGAAGTTTCGAAACGCCTCCGTCAGCCGTTCGAGATAGTCCTTGGTGATCGTCCGTTCGTACTCGAGGCCACGCTTCTTGATGCGCTTGAGTAATACCGCAGGCCGCGCCTCGAGGTAAATGACCAGGTCCGGCCGGGGAATCTGGCGATCCAGGAGGTCGAAGACCTGCCGGTAGAGGGCGCCCTCGTCCGCATTGAGGGTGACCCCGGCGAAGATGCCGTCCTTGGCGAAGAGGTAGTCCGCGACCAGGCCGGCTGCCGGCAGCCCGCGCTCGTGCACGTCACGCTGCTGACGGTAGCGCTCGAGCAGGAAGTGGAGCTGTGCCTGGAAGGCATAGCGAGTCGGGTCCTCGTAGAACTTGCGGAGGAACGGATTGTCCTCGACGTGCTCGAGGATCAGCTGCGAGCCGAAATCGGCGGCGAGTCGCCGGGCGAGGGCCGTTTTCCCGACTCCGATCGGGCCCTCCACCGCGATGTAACGCGCCGTTCGGTCCGCCGCCATCCCCGCCCTTCGAGTGCGGCGGTACGTAACACCTCCGCCGCATCGTGTCCATAGAACTTCGTGCTATAGGCCCCGGGTCCATGCCGACGTCCGTGCTACGGCGAACCATCTCCCAGCTCTTCATGGTGGGGATTCCGGGCACGACGCTCGACACGGACACCCGGCGCTTTCTCCTCGAGCATCCGCCCGGCGGCGTCATCCTCTTCAAGCGCAACGTCCACTCGGCGAGCCAGCTCCGGCACCTGATTGCCGACCTCCATGCGCTCGGCCCGGGCGTCTCTCCGCTGGTGGGCATCGACCACGAAGGGGGACGCGTGGATCGGTTCCGGATGCGACCCTTCACGGCCTTTCCGGCGGCCGGCGTCGTCGCGGCCGCCAAGAGCGTGCGCCTCGCCGAGAGCGTGGGCGAAGCAATGGGCCGCGAGCTCGCGGCGATCGGCATCGACATCGACTTCGCGCCGGTCCTGGACGTGTGGGCGAACCCTCGCAACGAGGTGATCGGCGACCGCGCCTACGGCACCACCGCCGCGCAGGTGGCGCGGTTCGGCGTCGCCGTCGCGCGCGGCCTCGAACGCGGCGGCGTGCTCCCCTGCGGCAAGCACTTCCCCGGACACGGGCGGACGCTCGGAGACTCGCACAAGGTCCTGCCGCGCGTCTCCGCCTCGCGGCGGGCGCTCACGACCGTCGAGATCCCTCCGTTCGTGCGCGCGATCCGTGCCGGCATCCCCGCCCTCATGTCCGCGCACGTCGTCTATCCTGCGCTCGACCAGAAACGCCCCGCAACGCTCTCGCCGGCAATTGCGACGAACCTCCTGCGGCGACACCTTGGCTTCAGGGGCGTCCTGTTCAGCGACGACCTCGAGATGCAGGCGGTGGCCGGACGCGCTGCGCCCGAGCGTTTCGCGCCCGAAGCGCTCGCCGCCGGATGCGACATGCTCCTCGTGTGTCAGTCGCTCGAGACAGCAGAGCGCGCGATGACAGGCGTCGAGCAGGCCGTCACGAGCGGCGCGCTGGCAGCGCGGCGCGTGACCGAAGCCGTCGGCCGCATCCACGATCTGCGGCGACGCGTCCCGACGCGGCAACCGAGTCCGCGCCTGGGATGGCCGGCGCACACGCGCCTCGCGCGCCGTCTCCAGCTCTCCGCAGTGCGCTAGCGTCTGCTCGCGTAGGTCCCGCAGGGCCTACGTCGCGCGTCGATGTGTCCCGGCGTTCACGGTCACACAGCATTCGCCCTGCCGAGCGCCATGCGACGTCCCATCTCGTACACATTTTGGCAGCTCGCTAGGTCGCAAGTCATTGACAGCAAACCTGCGAGGGGAGTAGCGACGTGCGAGCTTCGCGGCACGCGACGTGACCGCACAACCGACGGGAGTCTCGCGCATGAGCTGTACTGGAAGAACGCGTCACTCATTTGGAACGCTGGCGATCGTGGTGACGCTGTTGCTCGGTCTGGGAAGTACGGCGCGCGCGCACGTCGACCCGAGCGGATGCACCGGCACCACCGCCTCGATTCAGATCATGGTGCTGCGCGGCGACGGCGTCACCGGCGTCGCCGGTGCGCTCTCACAATGCGAGAGCATCTTCTACCAGCTCCACCTCCGCAAGGACTCGACGAGCGGCTGCTCCTTCGAAGGCGGCTCGCTGACGCTGACGCTCCCGGACGGCACGCTCGTCGTCGTGACGCCGAGCGCGCCGTGCGTCGGCGGCACCGACGGCTGCAGCATGCAGGACCTGACGAGCGCGCTCATCCCGTACACGGTCCGTACGGAGGACATCGTCGGCGGGCAGATCAACGCCAACGCCGTCTACAGCGGCGGCGTCGGGCATGACGGCGAGATCGACACGACCGGCATCTCGGCCACCATGCCGAAGAAGACCCCGGTCATCCTGTGCGGCGACGACAACCTCTGCACCCGCGACGTCTGTGATCCGACGAAGGCGGGGTCGGCGGCGTGCTCGTACCCGGACGTCGTGTGCGACGACGGGGACGCCTGTACGCGCGACTTCTGCAATCTCGACACGGGCCAGTGCACCTCCGTGGCGGCAGTCACCTGTGACGACGGCAGCCTGTGCACCCGCGACGCGTGCGACCCGGCGACCGGCCAATGCGTCTTCGCCCAGGCCGTCCACTGCGACGACGACAACGCCTGCACGACCGACGCCTGCGATCCGGCAACCGGCCAGTGCGTCTACATTGACGTCGTCACACCCACCTGCGGCGACAACGACCTGTGTACGCGCGACGTCTGCAACCCCGTGACCGGCCAGTGCGAGTACCCGTCGACCGGGATCGTCTGCGATGATCAGGACGCGTGCACCACCGAGGCCTGCAACCCGGCCACCGGCGAGTGCAAGACGACCGATCGCAGGGTGTGCGACGACGGCAATGCCTGTACGACCGACACGTGCGATCCCGCGAGCGGCGAGTGCGTCTACGAGGACGTCGTCACGCCCACCTGCAACGACGGTGATCTCTGCACGCGCGACGTCTGCAACCCGCAAACGGGGCAGTGCGAGCATCCGTCGACCGGGCTCGTTTGCGACGATGGGGACGCCTGCACGACCGAGCGCTGCGATCCTTCGACCGGCCAGTGCGCCACGACCAGCACCACGACCTGCAACGACGAGAACGCGTGCACCCGCGACGCCTGCGATCCGGCGACCGGCCAGTGCGTCTTCACCGACGTCGTCACGCCCACCTGCAGCGACGACAACCTCTGTACCAACGACGTCTGCAACCCGCTGACGGGCCAGTGCGAGCATCCGTCGACCGGGATCGTCTGCGACGACGGCAACGCCTGCACCACCGAGGCCTGCAATCCCGCCACGGGCCAGTGCAAGACGACCAACACGCGCATCTGCGACGACGGCAACGCCTGCACCGCCGACACGTGCGACCGGGCGACCGGCGAGTGCGTCTACAACGACGTCGTGACGCCGACTTGCGGCGACGGCAACCTCTGCACGCGCGACGTCTGCAACCCGCAGACCGGCCAGTGCGAGTATCCGTCCACCGGGATCGTGTGCGACGACGGCAACGCCTGCACCGCCGAGAGCTGCGACCCCCAGACGGGCCAGTGTGCGACGACGAGCACCAAGACCTGCGACGACGGAAACGCCTGCACGCGTGACGCGTGCGACCCGGCGACCGGCCAGTGCGTCTACACCGACGTCGTCACGCCCACCTGCACCGACGACAACCTCTGCACGAACGACGTCTGCAACCCGCAGACCGGCCAGTGCGAGCATCCCTCCACCGGCATCGTCTGCGACGACGGCAACGCGTGCACCACCGAGGCCTGCAATCCCGCCACGGGCCAGTGCAAGACGACCAACACGCGCATCTGCGACGATGGCAACGCGTGCACGACCGACAAGTGCGATCGCGCGACGGGCGAGTGCGTGTTCACCGACGTCGTGACGCCGACCTGCGGCGACAGCAACCTCTGCACGCGTGACGTCTGCAACCCGCAGACGGGCCAGTGCGAGTATCCGTCCACGGGGATCGTCTGCAACGACAACAACGCCTGCACGACCGAGAGCTGCAATCCCGCGACCGGCCAGTGCGCCACCACGAGCACGGTGTCGTGCGACGACGGCAACGCCTGCACGCGGGATGCGTGCGATCCGGCGACCGGCCAGTGCAGCCACACCGACGTCGTCACGCCCACCTGCAACGACGACAACCTGTGCACCAACGACGTCTGCAACCCGCAGACGGGCCAGTGCGAGCACCCGTCCACGGGGATCGTCTGCAACGACAACAACCTCTGCACGACCGAAGCATGCAACCCGGCGACCGGCCAGTGCGCGACCACCAGCACCAAGACCTGCAACGACGGCAGCAAGTGCACGAACGACGTCTGCAAGCCGACGACCGGCGAGTGCGTCTTCATCGACGTCGTGACGCCGACGTGCGGTGACAACAACCTGTGCACCAACGACGTCTGCAACCCGACGACCGGCAAGTGCGAGTACCCGCCGACCGGCATCGTCTGTGACGACAACAACGCCTGCACGACCGAAGCCTGCAACCCGGCGACCGGCCAGTGCTCGACCACCAGCACCAAGACCTGCAACGACGACAACAAGTGCACCAGCGACGTGTGCAAGCCGTCGACCGGTGAGTGCGTGTTCACCGACGTCGTCACACCCAGCTGCAGCGACAACAACCTGTGCACGAACGACGTCTGCAACCCGGCGACCGGCAAGTGCGAGTACCCGCCGACGGGCGTCGTGTGCAACGACAACAACGCCTGCACGACCGAGGCCTGCAACCCCGAAACGGGTCGGTGCGCCACCACGAGCACGGTGGCGTGCGACGACGGCAATGCCTGCACGCGGGACGCGTGCGATCCGGCGACGGGCCAGTGCGTCTACACGGACGTCGTCACACCCACCTGCAACGACAACGACCTCTGCACGAAGGACGTCTGCAACCCGCAGACCGGCCAGTGCGAGTACCCGTCCACCGGCGTCGTCTGCAACGATGAGAACGCCTGCACGACGGAGGCGTGCAACCCCACCACGGGCCAGTGCGCCACGACCGGCACCAAGCGCTGCAACGACGAGAACGCGTGCACGCGCGACGCCTGCGATCCGGCGAGCGGGCAGTGCCTCTTCACCGACGTCGTGACGCCCACCTGCGGCGACAACGATCTGTGCACAACGGACGTGTGCAACCCGCAGACCGGCCAGTGCGAGTACCCGTCCACCGGCGTCGTCTGCGACGACCACAACGCCTGCACGACCGAGGTCTGCAACCCGCAGACGGGGCAGTGCGCCACGACGACCACCAAGTCCTGCAACGACGAGAACGCGTGCACCGACGACTCGTGCGACTCCGCGACCGGGGCGTGCGTCTTCACCGACGTCGTGACCCCGACCTGCGGTGACGACGATCTCTGCACCCGTGACGTCTGCAACCCGCAGACCGGCAAGTGCGAGTACCCGCCGACCGGTCTCGCCTGCGACGACAACAACGCCTGCACGACCGAGAGCTGCGACCCGACGACCGGCACGTGCAAGACGACCTCCACCAAGAATTGCGCCGACGACGACCTCTGCACCGAGGACTCCTGTGATGCGCGGACCGGGGAGTGCCGCCACGCCGCCCCGCCGTCGTGTGACGACAGCAACGCCTGCACCAAGGACTCGTGCGATCCGCGCACGGGGCAATGCACACACTCCGATCCGCCGTCGTGCGACGACAACAACCTCTGCACCTCCGACTCGTGCGACGCGCGCACGGGCCTCTGCAAGCACGCGCCGCCGCCACCCTCGCTCTGCGACGACGGCGACCGCTGCACGCAGGACTCCTGTGAGCCGCAGACGGGTCAGTGCAAGCATTCGCCGCCGCCGAGCTGCGACGACGGCAACAAGTGCACGGCCGACCGCTGCGACCCGGTGAGCGGCCAGTGCAAGCACGTCGACACGGTCACGCCGACCTGCAACGACAACAACGCCTGCACCTATGATCAGTGCAACACCGTGACCGGCCGGTGCATGTTCTCACCGAAGAACGTCAACTGCTCGGACAACAACGCCTGTACCGAGGACTTCTGCGAGCCGAAGAGCGGGCAGTGCAAGCACCTGCCGCCGCCCTCCTGCGCAGATGACGACGCCTGCACCGTCGATTACTGCGATCCGCAGAGCGGCGAGTGCAAGCACCTGCCGCCGCCCTCGTGCTCCGACAACGACCACTGCACGCTCGACAGCTGCAACCCACAGACGGGCAAGTGCGAGCACACCGACAAGCTCGACGACCCCTCGTGTCACCCGGTCATCTGCCGCAAGCCCGACTTCTGGGGCACCTCCGGCGCCATAACCAAGCAGGTCCTCGCCTCGGCCGGAAGCTGCTTCAAGGTGTGCGGCGAGGCCATCAAGAACCTCAACGTGGCGAGCGCGGACTCGGCGCTCGAGGCGATCTGCGTGAGCCCGGGCAACGATCCAAAGCTCCAGCTCGCACGGCAGCTCACGACCATGGCGCTCAACTGCATCGTGAGCGACCTGGGCATCAGCTGTGGTGGCGACAACGCCGACGTCGGCAGCGTCTTCGCCGACTGCAACAAGGCGTGCCGCGGCGCTCCGAGCACGCTCACCATCACCGAGTGCATCGCCGCCGTCGACTGCTTCAACAGCGGCGGCGTGCTCGACGACCGCGGCATCTGTGGCCGCGATCCCAACGGGAGCTGCAAGGAGCGGCAGCTCCCGGCCTGGATCCGTCCGGTCCCGGCCGACACCGCCCCCAAGTGCGACGCGGCCCGCAAGAACACCTGCGGCATCATCCCGCCGTACGAACAGTCCACCGGCGTCACCGGCTGCACCGCCGACGGTGACGAGACGCTGAACGGCGTCGAGGACTGCTCGCCCGCCCCGCGCTGATCCACCCCACCCCGCTCCGGCGCCTCGCATGGTCGCGGCGTCGGAGCGCGGGGCGAGCAGCGAGGGCTCCGCCTCGTCGCCCG
>Ga0187894_10005457_pt1 | contig 12954 bp, 11 predicted proteins | sample GBC1701081metaG_FD_136650 | JGI IMG/M metagenome (GOLD analysis project Ga0187894, IMG submission 136650) | White microbial mat communities from a lava cave in the Kipuka Kanohina Cave System on the Island of Hawaii, USA - GBC170108-1 metaG ... | reverse complement strand
GGCGGGAAGCGGATGCGCCGACAACGAAAGACTGCCGCAATGCCGCGCGCATCGAGCGCGGCGCGATCAATCCGGGCGGCGCGCAGCTCCTCGAGCTGAAGCAAGGTGCGAACGGTGTCCGGTGCCGCGGCGTTCTCCCACAGGGGCCAGGTAAAGGCGCGCTCGCCCTCGATGGTCGTCCATGCGGTCGTGCCGAGGCCTTGGCGCGTCGGTGCACAGGGAAGCAATGCCAGCGCGCGATAGGCGAGGAGGTTCGCCATCCACACCGTCAGCGCTCCCTCGTCTGCGGGCTTCACGTCGGTGAGGGCGTAACGCTTGTCTTCGACCGGATCCCAACGCATCGACAGACCCTCGTCGCGGTAGAGCCACGGCTCGAACAGAGCCTGCGCGACGCGCTCGGCCGTCACCTCGGCGAGGAGCTTGAGAACCGTGTCGAGGAAGTCCTGGAAGAGGGCTTGGTCTTCAGCTCGACGAGCTCGGTCTCCTTCTTCGCCTCGAGGCGCGGGCGAAGAACCTCGTGATCGAGGGCCTTCTCACGTTCCGCGCCCGGAAACACCTCGTCCGCGGACACGTGGGAGGCGTCGCCGACATGACCACGCAGGCGAAAGGTGAAGGCAGCGGCGCCTCGGCCCAGCCGTTGCCGCCGTAGTGCTCTACGGCGCGAAGGGTCTGGAGGAAGGGAACGGAGCAGTGTGCCTCGTCGAGCACGACCAGGCTGTTTGCCGCGAGCCCCGCGAACATTGGCGCCGTGAGCTGGCTCCGCCGCCCGTCGCCGCGGAAGCCGATCCGCGATGTCCCGCAGCGGGCCGTCCTTCGCGCTTGCGAGCTTGGCGGCAATCGCCTGCGCGCGATCGAACGCCTCATCCACCACGATGCGCCGATCGACCACGAACCAGACGCGCCGCGGCGCCGTGCGCCTCTCGATCGGCTCGTCCGCCTGCATGACCAGCGCGAACAGCGCGATGTCGATGCACGCCGTCTTGCCCGACGCCGTCGGCAGATCGCCCGGGAGCCGTGTCTCCCACGGAGGTCCGCACGAGATCCCTGATGCTTCATCTCCTTCATCCGGAACGGTCGGGAATAAACTGCCCGAGGCCGAAGTGGGCGGAGTGGCCGAGCACCAGAGGGCCGCGAATAGGTACGACTGTCCTGATTCTCAGGCGGAAGGCGCGTCGCGTCGGCGTTGGCAGCGGTCCGTTTCTCCTTGGAGAACCGACGCGCACGAACACTCGTTCTGGGACAGCGGTGATCGCTTGAACCTCGCATCGGACGCCGATGCGACTCTCGAATTCTGCGGCGAGCTGACGGTCGGGAGACAGATGTCGCTTTCCGTGCGTTCCCCAGTAACGTCTCAATGGGACATACGGTGTTGCGCTCGTCCAGTTGGACGCGATTAGCCGAACCGAATCTTCCGCGTCGCCGACCATCTCGACCGATAACTGCGTATTTGGCCCGTTCCAGCGAATTGCCCGGATCAGGTTCAGTGCCCGAAGCTCATCGTCCACGTACCTTGCGTCCGGTACCGCCACGACGAGCCCAGTGATCGATGTTTGTCCGTCCGATATCGGCAGGTAGTACGCGTGGCGGTGTTCCCCATCAGGTTCGCCGTCGGTGCAGTGGCCTGAAAGCAGAAACGACTCGCGACTGCCAGTCACTGTCTGGTAGGCGGCGAGAGCGCACTGTCGAAATGCGTGACTTACTCTTACGCACGCTTCGATGCGTGGGAGCCTATGCCCCCTAAAAGTGAAGGTGAGGAAGCGGGAATTAAGCCGAAACTGCTCCGGCGTGCCTGTGTTCAGATTTGCCGTCGCCATCCCGTCTGCTCACTGTAGACACGCCGTGCGTCGAGCAACGGCACGTACACAAGGCCTGTTTCTTCGTCCGGCGTATCGAACCGATCTGCGTTTGGCACCTCAACGACACACTGCTGGACTCGCGACCGAGCGTTTCGGAGCCGGGATCTTCGTAGTTGAGGGTCCGAGATGCGTAGGGCTGCCTGCAAGTCCTGCCAAGTGTCGCGGTCCTCATCTTCAAGCTCGATGAAATGCGGAATGCCGATGTCGGTGTCATCAATCAACGCGACAGCCTTCTCGCGCTGAGGATCGCCTCCGTCCGCTCCCCTCAACGCGGCAAACTCCAGATTGCGGACTGCACCCAGTATCGTCGCCGAGTAGTCGGACGATACACGCTGAGCCACACTCGCGAAGTACTCCTGGACCATGCCACGTACTTCGGGTTCAGGCAGGGATCCGGATGCTCGACCGAGAACTTCGGCGGCCGCACCGATCAATGTCGGTCCGTAGATTCTGGTGGCGGTGTTGCCTTCAGGCCGCACGACGATGACGTTGCCGCGCTCGCCAACGCCGTGGCGATTGCACCGCCCGGCCGCTTGAATGATCGAGTCGATCGGTCCGATTGCGCGAAACACCCGGTCGAAGGACAAATCGACCCCGGCTTCGACAACTTGCGTCGAAATGAGCAAGGGAGGAGCGTTGGAGGCTTGCCGCAATTCTGACAGGATACCACGCCGGTCCTTTGGACGCAGGTTCGTCGAGAGGTGGAAGACGCGCTGCCGAAGGCGGGGGTCGGAGGCCAGCCGCTCATGCAATCTGAGAGCTTCTCGTACCGTGTTGAGCACCACCAGGCAGCTTGTGGGACCGTGGTGCGCCAGTTCATCCAGCACACGGGTCGCGAGAGCTTCCTTATCCAGCTCATCTAGTTCAGTCGACAAGTCGTAGCGATTGAAGGTGGTCCACAGCCCAGGATCGACCGGCCCGATCTCGCGCACGTCAGACGCCTCAAAGATCGCTGGCTGTGTGGCGGTTACCAACAAGACGTCGGTATCCAGTTCGGCCGCAAGGGTGGAGAGCGCGAATCGGGTAAGCGGCCAAAGCTTCGCTGGAATTGCCTGCACTTCGTCGAGAATCAGGATGCCGCCTGGAAGACGCGCAAAGCGGCGGGCGTCGGCTGCGCGGGCATGAAAGAGAGCATTGAAGATCTGGACGAAAGTTGTTCCGACGACCTCTGCCTTCCACGCTTCCGCCCAGGATCGGGCAGATGTGCCGTCTTCGCGGATACCGAGATCGCCGTAGTCGGTGAGATTATGGTGTGTCGCAAGCGCTCCACTTCGAACGGCATCCTGGCCGCAGATGGACGCCAGAACGGCTGTGTTTTGATCGATGATGCTCGTGAACGGAAGCGCGTAAATGATTGGGCAGGGTCTGCCCGTCTGCCGTTCCTTCCGCTCGCGAACCGCTAGCGCCCACGAAACCGCTGCCAGCGTTTTCCCGGAGCCGGTCGGTACCGTTAACGACCATAGCCGCCCACCCTGCCACGGATCAGATTCCGCATTGCGAAAGGCACTATCGAAAACGGCAGCGCGAGATCGAGCCACGTTCGGTTCTACGTTGCTGCGATCGAGCGACTCGCGGTACATGTCCAGCCGCGCCCGCGTGAACTCAATCGGTGGGCGAGGCAAGTTCGCTATTCGTGCGGCTGAATCGCGGTCGGCGTCGATCAACGCGCCATACGCAGCAAGCGCACGCTGCATCCGATGCATTGAGTGCTGATGATTGCCGCCGCGGTCGAGTACGCGCCCGATCGCTACCCGCAGCCCAGTCAGGTCACTCGATGTAGGAATGGCGGCGGAGGAAGGCGCGGCTCCTTGCGTAGCCAGCCACTTGTGCATGCCTTCAAAATCAAGGGCTGCAAGCTGGCGCTCGAGCAATCTCGTCTCGTCTTCCGACAACGAGAGATCATCGAGAAGGTTGTGCAAGGCGCCGTGATGGCGGCGAACAACCTGGAAGAGGAAAGCCCGATCAAACTGGCTGTCCTCCCGGGGACGGTCAGCACGTGCTTCAACGCCGATCCGCAGAAAGAGCACGGCGCTGAGGAGTGCGTGTGTCTTCAGCTGCTGATGCTGATCAACCGCTTGCCCGTGCAGATGGTCCTGAAAGAAGATCGTTCCTTTCGCGAGATCGTGCGACAATCCGGCGTCAGGGAGGTCCGGAAAGGATCGCGCTGCTGCGCTCCCGCGCAGTAGGTCGCGTACCTCCAAAAGGTGTTCGGTCAACGGGCGGCCGGGATGTGATTCACAGCGGAGAAATGCAGGTGCCGTCATTGAGTTTCCAGTAGTTGCCGAGCGTCACACGCACCGGGCGCCCCGTCGTGTCGATGAGGTACTCCTCGTGCCGAGTCACCGTGCGGTCCGGCTGCATTTCGGCAGGCATTCTCAGCCGCTGGTAGACGCCATCAGGATTCCATTCCACACCGCCGATGATCGCGCTGGTACGCACCGGCGTCGCGAGCGGTGGGAACGTGGATGAGTCCGTAATCTGAATTGCTGAGATCCTTCGCGGCAAACCTTCGAATGTAGCGATCATCCATGCGAGCCCGCAGCAGGGTGTATACACACTGTCTCCCCTGGCGAGCATCTCGTAAACCCGAGCCGCGAGAGAGTCATGCGCGAAGAAGATCCTATAGCGCGGCTCTCGAATCACCTCATATCGCATGATCGTGTGCGGATTCTCCGCCTTTGGGCGGAAGGTCGGATTGTCCTTGGTGTCGAGTAGGTTCAACGAGAGATGCCCGAAGCGCACAGGCTCGAGGACCTGAACCGCAATCAGCGCCTTGTTGTCGGTGAACTCGGCGAGTGTTTCGTTCTTCGGCAGCCCCACAATTGCCCCGAGCAGGCCCGACAGGGCTGTGCGTGTCGGAATAGGGAACGAGAGGGCCGTTGTGATCGCGTACGGTCGGCGGTAGTGCGCGTACTCCGCGCTCAGGTCGAAGGCGACAAACTCTCGCGTGATGCTCACTTGAGGTCCAAGGCCGCGATAGATCCGGCAGATCGCAGAAACTCTTCGATCTTGCCGCCGACGTTCAACCTGTCGTCGTGAGCGTAGCTGATCTTCTCGATCTCACCCTTGCGCTTCGTGAGCGCCTTGACGAGGTTCGTGAGATCGAGGCGCACGTCTTCGAGGCCATTGCACTTGGATGCGCCGTCCGTGATCGACAGGTATCTGTCGAGCCGGCCAATGTAGGCATTTGGCTCCTTGTACTCCACCAGAATCAACAGCAAGGGCCGCTGTCCGATCTTGGATCGGGTGATGAGGTTTTTCGTTCCGTTCCAAATGCCCTCAAAAAGCTTTTCCGCGTCGTTTGTGGTCATCGCGGTGGTCTGTGCCGCTTGCTGGTTGACGATTCCGTAGAACGCGATCAAGGCGTACGGCAGAATGTACTCTTCGCGGAAGGTCTTTTGTTGGGCACCCTGACCAGATGCGAACGCTCCAGTGCCCTTGATAAACTTCGGCTCCGTCCGGTTGAGGCTGCTGGCCATCGCGAACTGAACGGGCCCAGTGAGGGTGACGCTACTATCCTTCTCGTTCGGCTTCGTCTTTGAGACCGGAATTGTCGCACCAAAGACCCGAACATCGATGCACTTTGAAAGCACTGCCTTTTCTATGTGATCTCGCTTCGCGAGAACGTTCTGTGCAGCTCCGGTGAAGAAGTCCTGCGCGCGATCTTTCCCCGCTTGAATCGTGCCATCCGACTTCTCGATTTGGCGGCAAAAAATCTCTTCGTTGAGGTAGGCGTGCCAATAGTCTCGAATCGTGCGCTTGAGCCGCACATCCGATACCTTTGCCTTCCCAGTATCGGGATCCCATCGCGGCCTGTTCTCATCGTTCGGATCGCCATTCGGGTTCGCGTCCGTAATGTCGTAGACGAACAAGATCTCGGTTCTTCTCAGGTCTGCCATCTGTCTTCTCCTCTGACTACGTGTACGAATTGCCGTCTTTCGAGGTGCACGCCTTTCGGCCCTTTTGCCAATGGTCCTTTGCCGATCACGTGTCCGACCCTCTGGCGGCAGCCAAGCGCGGCGCGAGAACGAGGCCCAGCGCGAAATAGTATGAAACCTCGTCTCCGCTGAGCTTCCATCTGTCCCCGGCAGCTGCCATTGCGGCGGCCGCACATTCGAGCAAGCCGGCGACAATCTGCTTGTTGTCGTCGCCGTAAGCCTCCGCCTTGTCGACAGCCTCTGGGAGAAGGCGCTTGATGTCCTCCTCCTTGAGCCGAAGCCCCTTTAGTTTTCCAAGGAAGGGCCGCGAACCTCGCACTCGGTCCTGAATGTCCATGATCCGTTTGCAGCATGCCCCGACCAGAAAAGCCGCCTGGGCGGCGGGATTTGCTTGCAGTGCGCCATTTGCCTGCGAGAAGAACGTTCGCACGCGCTCCGCTTGCGGGGAACCACCGTAGATGCCAGCATTCATATTCTCTCCCTGTATCTCACTGGTACCGCCTGTCAGCATCTCGAAGAAGAGAAGCGTTCGAACGAGATCGGCAAATAAAGCCTCGTCGACACGGCACGCCTCTCCAAAGCCCTGCCGAACCCAGCGCATGCCGAGCGCCAAGAGTCGCTCCGGAGGAAACGCACGAAGCTGAAGGGCCGCTCTCACTGCCTCGAAGAAGTCGTCATCAAATGTGCTCCCTCCATGTGCGTCGGGCAGAATGCGGCGGAGGGAACGAAACGTGAAGTCGCCGTCTACGAATCTCCTTGGGCTTGGTGGGGAGAACCACGGATGCCGATTCACCTTGTCCTTCGCGTCGAAGAGTTTCCGGAAATGGCTCGGCAGCATTCCCGAAACGTAAAGCATGGGACGGAAGTACTTGGGATCTGGTTGGTAGAAAAGCAAATCGACCTGGAGTACGTTCTCCTCTTCACTGAGCACGTATATGATCTCATCTTCTGCATCGGTCAGTCGCTGGATCGCATTCTTGCTCATGCGCGCATCGGTCAGCCGCTTGAGCACGCGGAACGTGTCCGTCTCCTTCTCGACCGCGGCAAGCGGAAGTATCAGGTACTTGAAGCCATAGAACGAGAACGCCAGCTCGGCTTTGACCCGCTCGCCGGCGTAGTCGGCTGCTTCGCAGCACGTCGGGCAAGCTGGGAAATTGCGCCAAGCCTGTATTGGGTCGAATCCACCTGACACCGCTCCGCGCTTGTCCAGCGTGTAGAATCTGAAGTTCGGGATCTGAAGACCGCCCAAGAGATCAGTCTCGGTCGCGCCGCAGATCGAACACTGCCCGCGGCCTGACGAAGTGCCCTGGGTCTTCTTTCCCGCGAAACCCGCCGTCGCGCTCTTCACCAGCGCGCCACGAAAGATCTCAAAATCTCCCACCCTTTTGAGCTTTGCGGGCGACTCGCCCTGATGGCCGTGTCTCGTCTCCTGCCAAGCCAAGCTCAGTGTTGCCTGTTGCTTTGAGTCTTCGTGTCGCTTGAGCTTGAGTTCGTTCAGTATCTCCGGGACCGCGCTTTCGAAATGCTCCGCGGTTTCCCTGAGAACGCTGCACTCTTCAGAATGGGTAGCTTCGTCCGCGGAAACCAGCGCGGCCTTGATTGCGCCACCCAATCGCTTCAACCGCTTCTCCAGATTTGGGAAGAACTCATCCTCTGTCTTCCAAACTGGGAAGCCCGTAGTAGGGGTGGCGTCGAAGCCGTTCGGAGGCCCCTGGCGGTACAGATACCAACCACGCCTGTCCTCGGAGTACTCTTCGACTTGCACATGTTTGAACTTCCCGTCGGAAAAAATGAGCAGATAAACCGTCTTCGATAGAAACTTCTTGGATGGGTCCTGAGCGTATTGCGCGGCATCGCCACCAACCGTGCCTACGCCGTTGCGCTGCATGAAATATTTGCCAAGTGTGACGAATTGCTGGATCACGTTTCGACCTCGTCACTCGCCGTGAATCGCTGCGCGACCTGGGGCGCACACAGCAAATCCAGCTCCCGATACGGCCCGGATTCCCTGGTGAGCGTGCGCACCACGAGATACGGACTGAACACCGTCCCGAGCACGCCGGGCTCGCATTCGACGGGCCGCGGCCGAGCGTAGCCCTCGTAGAGTCGCAGCTCGGGGCGCCTCCGGATGGGGCGACCCTGCGCGTGGTTCTCTTTGAGCGTCTTCTTCGCGTCCCTCTGCGCCTTGCCGTCGGCATCGTCACTCGCGATCACCATGAGCTCCCCCCGCGTTCGACCTCGTCTGGGTTGAAGCAGCGCTCGAGGTACTCCAGCGTCCCCGGGCCCGCGGCGCGAAGATGGATCTCCGCCCGCTCGGGTCCGGAACCCAGCTCGGTTCGCCGGTGTCGTCCGGCGAGGCAAGCCACATCTGAACCAGCGTGGCGGGGTGCCCGATTCGAGTCACTTTTTCCCCAGAGGGTCTCGAGTGAGGCTCGGATCGCTTGGGGGAGCGCGGCGTCCGGCCAGCAGACGCGCGCGACCTCGTCGCCGAGCCTTGCGCGCGCGAAGGTGCGGGCCTGGTGATCGCGGGTCAGCGCGGGCGCTGCTTGCAGGATGGCCTTCGCCGGACCGACCTTGTCGTTCACCGGTGCGAAGTGAGTCACGAGCGCGCGAGCGCTCGCCTCGCCGGCGCGGATGTGTGGCCGAGCCTCCAGCTTCTCGAGCCATTCGAGCGCGGCACGCTCAGCGGGGTCCGTTCCCGTCTCGAAATGGGCGGCGGCCAGCGCCATGAAGATGCGGCCCGGGTGCGGCGGCCACTCGGGGCGATCGTACGAATCGGGCTGCGAAGCCGCGACGAAGCCGTTGAGGTAGCGCATACCGAAGCCGAGCATCTTCACTTCCCGCCGGCGTCGTCTTCTTCCCTGGCGGAACGCGGCGCCCGTACGCACGGCGTTCCGCAGAATGTCGGGTGTCAGCTCGTGAGTTGACATGCTCGGCTCCTCTTCCGCTCGATCGCCAAGTGCACAGCAGAGCTGCGAGACGGCGGACCGCAACGGCGCGCATGCAGGGAATCGTCGAAGGTCTGTCCTGGACACATCGGCCGTCGTCGTAAAGCGCAATTGCGCGAGCATGGCAAGTCAAGACGTACGCGCGCCTCGTTCCTAGACCGTTGCGGGCCGGACCGGCCTACGTTTCGCGTCGCCGTCGGTGCGGCCGCGAACCTACGTGTGCTCTAGCCGATCCCGGCGGCGCAACCGCGCGCGCTTGTCCACCCGCCGAGGCACCCGTACAATTTCGCCGGGTGAGATGACGTTCCGGTACCGCATGGCGCTCGATACCCGACGAGATCACGGCCGCAGGCCCCGGCGAAGTTGCCGTGCTTCGACCGCAGGGCGGGCTGCCCGCATGCGAGCCATGAGCGGAGGGGGCATCGAAGGGGAAACGCTCGGGAGGCTCTGAAGGACATGCGCAAGACCTACCTCGTCTGCTACGACATCTGCGACGACAAACGCCTGCGCGCGGTGTTCAAAACGATGCGCGACTTCGGCGATCATCTGCAGTACTCGATCTTCGAGTGCCAGTTCACGCCGACCGATCTGGTGCGCTGCCGGCACGCGCTGAGCGAGATCATCAACCACCGCGAGGATCAGGTGCTCTTCGTCGACCTCGGTCCGGTGGAAGGGCGCGGCGATCGCGTCATCACCTCGCTCGGCCAGGCCTATGCGCCGATCGACGCGCCGTGCATCGTCGTCGACGACGCCGACTGAGCGAGCGGCGTCGAAAGGAGAACCGCAGACGATGGCAATCTCTTCGCCGTCCATACCGTCGCCCGAGGAAGCGGACCGCAGCCCGGCGTCGCGCAAGGGCCCGCAGGGCGCGCGCCCGCGCGCGGAGCTACCCGATTACCTGCCGGCGCGGATGGTGAACGAGTTCGTCTATTGCCCGCGCCTCTTCTTCTACGAGTGGGTCGAGGGCCTCTTTGCCCACAGCGCCGATACCGTCGAGGGCGCATTGCGGCACGAGAAGCTCGAGACCAAGGCGGATGCGCTCCCCGCGCCCGGGTCGGACGAGGCGATTCACTCCCGCTCGGTCGAGCTCTCGAGCGAGACGCACAAGCTGATCGCCAAGATCGATCTCGTCGAGGGCGAGGGCGGGCGGGTGAGCGCGGTCGAGTACAAGCGCGGCGCGCCGCGCCAGGGCGAGGAGGGCCCGGAGGCCTGGCCGGCGGATCGCGCGCAGGTGTGCGTGCAGGTTCTCGTGCTGCGCGACAACGGCTACGCCTGCGACGAGGCGGTAGTCTACTACAACATCAGCAAGCAGCGGGTACGCGTCGCCATCGACGACGCGCTCGTTGCCGAGACTCTCGCCGCCGTCGCGTCGGCGCGGCTGCTGGCGAGCCGCGGCCGCATCCCCGAGCCCCTCGTCGACAGCCCCAAGTGCGCGCGCTGCTCGCTGGTGTCGATCTGCCTTCCCGACGAGACGCACGCCGCGTCGAGACTGCGCCAGGAGTCTGCCGGTGCGGCGCAGTTGTCGCTGTTCGACCTGGGCGAGGAGCGGCTCGGCGAGGCGCTGGCGCCGCCCGCCGAGGTGCGGCGGCTCTTGCCGGCGCGCGACGACCTGCGCCCGCTCTACGTCACTGGCAACGGCCTCTCGATCGGCAAGACGCGCGAGGTCCTCCAGGTTCGCGAGAAGGGCAAGGTCGTCCAGGAAGCCCGCTTGGGCGAGATCTCGCAGCTGAGCGTCTTCGGCAACGCCCAGCTCACCTCGGCGGCGGTGCAGGGAATGTGCTGGGCCGAGAAGCCGATTGCGCACTTCTCCTACGGCGGCTGGTTCTACGGGCTGACCACCGGGCTCGGATTGAAGAACGTTTTCCTGCGCCGCGCGCAGTTCCGCCGCGCCGACGACGAGTCGTTCTGCCTGCGCTCGGCGCGCCAGCTGATGGCGAGCAAGATCCGTAACCAGCGCACCCTGCTGCAGCGCAACCACATCGAGCCGCCGCGCGCCGTTCTCGTGCGACTCAAGGCCCTCGCCCTGCAGGTGGAGGCCGCGCCCGACCTCGAGTCGCTGCTGGGTCTGGAGGGCCTCGCCGCGCGCCTCTACTTCGAGAGCTTCGGCGGCATGATCAAGGTCGAGGGGGCGGCAGAGTCGGCCGCGATGAGCTTCGATTTCACCGGCCGCAATCGCCGGCCGCCGCGCGATCCGGTGAACGCGCTCCTTTCCTTCGCCTACGCCCTGCTGGCCAAGGACCTGACGATCGTCTGCCACGCCGTCGGCTTCGATCCTTTCATCGGCTTCTATCACCGCCTGCGCTTCGGCCGGCCGGCCCTGGCCCTCGACCTGATGGAGGGGTTCCGGCCGCTGATCGCCGATTCGGCCGTGCTCACTGCGATCAACACGCGCATGCTGGAGGGCGGCGACTTCCTTCGCGTCGGCGACGCAGTAGCGCTCAAGCCGCACGGCCGAAAGGCCTTCCTGCATGCTTACGAACAGCGCATGGACACCCTCGTCACCCACCCGCTCTTCGGCTATCGCGTCAGCTACCGCCGCGTCCTCGAGATCCAAGCCCGTCTCCTCGCGCGCGTCGTCAGCGGCGAGCTGAGCGCCTACCCGGGCTTCGAGACCCGCTGAGCCGAGCGACGCTGCGAGCGCCGCGGTGAACGTGCCGGGCCGGGCACCGCTCGCAGAGCAAATATTTCCCTTGCTTCCACCACTTGTGCTACTCCGACCCGGCGCATGCGATACGCGCGCGGGAAGCGCGGCCGTGGCTCTCGCAACCCGTCGAATTGCTCTTTGAAAACTCGGAGGTTAGAAGGCTGCACTCTCCGCGACTCACGAGTCGCGGCTCCATTGAAGCTTCAGCGGGCTGTGCGCGTCGACCTCCTCGCGGTGGCTCTCCGCGACTCACGAGTCGCGGCTCCATTGAAGCGCCTAGAGCGGCGCGGCGGACGACCGCGGGCTCGGCTCTCCGCGACTCACGAGTCGCGGCTCCATTGAAGCACGCCACAAACCGCTAGGTGATCCATCGACGCGATGCTCTCCGCGACTCACGAGTCGCGGCTCCATTGAAGCTGGAGCTGCCGTGGATGAACCCAAAGCGCCCACGGGCCTCTCCGCGACTCACGAGTCGCGGCTCCATTGAAGCTGCTTGTCGCGCGACTGGTCGATGATTTCGCCGAACTCTCCGCGACTCACGAGTCGCGGCTCCATTGAAGCGTGGTCCGTCAGCCACGCTTCCGCGCGCTGGCACCACTCTCCGCGACTCACGAGTCGCGGCTCCATTGAAGCAACCGTTGGGCTCAGGGAGCACCACGAGAGAGAGATCTCTCCGCGACTCACGAGTCGCGGCTCCATTGAAGCCCGACGAGGTGGACACCTACCTCAAGGTCGGGTCCATCTACTCTCCGCGACTCACGAGTCGCGGCTCCATTGAAGCACCGCCATCGGGAAAATTGTACGAGCCTCGGGCAAGGCTCTCCGCGACTCACGAGTCGCGGCTCCATTGAAGCGTCGAGAGTGCAGTCGGGATAGTAGATGCGCTGTAACTCTCCGCGACTCACGAGTCGCGGCTCCATTGAAGCACATACGCGGCTTCACGGACGGCAGCAAAACCGCCACTCTCCGCGACTCACGAGTCGCGGCTCCATTGAAGCAGTATGCGGGAGCGCAGTTCAACACTTGGCAGTCGAGCTCTCCGCGACTCACGAGTCGCGGCTCCATTGAAGCAGCACGCGGAGGTTGTTCTCTGCCTGCTCGAAGGTCTCTCCGCGACTCACGAGTCGCGGCTCCATTGAAGCGTTGGTGGCACTCTCCAATCCGTCCTGCGCCACATAGCCTCTCCGCGACTCACGAGTCGCGGCTCCATTGAAGCCCCGACTACGCCGTCGTCTCTGCGCGTGGAAGCTACCTCTCCGCGACTCACGAGTCGCGGCTCCATTGAAGCAACGTTCACCCGAACCACCTCTCCAAGATCGTGAACGGGCTCTCCGCGACTCACGAGTCGCGGCTCCATTGAAGCTACGATCCGTTGTCGCAGAAGGACGACTGGCTCGACTCTCCGCGACTCACGAGTCGCGGCTCCATTGAAGCGTTGAGATGCGACGTGCGCCCGCAGACACACGTCAGCTCTCCGCGACTCACGAGTCGCGGCTCCATTGAAGCGCGGCTTCGCGAGCACGGCGGCGCCTGCCATCAACGACTCTCCGCGACTCACGAGTCGCGGC
>Ga0187894_10005456_pt1 | contig 12955 bp, 10 predicted proteins | sample GBC1701081metaG_FD_136650 | JGI IMG/M metagenome (GOLD analysis project Ga0187894, IMG submission 136650) | White microbial mat communities from a lava cave in the Kipuka Kanohina Cave System on the Island of Hawaii, USA - GBC170108-1 metaG ... | reverse complement strand
GCTTCCGCCACGCTTGCGCCGCTCAATTGCAATGCCTTTTTGAATGCGGCCTCGGCTTGATCCAGCGCGCGATTATTGCCACAAGCCAGGCCAAACATCATATAGACATTGGCGTTATTCGGATCTTGCTCCGCCGCTTTCTGTAGCGATTCGATGGATTCAGCAAAACGGTTCAGCTTTAAATATGCGACTCCCAGAGCGTAAAGACTTTTAGGTGCGCGGCGATTCACTTCCACGGCGTGCGTTAAGATTGGCAAGGCCAAGTCAAATTCTCCGCGCTTGACATATTCAGTTCCGAGTAATTCCAAGGCGTCGTAGTAATCAGGGAAAATCTCAATCGCTTTCTTAAGCGCCACAATGCCAGGTTCCGGCTTGTTACTATTCAAGCTATTCAAGCCACGTTCGTATTCGGTGCGCGCTGCTTCAGGTACGGGCTGCGCGAAGACCGTGCTGGAGTTGGCCGGGGCTTCCTTGCCCTTTTTGAGTTTGAGAATGAATTCAATCGGGTAGGGCTCCGAACCTGTTCCCCGGATGCGAATTGCTTGCAGGTCGTGCGACTGAATTTGCTCCTCGTAAAGCGTTCCAGTCGTCTCGACACGGAACTGGTATCTACCTGAGCGGAGACCTTGGATCTGAAAGCGACCTGAACCATCTACGAAGAGTGTGCGAATTGGCTGGAAGTTCTCATCGGAAACGGCCACCCGCACGCCTGACACGGCCTGGCCCGTCTGATCTCTCACATTGCCAATGATCGTGAAAGTTTGGGGCACGGAAAAATAAAGAGCAAGACTGATTAAGAAAATCGGTAGAGTCATAATGCAAACCCCATAAGGTTGTTTCTATAGGCATTGGGTACCGTGACGTTTAGAGAGGTTTTGTTCGAGTTGCCGCGTTTGTTCTTCATAAGGCGTGCCTGTCGTCTCGACGCGGAAAGTGAATGCGAAACGTTTCGATCAGCCAATCTCGCCGCGCCCTTCATTGTTTTGCCTCTGACAACCGCTTAACGAAGTCAATGTGTTCGGATGAGGCCAGCCCCTGTTGCTGTACGGCCAAAACCTTCGCCATATCGTCTTTCAATAGCGCGTCAACATTGAGCCAAAGGCCGGGAAACACTCGGCTGCGAATGACGCCGTCTTCATCGGGATTCAATAGCTCATATTGTTCGGCCTCAAGTCTGAACCATTGCAACTGCTGGTTATAGACTAACCAGACGATGTATTCCTTAACCCCATTGCGGCAATAGGCCTCTTTCTTTTCGCGTAGGTCGTAAGTGGCGCTGCTGGCTGCTACTTCGACAGCGAGTTCAGGCGCGCCTTTCAGGTAATCATCGGCGCCGAGCAAGGATTGTCCCCCCGAAGTTTCAATAATGCGTAATGCCACGTCCGGCTGCGGCTCGTTCGTTTCATCCATTGATACGGTAGCGTTGCTGGCGGCGGAGACACCTGGGGTAAAGATGCTATAGGTCCCAACCCAGATATTCATTTTGTTATCTGGCTCGCCGTGACTTTTCCAACGAACGGGCGAAGACATATAGACCCTCCCTTCGACTAACTCAGCCTTTATTGTTTTCGGCATCGCGTTGTAACGCCGCTCGAATTCATCTCTGGTGAGGTAATCGCCGTTCTCCAACGGGGGAATTGAGGGCAAGGCCATTGCGGATGACGCCTGTTGCGCGTCATTGGTTTGAACGTCCATGCTCATCGCGAACTCTCCTTTATGAAAATTTCTCTCGGCCTGGATTTACCACGGAGTATAGCACTTTGGCCGGCGTTTATCGTAGACTTGCGGCGCTCGCAATTCACCGTTTCCCAAACAATCATTCACCAGGAGAGAGTCACATGAAGAGACGCGATTTCATCAAGGATTCCGCCAGTGTGGCCGCGGCCTCGACGGTCGGGACGCTCGGCTTCAACATCAAAACCCGCGCCGGCAGCCCGAACGGAGCGGTCCGCGTCGCCGTGGTGGGCGTCCGCGGGCAGGGCAATTCGCACATCAAAGAATACGCGAAGATGCAGGACGTCGAGGTCGCCGCCATCTGCGACGTTGACGAATCGTTTCTCAAACAACGTTGCGGCGAGATCGAAAAGGCCACGGGCAAAAAGCCCAAAGAGTACGTGGATGTTCGCAAGCTGCTCGAAGACAAATCCATTGACGCCGTCTCTATCGCCACGCCGAATCATTGGCACAGCCTGATGGGCATCTGGGCCTGCCAGGCGGGCAAGGACGTTTACATTGAAAAACCCTGCTCGCACACTTACTGGGAAGGCAAACAACTCGTCGCCGCCGCGCGCAAATACAACCGCATCGTTCAGCACGGCGCCAACAGCCGTTCGACGGTCGCGTTGCGCGAAGCCATGCAGAAGCTGCGGGAAGGCGTGATCGGCGATGTGTATATGGCGCGCGGGCTTTGTTTCAAATGGCGCGACACGATCGGCAAGAAGCCGGACGAGCCCGCGCCGCAAGGCGTGGATTACGATCTGTGGCTGGGGCCAGCGCCGGCGCGGCCGTTCAACCCCAATCGCTTTCACTACAACTGGCACTGGAACTGGGAGTACGGCAACGGCGACATCGGCAACCAGGGCATTCACGAGATGGACATCTGCCGGTGGGGACTCGGCGTGACGCTGCCGACCAAAGTCTTTTCGATGGGCGAGCATTTCATGTTCGACGACGACCAGATCACGCCGAACACTCAGGTGGCCAACCTCGAATTCAACAAGAACGGCAAAAAGGTGATGATCGTCTTTGAAGTCCGCCACTGGATGTCGAACAACGAGGCGGGCATCGGGCAGAAGACCAACAATCGCGGCGAGTTTGACAGCAACTGCATCGGCAACCTCTTCTACGGCTCGGAAGGTTTCATGGCCATCGAGGGATACAATTCATACAAGACCTTCCTCGGACGTAAACAGGAGCCGGGGCCGAGTCGCCGCGAAGGCGGAAGCAACTGGGAGAACTTCATCAAAGCCGTTCGCAGCCGCAAGCGCGAAGATATGAATGCGGACATTGAAGAGGGCCATCTGTCATCGGCCCTGATGCACCTGTCCAACATCTCCTATCATGTCGGCCGTTCAATTGAATTCGACCCCAAGAAAGAGCAGATCATCAAAGACGCAGAGGCCAACGCCATGCTCCGGCGCAAGTACCGCGCGCCGTTCGTCGTGCCTGAGAAAGTCTAGGGAATGGGGAGTTAGGAAGAAGAAGGGAGTGGGGAATGGTGAGTGGGGAGTAGGGGAAGAACGAGTTTCTATTGCTCGCGTTCTTCCCCCACTCCCCACTCCCCACTCACCACTCCCCATTCCCCACTCCCCATTCCGCAAGACATGATTAAAGCAATCGAGTCTGTGACGCTTGGCTGAAAATAAATAAATCCGCAATGTGCGATCCGCAATTTGCGATTCCCCGTTTCATCCTCACCCGGTTTCATGCATAATTACCCGACCCCCTGGCGATTTAAGCATCCCACGCCTCAATCTCAATACAAGGTTTTTACGGATTATGAGATTTATTCACCGATCACTCTTTTTGTTGGCGTTTGTCCTTATGTTGTTCGGACCGGCCGCCGCGCAGGGCGTTAATTATTCGGTGCAATTCGAAGCCGCGCCCACCAAAGAAGAGGCGGAAGAGAAAGTCAGACAGCTCAAGGCCAAAAACGTTTCCGCATACATCGTCAAAAGTTTGGTTCCCGGGAAGGGAACCTTTTATCGCGTTCGCGCGGGAAACTTCTCAAATCAGAATGAGGCGAAGAAATTCGGCGCTAACCTGCAACAGCGCGGCGTGATTTCGGAATTTTTTGTCACGACTTACGAGAAGCCGAATGAGGAGATTGCGGCTGCTTCCGCTCCGAAGGGGCAACCTCAGGTGAAAGCAACGTCAAAGACCAATCAGCCCGCTTCCAACAATCTTCCTGTCACCGCGAGCAGATCCATAATCAATTCACCAGGCAATCCGACGACAAACCCCGCGGCAAATTCACCAACCAATTCGGCGAATAATCCCGGATTGAAGTCTCCCGTGGGCGGCGTTCCCGCCACGGCGGCGCCGTCCGTGCCCGGACCACCGAGTGGCTTTTCAAGGTTTCAGGATGCAAAAATCGGCTACTCGTTCGATTATCCCGAACACTGGACGGGGCAGCCGTTGACCGACAGGGAGGCTAGCGAACAGCGCGTCAACGCGGGAGCGATGTTCATCTCGCAGAAGGACGCCGCTTTCCTCAACGCCATCTGGAATGAGCTCGATAAAGCCAACAATCCGGCGAACGAGAACGACCTGATTATTGAGGTGATCCTGAAGAGCATGTCTTCGGGTGATGGCACCAAGCTGGAAGAGACCTCGCGCCGCGTAGAGAATCAGAACGGACTGATCAAAACCTATCTGGATTTGAAGGCGGTTTTCCAGACTCAGGGGCAGACTGCGCCGCTCGATTTTCTGGGCAAGGCCGTGGTCGTTCGCACCAGTCGCGGCATCATGCTTGTCGTCGCCTTCTACTCGAAAGACGCGCCATCGAACGCCTCAAGCGCCGCCGATAGGATCATCGCCAGCGTCCGCCCGCCGGAGTGAAGAAGACAGGGAGACAAGGAGACAAGGAGACAAGGAGACAAGGAGACAAGGAGAGCGGGAGACAGGGGGACGAACCTTCTACTTCCTTCCTTGTCTCCTTGTCTCCTTGTCTCCTTGTCTCCTTGTCTCCCACTCATCCCGCCTGAACTTTTCCTTTCACGACAGCGTTCACCACAGTGTTAAAGCGCTGACGATCTCAATCAAATTTTGAGGGAGGAGTTTGCTATGCTGATGGCTGACACGATGGCGATCTTTTTCGTGATCCTCGGACTGTTGCTGGCCTTTCCGGGATTGTGGTTATTGTGCCGCGGGCTGTGGCCGCGCACAGTGACGGAGGCCGCCTCGATTTGCGGCAAGGGATTGATCAAACCTTTCGTCGTGGGGGCGCCGGTTACTGTCGTGATGATCTTCGCCGCGGCGGTGTTGAGCAATCTCGGTCCGGCGGGAAAGATCGTAGCCGCGGCGACGGTCTGTCTTTACCTGATGATCGCGAATTGCGGTGTAGCCGGATTGGTCGCCGCTGTTGGCGAAAGGCTGGCGTCGCCGCCCGGGAAGCCACTCGGAAATATGGATTCACAGCAGTCGTGGCGCGCGACGCTGCGCGGAGGCGCTGCGCTCGGACTGGCTTCTCTATTGCCGATTCTCGGGTGGTTCGTGATCTTGCCAGTGTCGATGATGGTTGGTTGCGGCGCGAGTCTCCTCTCGCTGTTGCGGGCGTTTGCGCCGGCGGCTGTTCTGCCCGGACAAGTGATTGCGGGCGCCACTGAAACGGTGGAGTTGAGAGCGACGACCACATTCGGAGCAAAGCAATGACGACCACGCGGCGCGAATGGATGAAAGAGGCGGCGGTGGCGGGCGGCGCTCTTCCCGTGGCCTCTGTTCTCGCCTCTGTTCTTGCCTCTGTTCTTGCCTCTGTTCTTGTTGGATGCGAGCGTGTCGTTAGCCGCGTGACAAAAGAGTTTGGCCAGGCAATTCCCGAACAGATCAGCGTGGCCGGCGGAGCGGAGATTGATCCTTCATTTCATCTGCTCTCGCGGGCTTCATATGGCGTGTGGCCGGGCGATCTGGATCGCGTTCGGGCGATGACCGCCGAAGCCTGGATCGAAGAGCAGCTTGCGCCCGAAAAGGTGGACGACGCGTTATGCGACCTGCGCGCGCGACGGTTTGAAACTCTGCATCACGATCCCGGAACCTGTTACGAATACAAGAAGCCTGTGCTGCGCGAAGAGATCACGCGCCACACGCTGCTGCGCGCGGTTTACAGCCGGCGGCAACTCTTCGAAGTTATGGTCGGATTCTGGACCGATCACCTGAACATCAATCTTGAAAAAGGCGACTCGATTTATCTCAAACCCGCCGACGACCGCGCGGTCATTCGCGCCCACGCGCTCGGCAAATTCCGCGATTTGATCCGCGCCTCGGCTCTTTCGCCCGCGATGCTCGTTTATCTCGACGGCAAGGAGAACCGGAAGGCCAGTCCCGAGGACATCCCGAATGAAAACTACGCGCGTGAGTTGCTGGAGCTGCACACGCTGGGCGTGAGCGGCGGTTACACGCAAGCCGATGTTTACGAAGTCGCGCGCTGTTTGACGGGTTGGCGGTTGCGAACGAAATGGCGCAAAGGCACGGTCTATTTCGATCCCGCGTCGCACGACGACGGCGAGAAGACCGTGCTCGGTTATCGGATCCCGGCGGGCGGCGGAGAGAAAGATTTAGATCGCGTGATCGAGATCGTCTGCAATCACTCTTCGACCGCGCGCCACATCGCGACGAAGCTTGCTCAAAAACTGGTTTCGGAAAAACCGCCCGCGACGTTGGTTGATCGCGCCGCCAAAGTCTTCACCGAAACCGGCGGAGACATCAAGGCGATGCTGCGCGAGGTTTTGCATTCCGGCGAATTCAAGGCTTCGCGCGGAGTTAAATTCAAACGGCCATTCCATTTCATCGCCAGCTGCCTGCGTGCGACGGGCGCCGACACGCACGCGCACAAACCGCTCATCGAATATTTGCTGCGAATGGGGCAGGCGCCATTTCAACATCCGACGCCGGATGGTTATCCGGACGAGGCCGCGCCTTGGCTCGACACGCTGCTATGGCGCTGGAATTTCGCTCTAGCGATTGCGGCGAACCAGGTCCCGTCGGTGAAAGTCGAGCCGCAACGCTTGATGAGCGCGATTGGCGGTTCGAGTCCGGCGCGGTTGCTGCCGCACTTCGTCGGGCGCGCGGGAACGGAGGCCGAGTTGAAAGCGTTGAACAACTACGCGGCGAGCCAGAGCATTGACACGGACGAGCGCAAGGCCGAGATGCTCGGATTGATTCTGGCTTCTCCTGCGTTTCAAAGGTACTGAACAGCCCTGGGAGCGCAGGCGGCCTCGCCTGCATGCAGCCCTGGGAGCGCAGGCGGCCTCGCCTGCATGCGGCCCTGGGAGCGCAGGCGGCTTCGCCTGCATGCGGCCCTGGGAGCGCAGGCGGCCTCGCCTGCATGCGGCCCTGGGAGCGCAGGCGGCCTCGCCTGCATGCGGCCCTGGGAGCGCAGGCGGCCTCGCCTGCATGCATTCGTTAAATACCGTTTGATCGAAGCCAGGCATGCGAGGCCGCCTGCGCTCCCAGGGCGAGGTGTTGGACATGAGCGCAACCACACGACGCGGTTTTCTTCGGCAAGTGACAATCGGTCACGAATCGGCCTTGCCCAGCGCGGGTGAGCGAACGCTGGTTTGCGTTTTCCTTCGAGGCGGCGCGGACACTCTCAACCTGATCGTGCCTTACGGCGATGATCGCTACTACAAACTTCGTCCGACGATCTCAATCCCGCAGCCGAATGGCAATGCCGAAGCGAAAGACGCCGCGATCCGGCTCGATGACTTTTATGCGTTTCATCCGAAGCTGCGCCCGCTCCTGCCTTTATTCAAAGAAGGGAAGTTGGGCATTGTGCAAGGCGTTGGTTCGGACAACACCAGCGGGTCGCATTTCGAAGCGCAGGATCAGATGGAACACGGCGAATCCATAGTGCAGGAGGGTGGCCGCAGCGTCGGCGGGGGCTGGCTCGGACGCCACTTGCGTTCGCGCGCGGGCAAAAAGATGACGCCGCTCTCGGCGGTGGCCATCGGCCCGACGATTCCCGAATCGTTGAGAGGCGCGCCTTCGGCGAGCGCAATAAGATCGCTCGATGAAATTCAAATCAACGCTCCGTCGAACGATCTCCGCGCGGTGTCGCAGGCGCTGGCGTCAATGTACGGCGCGGAGGTCGGATTGCTTGCCGCGCCCGGCCGCGCGACGCTCGATCTGCTCGACAGAGTCGAAGCGCTCAGAAACAAACCGTACAACGCGGAGAACAACGCGGTCTATCCCGGCGATGATTTCGGCGCCGGATTGCGCGAGATCGCGCGGTTGGTCAAAGCCCGCGTCGGGCTTGAAATCGCCTGCGTCGATCTTGGCGCATGGGACACGCATTTCTTTCAAGGCTCGACAGGCGGATTACAGGCCGAGCAGATTGACTTGTTGGCGCGGGGGCTGGCCGCATTCGACGCCGATCTGGGGCGGGAACGTGACCGCGTGACGGTGATCGTGATGACGGAATTCGGCCGCAGAGTTTACGAAAACAGCTCGCTCGGCACGGATCACGGGCGCGGGTTCGCGATGATGGCGATTGGCGCGCAGATCAACGGCGGGAAGATTCACGGCGCCAAACCCGATCTGAGCGCGCCTGGTCTGAGTATGGATACTGAAGAACTGCTTGGTCCTGAAGGATTGAAGATCGGCTGCGATTATCGTTCCGTGCTGGCCGAAGTTCTGGTGGGCGCGATGGGCAATCAAAACATTGAAAAAGTCTTTCCTCACTTCAAACCTCAGCGCGTCGAATTAGTGTAAAGAACCTGGTCAGGTGTTTCGGGAGAATTCATCCTGAATACCGACGCTGGCGAGAGCAGCCCTCTCGTCGTCGCCACCATCACTGTTGAGGAAAAGACAGGCGCAAAGACCGCGGCCATCACCATCAAATTTGAGGGAAGTAAGATGATACTCAATTTAAGCGATGGAACGCCTGGGCCCAAATCTTTCACCGGAATGAAGAAGGAGACTGAGGGAAGGGCGACTGCGACGATTGAAGGAACCTATGAGTTTAATATGGCCGGGGGGAATGATCAGAAGAAACCAGTGATTCTTAGCATCAAGCGTACGAAACTCGCCGACAAGTAAAGATAATGACTACGCTATTACTGCGCCAATCCGACGCGGCGTAGCAACTCAACGAACTTCGTGTTCGGCCGCAGAGGCTCGAAGACCGGTTCAACCTTCAATCCAACCAGCCCGCCGTCTTTTTCCTTAACCGCCTTCTCCAGCGCATCGAACGCTTGATTGTGTTTGCCCAATCGAACCTGCACGGCGGCGATGGCGGTTTGCGGAACGTAATGCTCTTTGGATTCCTGGGTCAGTTGCGAGAGGTATTCGCGCCAGAAAGCCTCGCGCCCCTGGGTGGAGAAGGCTTTCTTCAACATGGTGGTCTTTTCCGGCTTGGCGCTCATGAAAATTTTCGCGCGCAGGAACGAGAGCGCCGCGTCTTGCGTGTTGCCCTGTTGTTCGTATGCGAGGCCGAGGCCGGTGTGAGCCGGAGGGAATTTGTCGTCGAGCTCCAATGTCTTTTTCAAATGGCCGATGGCGTTGTAGTAATCGCGCGAGTAATACGCGAGCGTCCCGAACGCCGTGTTGATCGGCAACGAGCGCGGGTCGAACCTCCGGGCCTTATTCAATTCATTCAACGCTTCTTTGTGACGTCCCATCAACGCCAGGAACTCGGCGTAGCGGTGGCGCGCGGTGGCGTGTCTCGGGTCGAGCTGGATGGCGCGTTTGAATTCGCGTTCGGCCGACACGAAATCCCAATCGTAGCGGAAATTGACCTGAGCCAGAGTCAGGTGCGCGTCAACCAGCGTGTCGTCAGCCTTCAGGGCTTTCATCGCGACAAACTTGGCTTTCTCCATGCTCTCCTGCGGCGTGCCGCCATCGGAGCCGGCGGCGTGGCAAGCGGCGCAACCGGCCGCGGCCAGCGCGTAGGCCGGGTCTTTCCCGGCCGCTTTTTCAAAATACTCGTCGGCTTTAGCCATCGCTTCGCGCGTGCCCTGGTTCCAGAAGTATCGGCCTTTCAAATATAGGTCGTAAGCTTCGGAATCGTTCGTGCCTATGCTGGCGAGCAATGATTGCGCGTCGCCCAGTTGCAGTTGCAATTTGCCGGTGATGCTGCGCGTGATCGTGTCTTGAATCGACAGCAGGTCAGCGGTCTTCAGGTTGAAATTCTCGCCCCAGATGATACGGCCATTGCGCGTGTCGACAAGCTCGGCGTTGATCGTCAGGTTGTTTCCGACTCGCCGGATTTTTCCGAGCAGGACGGCTTTGACTTCAAGTTCGCGCCCGATGTCGCCGGCGCTGACTTCTCGGCCTTTGTACCGGATCACCGAATTGCGCGAACTGACACTCAGTTCGGGCCATTGCGACAGCGTGTTGATGATGGTTTCGGCTATGCCTTCGCTCAGGTAATCGGCGTCGGCGCCACCGCCATCGGCTTTATTGGCCACGGTGAAAGGCAGCACCGCGATGGAGTCGATCTTCGCGGCGCGATTGGCGAAATACAGCAGGCCGAGGGCCGCGGCGAGCAGGATCGCGAGACTGACAAAAGCGGGCAGAAGCAACCGGCGGAGTCTCGACCTTTGCGGTTGAGCCTGCGGAATCATTGCTGTTGGCGCGCCTGAATATTGAACTTGCTGTCCGGTTTGCCAGCCCGATTGAGCCGGCATCGAGATTATGTTTGTCTCGAACCTGGACGAAGGTTCCGATTCCGATTGCAGCGCGACGCTGGTTTCGTAACAGGCGCTGTGATCCATAGGGGTCGGCAAAGACGGATTGGGCTCCAAGGTTCGAGGCTTCGGCGGTAGACTTGCGCCGCTGTCGCTGACGAGTTCGCAGCGGGCTTTCGCGGGCTTCAGATCATTTAAAACTTCCTGCGTCGTCTGGTAACGCGCGCCACGGTCCTTTGCGAGCATTCGCGCGACAACGCTCTCCAATTCGGCGGGAATGTTCGGCAGGTGCTGTGACAACCGTTTCGGCTCGCTGACCAGCAGCGCGGCGATCGTATCGCTGGTCGTGGCGCCGCCGAACGGGCGCTGGCCCGAGACCATTTCGTAAAGCGCCACGCCGAGGCTGAAAATATCCGTGCGAGCGTCAACACGCTGCCCGCGCGCCTGTTCGGGCGACATGTAAGCCACGGTGCCCATCACCATTCCGGGCTGCGTCTCGAATAAAGATTTTGTCGGGATTTGCAGATCATCGCCCGTTTCCTGACCCGCTTCCGCCCCCTCTTCTACTATGGCTTGCTCGGTCAGTTTCGCCAGGCCGAAATCGAGGATTTTGACGTACCCATCGGGCCGCAGCATGATGTTTTCCGGTTTGATGTCGCGATGGATGATGCCGCTGCGATGGGCGGTTTGCAGCGCATTACAACATTGAATGGCGATCTCAATCGCTTCGGCCATTTCAATTTTCCGATCGGGCGTCATTGCGTTCAGGCGAGACCGCAGCGTTTCGCCCTCGACGAATTCGGTGGCGATAAAATACAGAGCGCCAACCACCGTCCGGACGTGGCCGATGTCATGGATCGTGATGATGTTCGGGTGATTGAGCGCCGAGGCGGCGCGGGCTTCCTGTTCGAAGCGGCGCACGCGGCTGGCGTCCTGAGTGAATTTTTCGGGCAGGATCTTTAGAGCGACTTTGCGGCCCAACCGTTCGTCTTCGGCCAGATAAACTTCGCCCATTCCGCCTGAGCCGAGCTTGCCGAGAATGCGATAGTGAGAAATCGTTTGTCCAATCATGGGAGCGCCTGGTCACAAAGCGTGAATATAGCTTTCAAGAAAATAACTGCTCAGCCGAGGGAAGAGAGAGTACGGAAAAGACGGAAATAACGGAAATAACGGAAATTGTTGGGAGTATTCCCCTACTCTTTTTTCCGTCTTTTCCGTTATTTCCGTCTTTTCCGTACTCTCTCTTCATGCTTTCTCCAGTGAATGCTTCCAGGGCTGAGCAGTTACTCAAGAAAAAGAAAAGGCGCCACGAAGAAACGAAGATGGTCGAAGATCGAGGATTGAAGATCGCGTCATCGCGTGTAAGGCGATCCTCGACCTTCGGTCATCGATCCTCATCTTTCTTCGTCTTCTCCGTTTCTTCGCGGCTTTCATCGGTTTATTTCTTCTTGAGTATGCTGCACGCCTGATACGCGGCGGAGGGGTCAATCGCCGTATTGCCCTCTTCGATGTGGCGAATGACGCCTTCCTTGTCGATCACGAACGTGGCGCGCATACCGAAGCCCTGGGCTTCGTTGAAGATGCCATAGTCCTTGACAACCTTGCGCTGCTTGAAATCGCTGAGCAGCGGGAAGGAGAGCCCTTTGGTTTCGGGGGCCAGATCCTCGGACCAGCGTTTGAGCGCGGGCACGCTGTCCACGCTGATACCAAAAACCTGTGTTTCAGTGTCGGTGAATTTGGCGATATCAGCCTGATACGCCTTCATCTCGCGCGTTCAGCCACCGGTGAATGCCAGCACGTAAAAGGCCAGCACTACGTTCTTCTTGCCTTTGAACTCGCTCAACGTGTAAGTCTTGCCGTCGGTGGCCGGCAGTGTGAAATCGGGCGCGGCGTCGCCGGCCTTCAAATGCGTTTTCGGCGCGGCCGGAGGTTTTGCCGGAGCGCCTGACTGTTGGGCCTGTTGCGCTAGAGCCGTGACGCTCAAGGCAATCAATAAGCCCAGGAAGAGCACTTTTTTGAACATTGTTCTTTACTCCTTGGGTTAGGTTGTCAGGTTTTGAATTTGAAATCACGGACAGCCGCTCAAATATTCCAGCTTCTTTTGAACGGCGGAAATTTCTCATGCAAGCTCCGGATATTAGATAGCATCGTCAGTCTTATACGCAATCAATTACGCCTTCGGATTTGCGCAATCAGTGCTGCGAGCGGTAGCGCAGATGCGCCTAGTTAAGCGATCAAGAATCAGGGGCCGATCTCTTAGCTCCGGAGGAGCGGAATGTTTATAGACCCCGTTGGCGTTACATCTCCAGCTCCGGAGGAGCGGCATCCGGCGTGCCGGATGCCGCTCCTCCGGAGCTGGAGAAACTTTTCATTCCGCGTTTCTATAAACATTCCGCTCCTCCGGAGCTAAAGACGGATAGCCCATTCCAGCGGATTGAACGCCTAACTTGGCGCATATGCGCTGCCGCTGTCGGTACTGATTGGTAGCCTGCGCTCACTATCGCTCGCGGTACTGATTTGTAAGTCCATCTGCTATCATCTTCGCCGGTAGTCAACATCGCTGACCGCGTAAGTTTCAATAATGAGTAACAACGATTTCATCAATATTGTCG
>Ga0187894_10005455_pt1 | contig 12957 bp, 6 predicted proteins | sample GBC1701081metaG_FD_136650 | JGI IMG/M metagenome (GOLD analysis project Ga0187894, IMG submission 136650) | White microbial mat communities from a lava cave in the Kipuka Kanohina Cave System on the Island of Hawaii, USA - GBC170108-1 metaG ... | reverse complement strand
CCGCTCGTCTGCACGGCGTTCAACGCGGACTTCGACGGCGACCAGATGGCCGTCCACATCCCGCTCTCGCCCGAAGCGCAGATCGAAGCGCAGGTCTTGATGCTCGCGTCGAACAACATCCTCTCGCCCGCGTCGGGTCAGCCGATCGCGGTGCCGACGCAGGACATCGTGCTCGGATGTTATTACATGACCCGCGCGATGGAAGCGGCGAAGGGCGAGGGACGCGCGTTCGCCACGCCGGAAGAGGTGATGCTCGCGCTCGACGCAAAGGAGGTCACCACGCAAACTAAGATTCGTATGCGCTACAAAGGCCGTTTGATTGACCTCGACACCGAACGCGACAGCCAGGACGTCATCAAAGCCACGGTCAACGAAGTCAATCGCACGATCAACACAACCGTCGGGCGCGTGCTGCTCAACGACCATCTGCCGAAAGAGATGCCTTACATCAACGGCGCGCTCAGGAAGAAAGGGCTGCAGAGCCTGGTCAATTACTGCTTCCTGCGCCTGGGGCATCAAATCACCGTCGAGATGCTCGACCGCCTGAAAGAACTCGGCTTCCTTTATGCGACGAAAGCCGGTCTTTCAATCGGCATTGACGACATGGTCACGCCGCCGAACAAACCCATGCTGGTTTCGGAAGCCGAGGGCGAAGTAATCAAGGTCGAACAGCAATACAAAGACGGCGTGATCACGAACGGCGAACGTTACAACAAGGTCGTCGCCATTTGGTCGGAAGTGACCGAGAGAATCGCCGACGAGATGTTCAAGGAGATGAGCCGCCGCGAGAAAGAGTCGCAGGAGTTGAACCCGATCCTGATCATGGCCGATTCGGGCGCGCGCGGTAACCAGCAACAGATCCGCCAGCTCGCCGGGATGCGCGGGCTGATGGCCAAGCCGTCGGGCGAAATCATCGAGACCCCGATCCGCGCCAACTTCCGCGAAGGCCTGGACGTGCTGCAGTACTTCGTCTCCACGCACGGCGCGCGCAAGGGGCTGGCCGACACGGCGCTCAAGACGGCCGACTCGGGTTACCTGACCCGCCGTCTGGTTGACGTGGCGCAGGACGTGATCATCTCCGAACCGGATTGTGGCACCGTCAAAGGCATCTGGGCCGAGCCGATCACCGAAGCGGGCGACATCATCGAAGGGTTGCGCGAACGCATCATCGGTCGCGTCACCCTGGAAGACGTGATTGACCCGATCACCGGTGAAATCCTGGCCAAAGTCAACACGGAGATCTCCGAAGACATCGCGACCGAAATCCAGAACGCAGGTATCGAACGCGTGCGGATTCGTTCGGTGCTTACCTGCGAATCGCGCCGCGGCGTTTGCATCAAATGCTATGGCCGCAATCTGGCTACGGGCCAGGTGGTGGACATCGGCGAGGCGGTCGGCGTCATCGCCGCCCAGTCGATCGGCGAGCCTGGCACGCAGTTGACGATGCGCACGTTCCACATCGGCGGCACGGCGTCGAAAATCTCCGAGGCGTCGTCGCACGAAGCGCGCACGGGCGGTCACATCAAATACGACCATCTCAACACGGTGATCAGCCGTGAAGGCAAGATCATCGCGATGAACCGCAACGGCTCGGTGCTGATCGTTGACGACCGCGGGCGCGAAGTCGAGCGTTATCCCATCGCTTATGGCGCGACGCTCAACATCCCCGACGGCGGACACGTCGAAGAGGGTCAGAAGATCGCCGAGTGGGACCCGTACACCTTCGCGATCCTGACCGAGGTCGGCGGCGCGGTGCATTGGCGCGACCTGATCGAGAACGTCACCGTTCACGAAGAGGTTGACGAAGTGACCGGCCTGACACGCCCGATCGTCATGGATTCGCCCGACGAGAAGCGCCAGCCGCGCATCGAGATCAAGAACGAAGCCGGTAAAGCGCTCAAGTCTTACTCGATGCCCGTTCGCGCCAACCTCATGGTCTCGAACGGCGACGAGATCGCGCCCGGCGACGTGATCGCCAAGATCCCGCGCGAAATCACTCGAACGAAAGACATCGTCGGCGGTCTGCCGCGCGTCGTCGAACTGTTCGAAGCGCGCAAACCTCGCGAGACCGCCGTGATGAGCGAGATTGACGGCACGGTCAAATTCGGCAACATCACCAAAGGCTCGCAGAAGATCAGCGTCATCGGCGAGACCAGCGAAGAGCGCGAATATTCGGTCCCGCGCGGCACACACATCAACGTGCAGGAAGGCGACCGCGTGCGCGCCGGCGAACCGTTGATGGATGGCCCGCTCAACCCGCACGACATCCTGGCTGTTCAGGGAATGGAGGCGTTGCAGCGTTACCTGGTCAACGCCATCCAGGAGGTCTACCGGCTTCAGGGCGTGCACATCAACGACAAGCACATCGAGGTGATCGTCCGCCAGATGCTGCGCTGGGTGCGCATCAAGGATGTGGGCGACACCGAGTTCCTGCTTGAAGAACAGGTTGACCGCTTCCGCTTCGCCGACGAGAACGCTCGCGTCGAAAGCGAGGACGGCCAGCCCTCCACGGCGGAACCGCTGCTGCTCGGCATCACCAAGGCTTCGCTCTCGACCGAATCGTTCATCTCGGCGGCGTCGTTCCAGGAGACGACCCGCGTCCTGACCGAAGCGGCGATCTCAGGCCGCGTGGATTACCTGCGCGGCTTGAAGGAGAACGTGATCATGGGCCGTCTGATCCCAGCCGGCACCGGTATGGACTATTACCGTCGAGTCAAGATCTCTCACGACCCGACAATGAAAGACCCGAGGTCCGAAGAGATGGACGACACGCAAAGCTACATCGAACAGATGGTGGCCGCGACGACTGCCCGCGCCATCCCCGAACCGGAACCCGAGCCGGATTTCGACGAAGAGGGCTTCGATGAACAATTGGACGGCGAAGGCGAATACGAAGACGTCGTCCCGGCCGATGGAAATTTCGGCGAAATGGCGGGGGACGAATTCGCCGAGTTCGAGGAGCCATAGACAGTCTCTCAAACCGAAATCAAAAACTATCAGGGCCGCGAGGGATAAAAACTTCGCGGCTCTATTTATTTAAGCGCGCGGGCAGGAATTCTGAGACATAATCGCCCTCCATTTTCCATTTGTCATCTGAAATTTGGCGTTTGTCATTGCCCCGGAAATCACCTAATGTTCATCACTCAAATGTTGATTCAGTTCAGGAGCGTTCTCTATGCTTTCTCGGAAATTCGATGGCATTGCCAAAAATGCAATGGGCGCGGCTCTTTTGAGCCTGCTGAGTACCGTATGCGGCGGCGACGCCCGCTGCCAGTCGCCCAGCCCCTCCGACTCCAACCCGAAAGAGTTGCACGGCGGAATTGAGATAGCTCTCAGAGCAGTCCGGGCAATCGCGTTACGCGTTTCGACCGGCGTCGAAGGAGACAACATCAAAATCCTCGGGTCCGACCAGCTCACGCCTTCAACACCCTTTCCCAGAGACGACAAACCCACTCCCGAATACATCCGTGATCTTGCCCAATTGGTTCAGAGACTTTCGGATAGGCTGCAACGCGAATTTCGTGTCCCGCCGAATCAAATTCATCTTCTGGGGTTGTCAGAACTCCCAGGTCAAATTCGCGACAACCTGACCAGGGAGGTTCGCGACAAAGCAGGCAAAGAGATCACATTCCTCGACGCCAAAAGCGAGACGGAGTTGAGCATCGCCGGGAACATCCCTCGCCGTTACCAGATCGACGGAAAATGGTACGACAACCGTACTATCTCGTTATTGCTCGATATCGGCGCGACAAACATCAGAGGCGGTTATCAGCGATTGAGGCAGACATCGCGCGGGCGGGCTGAATACGATTACGTCACCTGGGAGATTCCGACCAAAGGCCCACTCCGGGCCGAGGCCGCCCAAAACGCCGGCCTGATGACGCGAAAGAAGATTTACCTGACGGGCAATATTGTCTGGGCATTGGTCACTCTGCTCTACCCTGAAGATCAAAGGGCATACGTGCCGCTCACGATGGAGGACATCAATAACTTCCATTACCGCGCGATGGCCGACCCCGAGGCGCTGCTCAACCCCGATCTGTCGAAGATTCGTGAAGAGAACGCGCGAAAAGAAGCCAGAAGAGGCCGCGAAGCGATCAAGGGCGCCTACACACCGAAGGCGCTGGTCGCCGGAGCGGAAGCGTTGAAGGTTACGGCGAGTGAGTTGAATCTGGCGGACAAACGGTTGATCTTCGCCCGAAACAGCAACCTGGCCCGCATCCTCAGCTACGTCCGTCTTCAGATTGAATGATGTGTTGACAGACTATAGAGGGTGGAGTAGATTGTTTTCGCTCTCTGTCTGACCTCTTAAAAGAGGCTCGGTCATAAATGTTACCCTTATGTTACCCGCAAGCTAAGCTGCTCGTAACAAAGCTTTTATACCTTTTCCGGCATCAAACTGGTTCTCGCGTTGGTAGAAAAGCACCGACAAATACAATAAAGATCGCCCCATGAGCTAGCAACTGGGTTCGTTCGAACTCTTTGGCTGCGCATGAGCCAGCCAATCTTATTCAGTAGCCCGATTTAAATGCGGCTTTATGGCAATGTTGTGGTTCACCCTCGAGGTTGCTATCTGTGACAGCGAGAAGGGGATATTGTAATTTTACTTGACAGCCAAGCACTACACGCAGCAAGGTATATCGCTGCACAACCCCGTATAAGAAGTTATATCACACGACATTCAGCCGCAGATCCTAAGTGGGGCAATCGAAAGTAGCGCATGAATTTGTTTGTTGCGATTACAATCATGATTGCGTGGTGTTCGTTTTTGAACAACCCTGTCCAGACTCCATCTGAATCAGAAAAGCAGTCGTTGTTAGAAAAACGGGCGGTAACTGGCACACAGCGTGTCCTCGCTTCCAGCCTGGACGCCGAATTGCCCAGACTCCCCTTTGCGGATTGGTTCGGAAAGGTCGTCGGACCGGGAGTCGGGGTGATCTGGCAACTGAGCGAATGCGGAGAGCAACCGGGCGCTCCATCCGATTTAGCTGGGGATATTCGAGCCTGCGCGGAGGTCAACGCGATCTTACCTGATGGCCGCAAGGTAGTTGTCATGATAGCAGTCGGGACGTTTAAAAAAGGGATGACCGGTACCCCGGCCTTTTATTATGGCGTGATCGAGCAGCAGGAGGAGTTGTACCTTGTTCGGCGGCTTCGCGATCTGCCGGAACTATTGCGGGAGCCTAGAAGCCTGGTAAATAGACCCCCAGTCAGATTGCCGGCGGTAGATATATCTAAGGTCAGGCTGGCAGTGGACGACTCATCCGTGACCAGGTTACCGGCGTGGAGTGGCTGGGGGCCCGGTCAGCCTGTAACGATTGAAGCGCCGCCGCCGCCGCAGGTAAAGCCGCAACCATCAATGGCGCCTCCGCGGGCGGAGACTCAGGGAGTGTCAGAAGAGCCGGGTCGGGCTGCCACGAGCGGGGCGCCAAAGCTATTGGGAGCTGTGTCGTGGGGTGACGCGATCACCAAGGCGCAGCCGCGGTATCCGGCGAATGCTAAAAGGGTAAGGGCCTCGGGACCAGTTGATGTGCAAATCACCATCTCGGAAGAGGGACGTGTCATCGAGGCCAAGGCTATCAGCGGTCACCCTCTACTGCGCGACGCCGCAGTAGAGGCGGCGCGTCAGTGGATCTTTAAGCCGGCAATACTGAACGGCGTTCCGGTGAAGACGGAGATAGTCCTGACCTTCGTTTTCACGGTTCCCCAATAAATGCTAGATGAAACCAAGACTCCTACTCACCATCTTGTTCGCCATCGTGGCGCCGCTGCAATCGGCATCGGCGCAAAATACTCCAGTTTCGGCTTCCCGGAACAGAGACCGCAGCCAATATGTCGGTTTCTTCAACGAGCGCGACCTGGCGTGGCGTCCATTCGAAGCCAAAGGCGTTCCAGCAGGCGTCGAAGTCAAGCTGCTCAGTCGTGACGGCAAATCGGGCGCGGTTTCGTTGATCGCCCGCTTCTCCGCCGGTTGGAGGGGCGCGGCGTCGGGCTATCACGCCGGTGATATGGAGTTGTTCGTGCTGAAAGGCGCGATCAAGATCGGCAATCGCCGATTCACCGATCGCTGCTTCACCTACGTTCCCGCAGGCGTTTCGTATGGCCCGATGATCGTCGAGAAAGAGACGACCGCGCTCTGGTTCTTCGATGGCGACGCTTCGTTCACGGCGTCAACGACATCGAAACCTGACGCCGCAGTCAACCACCGCGTCGAATTCAAGAGCTGGCGCCAGGAGCCTTGGGAGGCTGCGGTCGAGATCGGCTTCAGCAAACAGCCTGGCATCTTCATGAAGATTTTGAAACGACTCCCGAGCGACGGCCCGATGACCTGGATTTCGGGCAGTTTCGCCGGCCGCCCGCCACGCAAGTATGAAGTCCATCCGAGCGCGGAAGAGGCCTGGTGCCTGGAAGGAGAGTTCAATCTGGCCGAGTGCCTGCCCGAGGGCGCCAAGGTCTGGCATCTGACCGAAGGCAGTTACTTCTATCGCCCGCCCAATATTCGGCACATCGGCCCTAACAGCGGTTCACGGTCGTATGTGCTCTGGCTTTTCCGCACGCCGGCGAAATTGGCGTCGGAATATTTCGATGATTGCGGTACACAGTCACTGAACCTCTTGAAAGGTAACCAATGAACATTGCCCCCGCAACTGTCGCCATCCCACAAAGCGGATCGAAAGTCTTCTACGGATGGATCGTGGTCTTCCTCGCCGTCTTCGCTGTCGCCGTGACCAATGGGCTTTCGATTGGCGGCATCCCCGTCTTCTATCGCTCGTTCATCAGCGAGTTCGGTTGGAGCCGCACGACCATTGCCACGGCAGGAGCGGCGCTGCTGCTGGCGCGCGGGCTGGCTGGGCCATTCATCGGACCGTTGTGGGATCGGTACGGGCCGAAGCGGTTCATGGTGATCGGCGCGGCGGTCATTGGCGTCGCCTTGATCTTCGGTTCCTTCATCGGCGCGAAGCTGCATCTCTACCTGATGCTCTTGATGATGGCTGTCGGATTGACCTTTGCGGGAATGGGGCCGGGCGTATTTCTGGCTTCGAGTTGGTTCACCGACAAACGCGGCGTCGCAATGGGCATCGTAGCCACGGGAACCAGTCTGGGTGGAATGATCTTCTCGCCGGTCTCGACCAAGCTGATTGCAAACTATGGCTGGCGTATGGCGATGATCATCTACGCGGTCTTTGTGTTCGTGGTGTTCACGCCATTGATGTACTTCTTCATCAAAAACCGCCCGAGTGAAATCAACGCCGCGGCCGATCCGGACGAATCGGACTGGTTTCTGCGCAACCAGACCCTGGTCAAAAGCATCCTGGCTACTGCCGCGATCCTGGGCACGCTGATCTATTCGCCCATCTCATCACTCCTGGTCGGCAGGTTCGGCAAGCAGACCTCGATCCTGATCTTCGCCGTTCTAGGCGTTATTTGTCTGGGCGCGCTGACGCCATACTTTGCAACAAAGGCCGGCGTGGCCACGGCCGCTAATGCGACGAAGCCCGATCCGAAGTGGGGGGCGACGATGAGCGAAGCTATGAGCAGCGTTTCATTTTGGGCGCTGCTGTTCGGTTCATCGCTCTGCTATTACGTCATCTTTGCGATCGTGCAGCAATTCATCCTGCACCTGCAATCGCCGCAAGTCGGGTTCAGTCCGGCCAGCGCCGCATGGGCCTACAGCACATTGTTTTTCTTCAGCCTCTCGGGCAAATCGTTCTTCGGATTCTTGAGCGACCGGTTCCCGAAGCGCGCGGTCAATCTGGTCTGCTGTGTGATGATGTTTGCCGGCACGCTGATCCTGCTCGACATCAATCAGGCGAATACATGGTTCTTCTGCGTGCTATTCGGGCTGGGCTACGGCGGCATGACAGTGACGACGAAGCTGGTGTTAGTGGAACTCTTCGGTATGCGTAGCTTGGGTAAACTGCTCGGCATTGTGATGGGCGCCGAGTTGATCTTCGGCAGTGGCGGCAACCTGCTGACCGGTCGCTTGTTCGATACCACGGGGAGTTATCAGACGGCCTTCAAAGTGATGGCCGTTTGTTCCATTGTTTCAGTTATTCTGATGGCGCTACTACACCGAAGATCACCCACATGGTTACTAAGATGATCACGGAAAGTTCCGCGTCTCGAACCGATCCAGTGCCCGACGCCTTATAACCCCACATGGTTACTAAGATGGTCACAGAAAGTTCCGCTGCCGCTGCTTGCAGCGGAGTAACTATTAATTACCTGACCCAGAATTATTACGACGCCAACGAAGTTTTTTGGCGTTTTTCCCTTGGGGAAAACGCCAAAAAACTTCGTTGACGTTGTAATTATCAGGAGAAATATAATGACAACCAAGTGTTTCCGTATCTTGCTTTCGACTTTGGTAATCGCATTGATTGCGGTGATTTCCTATGCGCAAACGACGACCGGCACGTTTCTCGGTTTCGTGACCGACGCGTCCGGCGCGGTGCTCAACGGCGCCAAGGTCACCGCCACCAATGAAGCGACCGGTTTGACGCGAAACGTCACCACCAGCTCCTCCGGCGAATACGTGATTGCGCTGCTGCCCGTGGGCCGGTACACGTTGACGTTCGAGGCTCCGAACTTCAAGCGGCGCGCAGTCAAGGGAGTGGTATTGGAGCTGGCTCAGAAAACCAAGATTGACGTCACGCTCGAAATCGGCCAGATCACCGAAGTCATCACGAGTGACGATTCCAACAGCGCGCCGCTCGCCCGCACTGAAACGGCCGAAGCCGGCGAAGTGATCGAGAACAAACGCATCGTCGAGCTGCCGCTCAATGGCCGTTTGTTTTTGCAGTTGGCGCAGTTGACGCCCGGCGTCACCGAAAATCCGCGCGGCGGGTTCGGCCAGCAACTGGGCGGCGTTTCGGGTCCGCGCATCACCGTGATGGGCGCGCGCGAAAGCGACAACTACTTCACGCTGGATGGCGTCAGCCTCACCGACCGCTTCTACAACACGCTCTCCACGCCATTGGCCGTGGACGCGATCCAGGAGTTCAAAGTCCAGTCGAACCTCTACTCCGCCGAATCCGGCACGCTCGGCGGCGCTCAGATCAACATCGCCATCAAGAGCGGCACGAACGACCTGCACGGCTCGGTCTACGAATTCCTGCGCAACGACAACTTCGACGCGCGCAACTTCTTTGATCGCGATGTCAAACCCGAATTCCGCCAGAACCAGTTCGGCGGAACGGTGGGAGGCCCGGTGATCAAAAATAAAGCGTTCCTTTTCGGCAACTACGAAGGATTGCGTCTGGCCAAGGCCCTGACGCGCACATTCACGGTGCCGACCGATAGTCTGCGAAGCGGCCAGTTCACGACACTCGTTCGCGATCCGGCCACCGGTCTTCCCTGTACTGATGCCGACCGGCGAGGCTGTTTCGCCGACAACCGCATCCCCGACAGTCGCATCTCCCCCGTGGCAAAAGGGCTGCTTCAATTCCTTCCGCGGCCGAACCTGACGGGCGCGGCCAACAACTTCATCGGCTCGCCGCAAGAGATCAACGACCACGACCAGTTCACGATCAGGACCGATTACCGGTACGGCGACCGCGACACGGCTTTTGCGCGCTACACGTTCTTCGAGGTGAACGCCTATCAGCCCTATGGCTTCGTGCAATTCGCGACCAGCCCGATCTCGCTGCCCGGCTTCGGCCTCTTTCTGAAACAGCGTTCACAGAACCTGGCGATCGGCGAAACGCACATCTTCAACTCGACGCTCATCGGTGATTTCAAATTCGGGTTCAACCGCACTGCTGGCGGACAGTTTCAAGAGAACAGCGACGTGGATTTCGCCACGCAGTTCAACATCGGAGGCTCCAGCCGTGATCCGTTCGACCGAGGCATCCCGCGCATCATCGTCGCGCCGTTCAACGCATTCGGCGATGTGACCACGCCCCTCACGCGTCGCGACAACGACTACCAGTTCAATTACAACCTCTCGTGGTTCCGCGGCCGCCACAACCTGACTTTCGGCGGGATGTACAAGCGGCTCCAATTCAACCCCATTATCGCTTCCAGCAAACGCGGCCAGTTTACCTTCACCGGAAGGCCTGAATACACGGGCAATGCGTTCGGCGATTTCCTGCTCGGATTGCCGTTCAACGCGCGCAGCGGCGCGGGCAGCTCGCTCGTCTATATGCGCGGCAACGAATGGCACGGTTTCGCGCAGGATGACCTGAAAGTGACGAAACGGTTGACGCTCAACTTCGGTTTGCGGTACGAATACGCGTCGCCACTCTCCGAAAAATTCAACCGCTGGTCCACGCTCGACGTCGAAAACCGCCGCGTGATTGTCGCAAGCAGTGACGGCAAGACCTTCCCCCGGGAGTTGTGGATTCCCGGCATTGAACAACAACTCTTGCCGCTGCCCATCGTCACTTCCGAAGACGCCGGGCTGGACCGGTCGCTGGCCAATAAAGATTTGAACAACTTCGCGCCGCGCGTCGGCTTCGCGTTCGACCTGTTCGGCGACCAGCGGACGGTCATGCGCGGCGGGTACGGCATCTTCTACAACGTCGCCTCGTTCAATTCGCTCACGTTGCAGAGCCTGGCCGCGCCGTTTTTCAAAGCGGTCAACGCAAACAATTCGGCGACCGCGCCCGCGCCGATCACGAGCATCCTGAGCAACCCGCTGCTGGGCACTCCGGGCTGGGCCCCGTATGACATCAACTTCCGCTCGCCCTATTTCCAGCAATGGAACCTCGGCGTCCAGCAACAGATCATGCGGGACCTGCTGGTCGAAGCGCTGTATCTGGGATCGAAAGGCACGAAGCTCTACACCAACATCTTCTTTAATGTGCCCGATCCGTCGCCGACGGCCACGCCCTCCATCGCGGCGCGGTCGCGTTTCCCGACCCTCGGCAATAATTCATTGCAGGCCTCGGCGGGCAAGTCGAACTACCACGCGCTGGCGCTGCGCGCCGAAAAGCGGCTCTCGTATGGGCTGATGGTGATGGGCAGCTACACTTTCTCGAAGAGCATCGATATTGATTCGCTCGGCAATTCGGGCGTGTCGTCGAACCTCGATCAGAGCAACATCAAGAACCTCGAACGCGCGCGCTCGAGCTTTGACGCGCGACACCGGATGGTGGTCAGTTTCACCTACGACCTGCCGCTCAAGTTCGAGAACAAATCGCTCGACGCCCTGCTCGGCAATTGGCAGGCGGGCGGCATCATCACCCAACAGTCAGGGCTTCCGTTCACGGTCAACATCACCAGCGATCGCGCCAACAACGGCCTGCTCAATCAACGACCCAATCTGGTCGGCGATCCGAACCTGCCCAGCGGCCAGCGCACGGCCGAACGATGGTTCAACACCGCCGCCTTCGTTGTACAACCGGTCGGCACGCTCGGCACGGCGGGGCGCAACATCCTGGATGGACCGGGGACGAACATCGTGGACTTTTCGTTGCTTAAGAACATTCCGTTCAACGAACGCCACCGGCTGCAATTCCGCGCGGAGTTCTTCAATTTCTTCAACCACACGAACTTCGACTATCCCGAACGGTTCTGCGCGGGGACGGTCGAAGGCGCGCCTTGCGCGGCGGCGCAGTTCGGACGCATCGGCGCGGCGCGCGATCCGCGCATCTTGCAGTTCGGGTTGAAGTATCTGTACTAAAACTCCGGCACGAAGCCACACGAACGACACGAAGGTTGGTTGAAGATTCTTTGTGACACTCCGTGTGGCTTCGTGTAGGAATTACAGATCATCACATTGAAAAGTTAACTCGCGTCGGATCAGCGCCGCGAGCGATAGCGAGCGTGGCTCCCATAAATAGCCCTCTGTGGGAGTCACGCTCGCTATCGCTCGCGGTGCTGATCCGGCGACACATCCCGCGGTACTGATCTGGCGACGCATCCCAACGATTGATGATCAAAGTAGCAATCTCTTTTTTCTTTCTGTGCCTGATCTGCGTCAACTTTGGATCGTTAGTCAGGCCGGCCTCGCATATGCGTGGTAAAGATGTTGATGAATCCGGCAAAGGACGAGGTTTTGTCGGATTCATCAACCAACAGGATTTGCCCTGGGAAGAGTTTCGGGTGAAAGGCGTCGCCTCCGGACTCAAAGCCAAAACACTCAGCCGCGACCCGAAGACCGGCGCGGTGTCGTTGTTGCTTTCTTACCCGCCGGACTGGCGGAGCCGGGCCAACAGCAATTATCATAGCGGCGATGAAGAGATCTTCGTGCTGGAAGGCGACCTGACCATCGGCGAGCGCACGCTGACCGACCGCTGCTACTCGTTTATTCCAGCAGGGATGACGCACGGCCCGATCAGCACCAGGAACGGCTGTTTGGCGCTGACCTTCTTCGACCAAGAACCCGATGTAATCGCGTCAAACGAATCGAAGCCCGACTCAAAGCTTGGCCGGGCAATCGAGTACAAAAACTATTTCGACGAATCGTGGGCGCTGGGCAGCGCTCGCGCGCAATCGAAAACGCCGTCGCCGTTGCTCGTCAAAGTGTTGCGGCAGGACGAACGGACAGGCGCGCGGACGTGGATTGCAGGCGTGCTTTCAGGCCATCCGAATTACACCTGGGAGACACACCCGACCTGGGAGGAAGGCTATTTGCTCGAAGGCGAATATCACCTGGCCGAATGCCTCAACGGAAAGAGCAAGGCGGGTGTATACACGCCCGGCAGTTACTTTTTCCGGCCGGCCGGCCTGGCGCACGTGGGGCCAAATGCGGGCGCGAAAGGCTACGCGGTCTGGCTGTTCCGCACGCCCGCGAAGTTAGAGGTGAAGTTTTTAGAGAAGACGGCATGTAAATGAAGACTGTGCAAATAAAAACTCTTTGGGATCAATAGGACCGTTCGAATTCGGCGAAGCCTGTGGAGTGCTGCGGGTTTGACGCAGCTTTCCCATCTTTGCGTCCGCAAAAAATGCAAAGATGGGAAAGCTGCGTCAAACCCGCAGCACTCCACAGGCTGTCGCCATTTCAAGTCACTG
>Ga0187894_10005454_pt1 | contig 12963 bp, 16 predicted proteins | sample GBC1701081metaG_FD_136650 | JGI IMG/M metagenome (GOLD analysis project Ga0187894, IMG submission 136650) | White microbial mat communities from a lava cave in the Kipuka Kanohina Cave System on the Island of Hawaii, USA - GBC170108-1 metaG ... | reverse complement strand
TGCGAAGTCCTGATGCACGTACCCGAAGAACTCGTTGCGCCAGCGCGCGCGGCGGCGCTCGTCACCTGTCACCTCGACCCCGCGCAACAGCAGGCGACCCGAGGTCGACCGGGTCATCAGACCGAGGACGCCGAGCAGTGTCGATTTGCCGCAGCCGGAGGGGCCCATGAGCGCGACCGCCTCGCCCACGCCGATACTCAGATCTACCTCGCGCAGCGCTTCGGTGCGCAACCGGCCCTCGCCGTACACCTTCGAGACCTTGTCGGTCTGGAGCAGCACTGACACGGGCGTCACCCTCCCATCGGGTCGTGAGCCGCCACCCGGCGCGCCGTGGTGAGCCACAGCACGGCGAAGATGATGGCTACCAGAGCCAGCACCCACCTGGCGCCGTCAGCAACGCCGTCAGCAACAGGGGCGCCGGAGAGAAGCAGGAGCAGCGGGCCAGGCAGCGCGAGCACAGTAGTCGCGAGGAACGCGCCCACGCGGACCGACACGTGCCGTGGTGTAGCCCCGTACATCCGCCGGATCGTGAAGGTCGGAATCTCGCGGCGCATCGTCGCGGCGGCGGCGGACGCGAAAGCCGACAGGACCAGGCCCAGGAATCCCGCGAGCCCGACGACGTACATGGCCGACATGATCATCAAATCCTGGAATCGGCGAGGCTGGTCGACGGCAACATCGTGCGGTACCAAGTAGAGCTCGCCGCGCGCGGCGGAAGCGACGAACGTGTCGACCTGCCGGGCGTCAGGAGCCAGCAGGACAGCCCTGGCGAGCGCTTCCTCGCGCTCGATCGGGTTAACGCGCAGGAGATCCTCAGGGGGCAGGTGAAGCACGATCCGCCGGTCTAGCGGCAACCCGGCGACTTTCACGTCGAAGAACGTAGCAGAGGCCGGCAGCATGGCGTTGACATCAAGATACTCGCCGGCAAAGTCGATCGGATTAATGGTGCGGCCCGCCAGTGCAGCGCCGCGCATCGCACAGGGGGCAGGGGTGCACAGGCGGAGGTCAGGGAACACGCTCAACAGCGTGTCGCCGAACAGCACGACAGTGGGGATGCCGTCAGCGAAGTCCGGGTTGTCGATCTGTACATTGGACACGATAACCGCATATGCTTGGCCATTTCGGATCTGGGAGACGAGCGTGTCGACCGTGGCGTCATCAACGTTGCTGACGCCGCCCTGCTTGTGGTACGCGGTGAACGTGACCGCGTGACGCTCCCGCAGCTTCGCCCCGCCCCGTAGGACCGCAAGCTGAGACAAGACGTCACCCAGCAAGAGGGACAGCACCAGGCAGGCGAGCCCGATCATCGCGGCGAGCGTGACGACGCTGGGCCAGCGCCTCAGCGCCAAGCGCACCCCGCCGACAGCCTCACCCAGCACGACGCACCCTGTCCCGCGCGTACAGCCCTGCCGTGACCGTCGCCAACCAGACGAGCGAGGTGGCGAAGAGCCCGACGCCGGCCGCCTGCGCAAGCGTACCGTAGTGCGCTACCGTCAGGGGCTCGCGCCCGAGGACCCGCATCACGACGCCGGACACGCTGACCCCAGCGATGAGCCCGAGCACCACCGCGGGAAGACCCGAGGCGAACCACCGTCGGACCAGTGTCAACAGACGCGCCCTGTGACAGCAGCGGATAACCAGCTCTCGCGTGCGGCCGCTCAGCAGCAGTGACCAGTACGCCGCGGCGCAGACGTAACCCACGATCAGGAACAGTGCCGTGGCCACAACCAGCGCGTCGTTGAGCAGGTAGGCCACCAGAGGCATCTGCATCGCGCTCCGAACCTCCAACCCCTGCCGACCGAGGAGCGATTGCAGCTGAGTGGCGTCAGCGCTGCTGGCTCCGCCCAGCACATAGACGCCCTGTGGGAAGACCTCGGCCAGAGGCATGACGTATTGCAGGCTACCGACATCGGTGGGGGGAGCCACGACCCCGGCCACAGTGGCGCCCTCGGGCAGCAGCGGGGTCACCGACGATGCCACCCAGCGACGCGCAGAGTAGCTACCTTGGAACAGATAAACCCCGGACGCAGAGCCGGTTGCGTCGGCAGCCGCGCTGAACCATGACAAACGTCGAGCGGGGTCGAACACAGTCATCGACGGAGCGCCATCACCGCGTGACGCCATGATGAGGGAGATGCCCTGGTCGGTCAAGTAACGGCGCAGCTCCTGACCGGCCGCGCGCGCGTCGGCAGCATCTATCTCCTGATTGCCCTCGTAGAGCGTGAACGTCGTCACCTCCCCGGGCATGTCGAACGTGACCTGACGCCGGCTCTCTAACGCCCACTGCACAGACCACACCAGAAACACCACGAGCACCCCCAGGAAAGCGGCACTCATGACGAGCCTCAAGCGCACGCCCAGACCTCACTCCTCACTGCCGCGATCATTCAGATCGATCGCGGCCAGATCGGACAGCGGCGACGACCGCGGCAGGATCCGCGCCGGAGCGGCGGCTGCTCGCTCGTGCCAAGACGTCAGCCACCAGCGGCCGCTCAGCCACTCGAATGATCTGGCCCAATAAGTATGAGGACAACGACTCTCCTACCGTGGCTGCCCTCGCGCGCAAGGTTCGATGAATCTCATCAGGAACATTACGAATCTGAATCGCGTATACGATACGTTTACTCTACATGCAAAGTAGGTGCGCCGCACCTAGAGTATGCGTGATTTGTGTAGCTGAAGGCATAGTCCCCGTATATCACGCCCGCAGGGGTGGGGTGTCCATGCCGGCGCCTTCCTGGAGGCCCTCCAATAGCTCACGGATAGCGTCGAACGAACTGTGGGCAGGATCCCAACCCAGCTCGGAGCGCGCCCGGCTGGTATCCATGACGGGAAGGCTGAGGAAGAGATCCAGCAACATGGGGCTCGCCGGCACAAGGCGAAGGCGCCACGCCGCGGCAACCGCGCAGCGCAGCGGCCATGCCGGCATCTTGACCACCCGAGCGCCGAGGAAATTTCCGAGCGTATAAGCATCCAGGACAGGATCAGCCGCAAGGTTGAACGCTCCCCGCACCGGTTTCAGAATAGCCAGCCGGAAAGCCTCGGCCGCATCCCGCGCGTGCAGCGCTTGAAACCGCAAGCCCGGCAGGTCAGGAATGACAGGAATCGAGCCAGGCCCCAAGAATCGGGCCGGCAGCAACGGGCCGCCGAAGATCCGACGCTGCTCCGCGGCTGCTTGTCGCTTGAAGATGAAGCCGGGTCGCAGCCGGACCACGCGAGTGTCCGGATGATCCCGCTCAAAAGCGTCCAACACCCGCTCGACGTACGACTTTTCCCGCCCGTAGGCGGCAGTGGGCAACGCATGGGTAGGCCAGGTCTCATCCACCGGTTTGTCGTTGTTCGCCGGGGAGTAAGCCCCGATGGACGAGGAATAGATTAGCGCCGGCACACCACACCGATCCGCCGCCGAGAAAACTCGCATACTGCCGAGCACATTGCTGCGCCAGGTTGCCACCTGGTCATGGCTGGGCTGGAATGCCCAAGCCAGGTGAACCACGGCGTCCGCACCCTGGAAGTGCGGAGTGAGATCATCGCGAGTGATGTCCACCTGAGCCCAGGTGGTTTTAGCCGGCTGCCATGCCGGCAACCGGCGGGCCAGCCCCACCACAGCGCTGACTTCCGCCTCCTGCTCCAGAACCTCAACCAGGCTTGTGCCCACGTTCCCGGTCGCTCCGGTGATCACCACACGCATCTCTATCGTCCTCTCTGCTGAAGAGCGTCCGACAATAGAAATGTCGGGCACTCTTAGTAAGACTAGAGGGATGACGACGCCTTCGATCCTCTTGGTCACCCGTGAGGTTCTCTTCGGCAACCCCGAGCGGACACAGCCCCGTATCTCCCCTGACGGCACTCTGCTGGCCTGGATCGCTCCCGTCGACGGAGTTCTCAACGTGTGGGTGGGTGAGATCGGCGCCGCGGAAGATACCTTCCGACCGGTGACATCAGACACCGGCCGTGGCATTCGGACTTCTCGTGGTCGCATGACAACCGGCGGATCCTCTATGTCCAGGACAAGGGCGGCGACGAGAACTGGCACCTCTATGACGTGAGCAACGTGGTCCTCCACTCCATTTCCGCATGTAATCCTCGTGGAGATTACGGGAGAGTGCCGGGAGGTAGAAACCACCGGGTAGGCTGACTGGTCACCGCCGCGATGAGGTCATAGTCGTGATCGTAGTGCAAGACGGGAAGGCCAGCGTACTCCGCGGCGGCCGCAATAAGCAGGTCCGCCGGGGGCACCCCGCGATGCTTCCCCTGGCTCGCAAGGAGAGATTGCACATGACGGGCCCGGGCCCATTCCCGCTTGCCAATCGGACAGCTATGAAGCAATTCCAGCAACATCGTCTGTTCAGCGAACATGTCAGTGTTCTGGGCACTGCGTAGCAGTTCGAGGGCAACAATTTCACACGCCCATACCCGGTCAGCGCGAACCTCAGCATTGAACCAGTCAGCCAGATCCGGACGGTTGCGAGTTCGGACCTTACTCCATACAGTGCTGTCGACCATATGTGGGACCGTCAGTGGTGCTGGCATGCTGGACTCAACAACGCCGCGATTGGCCACCTCAGCTGCCCGCCACAGCCGGCGCCAAACGGTCACGCCGCGCGTCCGCGATATCGTCATCAGTGACATCAAACGCCCGCACGTCGAATGCTGCTAGGTGGGCTTGGCGAACTGCTGCCGCTAGCGCCGCGTTCACCGTTCCAGTGACCCCAGCGGTTCCCAATGTCCGCTGCGCCTCATGCAAAAGTTGAGCATCGATATTAACTGTGGTACGCATGATTGCTCCATCCTTTTGATGTCTCTAATTTTTCTATATGAAATCATACTACAGCGCTAGAGACATCTTTGTCGGAAGGGCCTAGCACAAAGGAGCTACACCACTGGGAACGTGACGAGCGAAATGTGTAAAGCCCTGAGGTTCTGCTTCGCTAAGCTGGAGAACCGGTTGCGTTACTATGCCAAAACGGAAAAGTTTCTGGCTAAGCAGCTAGGCGGCCGCTTCGAACCGTGAACGCCGCCGGGAGAAGACGACAGCAACCGCCCTAGCGAACAAGCACCTGCCGGGCCTGCTCCGTAAAATCCCGCACACACGGCTGCGCACGATAGGGCGCAAGCTCCCGCTGGAAGCCGCGAAGGGAACTGATGATGCGGGGAGAATTCACCTGATCAACGAGGAGATTCAGCGCTTGGACGCCAGTAGTGCACGCCTGCTCCACCTCACGTTGCCGCAGATAGGCAACCGCCAGGGATGTAAGGTGCTCTGCCTGATCTCTCACAAACGACTCATCTAGTAAGCCGAGCCCTCGATCTAAATGCCTTACCGCTTGATAAAAGTCTCCGGCAGCAAGGAAGCAATTTCCTGCCAAGTCGTTTAGCGTAGCCTCGGTGATCCAATAGGCCCATGAAGGTTCCTCGCCTTGCTGGGAGCGGTCTAGCAGCGTAAAGGCGCGGTTAACCGCTGCCGAATAGGCTTGCTTGTCTCTGATTTGCGCATAAGAGCGAGCTGAAAGCGCAGCCAAGACTGCTGAGACAGCAGGTGTTATAGCCCCTTTGCTCCCAGTCTCGGCGGCCTGGATAAAGCTTATCGCGTCTTTGGGATCACCAACGCAAGCGGCCTGGTAAGACATCCACCCTAAGACGTATCCACCACGCGCTCGGTCCCCCGTAATGTGAGCGGCGCGTAGGCCGGCGAGCCAATAGCTCTGCGCGGCAGCGTGGCGATTACTGTCAAAAAAGACCCATCCAGCCCGCTCAGCCAAACCAGCCATTGCCGCATATAATTGGCGACCAACCGTTTCGGTGTAGCTGGCATTCTTCACCAGGCGTGCCACCATCTGTAGATCCGTGCTTATAGCATCGAGTACCGCCCCTCCGCCCGCTTCATCATCGATCCGTGATATGGCCTCGATACGCTGCTCAACCGCCTTAATTATCGATGTGCCTATCCGCCCTCCATCGAACGCGGCAGTGAACGGTTCTGGGTTGCACATCCAGGACAAGACAGGAGCGGTGAGAGCACTGCCAGTGAGCGCGGTGAAGTCGCGTCGATCCACAGGGGCTTTCCTCGATACCTCGACAATCGCGGCTACCGCCCCATCCTGAGTCCAAGGTTGATCTAGCCCAGCCAAACCTCCAGGAGAATCTAGCTCTGAACGCGAATCGAGCCCTATTGGCTTATCGACGTAAGCACTAGAGCTCTCGGCGCGCGCCCTGGAAGAAGCACCCTGGTGCGCCGGGTTGGGCAGGGAGAAGCCGAGGTGTTCGAGAGGAAGGCCGAAGAGGGCTTCTAGCACGAGACGGTGATCAGCACGTGGAGTGGTGATCTCGCCGCTTTCCCAGCGGCGCACTTGCCGGGGGCTAATCCCTATCCGTAGACCAAGCTCAAGAGCTGTCAGCTCGAACTGCTCGCACAGGCGGTCTTGGGTCCAATGCCGAGCCTGACGCTGGGCTGTCAACGTGAAGTTACGCTGACGAGATGCCAACACGGGATGTACCTCCCCCAACAACACAAACGCTAGCTTCTGGCTTCTCCTAGACTACTTCTTGCCCTTCTCTCAGCGTAGGCAATCCTTGACCGGAAAATGTCCCCATAATGTCCTGATCAGGACCTCGGAGGAATTACAGGTCTCCAGCATGCTTGTCATCGATAAACCTCAACAAGCATCAAGGAGCAAGCATGTTGGTGATGGCGGAGAAAAGATTCACGGGAACCCCCGACAAGGCGAGGGAAGCGCGGCAGTGGATAGACAGCAAACTGGAGGGCTGCCCTATCGCCGCGGATGTGACCCTCGTGGTAGGCGAACTGGTGGGAAACGCCATCCAGCATTCCGCCTCCGGCGAGGACGGCGGCCAGTTCACTGTGCGCCTGCAAGCGGAAAAGGTTCGCGTGGAAATCACTGATGAAGGCGGCCCCGAGGAACCGATGATGCGGCCCGCGGATGTCACCCTCGACACTAAAGAAGACCCCGAATCAGAATTCACATTCGCCGAATCGGGCCGGGGACTACGGCTAGTCGACGCCATAGCAACCCAATGGGGTGTAGCGGGGAACGAGAACGGCCGAGTGGTCTGGGCCGAGCTCACACCCGACGAAGACGCTGGCCTCACGAATCCTGCCGAATCACGTTAACCAGCAGATTTCCTATCTGGCCGAGATTCACCAGTAAGGGCGAGACTAGGGAAAGCAGTGAGATTAGACTAGCGGTATGCAGACAACGAAGCGGGCGACGATCCTGTATGACGCCGACTGCGGGTTCTGCCGCTGGGCACTCGACAAGATCCTGGCCTGGGACCGACGCAACGCGCTACGTTCAGTTACGTTGCAGTCCGCCGAGGCCGACTCGCTGCTGGCCGGGATGGACGAACAAACCAAGATGGCCTCATGGCATCTGGTGGCCGAAAACGGCCGCATTTACTCCGCCGGCGCCGCCGCCGCTCCATTAGCCCGGCTGCTTCCCTTGGGCGCTCCGCTCGCGCTTGTCGCTCAAACATTTCCCCGCACGACCAACCGCATTTACCGCTGGGTTGCCCGCAACCGGAACCGCCTCGGCGCACGCCTCGGCGCGCAAGTCTGCGCAGTCGACCCGTCCGCGCGCAACGTCTCATCACCGGCGCCGCAACAGACATCGCCCGATAGTGGCGGCTAGTCCCTCTCCCACGCGCTGAGAGCACCCGGCAGCCTATTGCCAGGTGCTCTCATCTGAGCAAGGACGATCTGCTAACTCAATCCCGGTCCTCACGGCGAAAACACTCCACGCCTGCGCTCAGAGCGCCTTGCGGTTCGGTTCCAAACTCGCAGGAGGGTATTTTTTCAGCACGAATTTGAGCTTCGGCCAATCCATTGCCAGCAGAAAAATGAGGAGCGCCACGACGATCGTGTTCAAATAGAGCGTGTTGCCGAAGTGCGGGTAAAGGCTGATCGTGATCACCCAAACGTTCACCGCAATGGGCATCAAGAGCAACGCGCCGAGGGTGGCTAGCCGGGGAATTAGCAGCAGCACGGCGGCAAGAATTTCCGCGACGCCAACGAACTTCCAGTAGAACCCGATGTCGATCATGGCCTTGAAGAATTCTCCGACGGGACTACCAGAGGAGGCGATCGGAGGATAACCGGACGGTAGTTTTTGAAGCCCGGTGACGATATACAAGAGGGCTATAGCAATCCGCGCGACGATAGCCCCAACGACGACCATATCACGGACCATATGCCGATTCGCGGTTTTTTGTGGAAGACCATCGCTGACATTAGCCGTAGACATGAGCAGCTTCTCCTATCACTGTGAATTCTGCGGTTGTGCTTTGCCTGGCGAGTTCGTGACGCTTACGCATAGACGCCCTCCTTCACGGAACATGTGCCGACTTCCTAACCACATCAGCGGGGAAATTCATACCCCAGCCTTTCTGACAGTGGCCTCAGGCCGGCGCCTTTGAGTCCGACATTACGTAGGTAGCAACCAGAGTCGGAAAAGTTCATTGAGAACGTCGATTACCTTGGCAGGAGGGCTGTTTTCTTGGCAAGAAGCCAGTTGGTCGGTATTCTGGTTGTATGCATACATTGCCGCTGACCGAGGCCAAAACACATCTGTCGCAGCTAGTCACTCGGGTGGAACGCGAGCATGACCGGGTGGCGGTGACCCGCAACGGCCACCTTGCCGCGGTGCTCATCAGCGGTGACGAACTCGCGGGTCTCGAGGAAACCCTCGATATTCTCAGCGATCCTGACTTGATGGCCTCGCTGCACATCAGCCGTCAACAAGCGGCTAAAGGTGACCTGATAGATTTGGAGGATCTTCGCTGAGCTCCTCACCCTGGCGGGTACGGCTCACCCCAGAGGCGCGTCGTTCCTTAAATAAGTTACCGGAAAAGGTCAGGCCAGCGGTGCTGGAGTTTCTCGCGGGGAGCTTGGCGGGAAATCCCCTGCGCGTCGGCCACCCCCTTCAACGTGAACTAGCTGGGCTGCATTCAGCCCGCCGTGGCGAGTACCGAGTAATCTACGAGGTTATGTCCGCCATCCACGAGATTCGAGTGTTGCGCGTTCACCACCGCCGTGACGTGTACTACCCTCGCTGATTTTCACGTCTTGCTGGCTGAGCTGCTGCTCACCGGATTTCCCGGTTAGCAGGAGTTATTCGTTACGCCTCGGCTCCGATCCAGGGCATCATGCGACGAAGCTGGGCGCCGGTCTTCTCGACCGGGTGGTTCTTGCTCGCCTCGGCGTAGCGCCGGTAGTTGGGCAGGCCGGCGTCGTACTCCTCGATCCAAGATCGGGCGAATGAGCCGTCTCGAATCTCGGCGAGGATCCTCCGCATTTCCGCCCGGGTGGCATCGGTGATGATGCGCGGCCCGCTCACGTAGCCGCCGTACTCCGCGGTCTCCGAAACCGACCAGTTCATCGTGGATAGCCCGCCTTCATACATGAGGTCCACAATGAGCTTCACCTCGTGCAAGCACTCGAAGTAGGCCACCTCGGGCTGATAGCCAGCTGCCACCAGAGTCTCGAAGCCGGCTTTGATGAGCTCGGAAAGCCCACCGCAGAGCACGGTCTGTTCCCCGAACAGGTCAGTCTCGGTCTCCTCAGTAAAGGTGGTCTTGATAGCCCCCGCCCGGGTGCCACCGATGGCTTTGGCATAGGAAAGGGCCAATGGAAAAGCCTTGCCTGAGGCATCCTGCTCTACCGCGACCAGCACCGGAACGCCGTGACCCGCGGTGAATTGCCGGCGGACCAGATGGCCCGGGCCTTTGGGTGCCACCATGCAGACGTCTACGGCAGCCGGGGGCTTTATAAGCCCGTACCGGATGTTGAGCCCGTGGCCGAAGAACAGCGCGTCACCCGCAACCAAGTTGGGCTCGATGGCATCCGCGTAGACGCGGCGCTGTACCGGGTCGGGGGTGAGCACCATCATAAGATCGGCCTCTTCGCACGCCTGCTCGGGGGTGAGCACCCGGAGACCGTCTTCTTCCGCCTGCTGGCGGCTCTTCGAGTTTTCCGGCAGGCCAACCCGCACATCGACTCCGGAATCCCGCAGCGATTGCGCGTGCGCATGTCCCTGGCTGCCGTACCCCAACACCGCGACATGGCGATCCTGCACCAGGGATAGGTCAGCGTCATCGTCATACAACAGCTCAGCCATTCCAGCTCCTCCTTAGGGTGTTGTGGAAGTGAGGGTGTCTCTACTTCGGGGTCAGGCGGTGCGGTCGAGGGGGCGCAGGGCGCGATCGGTGATAGAGCGGCCGCCACGACTGATGGCTACCATGCCAGATTGCACCAGCTCCTTGATGCCAAAAGGCTCCAACACGCGCAGCATCGCCTCGAGTTTGCCCTCGTTGCCGGTGGCCTCAATAGTCACCGAATCCACGGCCACGTCTACGACATTGGCCCGGAACAGTTGCGCGGTCTCCAACACGCGGGAACGCGCGTCCGCGTCGGCGTGTACCTTCACCAGCATCAGCTCTCGCTGCACGGAAGCGGCCGGATCTAGTTCGACGATCTTCAAGACGTTGACCAGTTTGTTGAGCTGTTTGGTCACCTGCTCCAGCGGAGAATCCGCGACATTGACCACAATGGTCATCCGGGAAATCTCTGGGCACTCGGTCGGTCCGACCGCCAGGGACTCAATGTTGAACCCGCGTCGGAAAAATAGCCCCGCGACCCGGGCCAGCACCCCAGGGCAATTCTCGACCAGCACGGACAGCGTGTGAGTAGACACCATGGGTTCCTTTCTACTCTTCATCGTCACCAAAGTCGGGACGAACATCGCGCGCGGCCAGAATCTCGTCGTTGCTGGCGCCGGCCGCCACCATGGGCCACACCATGGCGTCCTGATGCACCACGAAGTCCACCACCACCGGAACATCGTCCACGGCCATGGCCTTGTCAATAGTGGCGTCTACCTGATCCGGCCGCTCGCAGCGCAATCCCACGCAGCCGTACGCCTCGGCCAGCTTGACAAAATCAGGAATGCGGGTGGAGTGCAGATCATTGTGGGAGTATCGCTTATTGTAGAACAAGGTCTGCCACTGCCGGATCATGCCCAGGCAGCTGTTGTTGATGACCGCCACCTTGATCGGAATGTTGTTGATAGCGCAGGTGGCTAGTTCTTGGTTGGTCATTTGGAAGCAGCCGTCACCGTCAATGGCCCATACCGTGGCCGCAGGCCGGCCCACCTTGGCGCCCATAGCCGCGGGCACCGCGTAGCCCATGGTGCCAGATCCCCCGGAGTTCAACCAGGTATAGGGCTTTTCGTAGGAGATGAACTGAGATGCCCACATCTGGTGTTGGCCCACGCCGGCGGCGAAGATCGTGTCCGAACCGCAGATCTGCCCCAGCCGCTGGATGACATATTGCGGAGCGATCGAGCCATCATCTGGTTTCTCATATCCGAGGGGATAGGTGGTCCGCCAGCGGTCCAACAGTTGCCACCAGCCGGTGTAGTCGCTCTGGCGGCCGGCTTTTCGCTGAGTCTGGATTGCGGCGACCAGGTCATCGATGACGTCTCGGCAGTCGCCCACGATGGGGACGTCGGCGATCCGGTTTTTGGAGATTTCCGCCGGGTCGATATCCGCGTGCACGATCCTCGCCTCGGGCGCGAAGGTGGACAGCTTGCCGGTGACCCGATCATCGAATCGGGCCCCTAGGGAGACGATGAGATCAGCTTTTTGCAACGCGGTGACCGCTGCTACGGTTCCGTGCATCCCCGGCATGCCCAGATGCAGAGGATGGCTGTCGGGGAATGCGCCCCGAGCCATCAGCGTCGTGACCACGGGAACGCCGGTGAGCTCGGCCAGGATCCGCAGTTGGGCGGTTGCCCGTGCCTTGAGAACTCCGCCGCCGACGTAGAGCACAGGCCGCTGAGAGGAAACGATCAGCTGCGCCGCTTGTCGAACCTGCTTGGCGTGTGGCCGAGTGACCGGGTGGTAGCCCGGCAGGTTCGCCTTGGCCGGCGAATTGAACACCGTTTGGGCCTGTAGCGCGTCCTTGGCGATGTCCACCAGCACCGGGCCGGGGCGGCCAGTCGCGGCAATGTGAAAAGCCTCGGCGATGACACGAGGAATCTCATCAGCCTGGGTGACCAAGTAATTGTGCTTGGTGATGGGCAGTGTAATACCGCAGATATCCGCTTCTTGGAAAGCATCCGTGCCAAGAGCGCCGCTCGGCACCTGTCCAGTGATCGCGACCATCGGCACCGAATCCATATACGCGTCAGAGATCGGAGTCACCAGGTTGGTCGCGCCTGGCCCGGATGTCGCCATGCAGACCCCTACCCTGCCGGTGGCCTGAGCGTATCCCTCAGCCGCGTGACCCGCGCCCTGCTCGTGTCGGACCAGGATGTGCCGGATTGCAGCGGAGTCGAGCAGGGGGTCGTAGGCCGGCAGAATAGCGCCGCCTGGTATACCGAAAACAGCATCGACTCCGACAGCCTCCAGCGAACGAATAAGCGCCTGAGCCCCAGTCACTTGCTCAGTCATGTCGCATCTCTTCTCCATAGACGGGGGCCAATAAAAAACCCCTCGCGCCCAAGGGCGGTCGAGGGGAGCGCGCTAGCTGTGCTACTCAGCCGGCGCGCCGTACTACTACAAGATTGCGGAAAAGCATGCTTCGACATTGCCTATCGCTGCGGGATTTGTCAAGTCCACCCAGATCCGGTTCTCACCGTGCGGATGGTGTTTCCCACAGCTGAGGATGCGGCGGAGACGCCTAACAAGATCCACGTGGTCCGGTGACGTCCTTGACTGCGAGATCCGTACCCGATGCAGGACGCTGCTGCCGCGCCGCCAGCGACGGCCAGACCAAAGTCGGCCATGATTTCGGCGAAGGTCGGCGAACCCCACTGCAGCACCGCCTGCGTTCCGCAGCTAGCTTGATCGACTAGTACACGGGTTCGGGTGTTGACCTGCGGGAATGCCGATGCGCACGGCTGATAGGTGTGTTACTAGGCGGTGGTGTTGTGGCTGGTCAGACGC
>Ga0187894_10005453_pt1 | contig 12964 bp, 9 predicted proteins | sample GBC1701081metaG_FD_136650 | JGI IMG/M metagenome (GOLD analysis project Ga0187894, IMG submission 136650) | White microbial mat communities from a lava cave in the Kipuka Kanohina Cave System on the Island of Hawaii, USA - GBC170108-1 metaG ... | reverse complement strand
TGCCGCGCGCCATGTCGAGGAATCCCAGGTCGGGCCTGGTCAGGTCCATGTGCGGGTAGGGATGGTTGGTAAGCTCGCCGAACCGCTGGCGGTAGGTGTCGAGGTTGTGCTTGAGCACCCGGTACTCGCGGTTGGCCAGGATGACGAACACGATCGCGAGCTGGTGATGCGCCGCGGTCCACAACGCCTGGATGCTGTACATCGCCGAACCGTCGCCGGAGATCGCCACCACGGGGCTGTCGGGATGCGCCAGCTTCACGCCCAGCGCGCCGGCCAGCCCCTGGCCGATGCCGCCGCCTCGGCCGCTGTAGTAGTCGCCGGGCTTGGCGAACTCGAAGGTGCGGGCCAGGTCGATGTTGGCGGTGATCGATTCGTCGACGACGATCGCGCCGACCGGCAGCCCGGCCCGGATCTCCGACAACGCGCGCGGCATCGACATCGGCAGGCGGTTCCAGCCCTTCTCGGCGCGCCCCCGCTGTGCCGCGGTTTCCGAGTCTCTCAGGGCCTTGAGCGCCGCATTGCGTCGTGCCGAGGCCGCGCGATGGTCGGCATCGGCGGCCGTCTCGATGCCGTCGAGCACGGCGCGCAGCATGTGATGCATCTGCCCGACCAATCCGGCGCGCGGCGAGAAGTTGAAAGCCAGCCGCTGGTGCGATTCCTCGAGCTGCACAACGGCGGCGCCAGCCGGGAAGGGATCGCCGGCCGAGAACCAGACCTCCTCGAAGAACGGCCCGCCGGCCAGCAGCACGAGGTCCGACCCGTCGAACGCCTCGCGGATCGCCGCCGCATCGAACGGCACCGCACCGCGGGCGTTGGGGTGAGCCGTGGGAAACGACAGGTGATGGCGCAGGCCCTCGACCCACATCGCTGCGCCGATGCGCTCGGCCAGCGCCACCAGCGCCTCGTGCGCGCCGGCCCGCGCCACCTCGTCGCCGGCGACGATGACGGGGCTGCGGCTTGTCAGCAGCAGGCGCACGACGTCGGCGACGCCCTCCGGATCGGGACGCGTTGCGCGATAGAGCGTGCCCGGGCCGATCGCGGCGATGTCGGTCTCCTGCTCCATCACGTCGATGGGCAGCGCCACGAACACCGGCCCGGCCGGCGGGTCGTTGGCGATCTTGAAGGCGCGGCGCAGCAGCGGGCCCAGCTCGTCGGCACGCTCGGCCTGCACGCTCCACTTGGTCACCGGCGCCGCCATGGCCGCGAGATCATGCCCCAGCAGCGGCTCGCGCAGGCGCAGGCGGGTGTCCTGCTGGCCCGCCGTCACCACCAGCGGCGAATTTGCCTTGAGCGCCCCGTACAGCATGCCCAGCGCATTGCCCAGGCCGGGTGCGACATGCAGGTTGACGACGCCGGTGCGGCCGGTGGCCTGGGCGTAGAAGCTGGCGGCACCCAGGGCCACGCCTTCGTGCAGGGCCACGATATAGGCGATCTGCGGGTACTCCGGCAGGCTGTCGATCAGCGGGCTCTCGGTCGTGCCGGGGTTGCCGAAGATATGCCGCACGCCGTGCTTGACGAGGCTCTGCATGAAGACATGTCGCCCGCGCATCCGTCCCTCCGCCCGCTTCCCTCGATGCACCATGATAGGCGCTTCGGCCCGCGATCTCGATACGCCATGCCGTCCCTGCTCTGCACTGCGGTTCACGGCTGTATGCCGGATCCGCAAAGGAACACTGGCATTCGCCGGCGAATGGCGCTGCTATAGGGGGACGGGATCGTGCACCCGGAGCGATGATGGCGGCGGCGGGAGTCTCGGTGGCGGTGATCGGCGGCGGCATCGGCGGCCTGGCGGCGGCGCTGTCGCTGCTTCATGCCGGCTTCGACGTGCAGGTCTATGAGCAGGCCGGCGCGCTGGGCGAGATCGGCGCCGGCATCCAGATCAGTCCCAACGGCTCGCGCCTGCTGCACCGGGTGGGTCTCGCCGAGGCGCTGGCGCGCAAGGGCGTGCGGCCGGTCGGGGTGCACCAGCGGCGTTGGGACGACGGCCGGACGTTGCAGCGCGCGCCGCTGGGCGACGTCGTCGAGCAGACGTTCGGCGCGCCCTACTACCATTTCCATCGCGCCGACCTGCTGGCTGCCATCGCCAGCGCGTTGCCGGCCGACCGGTTGCATGTCGGCCATCGGCTGGTCGAGGCCATCGACCACGGCGACCGCGTCGAAGCCCGCTTCGAGAACGGTGCGCGGGCATCCGCCGATGTCCTGGTCGGCGCCGACGGCATCCATTCGCGCGTGCGGCAGATCCTGTTCGGCGCCGACAAGCCGCGCTTCACCGGCTGCATCGCCTATCGCGGCCTGGTGCCGGCCGAACGGCTGGCGCATCTCGGGCTGGAAGTCACGTCCAACAACTGGATGGGGCCGGGCGGCCACTTCGTGCACTACTACGTCGCGGGCGGGCGGCTCATGAACTTCGTCGCCGTGCGGGAAGAAGAGTCCTGGACGCGCGAATCGTGGATCGACCGCGGCGAAATTGCCGACGCGCTGCGCCTGTTCGAGGGCTGGCATCCGCAGGTGCGCGCCATCATCGGCGCCGTGGACGAGACCTTCAAATGGGGGCTGTTCGACCGCGAGCCGCTGGCGTGCTGGTCGGTCGGCCGGATCACCCTGCTGGGCGACTCCTGCCACGCCATGTTGCCCTTCATGGCGCAGGGCGCCGTGCAGTCGATCGAGGATGGCGCCACGCTGTCATCGTGCCTGCTGCAGGCCCGCGGCGATGTTCCGGGCGCGCTGTCCCGCTACGAGTCGCTGCGCCGGCCGCGGGCCACCCGCCTGCAGGAGATGTCGCGCCACAACAAGACCCGCTTTCACATGCCCGACGGTCCCGGGCAGCAGGAACGCGATGCGCAGATGGCCACGGCGGGCGACCGCTCGATCGCCTCGATCGGCTGGCTCTACGCCCATGATGCCGGTGCCTTGCCGGAGGCGGTGGCGTGACATCGTATGGGCGGCGCCTGACACAGTTGGTATGCGAGCCTGAATCGCAGAAAACGCTTCATGGTGAGCTTGTCGAACCATGAGGCGCCCCACCGCTGCCCGTGCGAGGCCTTCATGGTTCGACAAGCTCACCATGAAGGCAACGAGAGCGGCGCTTTGTCAGCTGTGAGGTGCGGCACGGCCGCGCCCGAAACGCGGAGCAGATGCCATGGCCAATGCCGTCTATCCCGACCTCGCCGGACGTGCCGTGCTGATCACCGGTGGCGCCACCGGCATCGGCGAGGCCATCGTGCGCGCCTTCGCACGCCAGAAGAGCCGCGTCGGCTTCATCGACATCCTGCAGGCGCCGGCCGAAGCGCTGGTCCGCGAGCTCCGCGACCAGGGCGGCGACGTGCATTTCGTGCGCGCCGACCTCACGGACATCGCCGCGCTGCGCGCCGCCATCGACACCCTGCGCGGGCACATCGGCCCGATATCGGCGCTTGTCAACAATGCCGCGTTCGATGAGCGACACGCCACGGAAGGGGTGACACCGGAGCAGTGGGATTCGCTGATGGCGGTGAACCTGCGCCACCAGTTCTTCTGTGCCCAGGCGGTGCTGCCCGATATGAAGGCGGCCAACGGCGGCGCGATCGTGAACTTCGCCTCGATCTCGTGGATGGCCGGCCAGGGCGGAATGGCCGTCTACACGGCCGCCAAGTCGGCGGTTCTGGGCCTGACCCGCTCGCTGGCGCGCGACTATGGCCCGTTCAACATACGCGTGAACGCCGTCGCGCCGGGCTGGATCCGCACCGAGCGCCAGCAGCGCAAGTGGATCACGCCCGAGGGCGAGCAGCGCATGCTCGAGGCCCAGTGCCTCAAGCGCTGGCTGGTGCCCGACGACGTGGCCCGCTTCGTCGTGTTCCTCGTCTCCGACGAGGCCGCCGCCTGCACCAGCCAGCACTACGTCGTCGACGGCGGCTGGGTGTGATCACCCTGTCATCCCGAGCGAAGCGAAGCGAGGGATCTTTTGATGCAGACGCACTGTGTGCCACTTGCAAAAGATCCCCCGCTGCGGGCTGACAGCGTGAGCGCTCGAGATGACTGTTTGATCAAGCCTCGTCCCAAGAGACGTAGGTCAGCTCCGGCCACAGCGTGCGCCAGCGCGCGGTCTTCTTTTCGTACACCGCGCGGGTAATCTGCCGCTTGTTGGGCCGCACGATGCCGCCCAGCAGATCGTCCAGGCCGAAGGGAGCGCAGAAACGCAATGTCTCGCCGTCCGGCCGGACGCCGATGCTCGTCGCCGTCGTCGGAAACGTGGCGATGGCATCCTCGGTCGACCGGTACGGCTCGATGGAGTTGCCGAAGACATCCTTGTACCAGAGATGCACGCGGGCCTCGTTCTTGACGTCCAGCTTGACCGGCAGGTCGGCGAACAGCGTCCGCAGCCGCGCCTCGCGGGCAGCTTCGGTCTCGCCCGACAGGTCGGCGCCATCGAAGTAGACGATGTCGAGGTCCTTCAGCCCATAGTCTGCCGCCCGGCCGGATGACGCGTTCCAGACGCTCTGGGCAACCGCGCCGGCGACCAGCCACGCATCCGGCAGGGCAACCGCGTCGAACCGCTGCAGGACGACCGACAGCAACGGGTGGTTTTGGACGATCACACGGAGGCGGCCGGCGCTCACTGGAACCACCTCACAACCTGCGGAGAGAGCCTTCATGGTGAGCCTGTCGAACCATGAAGGCGTCGCACGGGCAGCGGTGCGGCCCGCTTCATGGTTCGACGGGCTCACCATGAAGCGGCTCAAGCATCACACCGCCTCCAGCGGCGCGTTCAGCGCGGTCGTGCCGGGCACGATGATGCCGCCGCGGTCGCCAATATCCACCTTGCCGTAGCGCTGGGCGAACACGGCCGGCAGCGGCCGCGCGCCGGGGCAGGCGAGCCACAGCCGCAGCAGGTGGCGACGACGCTCCGACTCGTCCCAGTCCTCGAAGCCGGTGCGGTCGTGCAGCAGGGTATGGTTGTGCACGAACTGCATGTCGCCGGGCATGAACGCCATGTGGAGGTTGAGCGCCGGGTCGTTGGCCAGAGCGTCGAACATGTCCAAAGCCGCGACCTGCCCGGACGCCAGTCGCGGCGCGCCGGCGAGCCGCCGGGCACTGTCGATGTACTGGCGCTGGTAGATCGCGGTCAGATGCCCCGCATGCCAGTTGAAGACCGGGATCTCGAAGTACGGCTTCATGCCGGCCGGAACCTCGCCGCGGCGGTCGGTGGCAACCGGCTGGAACAGCAGCGCCAGCAGGTCGGGCCGGCGCCGGCGCATCTCATTGAAGATCGTGGTCGAGCTGACCAGGGTCGACAGTCCGCCGCGCCTTGCCGTCTTCAGGCACAGCAGGCCGACCACGTCGCAGGAGTCGGTGTGATAGGTCTGGCGTTCGCTGGTCTGGTAGATACGGACGTTGGGGTCGCGGCTCGACAGGCCCATGTCCTTGACGTGGCCCAGCACATGGCCTTTCGCGTTCTGCGACCGGGCATTGCCGAGCCAGGCGCCGATGCCGAAGAAAGCGGTCGCCGCCTCTCGCATCGACCAGCGCTCGACCGGCAGGCCGCGCAGCAGCACAAAGCCGCGGCCGTGCAGCAGCTCGTCGAGCGCCCGCCCCAGCTTCGGCCCCAACCCCGGGAGCCGAAAGTCGGCCCGGGTGATCCGCGCGATGTCGGCTTCACGCGCGGCCAACGGTGCGGTGGCGGCCTCGACCTCCGCGAGATCATCGTCCGACAGCGACACGATCCAGTCGGTGCGAGCCGCCATGTCGGGGCCATACCAGGCGGCGGCTCCGACCTGTTCTTCCGGCAACGACACGTGCGCGGCGGCAACGACAGCCATCTTTGTCCCCCGACCAGGCAGCCGACAGCGGTCTAGCCGCCAGCGCCGCGGAAGGGAAGACTCTTGGTCAGGGCGCGCGACTCAACGCGCCAACCTTGGCGGTTCCACGCTGCCCCACACCCTGAGGAGGTCGCGCCTCCTGAGCCCGCCGAAGGGGGCCGCCTCGAAGGGTGGGCAACGGCTCGATGGTTCGTTCACAGGATTTTCGAAGCGCCCTGCCGTTCCCCATCCTTCGAGACGCGCGCCTGCGGCACGCTCCTCAGGATGAGGAGGAAGGTGAGCAGCCCAAAACGCCTGCGGGCCAGACAACCTCGCGGGCAGCAGTCCCTTGCGGGCTACTTGCGCTTGCTGCTGGTCCCGGCGAGCTTGTTGGCCCGCGATGCCGCGCCGACCGCCTTGACCATCTCGAAGATGCGCTTGCGCACCTTGGCCTCGTCGATCTTGTAGTAGGCGCGCACCAGCTCGAGCGTCTCGCGCTTGGCCAGCGGATCCTTGTCGTCCTCGAACGGCGTGCCTTCCTCGGCAAAGCCGCCGCGCCGGCCGCGGCCGCGGCGCGGGCCGACCAGCACGTTGACCGGCATCTCCTCGAAGAAATAGGACACCGGGACATCCAGCACCTTGCTGAACTCGTACAGACGGCTGGAACCGATCCGGTTCGCGCCGCGTTCATATTTCTGGATCTGCTGGAATGTCAGCCCCACCGCCTCGCCGAGCTTTTCCTGGCTCATGCCCAGAAGCGTTCGTCGTTGCCGCACCCGTGTCCCCACGTGAACGTCGACCGGATGACCTGCCATATTTTCTAACTCCCCTAACTTGCGGCAACCGGGCCATCGGCTGATGGCCTGGTGCCACCGGGATCGCCGTCCCGGGCTCGCCTCCTGCGTGCGGGGTAGGTGCGGTGGACCCGCCTCCTTCCACAGTACAACGCAGATGCGCCTATCGATCGTTAAGCGAATAGGCTCACAATCGTTATTGTGACGTGAAATTGTCCTAGTGTTAATACCTTTTTTTATATGCCCGGTTGCTTTGTTGTGATCAGGCTCGCGTTCCTGTGCATACCCCCTGAGCGGACCGATGCGGGCGCCCGGACGCCAGACGCGGTCAATTTCGCGCAGCGACCCACAGGATGGGCAGGCTTAACAGCAGCAATATGGCGATAAATGCTGAATCACCAAAGTGTGCAAATGGCGGCGGCGGCCCTGAAGGCGGCAAATCGTGGTCTATGACACCCGTTTTCTCCATGCCCAGTTGCGCCTCGACCCGGCCGAATCGGTCGATGACAGCCGAAATCCCGGTATTGGCCACCCGCACCAGCGGTAGTCCTTCCTCGATCGCACGCAGGCGGGCACTGACGAGATGCTGGTAGGGCCCGCTGGAGGCCCCGAACCAGGAGTCGTTGGTAACGTTCAAGATCCACGCCGGCCGATCGGCAGCGTCGACCACCGCAGCGGGAAAAATGGCCTCGTAGCAGATGATCACCCCGACCGGCGGCAGGCCGGGCAACCGGATGGTGCGACGATCGGTCCCGGCCTCGAAGGAACCTCGGCCGATCGTATCGGTCAGGAGCTTGAAATGGTGCCGCAGGGGCAGGTACTCGCCCAGCGGCACGAGGTGCACCTTGTCGTAGGTGGCGCGGATGGCGCCGGCGCCGTCGACCACGTGCAGGCTGTTCCACACAGGCTCCTGGCCGCCGGGCGAATCGATGCCCTCCTCCGCCGGCGTCATGGCCCCGCGCGGCGCGCCGAGCAGGAGATAGCCGCCGGGCGGCGCGGCCTTCGCGACGGCTTGCAGCCAGTCCGGTGACTGCGCCAGCAGGAACGGCACGGCGGTCTCGGGCCAGATGACATGGCGCACCGACTCCGGGCGCTCGATCGTGCTCATGCGCAGCAGCTTGGCGACGTGCTCGGCGCGCCTCTCCTGCCGCCACTTCTCGCCCTGCGGCACGTTGGGTTGCACCAGCCGCAGCAGCGGCCCGCCCTGATCGGGCTTCTGCTCGGCCACCAGCATCCGCGGCGCCGCCGCCACGAACGGCAAGACCAGCACGGCGCCGGCGAGGGCGATCGTCCGCAGGCGCGTGTCCGTCAACGCCGCCGGCATCGCCAGAAGCGCGACACTGAGCGCGCTCAGGCCGTAGACGCCGACCCAGGCTGCGGGCTGCAACAGGATTGTGGCGAACGTCCAGACATGCCCGAACGGATTCCAAGGATAGCCGGTCAAGATGTGGCCCCGCAGCCACTCGAAGGCGGCGGCCAGAATGGCGAGCAGCAGCACCCGCGCCCAGCCGCGACCCAGCACCGGGCGACGCCGCACGATCCAGGTCCAGACGAGACACGACAAGCCGACGAAGATGGCCAGCAGGACCGCGAGACCGCCGACGATCGGCGGGCCCAGGACGGCGAAATCGGCCGGCGGCACGTTGAAGGCCTCGATGATCCACAGGCTGCCGACCGAGAAATAGCCCAAACCCCAGAGCAGCCCGTCGAGAAAGCTGCGTCGATACGGCCGTGCCAACGGCGTCGCGCATGGGTCGGTATCAGCCGACGGAACGGTTCCATCGATCAGCCAGACAAGCCCGACCAGGCCCACGATCATCAACGGGAACACGTGCCACGGCGGCATGGAGAAACCGGCACCCGTCCCCAGCGCGACGGTCAGAATCCAGCGGCGCCAGCCGCGCGACGTTGCGACGGGGTGCGCAATGCGTTGGAGTGATGATTGAAGCGACATGATCGGCTTGTAGCCCCGTCTCCTTACAGGCTGCCCATGGCGTGGGTGGCTATATGGGCGCGGCATCCTGGCGCGAAGCGCCCGGAGCGCGGGCCTCTGGCCCGCTCATGATACGGGCGGGACGCCCGCGCTCCCAGGAGTCGGCAGGCGCCGGCGCTGCCGGCATATGACGGGCGGGGGCGGGTCATAGGGGCAGCGTGACCTGCATCACGGTCGGGTCGTCCGGCGCTCTCGCCGGGGTAAAGCCCAGGCGGCGGCTCAAGGCCAGCATGGGCTCGTTCTCGGCCAGCACGAAGCCCATCAGCATCTTCAGCCCGCGGGCGCGGGCGTAGTCGATGATGCGGTTCATCATCAGGAAGCCCAGGCCCTGGCCTTTGAGGTCGCTGCGCACCGTGACGGCGAACTCGGCCGACTCGTTGTCCGGGTCGGCGGCGATGCGCACGATGCCCCAGGCCTCGCGCGTGCCGTCGGCGTCGGTCCCGAGCGCGATCAAGGCCATCTGCCGGTCGTAGTCGAGCTGCGTCAGGCGGGCCGCCATGTCGTGCGACAGCCGTGGCAGCGGCGCGAAGAAGCGCATGCGCACGTCCTCGCGACTCATGCGCTCGCCCATGCGGATCAGCTCCGGTTCGTCCTCCGGCCGTACCGGGCGCAGCAGGAAGGAGCGGCCGTCGCGCAGTGTCTCGCTACGCTCCAGCTCCTTGGGATAGGGACTGATCGCCAGGCGTGATCCCGCCGGCGAGGCCGGTGTCAGCCAGACGCGCGCCGACATCGCCACCGCCGCACGGGCATCGACGCGCAGCGGATCGATGCGCAGCGAGGCGATCTCCGGCAGGTCGACGGCGATCTGCGCCACCTTGATCAGGGTCAGCGCCAGCGCGTCCAGCGCAGCTGCTGTCTGGTCCTCGCCACCCTGCAGCAGGCGCCAGACGCGCGTGCGCGCCATGAGATCGCGCGCCAGGTTCATGTTCAGCGGCGGCAGGGCCAGCGAGCGATCATCCAGCCGGCGGCCGACCGGCCCGCCGCGCCCGAACACCACCACGGGGCCGAACAGCGGGTCATCGCGCAGCGCCGCCACGAGGTCGTAGGCCGTACCCTCGATCGGAGGAAATGTCGGTGCGGCCGCGATGGCGGCGGCCTGCAGCACGGTCAACGACTCTTCCGGTGTCAGCTCGGTGCGGCCGGCGCGGCGCGCCTGGGCGATGAGGTCGCGCGCGCGTACGGTGTCGATGGTGAAGGCCTCGGGCTGCGAGGCCGGCGTCTCCATCAGGATCTCGCGGTTGCGGCGGAAGTTCACGAGATGCATGAACCCGCGCACCGCCTGGCGCGGCGTGTCGTAGCTGGGCATGCCGGCATCGACGAACAGGCGCCGCGCCGCCTCCTGGGTGACGCCGCCGACCCAGCTGGCCAGCACGGGCTTGCGGCTGGCTGCGGCGGCATCGATCAGCGCCTGTGCCGGTGCCGCTCCCGGGACGAACGGCGAGGGTGCGTGGACCGCGAGCACCGCGTCCACCGTCCGCGCCGCCAGCAGCGCCCGCGCCGCCTCGGCATAGCGCTCGGCCGGCGCATCGCTGGTCACGTCGAGCGGATTGCCGCGCGCCCAGGTCGGCCGGCCCAGCGCGCTGGGCTCGATCGCGGCCAGACGACCGCCGAGGTCCAGCAGCGTGTCGGCGGCCAGCACGCCCAACCCGCCGCCATTGGCGAGAATCGCCAGCCGGTCGCCGAAGGGCTGCCGATTGCCGGCAAGGGTGGCGGTGGCCTCGAACAGCTCGTCGAGATCACCGACGCGCAGCATGCCGGCGCGGCGGAAGGCGGCGTCATAGACCTCGTCGGCGACGGCGCCGGCCGGTGCGTGCAGGGTGCGGGCGGAGGCGATCCGGCGGCCGGTCTTGAGCACGATCACGGGCTTGGCGCGTGCCGCCGCCCGCGCCGCCGACATGAAGCGACGCGCGTCCTTCACCGACTCGACATGCAGCAGGATGGCGCGCGTGTCACCATCGAGCGCGAACCAGTCGAGCATCATGCCGAAGTCGACGTCGACCATCTCGCCCAGGGTGACGGCGTGGCTGAAGCCGATGCGGCGCGCCGCCGCCCAGTCGACCGCGGCGCTGGCGACTGCGGCGGATTGCGTCACGAACGCGAGGTCGCCCGCTGGGGCGGTCGTCGGCGACAGGCTGGCGTCGAGCCCGATACCGGGCGACTGCAGGCCGACCGAGGCGGGGCCGAGCACCTGCACGCCGTAGCGCTTGACGATGCGCGCGATCAGGCGCTCGGCCTTGGCGTGGCGCCTGGCATCGCCGCCGCCGAGGTCATCGGCGAAGATCACCGCCGCCTTGCCGCCGCGACGACCAAGGTCGCGCAGGATGCCGGGCACCGCCCGGCCGGGCGCGGCGATCAGCGTCAGGTCGGGCGTGGCCGGCAGGTCGCTCACGGTGCGGAACGCCGGGCGCGCGGGATCGACGCGGCCCTTGGGGTTGACTGGCCAGACGTTGCCGCCGTAGCGGCCATCGGTCAGCTTGCCCTGCAGCAGGGCGCCGACGGACTCCGGCCGGGCGCTGGCGCCGACCAAGGCGACGGAGCGCGGCTTCAGCAGGGCATCGAGGGCGCGCAGACTCATGGCATCACGCTGCCGCCGACGAATGTTGCGAAGAAGACATCAGCTGTCTCCGGTGACGGGTCGGACCGCGCCGCTCCAGCGACGCTCTTCATCTGACATCGGAAGCCATGAGCGCCGCTGGAGCGGCGCGGTCCCAGCATTCGCCAGCAACAATCTTAACTGGGCTGAACATGGGTCAGCGTCCTGACGTCGCGGCCGTTCCCGTTTCCGCCACCGGTATCGTGAGGTCCTGGCGGGTGAGCCAGATGGAGAGGATGACGGCGGGCAGGCCGATGACGGTCGTGTAGAGGAAGAACAGGACGTAGCCCTGATGCTGGGGCGCTTGTGCGATGCGCGGCAGCAGGTCGCCGACGAGCGGCAGGGTCCAGCCGTGCAGCTGTGCCCAGTCGACGATGGCGCCGGACCAGCCTCCCAGGATCTTGCCCGGCAGCATCATCAGCGAGCTGAACAGGGCGTACTGCGTGGCGGTGTAGGCGGTGTTGGTCAGGCTCGAGAGATAGGCGATGAACACCGAGCCGGAGATGCCGGTGACGAAATTGTCGGCCGAGATGGTGGCGGCGAGCAGCCGCACGTCGGGACGGCCGACTGCAGCCAGCAGGGCGAACAGCAGGTTGGTCAGCGGCAGCAGCAATGCCATCCAGATCAGCGGCGCGCGGATGCCGTAGCGCACCACGATCGTGCCGCCCACCAGGGCGCCGCCGATCGACATCCAGAAGCCGTAGAACTTGCTGATGGTGGCGATGTCGGCCTTGCTGAACCCCAGGTCGATGTAGAAGGGATTGGCCATCACCCCCAGCGTGATGTCGCTGATCCGGAACAGGCCGATGAAGGCCAGGATCGCCACGCCCAGCCAGCCCATGCGGCGGAAGTAGTCGGCGAACGGCCCGATCACCGCCGTCGCGAACCACGCCGCAGTGCGCGACGGGATGGAGTCGCCGGCGCGCTCGAACAGGGCTGCGTCCCCTGTCGTGGCCGGCGGCGGCGGTTCGCGGATGATCAGGGTGGTGACGATGCCGACCAGCCCCAGCGCCGCCATTGCCAGGTAGGCCGTGTGCCAGTCGTAGAGCTCGGCGAGATAGAGCACGCCGGCGCCGGCGGCGAGCACCGCGACGCGGTAGCCGAGCTGATAGGCGCCGGCGGTCGGGCCTTGCAGCTCGGCGCCGGTCGCCTCGATGCGCCACGCGTCGACGGCGATGTCCTGCGTCGCCGAGGCGAAGGCAACGGCGACGGCGGCGACCGCCAGGGACAACAGGTCGGCGCGCGGATCGAAGCCGGCCATCAGCAGCAGGCCCAGCACGACCACGGACTGGGCCAGCAGCATCCAGCCGCGACGCCGCCCCAGCCATGTCGTCAACAGCGGCAGCGGCAGTCGATCGACCAGCGGTGCCCAGGCGAACTTGAAGGCATAGGTGAGCGCGATCCAGCTCAGGAAGCCGATCGTGGTGCGCTCGATGCCGGCCTCGCGCAGGCGCGCCGACAGCGTGCCGAACACCAGCAGCAGCGGCAGGCCGCTGGAGAAGCCGAGGAACAGCGCAGCGCGCACGCTGCCGTGGCGATAGGCCAGTACCGCCTCGGACCAGCCGCGCCTGGCGTCGGATGCGGCGGAGTCGGGCACCGGGCGCCCTACGCTTCTTTGATTGCACACACTGTCATCCCGAGCGAAGCGAGGGATCTTCGGCGAGTGGCGCACGGTGCGCCCTTCCGAAAAGATCGCCGGGTAGGTGGGGACAGTGCCCCCACCCCCCACAGACCCGGACGTGCCGAATTACGGCATCCGGTTCTTCGCGCAGGAGCTTCGCTCAGGACGGCGTACGTACGGGCCGTCGGT
>Ga0187894_10005452_pt1 | contig 12966 bp, 11 predicted proteins | sample GBC1701081metaG_FD_136650 | JGI IMG/M metagenome (GOLD analysis project Ga0187894, IMG submission 136650) | White microbial mat communities from a lava cave in the Kipuka Kanohina Cave System on the Island of Hawaii, USA - GBC170108-1 metaG ... | reverse complement strand
CATTGACCTTCGATCCCGTAAACACGATCTTCGAATTCTCCGGCGTGATCGCCATCTCGTTTCCGGTCGCGGCCGGAGCCATCGCGGTCGCGGAGTTATTCGCCGCGTTCGCCGCCGAATTGCTTGTCGGCTCGGACGTGGTAGCCTTCGGCTTGTTTGCCGCCGGGTCTTCGCACGCGGCTAGAAAGATGGTGAAAGCTAGAAAGATGGTGAAAGAAAGTAATCCGATCAGTAGTTTAGACATTGCTTTCCTCTTAAAGTTGATTTGCCCAGTAACTTTTGCTTGGTATTATCGCCCCGCCGCCCGATTTTCTCAATCACGACTGGAGCGCAAGCGTCCCCGCTTGCCTGAGCGTCGCTTCGACGCGAACCGTCTTATCGTACTTCGCTCTAATCGCAAGCGGGGACTCTTGCGCTCCAGTCGTACGTGCTCACTCGTTTGTAACTGTATTAGCTACAAACACTGTCAAAAAAATTTAAGCCGTCGCCGATTCAACCTTTTCAAAAATACTCTGCAGCGTAAACTGCGAAAGCTTGTCGCCGATGCTGCGGTCGATCTCTTTTTGTAAATTGCACAACACGGCTTCGATATTCCGCCCGACAGGGCAATCTTGATTAGGTGACCTGCCGTGCAAAGCAAAAACCTCGCCGCATGAAACCGCCTTGTAAACCTCGGCCAGGTTTATCTCGTTTGGGCAGCGGGCCAGCCGCGTGCCGCCGTTTGCACCTGTTTGAGAAATAACAAGATCCGCATGGCCCAACTGCCCGAGCAGACGGCGAATCACAACCGGATTAGTATTGACGCTCGCCGCGATGCAGTCCGATTTCACGTTCTCCTCCCGCGACCTCGCAAGCATCATCAAAACATGCACCGCCATCGAAAACTGGCTATTCGCCGCCATAACTGTAACAAATATAGTTACAAACTGGATAAAAGTCAAGATCAAATGCAGCTCTTGAGTTTTACTTAGGGTTTGAAGGTTTGACGCTTACGGTCTTGTTCTCTTTCGATTTGTAGTTGCTTGAGTCGAAAGACCTTGACCATTTTTGCGTACACCCTGGGGTCGGAAAGGAATAAGGTATAGTGCGCTGCGTAGTTCTGCGAAACCGAGAGATCGAACTCCTCACAATAAATACTCTTCGATCCCATCTCTGTGCTGTCCCAGTCTTTTGGCAGACTCAGCGAGGTCGCCACAGCCCGTTGAAAATCATCGAGATTTCTCCACTTTATTGACTCATCGTATTCGACACCCACCAAGTAAAGTTTACCTGAGTAAAATCCCAGATAGATCAATCGGACTCCTTTCGAACGGAAAGCGGCATAATGACTCATGTCGACAGTGAGCTGGTTCTTTTTCAAGGTCAGTTTTTTTCCAAGCCGGGCACTGGCCTCATTGACAGTCAGACCTAGTTCCAATTTTTGAACGACGGGATCAGCGAAGGTTGAACAATCGTACGTTTTCCCGCCTCTTCCACGAATTGCTATCGTTGTCCGAGCAGGTGAGTCCGTATACCCACTCCACGGAATCTTGATCTCACGGCCGGCGCCGAGACTTGAATTTGGAAGCAAACCGTTGTACCTCGCAACATCGACGGGATCAGCGCCGTAACGTGTCGCAACCTTAGCAACAGTGTCGCCGGCGTACGCCTTGACTACCTTTACGTTCGCCGGAGTCGGACGTGAGTATGATAACGCCGTTATTCTGTTATTCTGCGTAAATGGTATAAAAACTTTGCCTTTAGGTTCTTTTAATCCGGGGTTCGCGGCCATCAAATCGACGACGCTCACCCCGGTGCGGTTTGAGATGTCTTGCCAACTCTCTCCCAAACCAAGATTCAATACATACTGTTCGCGCCAAAGGTTCAAACTCTGCAGCTCTTCCTCTGTGAGTTCGAGCTTCGAAAGCTCGTCAAGTGGCGAAGGTTCGAACTCTTGCTGGTTCAGGCCAGCCGCAATTGCGCCCTGTGAATTCGCGGGCGGTGACTCGGTAACTTTGATATTCTGAGTAACATGATCTGCAAGATCGAAATCCGTATCGCTCCATCGCCATCCGCAAATGGCCGAAAGTGCGCGGATATGTGGTGGCTGTGCGGTTGCGGGAAATTCGATGCGGTAAATGGTCTCTATAACCTGCGAATAGCAGCTTTGCAACTTGGCATCGCCCTGGACGTTTAGAGCGGCATACAAAAAAACTTCGACGGCCTTATTAAATCTATCGCCGGATTCCACCCTGCGGTTCGCCTTCAAAGCCTCCAGTCCTTCGCGAAAATAGCGGCCAGAGTCATCCAGAATCTTAGTCTGAAGTGCCTGAACCGCGTTGATCTGTCCTTTTGATGCCGCATCACCAAAACTCGGGGCCGGAGTGGACGTTAGAAGAGGCGGGGATTTCGGTGTCGGTGTAGGGCGCGTCTGTCCAACTAAACTCATATTAAACAAACAAGGCAAATATGCACACGCGATAACAACACAGAAGTCTCTGGTAGTGAATAACGGCATAAAATTTTGGTGCTAGGCGATTCACTGAAAATATAGCAAACTTTTTTCTTGAGTCAAAAAAGCCGAACCTAAATAACTAGACTCGGCAATTGCTGTAGGCAGTTTCTTTTTTACTCTTTCATGCCATTCTTTGGTACCTTAATCTCCCGTCCCGCTCCGAGTACGGAGTTTCGCAGCAAGCCGTTATACTTTGCAACCTCGACCCGACAGCGCCGTGGAGCGTGGCGACCTTGCAGACCGCGCCATCCATAGCAGCCCCTAATTTAGGAGGAAGCCGGAACACTTGTTGGAACGGTATTACGAGCGTCAAATTCGAGGTAAACTTAAGATCGCAGAACGCAGTTCCGTCAGCGAATCGTCCGAAATCAGTGGGAAAATTCGAACCCTGTCCTCGTCAGGAAAATGCTTGGCCGTTAGCGAGTCACAGATGATGAGCGATGCGTGATCGAGGCCGCTTTTCCAATCGGAGAAGCGTGGCGTTCGGATAACGATCGTATCAGGATCGATGCTTGCAGCAATTAGGAACAGCTTTGCCATTTTTCGAAATTTATCCCAGTCGGAAACGATCGCGATCAGGTCGTGATCTGATGGCCGAGAATGCCGTGATAACGAAGCCGGAACAGAGTTTGGCCGTAAAGCAATACATTTCCCGGGCGCGCAAAGTTTCCGGATTTTTCTCCTTTGGGTGAACGCCGTCACATGCGCCTCACTATCCGCGAGGGAAGCAGAAAAGTCTTCGAGCGATATTCCTTCAATGGTCGCGTTGGTCGCGGCTTCGATCTCCGCGAGCAATATTTTACGTAACTCGACATCAGACTCAACCAGAAGGAACTTTCGAGGATTTGCGTCAACTCTCGATCGCAAATGCTCGATCATATCGGCCAACGAATAGCCGGCGGCGGCAGATTCGGAAACAAAGCGATCAACGATCGAGCCGAGGCCGTGAGACGCTGCATGAGGCCTCTTGGCAACCGCTACATACACGCCGCTTCCCTTCTTGAATTCCACCAATCCGGTTTCGGCTAGACGACGGTAGGCAGCGATAGCCGTATTTTGGTGAATGCCAAAACGGCGGGCGAGCTCTCGCGTGCTCGGCAGCTTTTCAGCAACTTTCAGGTCGTGGCTCGCAATGCCGAGCGAGATCTGCTCGACCAACTGATCGACAATCGACACCTCAGAGTTTTTTGAAACCCATATTTTCACAACTCGAATTGATTCTACTCGCAAAGAAAAAAGCCACGCTCGACTATTCGAACCTGGCTTTGATCAAGAGGTTGCAAAGACCTTACTTGCCTGGAATCTTGATCTCGCGACCGGCTCCGAGAACTGAATTCGGAAGCAGTCCATTGTACTTCGCAACCTCGACCGGATCTGCATTGTGCCGCGTGGCGACCTTGGCAACTGTGTCGCCCGATTGGGCCTTTACGATCTTCACATTGCTCGGCGGGCCGGCAAGCGATTGGTTGGTCGGGCGCGAATAGGATGTTGCGGTTATGCGGTTGCCTTCGGCGAGCGGCACAAAGACCTTGCCCTTCGGCTCCTTCATTCCGGGGTTGGCGGCCATCAGGTCGGCGATGCTGACTCCGGTGCGGTTTGAGATGCTCTGCCACGTTTCACCCTGGACGGAAGTCGCAAGATTCGTATTGTTCACCTTCGCGGCTGGAATACGGCGAAACACTGCCACGACGTCGTTTGCCTTGCCGGCCGGCACGTTAACGATGTACGGCTCGGGCGGCGTCATGTTTGAGCGAAGGTGCGGATTGAGGTATCGGAGATACTGAACGCTCGTGTCCGAAGCCTGTGCGAGCAAACTGAGATTCGTCGAAGCCGGAACGCGAATACGGTCGTACTGCAGCGGCGGAGCCGGACGTATATGACCGAAACCATATTGATGAGGACTGTTCGCGATCAGGATCGTCGCCAGAATATTCGGAACGTAATTTCGCGTCTCGCGCGGCAGAAACGGATACGCTGCCCAGAAATTGGATACGCCCGCGCGACGAATGGCCCGATCAACGTTGCCCTCGCCGCAGTTGTAACCGGCGATGGCAAGCTCCCAATTTTGATAACGGTTATAAAGAAATTTTAGATAGCGGGCCGACGCGCGCGTCGCTTCGTCAAAACTGTTTCTCTCATCGATGTGGGCCGTGCGGCGCAGGCCGTAGCGCGATCCGGTACCCGGAATGAACTGCCACAAACCCGATGCAGATGCCCATGACATCGCCGTTGGCTTCCAGGCGCTTTCAACCTGTCCGAGCCAGGCGACGTTTTCCGGAATTCCTTCTTCCTTGAAAATGCGGCGGGCCATCCGCATGAACATTCCCGAGCGGTACAACCCGACTTCCATCGTCGTCCGTCCGCGGCCGCGATAATAGTTTATGTACTGCTGAATCATCGGGTGCACCTGAAACGAGAAGCCCAACGATTTGTTTGCGACGACGTATTGGATATATTGATACTGCTGCTGCGCAACCGGATTGGTGTCAACCTGAAGCTCGTCCTGGGTCAACTCGAGCTTTGAAAGCTCGTCAAGAGGCGACGGCTCAAAATCCTGCTCGCTGAAACCGACAAAGTTTGCACTCTTGACCGCGGCCGGCCCCGTTTTTGCGGTGTTCGTCGATGCGGTCGCGGCCGGAAGCTGCGACGTTTTGACGAGCTGTGCGACTTCGTCCGCGATTTTGTAATCGGCGTCATTCCACTGCCAGCCGCAGGTCGCCGAAAGCTCACGGATATGCGGCGGCTGGGCGGCGGACGGAAACTCGATTCGGTAGATCGTCTCGATGACCTGTGAATAGCAGCTTTGCAGCTTTTGGTCACGCTGGATATTAAGTGCGGAGTAAAGAAAAACTTCAACCGATTTATTGAATTTGTCTCCCGAATCCTCACGGCGGTTCGCCTTTAAGGCTTCCATTCCTTCGCGGAAATAGCGGCCTGAATCATCAAGAATTTTGCTCTGAAGCGCCTGAACCGCCTTGATCTGATCGGTCGAACTCTGAGCTGAAACGTCAATAAACGCGCCCTGGAAAACAATGGCCGCAAATATAGCAATACCGTAAATAGCTGATTTCATTAAACTTCTATTCCCTTATACGTCTATGATCGTCAAAAAAAGAATGAACACCTGCGTTTTCAAACGCGGAAAAAACAAAAATGTTCCGCTTTCCGCCAAATTTCGGGTCGAAAGCGCCATTTCGAAAATACCACAACTTGACCGGCGCGGCAAGCATCTTGCTCGCCTGAGCGTCGCTTCGACGCGAACCCATTTCGGGCTCCGCACTCATCGCAAGCAAGGATGCTTGCGGCTCCAGTCACGCTTTTCGGGCGGCTTTCGCAGCCGGCCGTGCTTCCAATAACGCCGTGTCGAAGACCTGCCGGACGTTCTCGACAAAAACAAACGTCAAATCGTCCCTAACTTCCTGCGGTAAATCCTCCAAATCACGCCGGTTTGGTTCCGGCAGGATCACGGTGCGAAGTTTGGCACGGCGGGCCGCGAGCAACTTTTCTTTGACGCCGCCTATCGGCAGCACGTTGCCGCGTAAAGTAATCTCGCCCGTCATCGCCACATCCTTGCGCACAGGACGCTGCGCGAGGACGGAAACCATCGCCGTCGCCATCGTGATGCCCGCGCTCGGGCCGTCTTTCGGAATCGCTCCTTCGGGCAAATGAATGTGAATGTCGAAGTTTTCGAGAGTCTGTTCGTCGATCGCTAACTCTTTCGCCCTCGCCTTTGCAAATGAGAATGCGGCTTGGGCCGATTCCTGCATCACTTCGCCGATCTGTCCGGTCAGCAACAGCTTGCCCTTGCCTTTCGTCTTAAGCGCTTCGATGAACAAGATGTCGCCGCCGACCGCCGTCCAGGCTAATCCCGTGACCGTTCCGATCTGATCCTTCTTCAACTTTCCTTCGTTAAAAACCTTCGGTACGCGAAGAAAATCCCGCACGTTTTCGGCAACGACTTTCGATGGCTTGAATTTCTTTTCAAGCTCGGCTTTTTTTCGTGCGACCTTTCGGCACACTTTCCCGATCTCGCGTTCGAGCTGGCGAAGGCCGGCTTCCTGCGTGTATTCGCCGACGATCTTCGCGATAGACCTGCGGTCGAATTTCACGTCCGATTTTGCCAGCCCGTTTTCCTCGATCTGTTTCGGAATCAAATGCCGCCGAGCGATCTCGAGCTTTTCTTCCTCGGTGTAACCGGAAAGCGTTATGACCTCCATGCGGTCGCGGAGCGCCGGCTGGATCGTGTCGAGCACGTTCGCCGTCGTCATAAACATTACGTTCGAAAGATCGAACGTGACGCCAAGATAGTTGTCGCGGAAAGCAAAATTTTGTTCAGGATCAAGAACCTCGAGCAACGCCGAACTCGGATCGCCGCGAAAATCCGCACCGACCTTGTCGATCTCGTCGAGCATAATCAGCGGATTGTTTGTTCCGGCTTGTTGTATCGCCTGAATAATGCGGCCCGGCATTGCGCCGACGTAAGTTCGGCGGTGACCGCGAATTTCCGCCTCATCATGCAGGCCGCCGAGACTTAGACGAACAAATTTTCGATCAAGGGCGCGAGCGACCGAGCGCCCAAGGGAAGTTTTCCCAACGCCCGGCGGGCCGACAAGACACAGAATCGAGCCCTTCGGTTTTTCTACGAGCTTTCGGACGGCCAACGCCTCGACGATGCGCTCCTTAACTCGCTCAAGGCCGTAGTGATCTTCGTCGAGGATTTTCTCGGCCTTGAACAGGTCGAGATTGTCCTTCGAGTGTTCCGACCACGGCAGATCGGTCATTATGTCCAGCCAATTGCGCAGAGTGGCGGTTTCCGCCGTATCCGGATGCATTCGCTCGAGTTTTTTTAGTTGCCGAAGAGCTTCGGTCTCGGCCTGCTCGGGCATTTTTACTTGCAGAATCTTGTTCCGGTACTGCTCGATTTCTTCATGGAGTTCATTTCCGTCGCCAAGCTCGGATTGGATCGCCTTCAGCTGTTGCCGCAAAAAAAACTCACGCTGCGAGCGGTCTATGTCCGCTCGAGCTTGCGTATTTATTTCCTGCTGCACCGTCAGCACCTCGATCTCTTTGTTTAAGAGATCATTCACGCGGCGAAGACGCAGCACCGGTTCGAAGATGTCGAGCACGCTCTGCGCGTCTTCGACCTTGAGATCGAGATTCGAGGCGGACAGGTCGGCCAGGCGACCGGCGTCGTCGAGGTTTGCGATGATCGCTAAAACTTCGGGCGAGATGTTCTTCCCAAGGCTGGCTGCGCGTTCCATCGAACCGCGAACATTGCGAACAAGAGCTTCGACCTCGAGCGAATTCTCCGGCGCCAGCGGCTCGGAAATCGGCGTTATGCCGGCGCGAACATGGTCGCTGTTTGCCTGAACGGAATCCACTTTCGTTCGCGAAAGTCCTTGAATGAGAATACGAATGCGGCCGTCCGGCAGCTTGAGCATTCGCATTATGATCGCGACCGTGCCGGTCTCATACAGGTCTTCGCGCAGCGGATCCTCCTTGTTCACGTCACGCTGCGAAACGAGCACGATCATCCGGTTTTCCTTCAGCGCTTCCTCGACCGCCTTGATCGATTTGTCGCGCGAAACGAAAAGCGGAACGATCATGAATGGGTAAATAACGATGTCGCGCAGCGGCAGCGCCGGCAGCTCCGACGGTACCTGCACCATCGGCTCGATCGCGTCGCCTTCGGCAAGTGCCAACGGAAAATCTTCAATCTCAACCATACGTTTAAATTTTAAACCGATGCGCGGAGTGAGGCAAGGAGGGCGAATTCTTATCCTCTCTTGCTTCTCTTCGGCTTTTTGGCGGATTTGGGTTTTCTGGCGGACTGGCCGGACCGGACAAGATCTTTCAGTTCGGTCATAAATGCGGTGACGTCTTCGAATTCAAGATAGACGGAAGCGAAGCGGACGTAAGCGACCTTGTCGAGCGATTTCAGCCGCCGCATTATCATTTTCCCGATATCGCTCGTCGGAAGCTCGCGGTCGAGCGAATCCTGCACGTTCTTTTCAATATCGTTCGCCACGTCTTCCAACTTTGGCATCGGGATCGGGCGTTTTTCTGCGGCTCGTAGCAAACCGGCCATCACCTTGCTCCGGTCGAAGCTTTCCCGCGTGCCGTCTTTTTTTACGACCATGAACGGAATCTCGTCGATGCGTTCGTATGAAGTAAAACGGCGGCCGCACGCGAGACACTCGCGGCGTCGGCGTATCGAATCGCCGTCCTTCGCCTCGCGCGAATCAACTACCTTGTCTTCAATGTGGTCGCAGTATGGGCAACGCATAAACAGTTAGTTTAAAGTCCCAGGTCCAATGTCCAAAGTTTCGAAACAAGAGTCAGATGTCGACCTGTGACTTTGGACTTTGGACGTTGGACTCGATGTTCGGTGAATCCGATTCGATTTCCTCGACCGCGTTTTCGCTCGAGAGCAAACCTCGGAAACGCTCAATACTTATATCGCCATGCACGAAATAATACAAACCGAAAATTATCGCCGGAGCGAAGTAAACAAGATGCATTGCGATGGCAATGGCCGCAGCATCTTCGCGGCGCATTTCGTTTCGTAGAAAAATCAAGCTCGCGGCTGTGGCCGTATGAAATGCACCGGCCGCGCCGCCCGGCGTCGGAATGACGGAACTGGCGGCCGCGATGCCCATGATCACAATTGAATCGCTAAAGGTAAACGGCGTTCCAAACGCTATCAGAACAAGCCATGTCGGGATCGCGATTGCGAGCCAGAGCGTGAACGACCAAAATGAAACAAGCAGCATCTCGCGCCAATCTTTCAGTATTGACAACGCATCCGCCAGTTTTTCGAGAACGCTGAGAATGATTTTTCGGATACGTTTGGGAACGAACGATCCGGCTGTTAAACGCGCGAGCCGCTCAACAATGCGATTCGAAACACGTTGATAAATGATCAGCATCGTAAACCCGATCGCGACCGCTCCGAGCATCCCGTAGCCGACCGTCGTAAGATATTCAAACTCCGTTTCGCGTCCCGCGGGCGGCACAAACCAGAGAAGATTAACGGCGAAGAAACACGCAAGAGCGGCGAGGTCGAAGATGCGTTCGAGACCAAGCGTAACGAGCGCCGCCGAAGGCCGCACGCGCGGGTCGCGCATCGGCAGCCACATCGGTCGAACGATCTCTCCAGCGCGGCCGATGAGAAAAATTGCCGCGAAACCGACCGTCGTAGTTGCAAAAAGTTCTTTAAGGCTCGAAGGCGTGATCGGTTCCAGAAGCACGCGCCAGCGAATTGCTCGCAGCAGATAACCAAAACAGATCCCAAGCGCCGCCAGCGCCAAATACCATGGATTTGCCTGTCGAAGACTTTGGCTCACCTGATGCCAGTCGAGATTACGCCCAAAAAACCAGAAGATGAAAATGGCTATCAGGAAAAGAATTATGAATTTCAGGTATTTACGCAAAGCGCCGATTCTGCCCCGTTCGGAAGATAAAGAAAAAACGATAACTTAAGGCTCGGCGAAATGCTAACGTCGGGCACGGATATTGTTGGAACTTATTGATTTTTGGTATCGTAAGAACGTTTTGACGCAGGGCGGATCAAGTGCTTTCCGCTCTGGTTTGGGCGGTTGTTATCGGGGGAAAACGGCGTGGAAGCTTTGAAAGCGTCTGCGGAGATGAATGGTGCCGAACTCGTGCGCAGGGCGCGCACCGGCGACGGCATTGCCTGGGAAGAGATCGTTACGGCTTTTTCCCGCCGCATTTTCAATCTCGCATACCGTTTTACGTCCAACGTCGAAGCAGCCGAAGATCTCACGCAGGAGGTTTTCATTCGCGTTTATCGCTCGCTCGATCTGTACGACGCGAAACAGGGCGATCTGGCGAATTGGCTGATGCGGCTGGCCCGCAATTTGATAATCGACGATTACCGGCACCGCCAGCGTAATCCGCAAAATTCGATGGCCGACGCCGTCGATGACCATCAGTATCACCTGCGCGCCGTCGGCACCGGCGCTCAAAAGGAGATGGAGCGGCGCGAGGTGGCCGCCCAAGTGCAGGAAGGCATCGACAAGCTGCCGGCGGATTTGAAAACCTGCGTGATCTTGCGAGACATCGAAGAGCTCACCTATCAGGAGATCGTCGATGTGCTTCAAATACCGGAAGGAACGGTGAAATCGCGAATTAATCGAGGGCGGATCGAGTTGGCAAAGATATTGAGAAGGATGAGAGTGGTGACTGTATAAAGTTTGGAGTTCACGGGCGGAAACGCGACCGTGCGAACGAATGCAAAATGTAAAACCTAAAATGCAAAATTGAAAACGCAAACTCGAACATCTTCATTTTGCGTTTTCCACTTTTAATTTTACATTGTCCGTGCTTGCTCGTTTACACTCGCGTTTCTGAGGTTTAGTTTTTGATGGCATCGGCGAACAACAAAGTGATGGATTGCACGACCTTCGAGGCGCGGCTTTCGGATTATCTGGAGCACACGGTCGAGAAGGACGTGCGAAAATCGATGGCCGCACACGCCTTGCAGTGCCCGCTTTGCCACGCACTGATGAACGAGGTCAAGAACGCCATTGCCGCCTGCCGCCAGATCGCCGAACCGAAACCCGCACTTACAAGGCTCGATGCCCAGATCCTGGCCCGCACGATGCCCGCCGCGGCGATCAACTGCGACGAATTCGAAGCATATCTGACCGATTACCTCGACGGCTTTCTGCCCGCGAATGTTTTCCATCGCTGGGAACGCCACGCGGTTCTATGTAATGATTGCACCGATCTTCCCGGCGAAGTCGTGCGTTCGCTCGCAGCACTCATAAGTTACAAATCCGAAGAATTGCCTGTGCCGTTCGGCCTGCACGAGAGGATCTTGCAGCGGACACTCGGAACTGCAAAAGCGAAAACGGCGAAGGCGTCGTGGTCGGACCGTTTTCAGGAATGGGTTCGCGGTTTCAGCTTCCCGATCTCGGTGCCGCAGCTTGCTCCGGTTGCAATGATGACGCTTTTTGCGTTCCTGTTCGTCAGCCAGACGGTTTCGGCCGACGGCTCGCTCTCGGATGTTTACGCGAAGAGCTACCAGCTTGCCGAGCAAACGTATGAGCAGGGAGCGAACGTCTGGAACGGCAAGCCGATGGATTCGACCGCTGTAAATCAGGAATCGATAACCGGAACGCAAGCGGTCAGCGAGACGAACGCTAATAATTGATGAACTGCGCATATCACATTCAAAATGTCGCCACGGTGCAGTGCAACGGCTGCGGGAAACCGCTCTGCGCCGCATGCGACCATCGCGTAAAGGGTTTCCCATATTGCCAGGATTGCATCGTGCAGGGCGTCGATCTGCTCAGAAATCAGGCTAATTCACGGAACTACCAGCCTTTCGTCAGGAAACGCACTTCGCCTTTTGTTGCGGCTTTTCTGTCGATGCTGTGTCCCGGTCTCGGCGCCGCGTACAACGGTCAAACAGTGAAAGCTTTAGTTTATTTCGCCGTGTTCGTCGGCCTATTTCAGATGGCGGTGTTGACGGGCGGAACGGCGCTGTTCGTGTTCGGCTTTATCGGGATGTGGTTCTTCGCCGCTCTCGACGCGTGGCGCACGGCGCAGATGATCCGCTCCGGACTGACGCCGGACGTGGCCGAAGACATCTTCGTAAAGCGTTTTTCCGGCAACCCGAAGCTCTGGGGAATTGTCTTAACTGTTCTCGGCGGAGCGTTCTTATTGCAGAACGTGTTTAACCTTCGCGGGCTGATGCGCGGGCTGCTGCCGGCGATGTTGATCGGGCTGGGGATTTACATTCTGCGCGGTTATATTTTTAAGCCGCCGGACGAAGATAAATGGAAGGATTTCGATTCGGCCCGGCCCGCGCCGCTTTTCGTCAGCGCGTCGAGCCCGGCAAACCGACAGACTGAATACGCGCAATATCAGGACCAGGGACGCGACCAGCGTTACGGCAATTGGGGAAACGGTTAGTTTTGGAAGGGCGGGTCAGTATCATCTGCGGTAGCGGGTGGTTATACAATGCAGAAGCCTGACCGTCAGGGAGGGCGTGACCCGGAACTTGCGTGTTTTGCCCTTGCTCATGCGCGGACGACCCGCGATCGCAGGTGGTACTGACAGGCGTGTTATAATAATGCAAGGAGTTTTACGTTATGCCAGTTTGGATAAAAGCAGCGGGTAAATGGGGCAGCATTTTGGTGTTGATCGCCCTTCTGATCACGTTATTAAAGAGTTTGATCTCTTTTATCGGTTTCTTAACGATGGCCTTTAAGATCTTGATCGTGCTGGTTTTCGTCGCGATCATCGTCGGCGTCGGGTTCTTGATCCTGAAAGGCATCAGCGAAAAGCGCCGCAGCAAGGACTAGCTTTGGCACATCTGTCTAGTGTCATGTCACATTTGAACTGTCGTAATGCTTGAGCTACACTTTCCCTGGGTAAGGAGGGTGTGTATGCCGAGGATCAAGTACAAAGTGACGTTGGACGAGATGGAGAGGCGGATGCTG
>Ga0187894_10005451_pt1 | contig 12968 bp, 13 predicted proteins | sample GBC1701081metaG_FD_136650 | JGI IMG/M metagenome (GOLD analysis project Ga0187894, IMG submission 136650) | White microbial mat communities from a lava cave in the Kipuka Kanohina Cave System on the Island of Hawaii, USA - GBC170108-1 metaG ... | reverse complement strand
CAAGGCGGTCACCTCACCCACGGCAGCAAGGTCAATTTTTCAGGGATCCTGTTCCGTGTGTTCTCCTACGGCGTGGACCGCGAGACCGAAACCATCGACTATGACACGGTGCAGAAGCTGGCGGAGGAATGCCGGCCACGCATGCTCGTCGTAGGCGCCAGTGCCTATGCGCGCACCTTCGATTTCCCACGGTTCCAACAGATCGCCAAGTCGGTCGGTGCCTATCTGCTGGTCGACATCGCCCACATCGCCGGACTGATCGCCGCGGGGCTCCATCCGAATCCTGTTCCCTATGCCGACTTTGTCACCACGACCACCCACAAAACCCTGCGCGGACCCCGGGGTGGCGTCGTGATGTGCAAGGCTGAGTATGCCAAAGCGGTCGACAAACTGATCTTCCCCGGAATACAAGGCGGACCCCTAATGCATGTGATCGCGGCAAAGGCCGTCGCCTTCAAGGAAGCCCTCTCGCCGGCATTTACGCGTTATCAACAGCAGGTCATCACCAATGCGAAGGTGCTGGCCCAAGGGCTCCTCGACCGTGGGTACAAGATTGTGTCTGGCGGCACGGATACTCATCTCATGCTGATGAATCTAACCAACAAAGGTATTACAGGCAAAGAAGCGGACGCGGCCTTGGGCGCTGCCGGCATTATCGTGAACAAGAATGCCGTGCCTTACGACGAGAAGCCACCGGCCGTCGCCAGTGGCATTCGACTGGGAACTCCCATTGTCTCGACCCGTGGAATGCGGGAAGCCGAGATGAAAGAGATTGTGGGCTTGGTCGACCGGGTGCTGCAGCATTGGCATGACCCCGTGATGCTCGAGGCAGTCCGCACTCAGGCCAAAGCGCTCTGCAGCCGTTTTCCAATCTTTTATTCCTACTAAACCGCGTCAGACGGGGCAGGATCACCGCCTGTGAAATGTCCGTTCTGCGATGAACTCGAAGACAAGGTCGTAGACTCGCGCATGGCGAAGGAAGGTGAGGTTATTCGCCGCCGTCGCGAATGTCTCGGCTGCAAGCGTCGCTACACCACCTACGAACGCGTCGATGAAATCCTTCCCGTGGTGGTCAAAAAGGACGGCCGCCGGGAATCGTTCGACCGTTCAAAAATTCTCGCCGGTCTCAAGAAGGCCTGCGAAAAACGGCCCATCAGTACCGCCACTATCGAAGCAGTGACGGATCGCATCGAGAAACGCATTCAGGAAATGGGTGAGACAGAAATCGAGAGCCGGATCGTAGGTGAAGAGTTGATGAAAGAGCTTCATCAACTGGATCAGGTTGCCTATGTTCGCTTTGCGTCTGTCTACCGCGAGTTCAAAGACATTGACCAGTTCATGGACGAGCTGAGAACGTTGGCCCAGCAACGCCGCGAGCGGTGAGGGCCGTAGGGTCCCTCCTCTCTCCTCATCATCATCTCCATGTCCTTCCGCCGTTCGTTGGTCTACAACATGGTACAATTTTTCAGCGAGTAGGCGTCAAGATGCCGACAACCCAAGCCAAGTCTCCAGGACAACCGCGCAAGACAGGAGCGCCGAGCGGCACGCATGTGGCGATCATAGGCGCAGGCCGCGGCGGCACGGCACTGATGGAGATCTTTGCGACAGACCCGCTGGTGCAAATCGTGGGCGTGGCCGAAATCCTGGCAAACGCCCCTGGCATCGCACTGGCCAAGCGGCTCGGCATCCCCGTGACCCGCGATTACCGTCGGCTCCTGGACCTCGAGCGCGTGGATCTCATCATCGACGTGTCTGGCGATGCCAAAGTCTGGGAGTTGCTCCAAGACTTCCACCGGATGGGCGTCACGATCATCGGCGGGGCCAGCGCCAAATTTATGTGGGACCTCATTGATGCCCGCATCCGCGCCACGGCAGAGATCGAGAAAACCTTGAACAAGTACCAATCGCTCTATCGACTGTACGTCAAGGAAACGAGTGTGGCGGTGACGGAGGAACGGACACGCATTGCCTGCGAAATGCACGACGGCCTCGTGCAGAGCTTGGCGGGGGTGAATCTCAAACTGGATTTGAGTCAGCAACTGATTCGAAAAGATCCGAAAGCGAGCCTGGCCACCTTGCGCGAAAGCAAATCTCAACTGAAGCTGGCCATCCAGGAGGCGCGTCAAGTCATCTTCAATCTCCGCCCGCTCCACTATGACAAGATGGCGCTGCTCCCAGCCCTTACCAACTATCTCACCTCCTATGAGACCCAGTACCATATCAAGACACAGTTCCGCGTATCCGGCGATGAACAGATCTTGTTTCCGCGCACCAAGATCTTCCTGTTTCGCATTGTGCAAGAAGCTCTCAGCAACGTGGAGAGACATGCGAAAGCGACTCGGGTAACCGTGGGGCTGGACATCGACCCCGAACGCCTCCGGGTCACCATCGGGGACAACGGCGTGGGATTCGACATGGACACAGTGCTGCGTGATCCCGACAAGTGGGATCACTTCGGGATTCGCGGAATCCTGGAGCGAGCTCGACTCGTGGGCGGTGAAGGCAAAATCGAGTCTAAGAAAGGGCGTGGCACAACGATCGTCGTCGACATTCCCCTGGTCAAAAAGGAGACGAAATCCCATGGAGAAGATTAAGGTGCTCATCGCGGACGACCATCGCGTCGTCCGCGAAGGACTGGCCGCAATCCTCAAGACGAAAGACGACATTCATATCATAGGCGAGGCTCAGGATGGCATGGAAGCGGTCGAGAAGGTGAAGACGTTGGTCCCTGACGTTGTGCTGATGGACGTGAGCATGCCCCGGATGGGCGGAGTCGAAGCGACCAGACAGATCAAGCGTGAGTTCCCTCACATCGGCGTCGTGGCCCTGACCATGTATGACGAGCAACAATACATCTTTGATTTGGTGCGCGCCGGCGCCACCGGATATCTCTTAAAGGATTCCGAGTCCTCTCAGATCGTCGCCGCGATTCGTGCGATCTACAAGGGCGAGTCACTGATCCATCCATCCGTAGCGAGCAAGATCTTGGCTGAGTTCTCCTTGATGTCCCAAAAGAAGGGGAAAAAGCCTGGGTGGGTCGAGCACGATCTGACGGAACGAGAGATCACGGTTTTACGCTTGGTTGCAGACGGCAAGACGAACAAGGAAATTGCCAATAACTTGGACCTGAGCGAAAAAACCGTCAAGAACCACGTGCGGAATATCTTTCATAAACTCCAAGTCTATGATCGCACTCAGGCAGCAATCCTGGCCATTCGGAAAGGACTCATCGAGTTGGATCCCCGTCCATAGTTGTTGTAGCCACCAAGTGGAAACGTCCCTGGTCTGACTAGCGGCTCGCGGTTTTTCCTACACTGACCGATCATCACATATTCTTTTTCAGCCATTAACGGACAGTGAGCCGCTTCTTTAAACCCTTACTGCCAGTCGCGGTGATCGATTCCATGTTCAGTTGCGCTGGTTCGTCATGACATGATAGGGGCGTAAATTACGATTCAATAACCCTTGAAAAGTCACAGGTGTCGTGTTTTTGCAACACGACTTCGTGCCGCCACACTTATAAATTTGTCTAGTAGTATCAATGTATTATGATCATTTTTCGCAAAAACATCGGCTGGCACACGAGTTGCTGATACCCCCCTGTGTAATTTACTGAGGTGACTTTGTGAGGGCTCAACAAACCGTAGCGAATGCAGTAAGTTGTGCAGGAGTTGGACTCCACTCTGGACAGCCCGTCACCCTCACGCTCAGGCCTGCTCCACCAAATACAGGCGTTGTATTTGTAAACCGGAACGGCCATGCCGGAGCCTCCATCGCTGCCTCCGTCGAGCATTTGATGCCTACGGAACTCTGCACCGCGATCAGCGGCAACGGGTTTCAGGTAAAGACGATCGAGCACATCCTAGCCGCATTGGCGGGACTCGACATCGATAACGTATATGTGGAGATTGATGCCGGTGAGGTTCCCGTCATGGACGGCAGTGCGGCACACTTCGTTCGCTTAATTCGGTCAGCCGGAATTGTTCCCCAGAGCCGGCGGCAACCCTATCTGAAAATCACACGGCCTCTCGAGGTGGTGGATGGAGCTCGTCGAGTTCGCATCGAACCGTCCTCGACCACCAAGATCACCTACTCGATCCACTACAATCATCCTTTGATCCAGACTCAGACCTACGCCTATGAGCACTCAGCCCATGCGTTTGAGCGCGAGATCGCAGATGCCAGGACATTCGGGTTCTTGCAGGAAGTAGAAGCCCTTTGGGCTCGCGGGCTTGGCCAGGGCGGCAACCTGGACAATACGATCGTCCTCTCTCAAGACGGTATTCTCAATGAATCAGGCCTCCGCTTCGCCAATGAGTTCGTACGACACAAGATCCTGGACCTGATCGGAGACTTTTCATTGCTTGGCGTACCCTTTATCGGGCACTTGATCGCCGAGCGCTCGGGGCATGCGATACACACGCGCCTCGTTCAACAGATTCTCACCCACCCCGATAGCTGGGTATTGCTCAACGCCGACGAAACTGTCACCGCGTCTGAGCTTCGTTCTGCCAAGGCCGCATCGCGATCTGCATCGCATGTGGCCCTCCAAGCCTCCTAACAGGCTGCCGAAAACCATTTCAGCACATCAGAACTTCTATTGCCTGCACGTCTGGAACACGAAGAGAACAGACCTGCAGGATGCTCATCCTATTGAATGGAATTTGCGTGTGGTCTTGCCAAAACAGGCAAGATGATTATTGACGTGCGGGGTAACTGAGATGTGATTTAACGTCGGGAGCAAGTGGCCTCGCTCCCGACGCTAGAACCAAGGCGGGGACTACTTCTTTTTCTTCTTTGCTGCTTTCTTCGTCGCCAAGACTCTCACCCCCCTTCGTGTACTGTAAGGTCTACCTAGCCCAGACGCACTACACTACGTGGATCAGGGATTCTTCCAATGCCTCGAACGTATTCGGACCCACTTTCTTGAACCGCTTGTCCCGATTCAAGGACGTGGCCACAGATGTTAGCGGCGTTTTCCCCTTGATCTGGAGCCCCCCCTCGACCAATCGCTGCACAAGCTCTTTTGCGTGCATCGAGCGATTCGCCTCGCGGAGCATTTCGTACGCGGCTTCCGACACGCTTTTCCCTGAATACTTGCTCCGCCCCATGAGAATTTCCCTCGACTGGTCGGTAACATCCGTATTCGGTCGTTGACGAGCACCTTTTTCGTCGGAATAGAATTGGCTGGAGAGACTGGCGAGCTTAGCTTTGTCGGCTTCAACGCGATACAGCGTCTCTGCCAACTCCAAGTATTTTTTAATCGTGGCGATTTCGTCGTCCAAACGACGACGTTTCTTTTCGAGCTCTTGCAGCCGGTTCTTGTAGGCGCTGATTCGCTGTTCAAGACCAACCAATATATCAGTGAGTTCTTCCACGAACTTGCCCCCAGGTGAAGCATGCTTGCTTTATAGCATTGCTTGCATAACAAGTCAATATAAAATGTTGCGATTGTGGCTTGCATGACTGATCGCTTTAAAACTTGTCCTTGCTTGCTCGCAATGTCATCTGCTCGGTCAATGAGAATGTCAAGAAACCTACCAGTTCTTGGCCGCAATGTATGGGGTTGCTTACCTGTCGAAAGATCTCTTTGCACAACATGATAGGAACGCAGCCCCGTGTTATGATGCCGTCTCATGTCCCTACCAAATGGCGAGGATATCCCCCTTGACACAATCATCTCAGTCGCCACTACCGCGGCCCGCCAGGCTGGAGCCGTTCTGACTGAATGCTCGCGCACCGGTTTTCGCATTGAACATAAACAGATCATCAACCTTGTCACCGACGCCGACCACCGGGCGGAGCAAAGGATCATCGACGTCATCCACGACGCCTTCCCAACCCATCCTGTCCTTGCCGAGGAACGTGGGCTGACTGAGGAGCCGCCATCCCGCTACAAATGGGTGATCGATCCGCTTGATGGCACGACCAACTTTGCCCACGGGCTCCCAGCCTACTGCGTGTCCATTGGGGTGGAATGCGACGGACGCGGGATTATTGGGGTGGTCTACGACCCGACTCGGGAGGAACTCTTCACCGCACAAATCGGTCACGGGGCCTACCTCAATGGAGTGCCCATTTCCGTGTCCACAACGGACCAGCTCGATCGCGCGCTTCTTGTGACCGGATTTGCGTACAACATTCGCGAAACCCCGAACAATAACTTGAACTACTTCGCACGATTCGCATTGAAGGTGCAGGGCTTGCGCCGAACCGGAACGGCAGCCCTGGATCTTTGCTACGTCGCGGCCGGCCGGTTCGATGGATTTTGGGAAGTGGCACTGAACCCTTGGGACATGGCGGCGGGAGTCGTCATCCTCCGCGAAGCTGGCGGGAGGGTGACGGACTTCGCGGGTAACACTCACTCGATCTATGGGCAAGAACTGGTGGCAAGTAACGGGCTTATCCATCGGGCCATGCTCGATCTGCTCCAAGAAGACGTAACTCCCTCGTAAGGTATCAGTCCCTCTGAACTAGCATCAGATCAGTCAGATGACCGAACAGTCCTGACTGGCTACAGGGGGCTTCTGGCAGATGTACAGACAGAATGACGATGAGGTATGATCTCCTCTTACAGAGGGAAGGAGATTGGCTGCATGGCACATTCAATGCTTCCATCGGGAGATTCAAACGGAAATCCACCCGAAGATGCAGGGAGCGAATCACACACCAAGGATGTGGAACTGCTTCGGGTGCTCGTGAGCCGAAAGGGAACACATGTCGATGCCCAATGGGCGATCCATCCTCAACTGAAACAGGATCTTCTGCCGCAGGAATGGCAAGAGGTGACCGACCTCATGGCCAAGGTGATCGGCATCGTCGGGACGCGGTTTTCGCAGGTGCTCACGCAAGCTGATCCCGAACCGCCCAGCAACGCATGATCGCAAAACAACGTTGAATGATGAGTTGTGAATGGTGAATGAAGGGGTGCACGCTCATTCACCATTCACACTGTAACATTCACAATTTGGAGTTGCCAATGGAGATCTATTATCATCCGCACGATCTAGGCAAGTTCGCCGAGATGGGTAAGGGCAACAAGGACCTTTGGGAGAAATTCATGGCCTACTACAGCGCCGTCTTCGCTGAAGGGGCTCTGACGGAACGAGAAAAGGCCCTCATCGCCCTCGCCGTCGCCCACGCAGTCCAGTGTCCCTACTGCATCGATGCCTATACGCAGGCCTCCCTTGAAAAAGGGTCGAACATCGAAGAAATGACGGAAGCCGTCCATGTCGCCTGCGCCATCCGAGGCGGTGCTTCGCTCATGCACGGCGTCCAGATGCGCAACGTCGCCGACAAACTGTCGATGTGATGAGACGGGTGTCTTGGTCAGCTAAAGGTAGGGGTTTTCGGGAACGGCGAGGGTAAAGTATTTGCCGCGCTCTTCGTAGAGAATCCGTGCAGCCGTCAGTACACCGAGCGCCCGATCAATGTCTCCGTCGATATTCGCGCTCCTGTCAGGTCGGCCTGCCAGCAGCGTGCGGATCTGGTCTACATTCTTGGCCGCTTCGTTACAGAATTCGATGATTCCAGCCGCAGGCCACTCGTAGCGCCGCCGTATTGGTGCCTTCGGATTCCGACCATCGTATACGGTGACATAGTCCATCGCCTTTGAGTAATAGAGAAACGGCTGATCGCTCGAACCGACCCGACTCTGCCACTCCTGTACTAGGTCGACCAATTCTTGATAGACGTGCGGGTCCACGTTCCAATTGTCCAGCTCATACTCAAAATCGTAGGCGATCTTCTTCAAGTCCACCTGCCGAACATCGTAGACATACTCGTACGCCGCCCCCGGACCGGTGATGCGGACACCATATTCGTGTGGGTTGGTGTAGTAGGGACTGAAACGCTCCAACCAGAACTTTCCGGTCGACTCCGGCGGCTGCAGATGGAACAACGACGGAATCATGTCGATCTGCCGACGGTAGTCCTCGTTCGTTTCTCCGGGAAACCCGAGCAAGATATTCCAGGACACCGCGATATGATAGTAGGAGCTCCACTTGAGGCAGATAATATTCTGCATCGGCGTCACGCCCTTATCCATCGCCTGCAGCTGATTGAGGCTCAGACTCTCCAAGCCAGGCTGCATGCACTTCACGCCCCCGGCGGCGAGCGTTTGAATCTGGCTCTTATGCAGGTTGCTTTTGGTTTCGATGAACACGTCGAGATCACAATGGTCTGCCGCAAACCGACCGAAGAGGTTTTCCACATATTTCATGTCGATGATGTTGTCCACCAAACGAAATCGCACCGTATCGTATCGGCTGGAGAGATAGGCCATCTCCCGGGCCACTCTCTCAGACGATTTGGCCCGAAACTTCATGCTTTGTGCGTTCAATCCACAAAATGTACAGTGATGTTTTTCCCCCCACCAACAGCCCCGCGAACCTTCGTAGAGCAGGATCCGATCGAGCCCATGCGCCGCCTCCCCCCCCTCCGCCAGGAGATGGTAGTAATCGTCATAGTCGGGTGGACCGGTTTTCGCAAAGTCCGAGAAGAGTGAGTGGTTCGGAGTGAACGCGATCGCCGCTCCCTCTCGATAGGTCACGCCGCTGGGAACAATCCCGGCCTTTCCCTCGAGGAGGTATCGAACCAATTCCGGGAACACTTCTTCCCCTTCCCCCACCACCACATGATCGATGAAGTGAAAGGCCCGGAAGTATTCCAGCCCCATCTCGCCGTCGTAGTTCGCTCCACCGAAGACGATCGTCACGTTGGGATAGAGATCCTTGATGAGTTTCGCCATCGTCAGGCTGGCGATGTTCTGATCGAACGTGGAGGTGAACCCGACAATCTTATACTGCCCCCAGTCGATTGCGGTTAGAGCCCAGGCCAAGAACTGTGGCGCCGTCCTCGTCGCCATGTCTTCGAAGAACGAGGCCGGATGTCCGCTCTCCTTGGCAACTCGCTCGAACACCGGCTTAAACACGCGTGGATACTCAGTGCGCTTCGGATTGTCGCGGAACAAGAGGTATGAAAAAAGCCACTCGCCAAACAGCGCTCGTTTCTCGCAGATCATTTCATAGAGGGGCACGCCAATCTTGTGGGCGAAACGCACGTTTAGATGATGGCAGTCGACGGGGATCCCCCTCGACTTGAGCAGCGCGGAGAGTGTGCCAAGTTGGATCGAGGGATACTTCGAGTAGCTGAACGGCATATTGACGAGCGCCACTACCGGTCTGTCATGTTGCATGGGGAAACCTATGAGAAACTGTGACCGTAGAACGCTGAGCGATAATCGAGAGCAATCCCTCCATTCATCATCCCGCACACAGCGTTCACAGCTTAAATGGTTCAAACGCGCGATCGGCTTTGGCGGCCATGTAAAAGTCGCTCTCCGTCAGGCCATTGATCTTGTGCGTCCAGATCTCGACCTTGCACTTGCCCCAGGCAAGATAGAGATCGGGATGGTGGCCTTCCGCTTCTGCCACGGCACCCAGCTTGTTCACATAGGCCAAGGCCTGGGCAAAATCCTTGAACGTATACAAGCGCTCAAGATGGCCCGGCTGGTTCAGCGACCACCCGCGCCCTAGCTCTTTCAGCAGAGCCTGCGCACGATCCGCTGGGACTGGCGGTACACCGCCGCGGCAGGGGATACATTTGTTATCAGCAAGGCTCATGGCACCACCTCCTGGTATGAAAAGTCAACACTGCATACCGATCCTGTCTAGCAGGAAAGGTATTCTAAATGGGCTTCGAGAGGAAGGGCAAGGTGGGAGAATTAGGTGACCGAGTGGTTACTCAGCCTCATCAACTGTGCCGCCCGAGCGGGCCACGTCCTCCATCTTGATCTTCTCGGGGTTGAATTTGGCCGTTGCGGTCGCCATCCGGTCGAAAGCCTCATCAAACGACATGGGAGCGGCATCCTTTGGCCGGAACCGAATCGGATTCACCCGGGCGACCACAAAACTCTTGAGGTAGGGACTCGTCAAACCTTTCGCTTTAAGCGCCTCAACCTGCGCGACGATCTGATCGTCCAGCGCCAGCACGGTCTTTGCCCGTTCCCGCCGCAGTTCAATCGCCGCGCGCATCGGTTTCTTCAGAAATTCATCCACTCGCTTCAACACCGGATGGTAAGCCCCGCCGCTGAACCTCGGTCGCTCTTCATAGCACAGGCCCAGCGTAATGAAGGCCGGCTCCTCGAACTCCAAGGCATAGATCTCTTCCGTCGCATCATTGAGCCGCGCCAGTTCCTTGTACATACGTATGACTTCGAGGGATTTTTCGCGCAGATTGTGCGCCTTCTCGGTATTCATCGCGAGAATTTGATAGGCCGCAGCCGCTTCCGGCACCACAATCGAGACGATGCTCTTCGCCTCCAGCGTCTTCATCGCCGAGAGACGATGGTTGCCATTGGGAGTCCAGTATTTTGCGACCTGATCACCCTTTGGTGCGCGTACCGCAATGATCGGATCGAGAAACCGCCCGATCTTGCCGATCACGAGTTCTAACTTGCGAACGTGCGTGTTGGAGAGATTGCGCTGAAAAGGGGTCGGCTCAACGAGTTCGATCGGCAAGGCCGCCAGCACCACCCAGCGTCCGCCATAGGGCTCCCGATAGATCGCGAGGACCTTCCCTCCATCACCCTCGACCGCTCGATGCAGTTCGGCGACCTCCGCCGGAGGAGCCGCGGCTTGGAGTTCCATTGCGGCCAAACCGGTCGACGCATGGGCAGGTTGGCGGCGATGTCGCACAATGCCGGCGGCACGAGGGACTTTGGGTTGCTTCCCAGGCATCGCTCAGTATGGTAGGGAAGGAGAGGAAGAAAAGAAAGCCCCCGATCCTTATCCAGCCACAAACGCCATGAGCCATCCATCAATCAGTGACCCAAGACTGAAATCAGCCGCCCAGAAGACCGGCTGGTTCACGGCCTCCTGCGTGCTCGTGAGCAACATCATTGGCGGGGGTATCTTCACCACGACGGGATTCATGGCCCGTGACCTCGGCGATCCGATGCTGATTCTCCTGTTGTGGTTCGTCGGAGCGCTTTTGGCTCTCGGTGGCGCCATGGTCTACGGAGAGCTGGGAGCCGCCTTACCTCATGCGGGAGGGGATTACGTCTACCTGCGAGAGGCCTACGGACCGCTGGTGGCCTTTCTCAGTGGATGGACCTCTTTCACGATCGGCTTCGGCGCGGCAGTCGCGGCTTCAGCCATCAGTTTTTCTTCTTATGCGCTGCGAGTCGTCCCGATCGAGGACGACCGGGGATGGCTGGCGAAGGGTCTCTCGCTCTCTCTGTTGTGGATCGCGACCCTCATGCATTGTCGAGGTGTAGGAACAGGCGGCCGCTTGCAATTGCTATTGACGACCACAAAAGTCGTCGCCATTGGAGGATTGATTCTCGGTGGGTTATGGGCGGTGGCGGGCCACGGGGACGCGCTCCTCACCAGGCCCACCGTGCAGCAGCCGACGCTTGGGGCTGCCGCCATCGCGCTCGTGATTGTGACCTACTGCTATCTCGGCTGGAACGTCGCGGGCTACATCGCCGGCGACATCGTTGACCCTCAGAGGACTTTGCCCAAGATCATGATCGGAGGCACAGCCTTCGTCGCCGTGATCTATCTGCTGCTGAACGTCATCTATCTGTCAGCGCTGTCGATCACGGAGTTGGCCCGGGAACCGATCGTACCGGTCGTGGAAAAGGCAGCCGCGGTCTTGTGGGGGCCACAGAGCGGGCGGCTAGTCGCCGCAATCCTTTGTCTCTCCATCGCGGGAGCGGTGAGCGCCATGACGTGGGCAGGACCCCGCGTGTATTGGGCCATGGCGCGCGACGGCATAATCAGCCCCTGGCTCGCCCAGCTCCATGCACGGAGCGGCGTGCCGGTCCGCGCCATCGTCTTCCAAAGCGTCTGGGCGTCGCTGCTCATTCTGAGCGGAACTTTCGAACAGCTCCTCGTCTACAGCAGCCTCGTTCTCTCGCTGTTTATGGCCTTGACCCTCTCCACGATCTTTCGTCTTCGTCGTACAAGCGCCATGGATACCCACCAATACCGCGCTCCACTCTATCCCTTCTTACCCGCGGCTCTCGTAATCGGAGCCTTCACATTGGTCATCTTCAGTCTCGTCCAGCGACCTGCAGAATCGTTGTACGGCGCGGTGACTGTCCTGAGTGGAATTCCGCTCTATTACTTCTGGCGCAGACGTCACAATCTTCCCCAGCACAAATCCTGACGAACCTAGCAGGATGCTGAAAAACTATTGTGGATCCGAAGAATCCAGGACTGGATGAAGTCGCGGAAGGTTCCAGACGAACCAGCAGGTTTTTGCAACAGCCTGCGAGAACGGCACGGGCGACCCTGCACTAAGGTGGGAGGTCGCCCGTGTGTGGCGCTTAGGACGCCAGATCAGCTGCGTACTTGTCTCGGCCCATTAAATTTTGAGACCCACGCGAGAGCAAGGTATAGAACTACTAATCGGGGGAGAACAAAATCATCCCAGGCGCTTGTGTTCCTCGCGCCAGCGTCGAGTTCTCCATCATGTGATCAGGCTAATATCCAGTTGGTCCGTGGTGCCGTTACGGCACAGCCAGTGGAGAACCAGCTAGCACGACCGATCAGAAGCCCACCCTCGAATCGGCGGGCCTGTGTGGCCAGGTGGAGTCAGGTCATCCATCGCTACCCTCCTCTCTTGGAAAGTGGGCGGGGGAACCCGTTGACAGCCGCACGTCCTGTCCGATCCCCCTGATCGAGTGAATGAATGGGCCGTAAGTTTCTCTTACGCCCATTAGTAAAACGTGTCAATGGAGAAAATCAATTTCCCTTGCATTGACTCGTTGAGCATAAAACATACCCACTGGGAGCGCCGAATACCAGATCAATATGCTGGCCCTAGAAAAGTACACTGCGATCTGCCCCGGCCTGGGGTGGGGGGCGGCTTGCGCTTTTTGGGTCCGACGGGCATAGTGCGGGGCAGGACCACACCGTCCGGGGAGGCGCCATGGCGAATCGATTGGTGGCAGAAGCGCT
>Ga0187894_10005450_pt1 | contig 12970 bp, 13 predicted proteins | sample GBC1701081metaG_FD_136650 | JGI IMG/M metagenome (GOLD analysis project Ga0187894, IMG submission 136650) | White microbial mat communities from a lava cave in the Kipuka Kanohina Cave System on the Island of Hawaii, USA - GBC170108-1 metaG ... | reverse complement strand
CGCGTCGCGCACAGCGATGCGCTCGCCGGCAACGCCGCCATCGCTACACGGCCGAACCGTAATGCCCTCGGGTAGCGGAAAGGCCTTCTCGGCCCGATCGTAGGCCTTGCGCTTCGCCTCGAGTGTGGCCTCGGTCGGCAGCTGCGCCAGAAACGCCATCAACCGTTCCAGATCGCTCATGATCATGCCTCCGTCAGGCCGCGCCGTTACATGGCAAAGCCGCCATCCACCATCAGGGTCTGGCCGGTAATGTACGTTGCCCGATCCGAGACCAGAAACGCCACGGCATCGGCGATTTCGCGCGCCGAACCGAGCCGGCGCAAGGCGACGGTGTCGCGCGTCACCTGCAGGAAGCGCTCGTTGAAATCGCCGGTGGCGCGCAGCGCGTGATACATGCCGTCCTCGATCACGCCGACGCCGATGCAGTTGGCGCGGACGCCGAAGCGTCCCTCTTCGGCGGCAATGCCCTTGATGACGGCCTCGATCGCCGCCTTGGGCGCGGCGGACAGCACATCCTTGACGGCGTAGCGACGGACTGCCGGCGTCGCCAGCGCGGCCACGACGCCGCTCGATCGGCGCAGATGCGGCAGGGCCGCGTGCAGGAAATGGTAGCAACCGAACACGTCGGTGCTCACCGTGTCCCGAAACAGCGCCGGCTCCAGCCGGCTGATATGGCGCATGTTGATGTAGGGGCCAGCGGCATAGATCGCCGTGTGGATGCCGCCGAACGCAGCCGCTGCCTTCTCGACGAAGCGCGACACCGCCTGGTCGTCGGTCAGGTCCACCTGCACCGCGTCCGCGCGACGTCCCGCGGCGCGCACGGCGTCAGCCACGGCCTCCGCCCGATCGCGGCTCTTGTTGTAGGTCAGCGCCACATCGGCGCCGGCCTGCGCCAGAACGTGGCAGATCTCCGCGCCGATGCCGCCCGATCCGCCGGCAACGATCGCCGTGCCCGTCGTGAAGCGCGCGGTCGTCCTCGCTGGCTCGCTCATGCCGTTTCCTGCGTTCTCATTGACCTTTGCCGCAATCTGCCCAGCGCATCGACATCCCGTCAATCGTTTTTCTAATATATGTTAGGAAATATGCAATGCTGTCTCGCGCCTCGGCATTGCAAGAATCCCTTGCAACTATTTTCTAATTTGAAATAGAATATTGCAACGATCGACGGGAGAATAACGCCTTGCTCGAGCCGATGGAGCAGAGACGCGCGGCGCTGGCGGCACACTATCCGACATGGCAACCCGCCACGTTGGACGCCGTTCTGTCAGCCGCCGCCGCACGCCACCCTGACCGGCCGATGGTGCTGACGGATGATGCCACACTGACCTACCGCGACATCGTGCAGCGCGCCGACGTGCTGGCCCGTGGCCTGCGGGGTGAGGGTGTGCGCGCTGGCGACCGGGTCGCCCTCGTCATGGCCAATCACGCCGACTTCGTGCCGCTGGTCTTTGCTATCTGGCGCCTGGGCGCAGCCGCGATCCCCGTGAACTTCCTCTTCAAGGCGCGCGAGCTGGCGTACGTGGTCGGCCAATCCGAATGCCGCGTGGTCATCACCATGGCTGCGTTCCGCGGGCTCGACTACCTGGCGGCATTCGACGAGATCGCACCGGGCTGGCGCGCGGGAACGCCTGCGGCCTTTCCCCATCTGCGCTCGGTCATTATCCACGGTGGCGATGCCGACAGCGCCCGATCGCTCGAGGTGATGACGGCACGCGGTGCAGCGGACTTAACACCGCTGGCGCCCAATCCGACCGGCCCGCTCGAGCCCGCTGTGGTGATGTACACGTCGGGCACGACGGGGCTGCCCAAGGGCGTCATCCAGACCCACGACAACCTGGCGCGCTCGGCCTTTGCCGGCGCCTATCATCAGGCGTTCGAGGACGGACGGCGCACGCTGTTCTCATTGCCGCTCTACCATGCCTTCGCGCTGGTCGAAGGCCTGCTGGCGGCGATGTTCGTCGGCGGTGCCATCATCCCGCAGCTCGTCTTCGATGCGACGACCATGCTCGCCGGGATCGAACGTCATCGCGCCACCTATCTGATGGCGGTGCCGACGATGAGTGTCGCGCTGGTCGAACACCCCGACATCGACCGCTATGACCTGTCTTCCCTGCAGGCCGTCCTGTCCGCCGCCGCACCCACGCCGGTGCGCATCTGGCAGCAACTCAAGGACCAGCTCGGCGTCCAGGAAGTCTTCACCGGCTACGGCATGACCGAAGTCGGCGCCGCGACGACCTTGACGGCGCCCAACGACGACCTGTCGATCGTGGCCCAGACCGTGGGGCGGCTGATGGACGCCGGTGCCGCCGGCATGCCCGAGCGCGGCGGCGTGCTGGCGGAATACAAGACGGTCGATCCGCTCACCGGCGAGGATCTGCCGCCGGGCAGCGTCGGCGAGCTGTGCTCGCGCGGCCCGACGTCGACGTCGGGCTACTTCGCCAAGCCGGCCGAGACGGCGGCCCTGTTCCTGCCCGGCGGCTGGGTGCGATCCGGCGATCTCGGCCGCGTGCGGCCCGATGGTTATCTCGAACTCACCGGCCGGTCGAAAGAGCTCTACAAGTCCGGCGGCGAACTGGTGTCGCCCAAGGAGGTCGAGGAGCTGCTGTCCAGCCACCCGGCCGTCGCGCAGGCTTATGCCGTGGGCGTACCGGATGATCGCTGGGGCGAGATGGGCTGCGCCTGGATCGTGCTGTCACCAGGCGCCACCGTCACGGCGGACGAGCTGATCGACCTCGCCCGGCAGCGCCTCGCGCGCTTCAAGGTCCCCAAGCACGTGCTGTTCCTCGACGCGGCGGACCTGCCGACCACGGCGACCGGCAAGGTGCAGAAGTTCCGCCTGGTCGAGATGGCTCGGCAGCGCCTTGGATAGGCCTTCATGGTGAGCCTGTCGGACCATGAAGGCTGACGCACGACGGTCGTGCGAGACGCTTCATGGTTCGACAGGCTCACCATGAAGCGTTGCTGCAACCAAGAGTGAAGGAGAACCATCGTGGATCTCGGCCTGACCGGCAAAACCGTCGTTGTCACCGGCGGTGCATCGAACATCGGACGCGCCATTTCACAGGAATTCGCATGCGAGGGCGCCATCGTGGCGATCCTCGATCGCGATACGGCGCAGACCCGCAAGACGGTCGAAGAGATCAAGAAGGCCGGCGGCGAGGCATCGGGCTACGACCTCGATGTGACCGATGTCGACGCCACCGCGGCGACCATCGCCACCGTCGAGCGCGAGCTGGGTGCCATCCACGTACTGGTCAACAATGTCGGTTGGAACGGCAAGGCCGAGTTCTTTCTCAACCTGTCGCCGGATCGCTGGCAGAAGGCGTTCCAGCTCAACCTGTTCTCGACCCTCAATGTGACGCATGCCGTGCTGCCGCGCATGGTGGAACAACGCGCGGGGTCCATCGTGTCGATCGCCAGCGACGCGGCCTTCGGCGAGTTCCGCATGGCCGACTATGGTGCGATGAAAGCAGGCGTGCTGGCTTTCACGCGCACCATCGCCAAGGAATATGGCCGCTACGGCATCCGTGCCAACGCGGTGGCGCCGGGGTTGGTGATCCCCGAAGCCGGTGCCATCGGCGACGGCAGCCTGTGGAGCATCGACATCGGGATGGGGCCGAAGGAAGTCCAGAACATCGAGTCGGGCATGCCGTTGCGGCGCCGGTCGGAGGCGGTCGACATCGCCTGGTCGGTACTGTTCCTCGCCTCCGCCCGCGCCCGCCAGCTCACCGGCCAGGTGATGAGCGTATCGGGCGGCTTCATCATGCCCCGCTAGGAGCTCGGCCATGCGCCACGAACGACAGATCGAACTGCTGGAGCGGCTGGTGGGCGTCGATCCCAACCTGCCGTTCAGCTACGCGCCGGCCAGCATGCGCAATCCGGCATCGGCCTATACCGATCCGGCCCGCTTCGCGCGGGAAATCCAGGTGCTGTTTCGCGACCGGCCGCAGTTCGTCGGCCTCAGCGGCGAGTGTGCCAAGCCGGGTGCCTATCTCACCGCAAACCTCGGCGGCGTGCCGATCGCCGTCATCCGCCAGGCCGATGGTAGCCTGCGCGCTTTGGTCAACGCCTGCCGTCATCGCGGCGCGACGTTGCTGGAGGGACGCGGCCAGGGTGGCATGCGGCGGATCGTCTGCCCCTATCACGCCTGGACCTACGAGACCGACGGCACGCTGGTCCAACGTCCGGCCGCGGCCCAGGGCTTCGACGACGTCACGATCACGTGCAACCTCCACCCGCGCGCCGTGGCGGAGAAGCATGGCTTGATCTTCGTGCATCCGACCAGCACCGAACCCTTCGACATCGATGCGCTGCTGTGCGGCCTGGGCGACGACCTGGCTGACTACGGGCTGGCCGACTACGTGCACATCGAAACGCGCACCAATCGTTGGAACATGAATTGGAAGATGGTGCTCGATACCTTCACCGAGGCCTATCACATCCGCTTCCTGCACAAGAACACGATTGCGCCCTACTTCCTGTGCGACCTGATCTTCGATGCCTTCGGGCCCCATTCACGCACCATCGGCCTGCGCAAGAATGTGGTGGATCAGCTCAAGGACAAGCCGCGCAGCGAATGGCGGCTGCTGCCCTACTCGACGACGCAGTACTTCCTCGTGCCCAGCGCACTGCTGGTCTATCAGCTCGATCACATCGAGCTCTGGCGCCTGGTGCCGATCGACGTCGGCACCGTCCAGGTGGCTACCAGCATTTTCGCACCGGAACCGCCCAAGGACGACAAGACACTGCAGCACTGGACGAAGAACCTCGACATCTTGCTGAAGGTGACGGAAAGCGAGGACTTCCCGCAGATGGAGGGCATCCAGAGGAACCTGCAGTCTGGCGCCCTGCCGGAGCTGGTCTATGGCCGCATCGAGCCGGCGCTGGTGCATCTGCATACGGCCATCAACGAAGCCCTGGCCGAAGGCTGATGTGCAAATCCCTCCCCCACGCAGTGGGGGAGGTGGCCAAAGGCCGGAGGGGGAGCCACCGAGGTCTCAGTTACATGGACCACGTCGGCTCCCCTCCGCCCCTTCGGGGCACCTCCCCAACTTCGTTGGGGAGGATGACTAAATCAAAAACGCCAGGTTCGGCTGGGCGACGCTTGATGTCACCAGCTCGACGATCTTCTCGGACATGCGCAGCTCGCCATCAACGCGGCGTAGCCGGTGGGTGACACGGCCAGGCCAGATGCGCAGCGTGGCGCCGGACTGCACGGCGAGCTCGTAGAGCACGAAGTTCGACGCCACGGTGTAAGTACCCGCGATGCCGTCGGCCGCCAGCACCTCGATGTTGGAGACGATGCGGCGCATCGGCGATGGCGGCGTCTGGGCGTGGCGAACGCCGGTCATCAGCTGGCGAATGCGGGTTGCCAACCGGGCTCGATTGTCGTTGATGTAGGATAGTCGCTCGTTCGGGTCGTAGTCGGCGGCTCCCTTCGGCACCCAATAGTGCATGTCGTCGGTGACCAGCTTCTCCCACGCATCGTACTGCGACTCGTCGGCCAGCCGCGCTTCGAGATAGAGGAAGGCCTCGATCTCGCGCCGCACCGCCTCGGGCAGGTCGGTGACGCTCATGCCCGGCTCTCCATCACCTGGCGGTAGTGCTGCCAGAAGGCCCGGTTGGTCACCTCGTCGCTGACATGACCGACCCGTGTGCCATCAGGCTGGCGCTGCTCGCGCGAGAGCCCGCGGCTGAGGTCGATCCAGCCGCGCCGCGCATCGCCGTTCGACGGTGGCCGCAGTCCCTGGAACCCCAGCTGCATGCGCTCGGCGATGATCGCGTCGTCGGGCACGATGAAGCTGGCCGGGCCCAGCGCGGCTTCCGACTGGCGCAGCAGACGGCGGTTCAGGGCCCCGTCCACGCCTTCAAGCTGGATCACGGTGTGGGCGTGCACCATGGCGCCGACATCGATGGGATCGATACGCGCCACGTTCACCTCACCCAGGAACAGGTTGGGAAAGATGAAGCCGTGCGGCGGGCCATCCCACAGCAAGCGCTCGGCACGCTCTTTGCCATGCTTGGCCACCATCGCTTCGCAATAGCCACCGACCCTGTCGCGACCGACGCCCAGCCACGCCAGCTCGCGCGAATAACTCGGTCGCAGGTCGAGCTCTGTATGGCCGCTGCCGTGATCGACGGCACGCGAGACGTTGGCCTGCTCACCGCCGATGACGGTGTCATGGTAATAGTTGTCGGGTTGGGCCCGCAGCATCGAGGCATGCACGAAGTCGAGGTGGTAGCCGTCGCTGTCGCTCTCCGGCCACATCTTCCAATTCGACTCGACGCGGTGTCCGATCCAGCCGGCGCTGAGGCGGATGTTGCCGGTGGGCGACAGATCGCACAGGCGGTCGATCAGGTCGCGGCCGCCGGCGCCGAGATGATCATCCAGCGTGCCGGCGTCGCCCGACATGTTGGCGAACACGAAGCCGCGATGGCGCTCGACCTGTGCGGCCCGGTCGAGCGGCATGTCGGCGCGGTCGCGCTCGAAGCCCGCCTTGTGCGAGACCGCGCGCAGGCTGCCGTCGAGCGCAAACGTCCAGCCGTGATAGATGCACTGGAACCCATTGCCGTGGCCGGCGTCGCGCCAACAGAGCCGGTTGCCGCGATGCGCACAGCGGTTGGCCAGCACGTGGATGGCATCCGTGCGGTCGCGCACCATGATCACAGGCTCGAGCCCGATCTGGCGCGTCACCCAGTCGCCTGGCTTGGGGATTTCCGAATCGTGCCCGACGAAGACCCAGCCGCGACGGTAGATGCGGTCCATTTCGTCAGCAAACACCGCCGCGTCGGTGTACAGGCTGCCGTGCACGCGATCGTCCTGGATCAGCGCTGCGTATCGCTTGTCCATGGCGGTTTCCTCCTGCGCTTTGGGCCCATTGAAGCGCCATTGCCGCGGCCTGACAAATCGTTTGATATTCTAATTCAATTTAGATTATGATGATCTATCGTCAGCGACGCAAGCGAGGAAGCGGCCATGGATGTCGGCATTCAGATGGTATTCGCCAGCCACGGCTGGCCCGGGGTGAAGGACAGCCAGGTGGTCGACGAGGAGTTGCGCCTGGCGCGGCTGGCGGACGACCTGGGCTTCGATGTCATCTGGTCGGTCGAGCATCATTTCTTCGACTACTCGTTCTGCCCCGACAACACGCAGTTGCTGTCGTACGTGACGGGCGTCATCAAGAATGCCGATGTCGGCACCGCCGCCGTGATTTTGCCGTGGAACGAACCGCTGCGCGTCGCCGAGAAGATCGCGATGCTGGACCACCTCGCCGGCGGGCGCCTGCGCTTCGGCATCGGCCGCGGGCTGTCGCGCCGCGAGTTCGCCGCCTTCCGCGGCATCGCCATGGACGAGTCGCGCGAGCGCTTCGACGAAGCCGCCGGCATGATCCTAGACGCCCTGCGCACGGGCTACATCGAGGGCAACGGCAAGTTCTATCCGCAACCGCGGATTCCGATCCGGCCCAAGCCGGAGCGCAGCTTCGCAGACCGGCTCTACGCCGTCGCCTCCAGCGACGACTCCATCGAATCGGCGGCGCAGATCAAGGCGACCATGGTGATGTTCGCCGACCGCTCATGGGACCACCGCCTGCCGTCGATCGAGAAGCACCGCACGCGCTACAAGGAGCTGCATGGCGTCGCCGCGCCGCCGCCGCTCACCTGCGACTACTGCGTCTGCCTGCCCACGCACGACGAGGCCAAGGACATCGCGACACAGCACATGGCGACCTACCTCGAGAGCGTGCTCGAGCACTACGAGGTGATGGGCAGCCACTTCGCCACCACCAAGGGCTATGGCGCCTATGCCCAGGCCGCCGAGGTGCTGCGCCGCATCGGCGAAAGCGGCTTCCTGAAGGGCTTCATGCAGGCGTCCGCCTGGGGCACGCCCGATGATGTGCTCGCCACCCTGGAAGCACGGCGCAAGCTGCTGGGCGCGTTCGAGCTCGCGACCTCGTTCCGCTTCGGCGGCATCCCCTATGCGAAGGCCGAGCAGTCGCTGCGGCTGTTCGCCAAGGAAGTGCTGCCGGTGCTGAAAGGCTGGGACAAGGCTGCCGAGCGGCGCCGCGCGGTGGCCTGACCGTGCGCGCCCTGGTCGTCGGCGGCACCGGGCCCACCGGGCCGTTCATCGTGAACGGCCTGCGCGAGCGCGGCTATACGGTCACGATCTTCCACCGCGGCACGCACGAAATCCCGGAGATCCCGGACGACGTGGAGCACATCCATGGCGATCCGCACTTCGCCGAGACCATCGACGCAGCGCTGGCCGGCCGCACGTTCGACCTGGTGATCGCCACCTACGGCCGCGTGCGCCTGCTGGCTGCCGCGCTGGCCGGCCGCATCGGCCGCTTCATCGGCATCGGCGGCTACGCCGCCTATCGCGGCTGGGTCGATCCCTATGCGCTCGACCCGCCGGGTATGAGCAGCCCGGTGCCGGAAGATGCCCCCGTTGTCGCCAGCGAAGCCGAGCAGCGCTTCGCCTGGCTGATCGCGCAGACCGAGCAAGTCGTGCTGGAACACCATCCGACCGCCACCGTGTTCCGCTATCCCTACGTCTACGGCGCCTACCAGATCCGGCCGCGCGAGTGGTCGGTGATCCGCCGGCTGCTCGACGGACGGCGCGAGATCATCCTGCCGCACTACGGGCTCAGCCTGTCGACCCACGGCTGGGCCGGCAATCTGGGCCATGCCGTGCTGCTGGCGGTCGACAAGCCGGATGTGTCCGCTGGACGCATCTACAATTGCGGCGATCTCGAGCAGCTCACCCTGGGACAGATCGTCGAGGTGATCGCCAGTTCCTTGGATCGCAAGGTCGAGGTCATCCCGGTGCCCTACGAGGTTGCCGGCACGCTCAAGGCGATGGTGCTCTCGCCGCTGGGCCACCAGCTGCTCGACCTGACCCGCATCCGCACCGAGCTGGGCTATCGCGACGTCCTGGACGTGCGCACCGCGCTGGCGCAGACCGTGCGCTGGTATGTCGATCATCCGCCGGCCGCCGGCGGCGATATCGAGCGCGCGCTAGGCGATCCCTTCGACTACGCCGCCGAGGACCGGCTGATTGCGGCGTATCGCCAGGGACTGGCGCTGATGCAGGCTGCCAGCGAAAGTACGAGTGAGATCGCCTGGCATCCCTACGCGCATCCGCGCGAAGCGGGCCAGAACCGCGACCAGAGGGGCCGTTGAATGACCAGGACTGCCGTGCAGGTCGTCGATACCTATCTCGACGTGCTCTACAACCAGCGCCGGCTCGACCTCGTGCCCGAGCTGATCGCCGATCCGACCTGGCGGCACGCGCCGGGCGAGGTGAAGCAACTGTCGCTGGCAGAGTCGATGGCGCGCCTGGCCAAGCTGCTGGATCTATGCCCCGTGCTGCGCTTCGAGACGGCGGTGCGGGTCGTCGAGGGACCGATGGTCACCGTGGCGTGGAACGGCTGGAGCACGCAGACCAGCGGAAAATCCTACACCATGAGCGGCATCGAGATCTTCCGCGTCAGCGACGGCAGGATCGTCGAGATCTGGAATTCACGCGAAGCCGCCGGACTGTGGCAGCCGTCGCAAACGTTCTAAGCGTCGCCATGCTGCTCGATACGGCGACCGCCCGCAATCGCTTCGCTACCTGGTTGTCGGCGGAACTTGGCCGTGTTGTCTCGGTCGCCGCCGTCGCGTCGCCATCGTCGAGCGGCGGCTGGTCGAACGAGACGGTGCTGGTCGATCTGGCCGGCAACAGCCGGTTGCGGGTGGTGGTCCGCGCCAAGCCGGATGGGCCGGCGATGTTCCGCGACTACGACCTGATGCGCGAATACCGCGTGCTGAAGGGCCTGGGCGGTGGGCACGCGCCGCCGGTGCCGCCGGCCCTGGCGGTCGATCCGACCGGGAGCGTGTTGGGCCGGCCAATGCTGGTGACAGGCTATGTCGCCGGCCGCGTGCCCAGCGACAATCGCCCGAGCTTCGTGGAGGCCGGGTGGTTGTTCGAGGCCGCGCCCACCGATCAGCATCGCTTCGCCCAGTCGCTGCTGCACGCCATCCACGCGGTGCATGCCGCCGACTGGCGCGCGCTGCAGCTGGCGCCACTAGCGCGCGATCGCGACCGGCCGCTGCACGGCGAGATCGCCTGGTACCGCGCGCTGCACGATTGGGGTGCCGGGACGAACCGCCATCCCGTCATCGAACGCGGTTTCGCGGCCGTCCTGCGTGACCTGCCGCCCGAGGGCGAGCCGTGCCTGCTATGGGGCGATGCACGGCCGGCCAACGTAATCACGCAGGGCTTCGACGTCGCGGCGCTGCTGGACTGGGAGCTGGCGGGCCTCGGCCCGGCCGAACTCGACATCGCCTGGCTGCTGGAAATGAACCGCATGCGCACCGTGGGCGCCGGCGTGCCGCCCCTGCCCGGCTTCCCCACCGATGAGGCGGTCGTTGCCGCCTATCAGGACCTTGCCGGCCGCACGCTCAGCCATTTCGGCTGGTACCGCCTGTTCGCGGCCCTGAAAATGGCCGTGCTGATGGAACGGCACCTGCGCACCGCGATCGCCCGCGGGCATCTCGCCCAGGATCACCGTCTGCTGCGGGACAATGTGGCGCTGCGGCGCCTGGACGAGCTTATGGCGCCGTGACGAGGCTTGGGAAATCACCGAATCAGCGCTAGAAAGCGCGCGTCTGGGAAGAAGGAAAAGCTGATGGGGCGAGTGGTGGCGCGGCGTGGGACGGCGGCCAGGACGGAGGCGCGGCGGCGCGCAGCCGCCGACGCGGGCGAGGCGCCGGCGCTCAGCAAGTCGGAAGCGACCCGGCTGCGCATCCTCGACGCCGCGGCGCGGGTATTTGCGCAGAACGGTTATGCCGACACGCGGCTGAGCGACATCGCCACCGAAGCCGATACGTTCGCCGGCAGCATCTACTACTACTTCGAATCGCGCGAGGACCTGGTCGAGGAGGTTCTGCGGCTGGGCGTCACCGGCGTCTTCGACGCCGTGCGCGAGCACGTCGAGGCGATGCCATCCGGCACCAGCTATCGCGACAGGATCACGGCGGCGATCGCCACGCACCTGTCCTTCACCCTGATGCTCAATCATTTCGCCACGGCCAATCAGCGCCTGTTCGCGCAGGTGCCCAGCGAGATCCGCCAGCGCCACATCCACGTGCACCGCGCCTACGGCGAGTACTGGCGCAAGCTGCTGGACGGTGCCCGGCGCGCCGGCGAGATCCGCCGCGACATCGATCTGTCGGTACTGCGCCTGCAGATCCTGGGTGCCATCAACTGGACCGTCGAGTGGTACAAGCCGGGCAAGCGCTCGATCGAGCAGATCGCCGCGCAGCTGGCCACGACCATCTTCGACGGCATCGCTGCCGACTGATCACGTCTTCAGCAGCTCCGACGCCTTGCCCTCGAAGGCAGCGTTGCCGTGGTGCCGCAGCTCGAGCCGTGGATCGAGCCAGATGCGCCCGCCGATCGCCCGCCAGCGCCGGCAGAAGCCGTAGTCCTCCGAGAGGTAGCGCCGCTCGGGATCGCTGTCGTCGACGAGGCAATCGAACAGTGCGTAGGTGAATTGGCTTTGCTGCTGGGATAACCCCGCGGTGCCGCCGTAGCGGGTCTGCGGATAGGCCTGCATCAGGCGCTCGAAGGCGCCGCGGCGGATCATCAGGAAGCCGGCGGCCGCTTCCTTGATCTCGACGGCGCCGGACGGATCGCGCACCACCGGCCCGTCGAGAAAGTTGACGGCGTAGGACCGCGGCATCACCTTCTTGGGATAGGCGCCACAGATGACGTCCTTGTCGGCATTCAAAAGCGATACCACGGCTTCCGCCGGCCATTCGATGTCGGCGTCGATGAACATCAGGTGGGAATGTCCTGACGCCATGAAGACCGAGACCAACGTGTTGCGGGCCCGCGTGATGAGGCTGTCACCGGCCGCCGTGACCAGCTCATGGCGGATACCATTGGCGGTCAGCACGGCGCCGGTGCGGACCATCGACAGCAGGTAGGCGCTCGTGACAACACCGCCATAGCAGGGCGTGGCCATCATCAGACCGGAGAATGTCGTCATGCCGGAGGCCAATCAGAGTGCGATGCCGGTTTCGGCGCAGGATACGCCGGCGCGGCACAGTGTGACAATCGGCAGGCGAGTCCAACGATGAGAGTCGCGGTTGTCACGCCCTATTGCGGTGAATCGCTCGCCATCCTGCGGCACTGCCACGAGAGCGTCGCGCGGCAGACCCATCCGTGCCGGCACTACATGGTCGCCGACGGACATCCCGAGCCGGTGGTCTCGACCTGGCCGGTGGAGCATCTGCAGCTGCCGACGCAGCATCACGACGGCGGTAACACCGCCCGGTGCGTCGGCGCCATGGCGGCGGCCGGTGACGAGATCGATGCCGTCGCATTCCTCGACGCCGACAACTGGTATCACGACGATCACATCGAACTGCTGGTGGCCCTTCATCAGCGCACCGGCGCCCTGGTGTGCACGTCAGGTCGCGACATCCACCGGGTGGACGGATCGATCATCATGCCGGGCGGTGAACCGGGCGACGGTCAGACACATGTCGACACCAGCTGCTTCTGGATCCACCGGCACGCTTTCGAGGTGCTGTCGCTGTGGACCGCCATGCCACGCGCTCTCGGCCCGATCTGCGACCGGGTCATCTGGGCCGCCATCATGGCCCGGGAGATTCCGCGGGCTCACTCCGGGCGCGCGACGATGGCCTATCGGTCGCGTTACGCCGCGCACTATACCGGCAACGGTGAGCCGCCGCCGCCGAACGCCAAGCCTGACGATGGCCTGCTGCCGGCCTTCCGCATCTGGGAAGCACTCTCCGAGCGGACCAAGGCACTGATCCTGCGCGGATACCAAGGGTCTCAGTTGCCGGCGAACACGAACGGCGCCCAGTAGAACGGATGCGCCCAGCGGACCGGGTCGGTGCCGTCACCGGCGCTGTCGAGCATGCCGACCTGAACGTTGCGCAGCGACACCGCGGCGGG
>Ga0187894_10005449_pt1 | contig 12975 bp, 9 predicted proteins | sample GBC1701081metaG_FD_136650 | JGI IMG/M metagenome (GOLD analysis project Ga0187894, IMG submission 136650) | White microbial mat communities from a lava cave in the Kipuka Kanohina Cave System on the Island of Hawaii, USA - GBC170108-1 metaG ... | reverse complement strand
TCGCTTGCGAATTTCGTCCAGGTTTTCAACCACAATGGTTGTGCCTGGGGATACGGATTGAACGATACGCCGACTGACCACATGGTCGCAATCTGTCCGAAACCGTTGCACCTTGCCCGCCAGCTTTTTCAAGTGGCGTTTCGCGCTCGGTGTGCCTTTGGCCTGAAGCTGCCGCTTCAATCGGAAGTACCGACGCTCCACATTCTTCCAGGAGCGTTGACCGAAGAATCGGTTGTGGGAGGCGACGGCGGGACGGGTAATCCCAAAATCCACGCCGATAACGTCGTCATTTTGCGCCACAGTCGGGACGACCAGGGTCAGCACGAGATGTATCCACAACTGCCCTTTGCGGTAAATCAAATCGGCGCTGTCAAATCCCGTCGCGGTTGCCAGCATCGCCGCCGCGTAGGGATACAACTTGAGCGCCACTTCCTGCCGTCCGGCGGTGGTTGCCAGCGAAACAATCCCTGCGCTCAAGCGCGGCGTGTAGGAACGCTGGTCGTAGCGGATAGGTGTCAGGGTGCTGATGGGCTGTTTGGCCTTTTTGCCACGTTTTTCGCGCGTCAAGGCCGACTTGACGGCCTCGGTCGCCCGCATTCGCGCCGCAACCACCAGTTGGGCGGGCAGGGTTGGATACTGTTCGCGCAAAGGATAATACGTGGCCTTATGCAAGGTCACGCCGTTTTTCTCGCGTTGCTCCCATCCGTAAGCCGCCACCGCATTGAAACAGGCGGTATGCAGTCGTAGCGTATCCAGCAGGATCACTGCTTGTTCAGGAGTAGGAGAGAGCTTGAAACGGAGGGTTCTTTGCATAACTACAGTGTATCATATATCGGACGATTTTGCAATAGTGAAAGGAGGAGTTTCGCCTGTCCGGTTTCCGGTCACTCACCCGCTTAAAAGCGGGTGTCTCCAGCGAATGTTTCTATGATTTGTAAAGTTGGACGGACGCGATAGAACGTATCCAGACCGTCAGGTTAGCCAAGATGTGCTATGCTTAAGGGAGATGCGTGAACCCCGCATCTTTCGGGGGAAGCGGTGCGTATATTTCCTTTAGACTGATAGTGATGATAATCCTACAATGGATGTGATGATGAGACGAGGCAGCATCTTTGTCGTTCTGTTCATTATTGTGGCCGCCGTCGTGATCGGCGTGAGCCAATTTTTGCGGTCGCAGCCGCCGACCGAGATCACGGTCGCGGTTGACCCGCTGGCGCTGGCATGGGTGGAAAAGGCGGCTGCCGCGCTGAACGCTACCGACCCAGTGGTGAACGCGACGCAGCGCATCCAATACAAGGTCACGCCGGTGGATGACTTAGATGTGTGGGCGGGGCAGCGCATTTGGTCGCCCAGTGACCACCCTGCCGCCTGGATTCCAGCTTCATCGGTTTCGGTGGGCTATGCCGGGGAGAACGGCGTGCCGTTGGCGGAGGTTGCGCCCTCGCTGGCGCGGACGCCGTTGGTGTGGGGCGGTTATGCCAGCCGTGTCGATGTGCTGACCGATGGCGGGACAGCGGCGCTGGATTGGCCGGCAGTGGCGGGCGCGGCGGAAACCGCGTCATGGACGGCGCTGGGCGGCGCGAGCGATTGGCAGTTCATTAAATTAGCCTTCGGACAGCCGGGGCGCAAGATGGGCGGGCTGGGGGCGCTGTTTAGCGGTGCGGGCGATTTCTTCCAGAAACCCGACCTGGTGGGGGGCGATTTGAGGGCGGCGGATTTCCGCGAGTGGATGCTGGCGGTGATCGAGAGCGTGCCGAACTTCTCGACGCTGGGCAGCGACCCGGCAGCCGCGATGGCGCGCGGGCCGTCTACGGTCGAGATCGGCATTTTCTCAGAGAGCCAATGGCTGCTGAACCTCAGCGGCCTGCTGCAAAATGAGGATATACGCCTGAATTACCCGGCCTACCAATTCGTGCTGGACTTCCCGCTGGTGCGCTGGCAGGACAGTTCGACCACCCCGGAACAGCAGCAGGCGGTCGATATTTTGAGCGCGTGGTTGCTGGCCGAGGCGCAGCAGGCCGACGCGCCCGATTTCGGCCTGCGTCCAGCAGCCGGCGAACCGACCGAGGCGGACGCGCTGTTCGCAGCGGGCGCGGCCTATGGCATCCAGCTTGAACCGGATTACGGGCAGGCGGTGGTTGTGCCGGGGCGCAGCGACGCGCAGGGTTTCATCCAGTGGGTGAATTCAAGTCAGTAGCGGTCAGCCATCAGCCGTCAGCGTTCAGCGAAAGAAAAGCAAGTTGATAACGGCCAATCCCAATGGGTAGGCATTGAGAAGATTAAATCAAGGTTGCATTTGGCTGAAAGCGGACGGCTGATCGCTTATTTCGGAGGAAAACGTACATGAACCAAAAACGGTTGTTGAGCGTCCTGGTGATGATCCTGGCCGGGCTATTGGCCGCGTGTGACCTGGGCAGCAGCGGCGCGGGCGGGACGGGTCAGAGTGGCAGGCCGGGCAACGCGGTCGATGTGTCGATCATCTATGCGCCCGAATCGGCCTTGTATATGCCGCGCGTGATCGAAGACTTCAACCGCCTGAGCGCGGAAGGCAAAAACCCCGTTACCGGGCAGGCACTCGCCAGCGGTGAAGCGCCGGTATGGGTGACGGACTTGACCAATGGCTTAGGCGGCTCGTCCGGCACGGTGATGCAGGGCATCGTCAACGCGATCATCGCGCCCAACAACCAGAATGTCGCCAGGCCGGTGATCTTCCAGCCGTCGGTGAGCCATTGGCTGGCGCTGGCGAACGAACGCAGCGGGCGTGAATTGTTCGATCTGGCAAACATTCAGCCGACCGCCAACGCGCCGGTCGTGATGGCGCTCTGGGAGAGCCGGTTGCAGGCCATCCGCGACAAGGTGGGTTACGAGGACATCGGCTGGGAAGAACTGCTGCAAGTGCTGAACAGCGAAAACGGCTGGTGTGATTACGGCATCCCGGACTGCCGCCGAACGGTGTATTACGGGCATACCGACCCGTTCGTGAGTTCGACCGGCTTATCGACGCTGATTGCCGAATTTTACGCCAGCGCGCGCCAGAACGGATTCACGGGTCGGCAGATCGGGCTGCCGGAGGTGCGCGACACGGATGTACAGGCGGGCGTGCGCGCGATTGAGCAGTTGATCCGCCATTATTCGACGCGGACGACAGAATTTAAGGAATACATCGCGCAAGGGCCGGAATACCTGGATTTTGTCGCGCTGGAAGAGAACGATCTGATCTTCATCAACCAGGGCAAGACGCAATACCAACCGCCGGAAAAGCTGGTGGCGCTGTACCCGAAGGAAGGTACGTTCTGGCACGAGCATCCCTTCGGCATCGTCAACGCCGATTGGGTGACGCAGGCTCAGAAAGACGCGGCGCGCGTGTTCAGCCAGTATGTGATCGCCGCGCCGGTGCAGCAGCTCATGATGGAGCAGGGTTTCCGCCCGGTTAACCCGGATGTGACGCTGGCCTTCCCCTTCACCGATGAGAACGGCGTCACGCTGGAAGGGCCGAAGAACATCCTGGATGTGCCGTCATCGAATGTGATTATTGCGATCCAGGAAAGTTGGTCGGTGGTCAAGAAGCAGGCCGACATCATGCTGGTGATCGACATCTCCGGCTCGATGTTGGACGAGGACAAGATCGGGCAGGCCAAACAGGCGGCGCTGGCCTTCCTCGACAACATGGAGTCCAACAACCGTGTCGGGTTGACGGTGTTTAACGACCGGGTACAGACGCTCGTGCCGCTCGGCAATTTCGAGAGCGTGCGCGCCGACATCCGCGATTGGATCAACCGGATCAATGCTGACGGCGGGACGGCGCTGTTCGATGGCACGAACGCGGTGCTGACGACGATGAACCAGGACGAGGACGTAGACCGCATCCGGGCGGTGGTGATCCTGAGCGACGGTGCGGACACCGCCAGCACACGCACGCTGAATGACGTGATTCAGGGGATCGAGGCCAGCCGGGGCGAACTCAACCCGGTGCTGGTGATCCCGGTGGCCTACGGCTCGAACGCCGACATCGGTACGTTGGGCAGCATCGCGCGGGCCAGCAACACGACGGTGCAGTCCGGCGACCCGCAGAACATTTTGCGCGTGCTGGAAATCATCAGCAGCTATTTCTAGTAGTCAGTCGCCTGTTATCAGTTGTGGGGACGAGATCGTTCTCGTCCCTATTCCAAATTAAGCATTATGTGAAGCAATCTGTTTATTGGAGGGACGGTTGACCACCCCGCCGATACGTTTAACATCCGGCATTGAACTTGGCGCAAATTTATCAACGGGTCGCAGCTTCAGAGAGGGTGAAAACGCCGACCTCAGCGCGATCACCTGTGCCGCCGCCGACCGCCAACCGCTCCCCCGTCTGCCAGGCATAAACGGCCACCAACAGACGATAGTCGCCAGACGGCAGGTTTGAGAGGGGAATATCAGTCGAATGGCAGACATGAGGTTCGGTTGGCAGGCCGTAATCGACCTGAGCGACGAGTTGGCCGTTCAGATTTTCGACGTGAAGCCCCACAGAATAGGTGCTGGGAGCAACATCTGCGTCAATTGACCAAAACGCTGTCACATTGAGGTGTCCGGCCTGCCGGTCACGCTGCGGGATGACGGATTGGCTGGTGATAAAATCCAACCTAATGCTGGGCTGATCCGACTTTACATCTGGGTTTTCAGGAACACGAAAGTCTACACCACTGCCTTTACGATTGGCGCGGCCATACAAATCCAACGCCAATGGTGAGGCTTGGCTGAAACTGCCACAGTACAAATAGCCATTTTCCGCTAATAAGCGTTCCGCCGCCGCGATGTAATGGGTGGGTTGGTTGGTCGTGTATCCGACCCAGACACGCGCTGCTTCGGTAACGGCCTCTCGCTCCTGTCGAGCGAATCCGTCTGCCCCGATGTTTTCGGGACGCTGTAAAAGGGTAGTGCGCACAGGCGACCCATTGAAATAGTAACCCAATACATCTTCGTGATACGCCGGCCACGTCCAATCCGGCAGTAAATACAGGAGCGCATCACCGTTCAACTCGCGCGGACGCAGGGACTCAGCCAGTATATCCCAGGGCTGATGCCAGTGCGGATTGCTGAGGGTATAAGCGGACTCCCCGTCGATGCTGTTCCAGACCCCGGCCAAGAGCCATAATCCGAGAATGAAGATGATTAATCTGCGAGCGGTGGTTTGTGCCAGTCGTTCCAACGCTAGCGCAACCACCAATGCCAGCATCGGCCATAAAGGCAGCAAATAGCGGGCTTCCAACACCACACCCAAGCGGGCGTTGACCAGCAGGATCAGCCCGAATAACCCCAACAGGCAGAACCAGACGAATATCACAACTGGGTTGCGGCGCAGGCTGTACAGGCCCAGCACGATCACCAGCACGATGCTCCCGTTGCTAAACATAAACAGTGTGCCTTGAACAATCTGTCGCGGTGTCCAGGCGCTTAACTGACGGGCCGTGTCTTTAACGGCAATCGTCAGTCCACTGACCAAAGCACCCATCCAGGGCAAAAATAACAGCCCAGCCGCACCCATGAGCAGAAACGGACGCCACCAGCGCCTATCCTTTTTCACAACTAACAGATGGTAGACACCCATGACTACAAGGGGCAGCGCGCCGAAATAATGCGTATAAAACAGGCTTAAGCTGCCCAGGAAAAATACCGCCTGCGTTCGCCAGCCGCCCTTCTGGTTGACCAGCCGCCAGTAGGCCCATAGGGTCGGCGGGGTGAGCGCCACCAGCAAAGCGTAACCCCGCACCTCATGGAAATAATACAGAAAATAGGCGGAAGCCCCCATCGTTACTGCCGCTGCCAACCCGCCTAAAGGGGAAACCAGATCATGCCCCAGGCGATATGTCCAGGCAATCGCCAGCAAACCCGCCAGCAGCGAGAGCGCGCGTGCCGCAAATGCCGTCCAGCCTACCAGCGAACCCCATCCCGCCAGCAGCATGAAATAACCGGGTGACTGCCAGGGGTCTTGCGTCGCCACCCGTGTCCATATTTCGGCGGGCGAGAGCGGCCCCAGGTGAGCGCCGCCCGCATTGTAGATCGACCAGTATTCGTCAACCCACAAGGCATCCACCCGCAGCCCTCGTGCGCCGATAGTGGTTGCAATGAGCAACAGGGGGATTAGCCCCAGCCAAAGTGTTTGTTTCGTTCTCAGGATTTACGTACCTTTACGAACCCGCTTCCGACTGCGTGTTTTGGCCTAGCCAATGGCTGCCAGTGATTATGGGGCAGATTCCCCGATAACTGCCCTACCGCTTGGCACGGGTTGTCCGTTCTGGATGAGCGGCGCGTTCACCATCATTTGGGCGTCGTACAGTCCGGCGTATAACGTATCAGGGGCAGCATTTTCGGGCAAATTCAATACACATTGGGTTTCCACCAGGCGGTTGTTGAACCAGCGCCAGGTGGGGTAAGCGCCGTTTTGTGGCCGCCCATCACATTGGGCAATCGTGGCCCCATCCTGCACCGCATGTACGAACACCGTGTAGTCATCATTATGGTACGCCAGTGCGCGCCAATACAAGTTCACCATCAGCGCATTGCTGTGCTGTGTTATACGATAGCCTTCCAACTGAATACCATTTGCAAACTGTGCATTTAAGGGTGTTATATCCGTTGGCAGCGAGTCCGGGACAAAAATACGCGCCAGGACAGCGACCGCTAACGCCGACACGAAGATGCCACTCATCAACCATACCGGCCTGCGCATCCGGTCTTTGAAATAGGCCCGGATCGGTCGGCTGAACGCCCCCCAATCGACGGTGGACGCGCTTGGGTTGCTGATGGCAACCCGTGTTACATAGATGAGCAGGAACAAATGAAACAGCGTGACGTGCAGGGTCATATCACCCAGGAAAAAAAGTGGATTGATACCCAGAAAATAAAATGGCGCTTGCGTCGGCAAGATAACATTGTAACTGTAGGTGAAAAAAGTCGCCAACGCGAGCGGCCATAATCGCCAGTCTTGGGCGATCCCCACCAGCAAGAAAATGGCTGCCGGCAGTAAGTAACGTTCATGAATCTCGGTCGGTAACATGAAAAAGCCGAAACCCAGCGCCGCCGCCCACACAAATTCGCGCCGTTCACGATACTGCCGCCAGGCAATCAGGCCTAACAACAGGGTATACAGGCTGAGCAGCAGCAGCCCCATCTGTTTATTGGTTAGCGGGCCGAGCAGCAGGGTTGCATCCGACACCGTGTCGTAGAGCAGCGGTGGCTTCTCACCCCAAACCATCGGATTGACACCATACCACAGGTTCAAGGCCCAGACCGTTGTGGTGGGGAAAAAATTGACCGCGAGGGTAAAAGGGCGTAACACCGGCTCCACGCCAGCGGCCAGCATAAAAGGAGCCAGCACCCCGACGAAAATCGCCAGCGACAGACCCAGGCCGATCAAAGTTGTCCGCCATCCGTAGCGCCGAAAGGTGAGGATCACCAGCAGCGGAAAGACGAACACCGCCTGGAATTTGGTCAGCACAGCCAACGTCATTCCAATCCAGGCTATTTTGGGATGATCGCGGTTTAGTCCAATCAGCGCCAAAACCAGGAACAGCGTCCACAGCGTGTCGGTTTGCCCCCAGAACGCTGAGGTGATAATCATGCCAGGAAATACGGCCAATAGGCCAGGGATGATCCATCTAAGACGGCGCTTGTGTACTAACCAGGTGTAAGTGATACCAATTAACAGCATATCGGCAGCCACTTGGAACAGCTTGTGCCAGTGTAGAAATGTCGGATCGACAGCGGCCAAACTGCCCGATGGCGACCAGACGGTGTTCATCAACGCCAAAGCCATGAAATACAGCGGCGGATAATTGAAATCGCGTCCATCATTTTGCGCGTAGATGGGCCACAAACCCTGCTCGTCAATGGCGATCGCCCGTTGGTAAAAGTACGTCAAATCATTATGGCCGACGATGCTCAGGTAGGGGAGGCGCATGAGGACGGTCACGCACAGGATAAGCAGCACTTGCCAATGCTGAACTAAGCGGTCGGCATACCCCTGCGTTACGGCAGCAACCCGGGACGGTAATATGGATTGGCGCATCGATTCCTTGCAACCCGTACTCGGATAAAGCGTATAGGATTGTAACACCAAACATACGAATTTCTGGGGTTTTCCGCTCATTGGCCCGCCAGATGGTGGTACAATACCTTCTGGAATAAAACAGCTTGGTTGTGAGGAGAACCCGAACGATGACATGGTGGGGGTCACGGAGCAACGTTTCCCCGCGTTTGCGGTTAGAGGTCGAGGCGATGCGGGCGACCTTTGGCGATACGTTCAAACTGGTCGTGCCGCAATTCGGCCTGTTGTATTGGGAAGGCGATGTCGAACTGAACCTGGCGACGCTCGATTCCCCCTACCACAAGGTCAAAATCTTATATCCGAACGAATATCCGAACCGCCCGGCGGAAGCCTATGTGTTGAAGCCGCGCATCTACAGCGAGAAGCACCAGTATGAAGACGGCCAACTCTGCCTGTTCAACCCGAAAGATGGCACGCAGTACGGCTGGAATCCGGGCAAATCGACGGCGGTCACGGTGGCGGCCTGGGCGGTGCAGTGGTTGTATGCCTACTACACCTGGCGCTCGACTGGACAGTGGCCGGGCATCGAAGAACGGGTTGACCCGAACACACCGCTGCCACCTCGGCGGCGCTAACGCTCAGGGGACGAGCGCATAATGAATAACCTGTTGAATCGAGTGGGACGCGGCATCCCCAACCTGGTCGTCGCCCAGCGCGTGCTGGACAAGATGGTCGCAGCGGCGGGGCGCTACCTGGCCGACGAGACCGGCGAGGCGATGGTCGGCTTGCTCGTGCCGGGGACGCACACCAACGGCATCCCGACGATTTATGTGCTGGACACCATCGCGCCGTTGGACGACAGCGCCGTCCGTGAGTGGGGGACGTTCCAGCAGGGCGAGGAATTACAAGAGGAACAATTCTGGTGGCTGGTCGATAATTGGGAAGCCTGCCGCACGGTGAAGCTGACGCTGGACGGCAATCCGATCCCGGCCAAATGGGATGTGCCGTTGATGCACGTCGGCGATTGGCACAAGCAGCCGGGCTTCATGATCCAGCCGAGCCAGGGCGATCTGTTCACGGCGCGGCGCATGGTGGCCGATGTCGAGGGCGGCCTGGAATTCCTGATCGCGCCGATTGTCACGCTGGGGCATCCGTCCACGACCGTGACGACCCAGCAGGGCAACTTCTTGACGATCCCGCAGGGAGACGACACCTGCCTACGGGTCGATTTCTGGTATCTCGACCGCCACAACCGCGATTTTCAACCGATCAGCCCAGCGGTGTATCCGTCCGATCAGCTTCCGGGGCTGCCCGGCTACCCCTGGCACATCCTGGATGAGAAGCGTTACAAGGCCGAATATGCCCTGTTCGAGGGCGGCGGGCTGCTGGCGTCGGCGCCGGTCTTGTGGGCGGCGGACGCCAAACCCCCGCTGGATGTGTGTTTCGTGGTGGTGCGGCCCGCGTTCGCGTGGAAGCATATCCTGCTGCTCGTGACCCCGGTGGATTACCCGCACCAACCGCCGTCGGCACGTATTGCCCCGTATGTCGAGATCGGCGCGGATGACAACATCGTCGAAATTTTCGAGGACGCCTGGGCGCAGTCGCAGCCCACCGTCGACCCGCCGGGTTGGACGTGGGCGGAAGGTCGCCACCTGATTGACTATGTGTTCGCGCTCGAAGAGTCGTTGGGGTGGAAAGCAGCGCCCCCGACCCCGCTCCCCCAGGGCGAGGGCAATGAGGATGGCGCGACTGTTCCAGAGAGCAGCCAGGAGGAGGGCGAATGAACCTCCATCAGGCCTTTCGCGGGGCGCTGAAACGATTCCAGACTTCGCCGCCCATCCCCGACTTCAACCGCGCATTTCAGGATGGCGCGATCATGCCCGGCAACAGGGTCATGGCGCGGCGCGCCGTCGGTGTCCTCGATTTGCCATCGGGCCGCCTCATCGCTTGCGATCCGGCGCTGGTCGAAGAACCGCTTTTTGACGCCGCTTTAAGCCCAGGCCAGTATCCGGTGATCCTGAGTATCGCCAACATCAAAGGCGACAAGCGGGTCGTGTGCGCGATGCTCCAGGTTTTAGCGGAAACCCCGACCACCTGGAAACCGGCGCTGCGGGCGGGCGACAAACCGGATAGCCGCCCTGGCTACGGCGTGGACAGCGCGACCGGGTGCTTCATGGACGCGCAGACAGCGGCGATCTGGCATCCCGATGCCCCCGGATTTTACGAGCGGGTGACAGAACAACTGGAAGATGGTCACAGCGAAACCTGCTGCTGGGGTAATGTTAATTTCGACACCGCGCAAGGGCAGGTGAACGCGGTGCTATTCTCGTCAGGTTACGGTGATGGCTTTTACCGCTCGTATTGGGGCTATAGCGCAGGTGGCGACATCGCCTGCCTCGTGACCGACTTTGGCTTGTTAGAAGGAACGATTGCGTTATGACCTGGGATCGTGTGGAACGGCTGATCGGCTCGGACAATCTGAGCCGTTTGCGGCAGAAAAAAGTCGGCATCGTCGGCCTGGGGTCGGGCGGCGGTTTCGTCGCCCTTACCCTGGCGATGAGCGGCGTCGGTCAGTTTGTGCTGGTTGATGACGATCTGGTAGAAGCCAACAATATCGTCCGCCACGTCGCCGACAGCCGCTACATTGGCCGCCCGAAAGTTGAAGCGGTGGCCGACCTGATCCGCCAGCGCAATCCGCAGGCCGAGATCGAAACGCGGCCTGGGCGCATTGAGGAGCATCTGGATTCGCTCGACGGCATCGACATCCTGGTGTCGGGTGTGGACGGTGAAGGGCCAAAATACACCCTGAACGAGACTGCGTTGAAGCGCAACCTGACCGCTGTATATGCCGGTGTGTACGAGCGCGGCGAGGGCGGCGATGTGGTTGTGATCCGGCCTTACAACGGCCCGTGTTATGCCTGTTGGGCGGCAGAACTGCGCGAAGGTTTGGCGCTATCTGACAAAGACAGCGCCGCAGAATTGGACTATGGTATGATTGGAAAAGACGGCACGCTGGAAGCCGAGCCGGGCTTGTGGTTGCACGTCGCCCGGATCGCAGCAGCCCAGGCCGATCAGACCTTGAATGAACTGCTGGCCGGGACGAGCGCCCACAAAACGATGCCCGCCAACACTGTGATTATGGCGAACAACGCGCTCGAAATTCTGGCTGGCGAGGTCAGCCAACCGTATACGGCAGTGTGGGTGAACGTCGAGCGCGACCCGCATTGTCTGGTGTGTGGCGACGCGCTGCGGGGCGAGTTAACCGACCAGGCGGCGGGGGATTTATCGCTGGCCGATTTGATGGATGCAGCCGGCCTCGCGCTGAAAGAGGATAGTGAGAATGAGTGACATGGACAATCCGACCAACCCAATCGACAACACTGAGGAGCCTATCGAGACAGCCGATGCTGTGCCGCTACAGGCTGCACCGGCGCAGCCTGCGCCCGCCGCGCCACCCCCTCCGGTCAACTCGCCGGAAGACCCATTGCTGATGGAAGAACGTTTAGAACGGCTGGGCGGCGAACCGGCCCCGGCCATTACGCCGGAGGAATTTGCGCGCCTGCAAAAAGCCGGGCAGGTGCATATCGACGCACGCGGGCGGGTGCGTACCGCGCGGCGTAGCGAGGCCGAAGCCGGTGTTTCCTTGCGCAAGCGCCGGGCGTGGTACATTTAGGTCAGTTACCGACGTGGATGTAAGGGCTTGATAATTGCTGTGTCCCGCCAATAATCTGGATAGGTAAGCCCGTCTTTCTCCCCCTCCCTGAATTCGGGGAGGGGTCGGGGGGTGGGGTAAGATAACCGCAGCAGTAATGGGACGAAGCAATAATGGGCTTTCGGAAATTAAACCCGATAGTCAGGTCATCGCGCATCACTGTCTTCATAGCCCCTTTAGTGGGGTTGTGACCGAAGGGAATGCCGGTAGCCGGGTGGCTTTAGCCCCCGCTGGCGCTGACACCAACACCGGATCGCCTTGTCAGAATACAGCGAAGGATTGGACTCCCCGCATGGCACGAAACGACCCGGCACAGGCGCTGGCGCAAAACCTGGTAGATACCCTGAAGAAAAAGGGCGATCTGATTGATTCGACTCTCGAAGAGGCGTTTCTCGCCGTGCCGCGCCACCTGTTCTTGCCGGATGTCCCGCTGGAAAAGGTATATGAGGACGAAGCAATTGCCATCAAGCGTGACACGGATGGCACGGTGCTGAGTTCGTCCAGCCAGCCGAGCATGATGGCGCTGATGCTGCGTCAGCTCCGGCTGCGCCCCGGCGACAATGTGCTGGAGATTGGCACGGGGACGGGTTACAACGCCGCCATCATGCAGTATATCGTCGGCGAGAGCGGCAGTGTGACCAGCGTCGAACTGGACAAAGACCTGGCCGACCAGGCCCGCGTGCATCTGCAACATGCCCGCATCGGCAATAACGTGACAGTGGTGGACGCCGACGGTGCGATGGGTTATGCCCCGCGCGCGGCCTACGACCACATTATTGCGACGGTCGGCATCTGGGATGTGCCGCCCGCCTGGATCAAGCAGTTGAAGTCGAACGGCATCCTGGTCGCGCCGATGTGGGTGGACGGTGGACAGGTGAGCGCGGCCTTCACCTTGCAGGCCGATGGCAGCCTATACAGCGCCCGTAATTTGCCGTGCGGGTTCATTACGTTGCGCGGGATCGCGGCGGGGCCGAACGTGTACCGGCGCGTGGGCGGCTCGGCGCTCACGCTGACGACCAGCGCGGCCAGCCGGATCGACGGTGCGGCGGTCAATGCACTCCTGTCCGACGTGGCGGAAACCAGCCACCTGTTGAGTGCGCTGACACCGGATGATTATTGGAACGGTTTCACCACCTACCTGGGGATCCAACCGCCGGAGGGCTACCTGTTCGCGCAATACGTGGTGGGCGAGAACCAGCAGGCCTATGGCCTGGAAGGGGTAGGGTTCGCAATCATC
>Ga0187894_10005448_pt1 | contig 12977 bp, 12 predicted proteins | sample GBC1701081metaG_FD_136650 | JGI IMG/M metagenome (GOLD analysis project Ga0187894, IMG submission 136650) | White microbial mat communities from a lava cave in the Kipuka Kanohina Cave System on the Island of Hawaii, USA - GBC170108-1 metaG ... | reverse complement strand
GATAGGTTGTACGGATAAGTACCGGGATGGCTGAGAGTGAAGGCTCACCTTGCAGGCCTATCGTTTTGCCGTCTTGTTCGCTCTTTATTGCAAATAGTTCAACAGCAATTTTACGCTGCTCAATGCCCGCGCTCACGATGTCAACCATAGCAATGCTTTGATTGAAGGCTTTGTTGGCGGCTTTTGTGCGGCAGATAAAGGCTTTATTGATGCGTTTCGGCAACCGCTGCGGTTGCAACGCTATGGCGTGAAAATCGTCACGCCAGTAAAATCGAACATGAAAGCAGAACCAGCAACCGCCTTGCGAAAATTCTGCTCGCGGATTCGGAAAATTGCCGAAACCGTCGGATCGCATTTGACGCAACGCTTTGCCATAGAGGCGATTCGGGTACATGACATATGGCATTTTCAACATCGTTTGATTCGCAAGGTCTTGGCACATACGGTGAGTGATGGTGTTCTTGAATTTGCAACTTGGGCGTGAGCCGTTAGACCTTGATGGACTGGTTTCGGGCTAAAAAGAGTCACACATTAGGTAATAGCAGTGATTTTATGGTGCGTCAGGTCTTCTTCTGCGGTGGCGATAAAGACGAGTTTGTGAAATGGAAAAAGGCTTATCCGATCTGGCAAAACAAAAAACCAAGGTTCGCGCCGAACGCACCTTGAAAATTGAAATTGACGATGAAGCCTTTGACAGAATTTACGGCTTCCGTTCGCACCCGATTGAGATTAAACGCAACAATCAAAAAATCGCTGTGCGAATCATTAGTCAATTTGGCGAAGAATCTATGAAAGTGTTTACCTTGTAGTTGGGTTCGACATTTACCGGCGATTTGCTGGAATCGCCACTTTTATTTCGTTACATCGTTCACCCGTTAATGAACTGTTGACGGAAAAAAGTTCTGACGGTATTCTCAAAACACCTCTCCGATTGCCCCTTACACGGTTATCGTGTCTCTCGAAACTTTGCCTCGCCCTGCTCGCGGCAAAACTACTTACTACTTTATTCAAGCCTCGCATGGAACTGAACGTAAGCATTACTGGTCTGGCAATTCAATGTTCCGGTATTTTTTTGATTACCTTCCTGTCGTTTTTCATGACGCGGTTCATCCGCCGCACTTCCTTATCCTACTGGACAATCGCTTGGCTGTCGCTTTCCATCTCCCTTATCGCTCTGTCAATCGGCTTTCGGGTTCCCAAAAGCTATAACTTCATCTTTTTCTTTCTCTACTATCTGAGCGAATACAGTTTCTGTTTTTTTATTTTTGCCGGTTGTCGTAAGTACGCCAACAATAAAGAGTTATCCCGGCGTGATCTGCGCCCTCTGGGATTTCTGGCAGTCTTTTCGCTGATTCTGGCAGCTTTGCCAATAGATTATAATAATAAATTCATTCCGCATTTCGCCGTTCTTTCAATCATGTTCTGGCTGGCTTTTCGGGAATTTAAGAGCGTCACCAATCGGGAACATTCCGGTCCGGGACACAAAATTATGTTGCTGGCGCTGTGTCTTCTGGCGCTGGATTTCGCTCATTATGTGCCAATCTTTGGGCTGGTACTGGCATATAATATTGAGATTTTAGGCGGCTATCTGGGGTTCACTTCCCTTTATGACCTGTTGTTAGAGATGCTCTTAGGGTTTGGCATCGTGATGGTTATATTGGAAGATTTACGCTATGAAGTTGAAGCCGCCAATAGCAAACTGGTAGCCGCACAGCAGCGTTATGAAAATCTGGCGCGACTTGACCCGCTCACGGAAGTGTTAAACCGCCATGCCTTTTACTCACTTCTGGATAGTCGGGAAACCAATCCGACACAGACAGCTTACGGCTGTGTCGTTGTTGTTGATATTGACAATCTGAAACCCATCAATGACCGCTTGGGACATAGCGCCGGTGACGCCGCCATTCGCAATGTCGCACAGGCGTTGCGCTCCGTCATCCGTGCCGACGATATGCTCTTTCGCTGGGGCGGCGATGAATTTCTCATGTTGCTCTTCAACACCACAGAAGAGACGGCGCGAAACCGCTTAGGTGAAATATCAACCTCTTTATTGAAACATCTCCTCAAGGAATCTGCCGATGACACAGAGATTCAATTCTCCTATGGCGTCGCGCCATTCTCGAAAATGCATGACCTTGAAAAAGCCATAGATGTCGCCGATGCGGCGATGTACACCTGCAAACAGACGCACAAAAGGCTGATAAACGCCTGAGAAAATCGGAGAATCGCTTTTAGAATTTGAAAAGCAATGCGCCAGCGAGTATCATCGCCTAGTTACCACTGAAATCCTGTTTCTCATGCCGCGACGCTTTGGCGGCTGTAGATGATCTTGGAGGAATATCATGCGTAAGCTATTTGTACTTGCATTCGCACTACTACTCATTGCCGGGAGTGTCTGCCTCATCCCCCGCCAAATCGTCAATGCCCAGCAAAAAGTCTCTGACGGGCAACGTCTGGCGATGTTCTCAAAACCTTCTGTGGTTCGTATTATTGATGGCTATATTGGTAAAGTTTTCTGGAGCCGCACCAATCAGTCCTATGATGTCTCTTATGGCGGCTCCGGCTCCGGCTCATTCATTGATCCCAGCGGTTATATTGCCACCAATGCCCACGTCACTTCTGTAACCAAAGATGGGGAGGACAAAGCCAGAGAAAAACTCTTTGTGCAGTTCATTCAATTGCTGCAACAAGCTTTGCAAAAACAAGGCAGAAGCCTGTCCCGCGATGATGTATCAACTATTGCCAATGAAGTGCGAGTGCAAGTCACCAATCACATTCATAATGTCATACTCCCCGATGGCAGCAGCTTTCCATTTGAAATCAAATCTTTTGGCGCTCCGGTTGGCGAAGGCAAAGACATTTCGATCATTAAGATTGAGGTAAAAAATGCGCCGGTTCTAAAGATTGGCGACTCCGATAAAGTTCAGTTACAGGATCATATTACGGTATTGGGCTATCCGGGAGCCGCCGATACCGACTTGCTGGCGGCGAAATCGGCGCTGGAAGCCTCCATCACCGATGGCAAAGTCTCTGCCAAGAAGAATGCTCAGGATGGCTCGCCCATTTTGCAGGTCAGCGCCCCGTCCACGCATGGCAACTCCGGCGGTCCGGTTTTGAATGACAATGGTGAAATTGTCGGCTTACTGACGTTTCGCGGTGATACTGTAAACGGACAAGAGGTGCAGGGCTTCAACTTTGTCGTCGCCTCCAGCACCTTGAAGGAGTTTGTCAAACAAGCGGGCGCGACCAATGAGGAAGGACTGGTTGACAAACGCTACAGAGAAGGACTCGAACTATACTGGAAGGAGTATTACAAACCGGCGCTGGAAAAGTTTGAGGAAGTGCGAAGGCTTTTTCCGCAACATTCTGAAGTTACCAAACTCATTACGGTAACGCAGCAATCTATCTCCGAAGGCAAAGATAAGTCCGGGACTAGCTGGGTCTTACTCCTGATACTTGGCGTGGTCGGAATTTTAGTAATCGGCGGTGGCGTTGCCGCCGTGTTGTTGCTCAAGAAGAAGAAAGCTCCGGCTGTTGCAGGAAGTCAGCCTTATGCGCCGCGTCCGCCGCAATTTCAACCACAGCAACCCTTCCAGCCACAACCACCGCAAGGGCAAAGACCGCCTATGCAACAACCCATGCCGCCGCAATTTCAACAGCCGATGCCCGCCGGGTCACAACCCGCCAGAACGGTTATCCTGTCGTCACAATCGCCGGGGCAACCGTCTGCGACTTCGGCATTTGGAGCCATTGTCTGGCAGACTGGTCCATTGACCGGCAGACGATTTGACATTACTCCGCAGGGCTTCTTTATTGGACGCGATGGCAACGCCGCGCAGGTGGTCATCGAAGACCCGCGAGTTTCCAGCCGTCACGCCTGGGTTGGGGTGCGAAATGGACGGGCGGCAATTGTAGATTCCGGCTCGACTAACGGAACCTTCTTAAACAGTGTCGCTTCCGGCAGAATTCAGGAGATTAGCCTCAATCCGGGTGACACCATTATTATCTCCGAAGCCGACGTAGCCCGTTTTACCTATCAGAACTAGACCAGGCAAAAGAGCCGCAGATTTTCATCTGCGGCTCTTTCATCAGTCAATCTTCAATCCCTATCTACAACCATTATTGCGCGTCGGCAGGTCCGTAAATAATCGCTGAGGCATCAACCATCGGGTGGGCTTCGTCTGGATGGTCAACCTTTGCGTCGTAGATACAAGTCTGATTTCTGCCACTGCGCTTGGCACGGTAGAGCGCCTGGTCGGCTTTCTGCACCAAATCAAGCGCGGTTTCGCCGTCTTTTGGATAAGCAGCGATGCCGGCGCTGATGGTAATTTTCATGATTTGCGTCGGGTCAGAGGTAGACCCCTGAAAGTCTGTAGCCGCAACCCGTTTTCTGATTTTTTCAGCGACCTCAAAAGCCGTTTCGGCGGCGCCGGTGAGATATGCCAAATACTCTTCGCCGCCATACCGCGCCGCACAATCGGCGCTGCCGACTTCATCGCGGATAATATGCCCGACATCGCGGATGGCGTGCGAACCGACAAGATGCCCGCGTCCATCATTGACCTTTTTGAAGAAATCAATGTCCAGCATAATGACGCTGATGCGTTTCTTGTCGCGGCTTCTGCCCGTCAGACTTACCTGCCGGTCTAAGTCAGCAAACAGGCTGCGGCGCGACCGTAAGCCGGTCAATTCATCGGTTTGCGTCATCTGATGGAGTTTTTCCTGAAATTCGGCTTCGTATTCATCAAGCAGCGCGAATTTCATCAAATGCCTGCCGATTTTGATTTTGTCGCCATCCTGTAGCATTTGAGCATCAAATAGCCGGCTGCCGTTCAAATAGGTTCCGTTCGTTGAATCGAGGTCTTTAACAAAATACTCGGCGCAGCTATCGGTGGTTTCGAGGCGGTAGATTTCGGCGTGCGCCCGCGAAGCGATGTCATCGCGCAGCACAACATCACTGGTAGAGCCACGCCCGATAATGGCTTTCTCTTTCTCTAATTGCAGCGCCAACCCAAGTGGCTGCCCTTGCAGCACGACCAGTACCGGGCGCTTGCTCGGCACAGCTACCGTTGCTGTTGTCGGGCTGATCTCTAGGTCTTTGATGTCGAGTTTTAAGGTATGTTCGGCATCACTCACAGCAGTACCTCTTAACGTGGCTACTATAACAAGAAGTTATAATGCGGTGCAAACCGCCAGCGTCTTACCACCGTAGTATCTTGACCGTGATTTTGGCGCTTACTACAATCAAACAGCAAGACCACGTTCGGCACGCTTGAAGAAGTGGTGATAAAATATGCAAACAGAACCGATAACTCAAATGCAACTGTTGACACAGGGAAAGTTAATCATGGATGAAGCAGACTCTGACCGTACCGTATGCACCAATGTAGAGAAATTGGCGGAAGCGAATTTACCTACCGAATTTGGACTTTTTCGCATTATGGGCTTTCGTCACACCGAGACCGGCGAAGATTTTGTGGCGCTCGTCAAAGGCGAATTGTGCGCCGACAAACCAAGTCTGGTACGTATTCATTCGCAGTGTTTAACCGGCGATGTCTTTCATTCCTTGAAATGCGATTGCGGTCCGCAGCTTCATTATGCCTTGAAACAGATAGAAGAAGCCGGTCACGGGGTTCTCATCTATCAGCAACAAGAGGGGCGCGGCATTGGCATCATCAATAAAATCCGCGCTTACGCCTTGCAGGACACTGGGCAGGACACCGTAGAGGCAAATCTCTCACTTGGCTTTGAAGCCGATTTGCGAAGGTATGAATGTTGTGCTGAGATATTCCGCCAACTGGGATTGCGAAAAGTGCGCTTACTATCGAATAACCCGGACAAGGTTGCCGCCGTTAAAGCTGCCGGTATAGAAGTGGTGGAACGAGTCTCTATTGAGATTGAAGCCCGCGAAACCTTCGCCGGTTATCTAAAGACCAAAAAAGAGAAGATGGGACACATACTCGAAAACATTAGTAATGATTGAGATGGCATCGTTTAGAGTTACGCCTTTAGGTGTGATGCATCGCTAGCCCCCAGACCTGAAGGCGTAACTCTGAATTCAACCGCCTGGTTGCCAATGTACTTATTCACTTCCCAGCAGAGTTTTCACTTCTTCCTCAAGCAACGCGACACAGCCGCCACTGGCTTTCTCTAAAAGCAAAAGAAATTTATCATCTTGTTTCATCGCAATATGTGGCGATTGCAAGGCATTCTGATTTTCCTGCATCTGCATTAAGTCCTGCGTCTCAAGCAAAACTTCATCGCCCATCTGTAGCGCCCAACGCCCGTTGTCAGTAGTTGCAAAGACCGTCGTAATGCCGCCGCGTTCCATCTCGTGGAGTCTCAATTGTTCAATCTCGCTTTGCAGAATCGCCGCCCATTTCCGCGCTTCCTTTTGCGTAATGGCAATGATGGCATTCCCATCTGACATTTTCATACCCTCATTGGAACGCATCAGCATCAAGGAATAGGTCGGGGCGATGTCGGCATAGTCGGTAAATTGTCCGGTTTGCGAAAACTCTTCCAGAACACGGGCAAGTTTCAAAGCAGATTGCAAATGTACCTTAATGCCTTTGATAAGAATTACCGGCGGCTTTTTCGGTTCGTCAAAGTCGCTGGTTGAGGCAAGAATAGGTTGCCGGCGTTGAAATTCCGCAAAATGGTCGGAACCAAGCAACACCCAACGTCCGTTTCTGCCGTCACTAAGCAGTAGTCTGCCATCGCCGCCGGAAATCGTCAGCCATTCGGGAAGCTCGCCGGTTGTCGTTGTCACTGACTGATGAAAGGCGCTGAGGAGATGCAGCAGAGAGTGAATGTCAATCAACATCTGCGATTGCGGATGCGACAAGAAGAGCTCGCTGCCCAGATTCGCCATCACCACTTCATCAGAGGTTAAAGCAATGTCGTAGAATTCAGCACGAAAACGCACCGTTGCCAGATAGTGTTTCGCATACGCTTTACCGAATGACGCCTCGCTGTTCTGATGCCGCAGATTCAGCGCCTTATCGGCACGAATGACCAGCCCGTTTGCCGCCTGTCGCACTACACGCGGCGGCGCATAACCGTCACGGACAAAGGCTTCCAGAGCCTCTATCAGATAAGGCGCAAAAGCCAGACTGCACCGAATTGAAAGAATGTTAATCATTGCCTCTTCCCTTCTCTGCAACTGTCCGGCAGCAGTTACCTAAGGAGAGCTAAAGTTCAGAGTACAGCCTTCAGGCTGCTTGTTTCAGTCAGCAGCCTGAAGGCTGTACTCTGAACTCTTCGCACCCACTTCATCCGCTAGCGCCCATCCTTTGACAGTTTGCTCTATAAGGATAACGACTAAATCGGCTTTCGCCTACCTTTGCGCTGTCGCTTGTCCGGTCTCCCTTTGATTTTGTATCATAAGGCTCTTTTTTGAACAGCATTCTGTTCGACAATACTTAGAAGCAAATCAGGAGGTGAAAAGATGGCAACTACAGAACAAAAAATCGAGGATAATACGCCGGAGATTGAAGCGATGCGTGCATTACATCAGGTGAAATTGGTAGAAGAAGCGCAGGAAGGAACCGGCATTGCAGACCTACCAAACGGCAGGTACGGATTCACCTGGGCTCCACAATCGGAGTCACCGTTATTCAGAAAACAGGGCTATCAATCGTTTGAAATTCATAAAGCGGCAACCGGCGAAATTCATATCATGGGCTTTATTACGGCGGAGGACAGCAGCCGTTTGGCAACGAGCAACGAGGAATTTTATATCAACCTTTATCCGGCTGCGTATGAGAATGCCAGCAAAGTTGTTGCCATCAACAAGTCGCAGATTGTCCAACACCGCGACCCAAGCAGAGAGGCAGGGAACTCGGTAAAATTGAAACTCGAACCCGCCCGCGAAAGCGTACAATAATTGTCCCGCCAGTGGCGCGATGAAACAACGTTCAGAGTTACGCCTTCAGGCGTGATAGATTTATAGCAAATCACGCCTGAAGGCGTAACTCTGAACTCATTCGACTTTGCTTTCAGGATAATTATTCCGCTTTCAACTTTGGTTGTTTGGTCGCGCCGCCGACTTTCGCCAGCCACCAACGCAAGCCGACAAAAAGAAAGCGCCAATCCTTGAAAAATTCCGGCGGTTTGCCTTCAAACCAATGCCCGATGAATTGCAATATCCAACCCGTTATAAACAGGCTTACTGGCACAACCCAGAATCCGCGTATAAAGATTGCCGCGATAAATAACGGCACGGATAGCGCAATCATGGGAATGCCAAGCGTATGACAAAAGCGATTGACCGGGTGCGTGTGGCTTTCGGCATATTGGTCAATCCATTCACTCCAAGGTTTTCCTGCCAGCATTTTCCACCTCTTTATCGTTGAATTCGTCAAACTCTCTATAGCAGCCGATGAAGGAATTGCAATAAGCCATTACTTTTTTGTTCAAGAACCGTTTTTGCCGTTTCAATAAACTCTTCATTTTCGATTTGATGCTTTTGTTGAAACTCGCGGATTTTCGGCAATGCCTGATTCGCAAAATACTTTTTGCCCTCTATATCAATAACGCCGCCAAAGAGAATCACTCCGACACCGCAGAGAACCACCGCGACAATCAATCCGGCAATCACCTTGCCGCCAAGGTATCTGGTTAAAAAGTACGAGCCGATAGGAAAGCCGACAAGCAAAAATAAGAACGACGCATAAGTAATGGGAGTTGAAAGCGAACGCAACTCCTCATCTATACTTTTGATAAAGGCGACGCTGACATCATTGATGGCGGCTCCCTCAGCCTTAATGCCGCAGAATTCACAGCGGTTTTTGTAAGGTGAAAGCGGCGCACTGCAATTTGAGCATTTCTTCATAGTTATCAGAATGGTAAGAGTTACGCTGAGGGCTTTGCACCGTAAATCATACCAGATTCCAGTGATTTCGGTGAATATAAATGAAGTGAAATGCCGCGAAAAAGTTACTCCTGACAAACTCCTATTGTGCGACATCCTGCACGCGGGTTTACATTGCACCTGCACATCGCTATAAAGTTTGTGAGCCGGTTAAAAAGTTCGGCAAGGACAGACCGGATATTCGTCTGCGTTATCCATAATCGAGGTTACTACAGATGCAATTGCCACGCACTCTCGGTGAATTAAAGAAGAGTCAGTATAACGAAGCCCGTCTGCGTCATCGTTCCGTCAAAGACGAGATGCGCGACAATTTGATTACGAAATTGCAACGCCGCGAAACGCTCTTTCCTGATATTGTCGGTTATGACGATTCCGTTGTCCCGCAAATTGTCAATGCCCTGCTGTCGCGCCATAACTTCATTCTGCTGGGGCTGCGCGGGCAGGCAAAGAGCCGCATTCTCAGAGAATTGACCAATCTGCTTGACGACCGCATTCCGGTCATCGAAGGCAGCGAGATAAACGACGATCCCTTTGCGCCCATCAGCAAATTTGCGCGGTTGCAAATCGAAGAATACGGTGAGCAAACGCCGATAGCATGGGTTGACCGCGATGCCCGTTATGTCGAAAAACTGGCGACACCTGATGTCACGATTGCCGATTTAATAGGCGACCTTGACCCGATTAAAGCAGCTCGCGGCGGACATCTGCTTTCCGATGAATTGACCATTCATTACGGGCTGTTGCCCCGCGCCAATCGCGGCGTCTTTGCCATCAACGAACTGCCCGACCTAGCCGGAAAAGTTCAGGTCGGCTTGTTCAACATCATGCAAGAAGGCGATATTCAAATCAAAGGCTATCCAATCCGACTGCCGCTTGATGTGATGCTGGTCTTTTCGGCAAACCCGGAAGACTACACCGCACGCGGCAAAATTATCACGCCATTAAAAGATCGTATCGGCTCCGAAATTGCCACGCACTACCCGGCAACCGTTGAAGAGGGCATGGCGATTACCCGACAAGAGGCATGGACGAAGCGCGGCGAAAAGATTTTCGTGCCGGAATTTATCACCCGCGCCGTTGAGCAGATTGCCTTTGAAGCGCGGAAAGATCAGCGCGTGGATAAGCGTTCCGGCGTCAGTCAACGTCTCTCGATTTCGGTGATGGAGAATGTCGTCTCGAATGCCGAGCGGCGCGGGTTGTTAAACAATGAGAGCAAACTTGTGCCACGCATCAGCGATCTATATGCGGCGCTACCGGCAATCACCGGCAAACTCGAACTCGAATACGAAGGCGAGCAGCGCGGCGCGGCAAACATCGCCCGCGAGTTGATTAAAGCGGCGGCGGGCAAAACCTTCGAGGCATATTTCGAGCATATTGATTGCAGCGAAATCGTCGCGTGGTTCAATGACGGCGGCGCTCTCCGAGTTGGCGATACCGACAGCACGGAGCTTTGTCTGAAGAGTCTGCGCCACGTCAAAGGGTTACTGAATGCGGCAGCGCAATCCGGGTTGACGAACAACGATAAAGCCGTAACCGTTGCGGTCTGCGAGTTGATTCTGGAAGGCTTGCACGCCCAGAAAAAAATCTCGCGCAGCGAAGAACGCGGCTACAGCGCGGCAAAACAGGAGCCGCGTAACGCGAGCTACGAAAGTTTCAGCCGCTCAAGAAGAATCAATTAGATTTTTCACCTTTAGATTATTCACCTTGTCGCGTAGCGACAGTATGATTTTAGCCGTGTCATTCATGGCACGGGAGCCGATGGGCAAGCAGTTTCACGTCGCGTCAGCGACGGATGAATTCGATAATGAGCATAAATCAATCGTCACTACGCGACGCCGTTGCTTTATGGTCTTGATTCCGTGCGTTAAAACATACGGCTAAATTCAAGTCGTCGCTACGCGACAAAGCGCATAGGACGTATCGTTGCTACAGGAATCGCATATCAGGCAAACACGACATTTATGAATAAAGAATTTATCGCAGAATTTAGGAACACGGTTTTGCAAGCCTACGCCGAACTGCAAGCGATTTCGGTAACAGAGGCGGCGGCAAAAGCATCGGCAGAGCAATGGTCAATTAAAGAACTCATCGGGCATTTGCTTGATTCGGCTTCCAATAATCATCAACGCATCGTCCGTCTGCAAATTTTTGAGGAGATCGAATTTCCCTACTATCAGCAGGATGAATTTGTTAGCGTCAATCATTATCAAGCGCAGAGTTGGGAAGCCTTGCTCACCTTCTGGAAGTCATACAATCTTCATCTTGTGCATCTGGTCGAAAACCTCGACGCGGAAAAACTCAATCATATCTGGCACACGCCGGACGGCAAACGACTGACTTTAGAATTTATCGTTACTGATTATCTAAAGCATCTACGGCATCATCTGGCACAGGTTAATACGAAAGCGGCAGTCGTAATTGCTTAAAAATGTAAGCGGGATTTGCGTATTCATCTATGATTTATTTCTTTGCATTCCGCTTTCGCGTATGGCAGTATTTTCATTCCGATCATACGACGCGCACATGGTCGTAACTTATCCCCAATCAATCTAAGGAGAATTTGAAACATCTATGAAACTTGCCCGTTTATTGCGTAATGCAACTGTTGGTATGTCTATAGCAGCCTTGCTGCTGTTTGCGCCAGTAATGCCCACCCAAGCGAAATCACGAAAAGCGCCTGATAAAAGGGTGGACATCACGGTACAATTATATGGCAATATTTCCGGCTATACCATCGCTTCGGTAGAGAAGATGGTTGGAGAGTTGCTGGACGAGGCATTCGACATCGTCAATGCCGACGGCGCGGATATTCTCGAACTCTCCATCGTTATCTTTGTAGATGATGATGACGACGACAATGACGGCATCAAGGATGCCCAGGATGATGACGACGAAGGCGACGGCGATGGCGATGGCAAAGGATTCCACATTGACGGCGATTGCGGTGGCTTCGACTTTGACGAAGATATAGATGCGTTGGACGATCTTGCCGATGCGCTGCATCATTTAGCAGATGCCTTTGAGCAGGAATTTGACCACTGAGAGCCGTTGTCAATTACGTCTATAACATAATTTCAGCCGGAGATAGGGAAAGACTGCTCTATCTCCGGCTGTCTATGAAAACGCCGCCACCGGATTTCATAAAACCACGATCATACCTGACCGGAACTCGCTGACACATCCGGTAAACTTTTTCGTATTGTCACACGCCGCAAACTAGAAGTCCTTTCTTTCGCTTTTTTCCTGCCACAGGGATTGTGGGTTAGCATTGTGTTTTGTCAATTTGCTCAACAATCCCTAATATGAAAGTGTTATGTCTTTTACCAAATACTCAAAATGGAATGGCGTGGATTGGGAATCGTTGAGCCTCGAAGATTTGCTGGACAGGCTCTCGGATTTCTTGATGCAAAGCGGTTTCGATGATCCTTACTTTATGTACGGCAATGAGCAAAATACGTCGCTCGATGCCTTGCGCGAAGCCATTATGAATGCCCTGCTCAACGAAGGGCTGCTCACGTCCGAAGAGTTAGAGCAGTTCTATGATGAGCAAGGCAACCTCAAGATGGAAGCCGTCAACGAGTTGATTGACCGCTTGATTGAAAGGCTCGTCGAAGAAGGCTATATCCGTTTTGAGCAACAACCGACAGGCGAAGGAATGCCGCAGGAAATCGAAGTCACCGCGCAAGGCGGCTCAACCGGCAAACCACAGGAATCGGCTATCAAGTTTGAAGTGACCGACAAAGGCTTGGACTTTCTCGGCTATAAGACGCTCAAGGATTTGGTCGCCTCGCTCGGCAAATCGTCTTTCGGGCGACACGACACCAGCCATCTGTCAACCGACATTGAAGCCAGCGAAGCGGCAAAGGCGTATGAGTTCGGTGACGTGCTGAATCTCGATGTCAACGCGACGCTGAAATCGGCAATTCAACGCGAAGGCTTAGGCGTTCCGCTCAATCTGGAGTATGCCGATTTGATGGTACATCAAACGGAATATAAAAGTTCTTGCGCCACCGTTTTGATGCTCGATTGTTCGCACTCCATGATTTTGTACGGCGAAGACCGCTTTACGCCTGCCAAGCGCGTTGCTGTCGCTTTATCGCAT
>Ga0187894_10005447_pt1 | contig 12977 bp, 16 predicted proteins | sample GBC1701081metaG_FD_136650 | JGI IMG/M metagenome (GOLD analysis project Ga0187894, IMG submission 136650) | White microbial mat communities from a lava cave in the Kipuka Kanohina Cave System on the Island of Hawaii, USA - GBC170108-1 metaG ... | reverse complement strand
CCGGCGAGCGAGACGACGCCTTCCTGGATGCGCGCGCCGCCCGCATCGAAGATGCCCACGACCGGCGCGCCGTTCTTCAGCGCTGCGTTCTGCACCTTCACGATCTTCTCCGCGTGCGCGCCCGAGAGCGAGCCGCCGAACACCGTGAAGTCCTTGGAGAACACATAGACGACGCGGCCGTTCACCGTGCCCCAGCCGGTGACCACGCCGTCGCCCGGGATTTTCTGGTCGGCCATACCGAAATCGGCGTTGCGGTGCTCGACGAACATGTCGAACTCCTCGAAAGAACCCGGATCGAGCAGCAACTCGATGCGCTCGCGCGCCGTAAGCTTGCCCTTGGCGTGCTGGCCGGCCATGCGCTTCTCGCCGCCGCCCGCGCGCGCCGCCGCGCGCTTGGCTTCGAGTGCGTCGATGATGTCTTTCATGTGAGCCCCGTCGGTTGCACCGGTGCTAGCCAGCGGGCCGATGGCTGGCAAGAACTCACGCCTGGTCGAGGGTTCGAAGTTTGCGGGCGATCGGGAAAGGAAGGCCATCGTCTTCAAGGCCCGGTGCGAGGCGCTGAGAAGGGGTCCGGCTGTACAGCAGGACGGGGCCGGTCTCGTCGCCGCTGTTGTCGAAAACGTAGACGGCATCCGCGCGAACGCCGAACCACGCGAGATTGTCCAGGCTGGCGCTCCAGCGCCGGGCGATGCGATCGGCTGGAACGTCGTGGCCGCCTGCGCGAACACGCAGGGCGACACGCCGCGCAGCCAGTTCCGGCGAGCGCAGGCAAACATAGACGACAACAACGACAAACCCTTTGGCGCGCGCCCGACGCACAAGACGGCGATACTTGTTGGAGGAGAGAACTGTCTCGACTACTACCGAGCGCCGCGCCGAGATCGCCTCCTTGAGTTCGGCGTCGATCTGCTGCGCAGCCAGCAGATTGGTGGCGTCCGAACGCGGATGGCCTTGCGCTTCGAGTTCGCGCGCACGTTCGTCGGCGTTGAGGCGGTAGCTGGCGTCGCTGGGGAAAAACTGACGCAGGATGCCGCCTGGGCCATCATGGGCGATCGTGGTCTTGCCGGCCCCGTTCGGTCCAGCGACGATAATCCAGGCGGGCGCCCCCTCCGCCGACATGGCTCTTGCTCAGGCTTTCTGACGGGCTCTGGCGGTCTTGGTCGAACGCTTCTTTGCGACCCTGCGTTTGGCGGCCTTCTTCACCGCCGCCTTCGCCTTTGACTTGGGTTTCGGCTTGGCGGATTTTGCCGGAAGCCGCCCCGCCCGCCGGTGCTCGTCGACGGCCTTGCCGACGCGCGCTTGTGCGGCTTTGAGAAGCTGACCAGCGGTGGGATATCGGAACGGCATCGCGCAAGTGTACCACAGCCGCGGTCACCCGCGAAGCGCGGCGAACCACCTCCCAAGCGCCGTGAATTCCTCTTCCAGCGCGTCCAGCCTTTGGCGAGCGATGAAGTCCTTGCCCCAAGTCTCCAGTTGCCACAGATCGTCAAGGCATGCGGCGGCGTAGGCGTCGTCGGCGCTCAGGCGCCCGCGCTGCAGTGCAAGGCCGATGACGCCGGAGCCAGAGATGCCGACGGCGCGCGCCAGTCCCGTCAGCTCGAAATCGTCGCATGCATCGGCCGCCGCGGCGAAGGCAGTGCGCGCAGCGGTCGGCTGATCGGCTGCGATGACACCGCTGACGACCTTGAGGGGCGCGCCGAGATCATGGCGCGCCCAGTCGACCAACGGTCCCCACACATCGGCCTGCCGCTGCTCCAGCGCAGGCGGCGCCTCGGCGCGATGGCAGACGAGATCGGTGGACGCGTAGCCGGCGATGCTTTCCAGCGACAGCGCGCGTGTGCCGGGCGTCTGGTCGATGGCCGTGTTGACGAGCCGCGTGAGCGGCATCGTTTCCATGCGCACGGTGTCGCCCTGCGCGCGCCATTCGGCGGCGCACGCTTCGGCGAGCGTCAGCGTCGGGGCCAGCAGCGGCGCCTTGCCCGGCGTGCGCAGCTGGCGCCCGTCGATGAGCACGGCGAAGGCGCCATCGCGAGGCGCGACGGAAGCGTCGGTGTAAAAGCGTTTCGTGGCGTCGGTCATGGCGCGCAGCGTAGGGCGGATGCAGCGAAGCGCAATCCGCTAAGCGGGAACGAGCCGGCACATGTCGAGCCGCTCGCCCAGCTCGGCGTAATCGTGCGCCACGTGATGGGCGCCGCCGGCGCGGATTTCATCCGCGGTGTGAAAGCCCCACGCGACGCCCTGCGCGGTGCAACCGGCGGCGCGGGCCATGGCCATGTCGAAGCTGGTGTCGCCGATCATGATGGTGTGCGCCGGATCGGCGCCGACGGCGGCGATAACACAGCGCAGCATGTGCGGGTCGGGCTTGCCGGGGCCGTCGTCGGCGCAGAAGGCGGCATCGAACGCATCGGAGAAGCCGTGCGCCTGCAGGAAGAAATCGACGCCGCGCCGTGCCTTGCCGGTGGCGACGCCGAGGCGCCAGCCTTCCTCGCGCAGCCGCGCCACCAGGTCGCGCGCGCCGTTGTAGAGCGGCTCGGCCAAGCCCGCGGCGCGATTGGCGATGAACGCTTCCTTGTAGGCGTCCGCCAGCCGCGCGTAGTCGCCTTCCGGCAGATCGGGCGCGAGCGTCGCGATGGCGGGCTTGAGAGAAAGCCCGACGATGCGCCGCGTGTCGTCGTACCCGGGGGCGGTCAGCCCCAGAGCACCGAAGGCCATGGCCATCGCCTCGGCGATGGAGCGGCGGCTGTCGACGAGGGTGCCGTCGACGTCGAACACGGCGAGCTTTCCGGTCATTCCTGTTCTCGGGGGGTGTATGCGGTTTTCGACTCTTCCAGATGCAGTCCATGCTCATGAGTCGATGGCGCATTTCAGGCAATAGGTTAATGTTCGCGCCACCGGGGAGAGCGACGTGCTGTTTCTGCTGACGCCATTCGGACGGGTGAGCCGGCAAGGGTTCTGGCTCGGCTATGTGGCGCTGTTCGTCTGGCTGCTGGTCGCCGCGCGGTTCGCCGACAGCGTCATGCGCGTGCAACTGCCGACGGAGTCGGCATTGCTGGAGCCGTTCGCGTGGGCGATCGATCTGGCAGGCGGGCCGTTCACGCTGGCTGTCATCGTGCTGCTGCCGTGGATCACGGCCATGATGATCCTGAAGCGGCTGCACGATCGCGGCTTCGGCGGCTTGCTGCTGGTGTGGAAGCTGGTGTTGTTGATCGGGCTCGCGTTTGTCGCATTCAATGCGCACGCCATTGCGCCCCCGCCCTGGGGCGGCGTGCTGGAGATCGTCTGCGGCGGGCTTGCGCTGCTGATGGTGCTGCGCGTGATGGCGATCGTGATGTTCTTCGGCGGCCAGGAAGGCGACAACCGGTTCGGGCCCGATCCGCTGGCGTCCTAGCGGAACGGCCGGAAGGGATCCTTCGCGTCGCCGGTGTCGAAGCCCAGCGCATCGAACGTCTTGTCCATGTGCGGTGGCAGCGGCGCCACGACACGCACGCTTCCCTTCACGGGATGGGGAATGTCGATCGCGCGCGCATGCAGATGCAGTCGTTCGCTGAGGGCGCCGGGCGTCGGGCGGTCGCAGGTGTATTTCTTGTCGCCAAGGATCGCGTGGCCGATGCCGGCCATGTGGTAGCGCAACTGGTGCGTGCGGCCCGTGACGGGACGCAGCGCCATCCATGCCGCGCGCGGGTACGCCTCCGAGAGCGCGACGTATTCGGTGATGGCGAACAGCGCATCTTCCTCGCCATGCCGCGCTTCGCGCACCATCTCCCGGTCACTCTCGAGCGGGCCTGTCGCCTTCTTCAGCCAGCCGCGGATTTCACCTTCAGGCGGGCGCGGACAGCCGAGCACGACAGCCCAGTAGATTTTCTGAGTCTCGCGCAGCTTGAAAGACTTGGCCAGCGCCGCCGCCGCGCGCGGCGTACGCGCGAGGACCAGGCAGCCAGATGTGTCGCGGTCGAGACGATGCACGAGCTTGGGGCGGGCCTCGGCCTCGAAGATGAGGCCGTCGAGCAGGAGATCGAGGTGACGGCCGGTCTTCGCGCCGCCCTGCACCGCAAGGCCCGCCGGCTTGTTGAGCACCAGCACGTCCGCGTCGCGATGGATCACGAGGCTCTGCACGAACGTGGTCTCTTCCGCCGTGATCGCACGCACATCGACGCTGCGCGACTCTTCCGGCAGGGGCGGGATGCGGATGTTCTGTCCCGGCCGCACGCGGTCGTTCTCCTTCGCGCGCGCGCCGTCGACGCGGATCTGGCCGGTGCGGATCAGCTTGCCGATCTGGCCCTGGGTCAGATGCGGAAAGCGGCGCCGGAACCAGCGATCGAGGCGCGCTTCGCCGTCTGTTTCGGCGACCGCCACGGTTTCGGCGTTCTTCATGCCAGCGCCCGCGCGCAAACAAGACCGGCGAAGGCCGCGCCCACGCTGAACGTCACCGACGCCAGCGCGTACGCCGCCGCCGGCGCCACGGCGCCGCGCTCGGCCATCCGCACGATCTCGATGGAGAAGGCGGAGAACGTGGTGAAGCCGCCGAGCAACCCGACTCCGAGGAGCAACACGAGGTCACGCCGCTCGCCTGCAAGACCGGCCAACAGTCCCATGGCGAAGCCGCCCACGACGTTCACCGCCAGCGTCCCCCAGGGCAGTCCTTCGCCAAATGCGCGCGCACTCCAGAGCGAAACGCCATAGCGTCCGCCCGCGCCGAGCGCGCCGCCAAGGGCGACGAGAAGAACGTCACGCATCGATCGCCTAGACGCGCGGCCGCACCGTGGCCTGCACCTGCCGGGCATCGTAAGCGTTCACAATGCCAGGCTTGGCGCCGCGGCCGAGGCGGATTTCGAGCGCGACCGTCGCCTTCGGGCCGCCGCCGAGGTTGAAGCCGACGCCGGTGCTGACGCCGACGGACGTGCGCCCGCCGTAGTTGACCCCGCCCACGCCCACGCCGACGCGCGGTCCGCTGCTCTGGCCGCTCCGATCGGTCGAGCGGTTGTCGACGACGAACCAGTCGTAGCCCTGCGCCAGCGTCAGTTCGGCGGCGCGCAGCAGGGCGTAGTCTGCCGCAGCGGCTTCGTTGGCGGCGTCGCGGAAGGTGACGCGATACCGGTCGTTCTCAATGCGGAGTTCGGAGTACCCGGGCCGCCCGGGACCTGCCGCCGGCGCGTAGACGGCGGGCGTCGCGCAGGCGGCGAGGGCGAGCGCCAGCAGAAGGGCGCGTGTCATGGTGAACCTCCGTCGCGGATGCGGCGCTCCCCGCCGGAGTGGATATGCGGCATGCCGGCCTCAAGGCCAAGCGCCTCGGCTGCGGCGCGGAACGAGGGCGGTGGGGCGGCAGACAGGTGCAGACACCCGCCGTCCGGATGAGGGACCTCCAGCGTGAGCGCGTGCAGCAAGAGATGCGGCGTCGCCACCGCCCCGATGGCGAAGAGTCCGCCGTATTTGCCGTCGCCAGCGAGGGGCCGGCCGCGCTGCGCCAGGTGCGCGCGGATCTGGTGCATGCGGCCGGTCAGCGGCGACGCCTCCAGCAGCGCGGCGTCGGGCGCGGCGGCGAGCGTGCGGTAGGAGGTTGAGGCGCTTTGGGCGCCTTCCTCGCCCGCGCGCGCGGCGCGGACGACATCGACGCCCCGCACTTTGGTGCGCACGAGGGGCGAGTCGATGCTATCCACTGCCGGATCGGGCGCGCCGCCGCAGACGATCGCCAGATAGCGTTTGACCGTGCGCCGCTCCGAAAACGCCCGGTTCAGGAAGGTCAAGGCCGGATGGGTGCGACCGGCGAGGATGACGCCGGAGGTCTCCCGATCGAGCCGGTGGGCAAGGCGCGGGCGCTTGCCGTTGCTGCGCGCAAAGGCGACGAGCAAATCGTCGAGGTTGGCCTCCACGCCGCCCCCGCCCTGCACCGACAGCCCAGACGGTTTGTCGAACGCCAAAAGGTGTGCGTCCTCGTAGATCAGGAAGGCCCGCGGATCGGTGTCGGCCGGGAAGGTGGGCAGGCGGGACGTCATGGCGCCCCGTCCTATCGCACATCCGGGCGGGCGCTGTCGTTCGAGCGCGCGGCGGCGTGGACTTTCCACGCGAAGCGGTTTTCGATGGCCCCGACCGGCCGCCACAAGGCCGGACTTCGGGAGGCGCTCATGAGTGTCGCAGGACACAATGTGCTGGCCATCGCGGCGGCGGCTGTCGTGATGTACCTGATCGGCTTCGTCATTTACGGCGTCCTGTTCTCGGAAATGTGGATGGCGCTGTCCGGCGTCACCGAAGAGAGCTTCGTAGGGCAGGAATGGCGCATGGGGTTATCGCCGATCATGCCTATTCTGATCGCCATCGGGATTTCGATCGTGATCGGCTGGCGCGGCGCGACGGGCGTGCAGGCCGGCGCCTCACCGGATTTGTGGTGGCGATCTTCTTCCTGGTCGCCGCGCGGCTCTATGCGTTCGCCTACAGCGCCGAGCCGGTGGCCCTCTTGTGGATCGATGCGCTGCACTTCCTGCTGATCTGCCCTGTCGCCGGCGCGATCATCGCCGGCTGGCCCAGGCCCAAGGCGCCTGCGGCCACCTGAACCTCGCCCGCGGCGGAAGGCGGTGCTAAGGGGCGCGGCATGCGCATCCTGTGCACTAATGACGACGGCATCCACGCGACCGGCCTTGCCGTGCTCGAGCGCATCGCGCTCGCGTTCACGGACGACGTGTGGGTGGTGGCGCCGGAGTCCGAGCAGTCCGGCGCCTCGCGCGCGCTGACGCTGACGGCGCCCATCCGCGTGCGCAAGGCGGCGGAGAAGCGCTTCGCCGTCACCGGCACGCCCACGGACTGCGTGCTGCTCGGCACGCAGCACCTGATGGATGGGCCGCCGGATTATGTGTTCTCCGGCGTCAATCGCGGCCAGAACATCGCCGAGGACGTGACGCTGTCGGGCACCATCGCCGGCGCCATGCAGGGCATGCAGCTGGGCATTCCTTCGATCGCGCTGTCGCAGGCGCGCGGCTTTCGCAGCGCCGAAGAGCCGATCCCGTGGGAAACTGCGGAGCGATACGGACCGGGGATTGTCGGGAAACTCATCGAAGCCGGCTGGCCGCGCGATGTGGTGATGAACGTCAACTTTCCTGACGTTCCGCCCGATGAGGTGACAGCGGTGGAGGTCACGACGCAGGGGCGGCGCGATCACCACATCGTCTACGCCGACCGGCGCACGGACCTGCGCGGCGAGCAGTACTACTGGCTCGGCTTCCGCGGCACGCTGTCCGATCCGCCGGAGGGCGTCGACCTGCGCGCGATCTACGATGGGCGCATCTCGGTGACGCCGCTGCACATGGACCTGACGCACGGGCCGACGCACGCGGCGCTGAAGGGCCTGCTTGGCGGGGCGCCGCCGAAAGGACCGCGCTGACATGAGCGACGTCAGCGTCGATCGCCTCATGCGGTTCGTGCTCGACATGCGCCAGAAAGGCGTCACCGACGCGCGCGTGCTGGCGGCGATGGAGAAAACGCCGCGCACGCACTTCGCGCCGCCGCAGTTCGCCGCGTTCGCCCTTGAAGATCGCGCGCTGCCGCTTGGCGACGGCCAGCAGATGTCGAGCCCCTCGCTCGTCGGCCGTATGCTGTCGGCGCTGGATTTACGGGGCGGCGAGACGGTGCTCGATGTCGGCGCCGGCTCGGGATACCAGGCCGCCGTCCTCGGGACGGTGGCGCGTCGCGTGGTGTCGCTGGAGCGACGTCAGGCGCTGGCGGCGGAAGCGCGCGGCAAGATCGGCCAGCTGCGGACGATGCATGTCTACATCCACTACGCCGACGGCGCGGAAGGCTGGGCCGAGGAACGCGAGTTCGAGCGCATCGTTGTCAACGCCGCCATCGCCGTCCCGCCTGCGCGGCTGGTCGCCCAGCTGGCGACAGGCGGCCTCATGGTGGCGCCGACAATCACCGATGCGGGGCAGCGCCTGATGCAGTTTCGCAAGAGCGTCGACGGCGAGCTCGTCGCTGTGGACGCCGGCGCCATCGCGCTCGATCCGCTGGAGAGCGGCCTGGCGCCCTGATTTTGACGGCGCAGCCGATTCGGGGCGAAGAGCGGGCGATGCGCCGGGCCATTGTCTCGCTTTCGATCATGCTTTGCGCCAGCTGCGCCGCCTCGACGCCGGCGCCCGTGACTTTCGGGCGCGCCGCGCCAGCCGACGTCGTCACGAGGCCGCCGCCGGCGCCCGCGCCGGTGCAGATCCAGCCGACGCGGCCTCCTCCGCGGCCGGTCCCGGTGGAGCCGTCGCCAAACTGGGCGGCGGGGCCCGGCACGCCGCTCTCGACATGGGCGCTGCAGCCGGAAGAAGCAGCGCCGTTCGATCCGGCGCATCTGCCGCGCAGTCATCGCGTCGCGTCGGGCGACACGCTCTATGCGCTCTCGGTGCGCTACCAGATTCCGCTGCGGCCGCTGATCGAAGCCAACCAGCTCGATGCGCCCTTCGCGTTGCGTGTCGGCCAGACGCTGGCGTTGCCGCCGCCGCGGCTGCACCGCGTGCGGCGTGGCGAGACGCTGGTGTCGGTGGCGCGTCGCTACAACATCGATGCGCGTTCGCTGGCGCTGCTGAACCGTCTGCCGAAGCCGTACGCCGTGCGCGCCGGCGATACGCTCGCGCTGCCGGCGTTGGCGCGCGGCGAGGTCGAACCCGCGCCGCCGGCGGCGCAACCGGCAACACCGCCGCGTTTCGCCTGGCCGCTCACCGGCGCCATCCTCGCGCGCTTCGGCGCGCAGCCGGGCGGGCGGCGCTCCGATGGCGTCGATATCGCCGGCGCCGAAGGCGCCGAGGTGAAAGCGGCGGCGGATGGGCGCGTCGTCTATGCGGGCGACGATCTTGCCGGGTACGGGCGTCTGATGCTGGTGCAGCATGAGGGCGGCTGGGTCACCGCGTATGCGCACTGCCGCGCGTTCGCCGCGAAGGAAGGCGAGCGCGTACGGCGCGGGCAGAAAATCGCGGAAGTCGGCAAAGCGGCGGATGGCGCCGCCAAGCTGCATTTCCAGCTCCGCCGCGGCAGCGCGCCCACCGATCCGCTCGCGGCGCTGCCGCCGATCTAGCTGCGCGCGCGGAGGATCGCGCCCAGCCGGTCCGGCGCGCCGGGGACGCGTTCGAGGCGCGGATAGCGCAGGCCGTCGCGGTACTGGAACGCGACGGCGCGCCAGCGGTCGCCGTTCTTCACCACCAGTTCGATCGGCGCGCCGCTCGTGCGCGCCTCGCCGATGACGCGGCGCAGCGCGTCCGCATCGTAGCTGACGCCGTTCACGGCGCGGATTTCCGTGCCGACCGTCAGCCCCTGATTGAACGCCGGGCCGTCCCACAGCACTTCGGTAAGCTTCTCGCCCTCGCCCACGGTGAAGCCGAGGGAGAACATGAAGTTCGCCGTCTTGCTGCGCTTCTCGTCGGCCTTCTGGAAGGCCGTGCGCTCTTCGCCATAGACAAGACGCCAGCCGCCGCGGGCAATGCCGTCGAGCGGCGCCTTGCCGCCGACGGTGTCGACGCGCTCGCGCAGGAATGTCGCCCAGTCGTGCGGCGCCACGGCGTTCAGCGTACGCACTACGTCTTCGAAGGTGTACGTGCTGGTCGACAGCGCGGGTGCGCCGCTGCGGAAGAACGCGCGCGCGAAGTCGTCGAGCGATTTGCGTCCGCCCGAGCTTTCGCGAATGAGCGTATCGACGTCGAGCCAGATGAGGGCGCCTTCGGAGTAGTAGTCCTCCGGCCGCTGCCAGCTGCGCCACGGTTCGGGCCGGCGCGCCGAGATCGTCGGCTCATTCACGGTATCGGCGAGCGGGCGCCACGCGCGCCCGACACGGTGCTCGTAGGTGGCCGCCGTCTGCGCCAGCGCACCGAGCGCCTCGTCTCGCGTCCACAATCCGGAACGGGCGGCGAGCACCTGGCCGTAGTACTGCGTCTGTCCTTCATAGAGCCACAGGAGGCTCGTCTGCATGGGGACGTCGAAGTTCGCGGTGGTGAGATCGGCGGGGCGGCGGTACTTGCCGTTCCAGGAGTGCGTCAGTTCGTGCGGCAACAGAGAGCGGCCGGGCATCGCCGCATCCCAGTCGCTGAAGTAGCTGGCGCCGGCGTTGTTTTCGCTGGAGCGCAGGTGCTCAAGGCCGATGCCGCCGAGCGTGTCGCTCATCGCCAGCAGGAAGTCGTAGCGATCGAAGCGGCCGGGGCCGTACACGCGGTAGGTCTGCCGCACGAGATTGCGATGCAGCGCGATCTGTGCGTCGGTCGCGTTGAGCTGATCGGGCCGTTCGGCGACCATGTTGAGCCTGAACGGAATACGCGCGCCGGGATCGAGATCGATCTGGCGGAAATGGCGGCCGGCGAACATCGGCGAGTCCACCAGCGTTGCGAGATCGGTGGCGGGGAAACTGTGGGTGTCGCCGTTGGCCGCGCCCGCGCGCAGCGCCGTGGCGTAGCGCCAGCCTTGCGGGAGCGTGACGCGCGGCGCGATGCGGATCGCGGACGAGCCGTGGCCCGCCGGATAGAGCAGCACCGAATTCCACTGCAGGTTCAGCATCGCCGGCGTCGTCACCACGCGTCCTTGCGTGGACTGTGTCGCCGAGACGAACTGGAACGCGATGTCGAGCGCTTCGGCGCCGGCGGGCGCATCGACGTGGAAGGCGTAGACGTTCACCGGATCGCGCCGCCAGCGCAGCGGCGCGCCGTTGGCGGTGATGGTAAGCCCGGCCACCTTGTCGATCTGGCCGCGCGGCGCATGATTGCCCGGCAGCCATTCCGGATAGAGCAGCGTCGCGCGGCCGGCCGTCACCGGAAGGCGCTGGCGCACGCGGAAGACGCCGCGGGCGACATCGGTGGCGTCCACATGCAGCGCGATCTCGCCGGGGTATGGCCGGTCCGCGGGCGGCGGGACCTGGGCCAATGCCGGCGCAGCGAACAGGAAGGCGAAGAACAGAGCGCGGAGGATCATGCCGGCGAAGGGCCGGACGGTGCGCAGCGGGTCAAGTCCGTTCGCGCGTCAGGGCTCGCTGGCGACGGCGGCGCCGCGTTGCGCGGCGCGCTGCAGGCGTTCGGTCTGGGCGCGCTGGAGCGCATCCATCTGTGCACGCTCAGTATCAGCGAGCGCGTCCGGCGGGCGCACAAACGGACCCGCGAACGCGGGCGCGGCCGTGCCGGCGGTCCACAACGCGGCGAGTTCATCGCGCGTGCCCGGGAAGACGTTAAAGTCCATGTCGTGCTGAACGCCGGGCGCGCGGTAGCGGCAGGACCCCGGCCGCCTACAGTTCACCTCCGACGAAAACTGCCAGAGCAGGTAGCTGCGCCATGCACCGAGATCTTCCGGCCAGAATTCGTCGCGATAGCGCGCGTACCATATCGGCGCCGAGCCCGCAGTGCGCTGAAAGGCGGGATCTGCCGAAAGCGCCGCGATCACCTTGTGATTGCCGTAGATCACCGGCGTGCGTCCGGTGCGTGCGCGCACGCGCTCGATGAACTGGATCGCTTCGGCGATATTCATGCGCCGCGGGTCGTGCACGTCTTCCAGATCGAGCGCGAGCAACATGCCCGTGTGATCGCCGACAGCGTCGAGGAAGATGTCGGCCTGCTCGACCGGATAGCCTTCGACGCCGACGTGATAGGCGCCGAAGAGCATGCCGCGGCGCCTGGCTTCGCGCGCCCGCTCGGCGTAGCGCTCGTCCACGACCGTGCCCATTGCGGCGCGGTGTATGAGGCCGACGACCTTCGGCTCGCGCGCCAGCGCGTCGAAGTCGATCTCGTTGAGCTCCCAGGCGTCGATGACCACGACGGAGCGCTCGTGCGCCCACGGACGGACATGCGGATTCGGGCGCTCCGCCAACGCGGGCCCCGCCGCCAGGAGCGCCAGCCCCAGGACGATCCCTCTCACCATCGGCCAACTCCAGCACAGTTCGGCCCGCCGATCCCGTGAAATTGCAGTTGGCCCGCAAGGCGAGCGGCTGCTGGACAACCCGCCGGGCCGGGCCTATATCGCCGCCCTTCCCACACGCGGGGTTTGCCAAGGGCGCTTAGCGCTTGCGGCTGTCCGGTGCCGGTTTTCCGGCTCCTCCCGCGGCGGCTAACCGGACGAAGGAAAATTTGTCATGTCGCAGAGCGACCTTCTGCGCCAGCTCATCGAGGCCGGCGCACACTTCGGGCACCAGACCCACCGCTGGAACCCCAAAATGGCCCGCTACATCTATGGCGAGCGGTCCAACATCCACATCATCGACCTGTCGCAGACCCTGCCGCTGCTCGATGCGGCGTTGCTGAAGGTGCGCGAGACGGCGGCGGCGGGCGGGCGCATTCTTTTCGTCGGCACCAAGCGGCAGGCGTCGGACATTCTCGCCGCGGCGGCCAAGCGCTGCGCGCAGTACTACATGAACCAGCGCTGGCTCGGCGGCACGCTGACCAACTGGAACACGGTATCGAAATCGATCGCGCGCCTGCGCGAGGTGACCGAACTCACGTCGCAGGAAGGCCCGACGGGCCTCACCAAGAAGGAACTGCTGGGCCTCACCCGCGAGCGGGAGAAGCTCGAGCGCTCGCTGGGCGGCATCGCCGGCATGGGCGGCACGCCGGACCTCATGTTCGTGATCGACACCAACAAGGAGCAGATCGCGATCAAGGAAGCGCGCAAGCTTTCGATCCCGGTGGTGGCGATCCTCGACACGAACTGCAACCCGGACGACGTGGATTTCCCGATCCCGGGCAACGACGACGCCGCGCGCGCGATCCAGATGTATTGCGACATGGTCGCGGACGCGGTGCTCGACGGTCTGGCGCAGGGGCAGGTGGCTTCCGGCGTCGATGTCGGCGCCTCGGCCGAGCCCCCCGCGGAACGCGCGTTGCGCCGCAAGCCGCGAGAGATGGGCGAGCCGGCTGCTGCGCCAGCCGAGCCGGCGCCCGCCGACGCTGGCTGATCGGGCTCTCCGCCCCATATGACAACATCGCTGCGCGGGCGTCCTTGAGCGCCCGCGTCGGACGAACATCCAAAGGACTTGAGAGCAATGGCTG
>Ga0187894_10005446_pt1 | contig 12988 bp, 10 predicted proteins | sample GBC1701081metaG_FD_136650 | JGI IMG/M metagenome (GOLD analysis project Ga0187894, IMG submission 136650) | White microbial mat communities from a lava cave in the Kipuka Kanohina Cave System on the Island of Hawaii, USA - GBC170108-1 metaG ... | reverse complement strand
GACGAGATTGATGGCAGCGACGGCGACGACACGATCGATGGCGGCAAGGGAAGTGATAGGATCGACGGCGGCAGCGGCAATGATGCGCTGCTCGGGGAAGACGGATCCGACGAGATTGATGGCGGCGACGGCGACGACACGATCGATGGCGGCAAGGGAAGTGATACGATCGACGGCGGCAGCGGCAATGATGTGCTGCTCGGAGAAGACGGATCCGACGAGATTGATGGCGGCGACGGCGACGACACGATCAATGGCGGCAGGGGAAGTGATACGATCGACGGCGGCAGCGACAATGATGTGCTGCTCGGGGAGGACGGATCCGACGAGATAGATGGCGGCGACGGCGACGACACGGTCATTGGCGGCGACGGCGCAGACAGGCTGGACGGCGGCAATGGCTCCAGCGATACGCTCTCTTATGACGGTTCACAGAAGGCGGTCACCGTGAATCTGGCCACGAATACGGCCAAAGGCGGCGATGCCGCGGGTGACAAAATCGCGAATTTCGAGAATGTCATCGGCACGGACTACGGCGATAGCTTGACCGGCAATGACGCGGCCAACACGCTGTGGGGCGGCGGTGGGAATGACGCACTTAATGGCGGGGGCGGCGATGACCGGCTGATGGGCGGCGTTGGCATCGATACGCTGAAAGGTGACGCGGGAGCCGACACTTTCGTGTTGACGCCGGCCTTCGCCGACCGCGATGTCATCCAGAACTTCGAAGCGGGCGACAGGCTGGAGATCTCGGCCGCGCAGTTCGGCGGTGGTCTGGCGGCCGGTGCGCTCGACGAGTCGCAATTCGTCTCCAACGGTACTGGTCTCGCCAGTGATGCGAATGACCGGTTCATATTCAACTTCGCCACGGGCCAGTTGTATTTTGACGGTAATGGCAATCTTGCCGGCGGCAGCCGCCTGATCGCCACCTTCACTGGGCCATTGCCTGCACTCGCGGCAACGGATTTCGATATCCTGGCCTAGGGTGGGGTTCGGCAGGCGGTCACAAATGGCTCAGAACTCTGAACTTGCCGCTGCCCTGTCGACCTGCCGGTCGGGCTTCGTTTCGCTGGCGGTGTTCAGCATGTTCGCCAATCTGCTGATGCTCACCGGGCCGCTCTTCATGCTGCAGGTCTATGACCGGGTCCTGACCAGCGGCAGTATTCCCACACTGTTGGCGCTCGCCCTGCTGGCCGCCATTCTTTTTGCCCTTTACGGTTTTCTGGAATTTGTCCGCTCACGGCTTCTGGTCAGGGTCGGACGGATCGTCGATGAGGCGCTGCGCGAGCGCGTGTTCGACGCAGTGGCCCTGCAGGCCTTGCGCGATGGAGGCGGGCGCAACGAGGCTCTTGGCGACCTGCAGACGATCCGGCAGTTCCTGCAGGGCAACGGACCTCTGGCATTTCTCGATATGCCCTGGGCACCGATCTACCTGGCGGTCATCTTCCTGATGCATGCTCTGCTCGGTTATATGGCCGCCCTTGCCGCCGTCCTGCTGACGATCATCGCCATTCTCACCGAGCGAACCACCCGCAAGCATGCGCTCGCAGCTCAAAAGGCGCTCATGCGCGCGCATTCGCTGGCCGATCAATGCCGCGGCAATATCGAGGCGGCAACCATACTGGGCATGGTCGGGCGCCTGCGCCAGCGCTGGGCCGGCGCGCAGAATGAGGCGCTTGCCAGCCACATGCTTGCCAGCGACCGCAGCGGTCTGCTGGCGAGCCTGTCGCGCACGCTGAGGCTGGTGTTCCAGTCGGCTGTTCTCGGCCTTGGCGCCTATCTCGCCATCCGTCGGGAGGTCTCGCCGGGCGTCATGATCGCCGCCAGCATCATCATGTCGCGGGCGCTCGCCCCCATCGAGATGGCGGTCGGCCAATGGCCGCAGTTTCAAGGCTTCGTGCGATCGTGGCATCGGTTGCGTGCTTTCCTGGCCGCCGCACCGGCGCGCAAGCCGAGAATGGTGCTGCCTCAGCCGACGGGCCGGCTGACGGTGGAGAATCTCTCGGCCTATATTCCCGGCGGGGAAATGCCTTTGGTCGGCGGTGTGTCCTTCGCGCTCGAGCGTGGCGATGGGCTCGGCATCATTGGCCCGACCGGTGCCGGCAAGTCCACCTTGGCGCGGGCGCTCGTGGGTGCTTGGCCGCTGATCCGCGGCACGGTCAGGTTTGACGGCGCCACGCCCGATCAATGGGACGCAGACGTGCTTGGAAAGTCGATCGGCTATCTCTCGCAGGAGGGTGAGCTGTTCGACGGCACCGTGGCGGAGAATATCTCGCGCTTCGCCATCACCCCAGATGCGCAAGCCGTCGTGGAGGCGGCGCAACAGGCTGATATTCACGAGCTCGTCCTGCAGATGCCCGACGGCTACAACACGCTCATTGGTCACGGCGGGCGGCGGCTGTCGGCCGGCCAATGCCAGCGCCTGGGCCTGGCGCGGGCACTCTACGGCAATCCCAGTTTCCTGGTGCTCGATGAGCCCAATGCCAATCTCGACGCGGATGGCGAGGTCGCCCTGGTGAAGGCGATCGCCGCGGTTCGCGCCCGCGGCGGCACGGTCATCGTCATCGCCCACCGGCCAAGCGCCATCGCCTCGCTCGACAAGCTGATGGTCCTGCGCGAGGGCCGGGTATTCGCCTTTGGGCGCAAGGATGAGGTGCTCGCCAAGGTGCTGGCGCGTCCCATCGATGGCACCGGCCGGCCGGGCGGTCTTACCGTTGTCGAGGCGAGGGGCTGATCGCGATGATGACCTCTTCGGCAATCAGGTCCTTGCGTCGCTACCAGATAGCGGGCTTCGTCGGTTCGGGGCTGCTGCTCGGCGTCATCGGCCTGTGGTCCGTGCTGGCCTCGATCCAGGGCGCCGTCATTGCGCCAGGAGTCACGGTCGTCGAGACCTACCTCAAGCGCATTCAGCACCGCGACGGCGGCATCATCGCCGAGATCACGGTGAAAGAGGGCGAGCGGGTCGGGGCCGGACAGGTTCTGGTCAGGCTTGATGAGACGGACACCCGCGCCGAACTGGCAATCCTGCAGGGGACATTGGATGAGTTGAGCGCCAAGCGGGCTCGCCTCGTTGCCGAACGCGACGATGAGGCGGAAATCCAATTTCCCGAAGCCTTGCTTTCGGGAACCGCCGATCCGCGGATTGCCGATCTTCTCGCTGGGCAGCGCAAATTGTTCAGCGTCCAGAAGGCGGCCCTCGCGGGGCGCACCGAGCAACTGACCGAGAGAGTGGGCCAGCTCGAACAGGAGATTTCGGGACTCGCCGCGCAATACGCCTCAAAAAAAGAACAAACGGTGCTGGTCCGAGAGGAACTCGCAAATCTCAGGAAACTGCTGCAGCAAGGCCTGGTCGAGGTGAATCGGGTTTTTGCTCTCGATCGCGAGCGGGCGCGGCTCGAGGGCGAAGAGGGTGAGCTCGTTGCAAGCATCGCTGCCGCCAAGGGCCGTATCAGCGAGACCAAATTGCAGGTCATCCAGATCACGGATGATGCGCGCACGCGTTCGCTCAGCGACCTGCGCGAGGCGGAAGCGGGAATTGCCGAGACGACTGAACGGTTGATTGCCTCCGGGGCCAAATTGGCGCGCATGGAGATTCGTGCCCCGCGCGCCGGCATCGTGCACCAGCTCAGTGTGCATACGATCGGTGGCGTCATCGCCCCGGGTGCCGATATAATGGCGATCGTTCCAGACCTCGATGAACTCGTCATCGATGCCCAGGTGCGCCCCGAGGATATCGATCAGGTCAATATCGGCCAGGCGGCGCAAGTGCGTTTTCCCGCCTTCGATCAACGAACGACGCCCGAGATCAATGGTGAAATCGTTCAAGTAGCGGCCGATCTCACGCGAGCATCGGAAGATTCGCTGCCCTTCTATGCGGTACGTGTCCGCCTTGGGCCGGAGCAGATCAAGCTGCTCGGCGCCAACAAGCTCAAGGCCGGCATGCCCGCCGAGGCGTTCATACAAACGCACGAGCGCACGCCGCTCAGCTATTTCCTGCAGCCCCTCACGGATCAGGTCGCTCACACATTCCGCGAAAGCTGAACCTATCCCTGGGTTCTCCGGCCCGGCGGCGGCTTCGGTCCTTGATCCGGTATGGGCGCCGGCCGCGGCGGTTCCGGGCCGGGCATGGGCCTGGGCTCATTGGGCGGTATGCCTTGCGGCTTGGGGTGGCTCATCCGACACCTCCTCGACCGCAAGAGGCTAAGCGGCAATCAGGGTTCGAATAAGGCCTTGGTCAAAGGCGAGGCGGGGTCGCTCAAGCCGTCGATGACGTTGAAATGATGCCGGTTGTCCTCCACGACGCAAGCGGTTGCGGCACCCAGGCCGCGCCAGATATTGGCCATGAGCGCATTCTGGCGGATGAACTCGGCGCGCTCGCTGGCGCCGGCCCAGCAAATGAGGCGCACATCGGGGGACGGCTCGAGCAGCACCGGGCTTTCGGCGCGCGCCTCGTCAAGGTCGAGCTTGAGCGTCGCATTCATTTGCGTGCCCATGAGCGGACGGAGATCATGCACGCCCGATATCGACACGACTTGGGCGATACGCTGGCGCACCGGCTCAGGCAACGGCGAAGACAAGGCCATCATGCGGCAGACGAGATGGCCGCCGGCCGAATGACCGGCGAGATGGATCGGCCCCGCGACCTCTGTCGCCGCAAAGCCGATGGCCGTGCCGATCTCGCGCACGATGCCGCCGATGCGGATATCCGGACACAAAGTATAGGACGGCATGGCGACGGCGAAGCCGCGCTTGAGCGCGCCTTCGGCGAGCTGCGACCAGGAGCTTTTGTCGAAGCGCATCCAATAGCCGCCATGCACGAAGACGAAGAGGCCGGCGGGCGTGCCGCGGGGCAGGAACAGGTCGAGCCGGTTGCGGGGCTGAGATCCATAAGCGAGATTGAGCCTGGCGCTGCCGAGATCACCGATCCGGTCGCGAAAGCCTTGCGCCCCCTGCGCCCAGCGCGCGATATAGCCCTCGCCGTTCGCAATGTAGGCGCCATTCGTATAGGCGTCGTCCCAATCGGTGGTAGCTGGGAACATCATTCGAGTCTCTTCGAGGTCTCAGACATGCGAGGGCATGATGCGGTTGGTGAACAGCGGAAACAGTGCCTCCTGCACGCCGGTCAGGCAAATCTGCACCCCGATGCAGAGCAGGAGGAAAGCCGACATGCGCGTCACCACGCGCAAGCCCGCTTGTCCCAGAAGCGTGACCACGCGATCGGCCGAGGCATAGAGGAAACCGATGGTCAGGGCGACGGCAATGGCCGCTCCCGACATGCCGGCGAAGAACAGGACGAGATCGACCCAGCTGATATTCTTGGGCCGGCTGGCGCTGAGCGCGATGGCGACCGAAATGGTGCCGGGGCCAGTGGTGAGCGGCATGGTCAAGGGAAAGAAGGCATCATCGCTGGCGCCGCTGGCGGTCGCGGCCTGTTCCTGCTTGCGGCCCTCGCTCTGTTCGGGTGCCGACAGCATTTCCCAGGCCCTGACCGCGACCACCAAGCCGCCCGCGACACGCAGCGCGCTTAGAGTGACCCCGAAGAAGCCGATGAGCGTCGCCCCGACCCAGAGCGAAACCAGCATGACGCCCAGCGAATAGGCGGCGACCCGCCAGGCAAGGGCCGTCCGTTGAGCCCGGCTGCGGCCGGCCGTGACTTGATGGTAGATGAGGGCGATGCCCAGCGGATTGACGATCGAGAACAGCGCCGGAAAGGCGATGAGAAAACTCTGGATCGCGCCGCTGAAATCCCACATGCCGGGCAAGAATAGAAAGGATTCGCCGGCCTTTACAAGGGCAGTCTCACGCCGCGGCCGGCACCCTGCTCATCTTCTTGAGCGTGAGCCGCCAGGCATAGCCCCCCTTGATCGGGACAAAAGCGACGGCGGCCCCTTCCGCCTTCGCCAGTTGCTCGATCGCCGCACGCAAATGGGCCCTGGGCGTCACATGGAATTTGGCGAGCCAGGCCCTGAGCGCCGCACGGAAGGCCTGCGGCAGGCGCTCCTGCTGGCCGAAATCGACGATATGCAGCTCGCCCCCCGGGGCCAGCATCTTGACGGCGGACGCAAGCACCGCTTGCCAGGACGGGATCATCGACAGCGCGTAGGAAATGAAGATGCGGTCGAAGGATGCCTCCCCAAACAGCGCTCGCGGATCGAAATCGGCGGCATCGGCTTTGGCATAGACGATGTGCCGGCCCTGCGAATGGGCCTTGGCCGTGAGCAGCATCGCCTCCGAAATATCGAGGCCGTAGAGGCGCGCTTGGGGATAGCGCCGGCGCACCGCAAGCAGATTGCGCCCGGTGCCGCAGCCGATCTCGAGCACCGAGCCCCGCTGCGGCGGGTCGAGCTCGGCGATCAGCTGGTCGCGCCCAAGCAAATAGTATTTGCGCGTCAGGTCATAGACATGCCGCTGGTGGCGATAGATGCGATCCATGAGATCGCCATGGCCCGCCATCTCAGTCGGCCGCCTTCAGCTGGTAGAGGTGGAAGCCGCCATAGATCGCCGAGCGATCCATATAGCCGAGGATCCGCGAGCGCTCCGCCTCATAGGTCCAGCGTTCGAGAATGTCGGATCTGACGCGGCCGGGCAGGATCGTCGCTTCGCCGGCGGTGCGGAAGATGACCCGGGCTTGGGGCTTGGCGGTGCGGGTGATCTCGCTCCACAATTCGCTGAGCTGATCGTCCGTCATCCAGTCCTGCGCATCGAGCAGCACATAGCGGTCGAGGCTCGCCGCCGGATGGGCCTTGAGGCACTGGGTGAAGGAGCCGAGATAGGGCGTTATCCGCTCGGCGCCGCGCTTGATCGCCGAGAAATTCTCGCGCTGCAGATAGAGCGGCAGTGCCGCCATCTCGCCCGTGTCATAACGCCGGGCGAAGGCCTGCCAGGCGAAGTAGTTCTCGTTGAGCGGGAAATCGCAGGCGAGCTTGCGCAGGCGCTCGATGAGCACCTCCGCCATGGAGCGTCCGCCGGCCAGCTTCTCATATTGCGCCGGCGGGATGCCGAGACCATAGAGCGACAGCTTGCGCCCGGTGATGAAGCGCACCAGCCTCTTGTCGAAGATCGGCGCGATGTGGTCGTCGAAGAAGATCCGCTGCTCGGCGAGATCGGCCATGTTGATGATCGTCTCGGGGCGCACGCCATAAAGGCGCGCCACCAGATGGGCGAGGCCGATGAAGCGGCCGAGGAGGCCATGGCGATAGAACCGCCTGGCGAACATGTCGATGCGCCGCCGGCCATTGAGCGTCTTCTTGTCCCAATAGCGCTGCGTGTCGCCGTCGAGATGGGGCTTGAGCCAGGCGCGATAAGCGGCCGTATTGGCGTGGCTGTCGGCATCGGCGAAGAAGCGGCGGAACTGCTCATAGACCGGCAGGTGCCGGGCCGCCGCGAGTTTCAGCCTGGTCAGCGCGATATGCGCCGGATTGAGGTCGACGGCGATGAGGCTTTCAGGCGATGCCGCCATATAGGAGAGCGCGTTGCAGCCGCCCGACGCGATGGTGATCACGCGATGGTCGTTGCCCAGTTCCATCGCCGCCAGATCGACGACGGGGTCCTCCCAGATCTGCGGATAGACGAGGCCGCCAAAGGCCAGAGTGAAGAGCCGCTCCAGGACGCCGCTCGGCGTTATGGCCCGATGCTGGTGTACTGCCGCCTTGAGGGCGTCCGCGGAAGAAAGGTCACTGTCGGCGGCTATGGCAGTCATCGCTGATTCTCTCCGTCATACACCCGTCTCAGCGTCGCCTATGCGGCGTTTCCATGAACGGCATATGACAGAGATCAACTCAGAAGCTTGCGCATCGCCTCTTGCCAGCCGCCATATTTCCGGTCCCTGAGTTCCGCCGGCATCTGGGGCGCGAAGCGCTTCTCGAGCTTCCAGCTCTTGGCGAATTCTTGCGGGTCCGGACAGAGACCCTGGGCGAGGCCGGCGAGATAGGCGGCCCCCACCGCCGTGGTCTCGAGGATCCGCGGGCGGTCGACCGGCGCATCGAGGATATCGGCGAGGCACTGCATGGTCCAATCGGACGCCACCATGCCACCATCGACCCTGAGGATCGTGCTCGCTTTGCCACCCCAGTCGCCGCGCATCGCTTCGAGGAGGTCGCGCGTCTGGTAGCACACCGCCTCGAGCGCGGCCCGCGCCAGTTCCTTGGGCCCCGTGGCGCGGGTCAGGCCGAAAAGCGCGCCCCGCACCTCGGGCCTCCAATAGGGCGCCCCCAATCCGACGAAGGCCGGAATGAGATAGACCTGCTGCTCGGGGTCGGCGGCCTGCGCCAATTCCCCTGTCCGCTGGGCCGTGTCGATGATCTTGAGGCCGTCGCGCAGCCATTGCACCGCCGCACCGGCGATGAAGATGGCGCCCTCCAGCGCATAGGTCCGCTCGCCCTTGAGCTGATAGGCGATCGTCGTCAGGAGACGGTTGCGCGAGGGAACGGGTGAAAGCCCGGTATTGAGCACCGCGAAACATCCCGTGCCATAGGTCGATTTGATCATGCCGGGCGCGAAGCAGGCTTGGCCGACCGTCGCTGCCTGCTGATCGCCGGCGATGCCCATGATCGGGATGGGCCGGCCGAAGAGTGCCGCCTCCGTCATGCCGAAATCGCCCGAGGAGTCGCGCACTTGGGGCAGCATCGATCTGGGCACGCGCAGCAGCCGGCACAATTCATCGTCCCAGTCGCCACGATGGATATCGTAGAGCAGCGTGCGCGACGCATTGGTCGCATCCGTCGCATGGACCTTGCCGCCCGTCAGGCGCCAGAGGAGAAACGTGTCGACCGTGCCGAAAGCGAGCTCGCCCGCTTCGGCTTTCTGGCGGGCGCCGTCGACATTGTCGATGAGCCAGGCGATCTTGGTGCCGGAGAAATAGGGATCGAGCAGGAGCCCGGTCTTGCGCGCGAATACCGCCTCATGCCCCGCCGCCTTGAGCGTGGCGCAGTGATCGGCGGTGCGCCGGTCCTGCCAGACGATGGCCTTGTGGATGGCCCTGCCGCTCTTCCTGTCCCAGACGAGGGTCGTCTCGCGCTGATTGGTGATGCCGATGGCGGCGATGTCCGCGGCCGTGGCGGAACCTTTGGCGAGCGCGCCTTTGATCGTGTCGACCGTGGTGCGCCATAGATCTTCGGGCTCATGCTCGACCCAGCCTGATGCGGGGAAATGCTGCGGGAATTCCTGCTGGGCGACGGCGGCGACGGAAAGATCGGGACGGAACAGGATGCTGCGCGTCGATGTCGTGCCCTGGTCGACGGCAAGAATATAGGACGGCATGAAAAACTCCCCTCTCTTTAAGAGAGGAGTTTCACGGGGTTGGCCCTTGAGGTCAACCTTTGCCTCTGAGCTTGCCCGCGATCTCGGCGACATGCCGGCCCTGATAGCGAGCACCTTCGAGCTCGACCGGTGAAGGCTGCCGGCTGCCATCCGTATTCGTGATGGTCGAGGCGCCATAGGGCGAGCCGCCTTTGATCTCATCGACGCCCGACTGGCCCGCAAATGAATAGGGCAGACCGACGACGATCAGGCCCTGGTGCAGGAGGGTCGGAATGAAGGTCAGGATCGTCGATTCCTGCCCGCCATGCTGGGTGGCGGAGGAGGTCATGACCGATCCCACCTTGCCGATCAAGGCGCCCTTGGCCCACAGGCCGCCGGTCTGGTCCATGAAATTGCGCAATTGCGCCGTGACATTGCCGAACCGCGTGCCCGACCCGAAGATGATCGCATCGTAATTCGGAAGCTCGTCCACCGTGGCGATGGGCGCCTTCTGGTCGAGCTTGAAGCCCGATTTCTTGGCGACGTCTTCGGGCACGAGCTCCGGCACGCGCTTGACGTCGACTTCGGCGCCGGCCGATTTGGCGCCTTCGGCGGCGGCATAGGCCATCTGCTCGATATGGCCTTACCCCTTCTTCAGGTTCAAGATTCAGGATTTTGCTTGGCGCAACAGATCTTCGAGATCGAGCCGCCGCGTGAATATGCCGAGCGATCCATCCTTGTTGCGCGGCCATTGGTCCTGTGGCCGGTCGCAATAGAGCTCGACGCCGTTCTCATCCGGGTCGCGCAGATAGAGCGCCTCGCTGACGCCGTGATCGGAGGCGCCATCGAGCGGGATGCCATGGGCGATGAGGCGCTTCAGCGCATCCGCGAGGTCGGCGCGGGTCGGATAGAGGATGGCAAGATGGTAAAGGCCCGTCGTGCCGGGAGGCGGCGGCTGGCCGCCGGCACTTTCCCAGGTGTTGAGCCCGATATGATGATGATAGCCGCCGGCCGAGATGAAGGCAGCCTGGTTGCCTAATTTTTGGACAAGCTCGAAGCCGAGCACGCCGCAATAGAAATCGAGGGCGCGCTCGATATCGGCGACCTTCAGATGCACATGGCCGATGCGTGTGCCGGAAGCGATCGGCGCCGATGCTGAGACAGCCATCGGTCTCTCCTAATTTGTAACAATGAATGTTACAAAAGAGATAGCCCAGCGCGTCAGGTTTTTCAAGTACGCTCTTAGTATCGTCTAGGCAAACCGAAAAAGGCACTTTATAAAATCATCAAAACAATAAGTATGACAAATAGTCCCTGACACGCCAAATGGAGGAACCCCAATGTCAGATAATAAAGTGCAGTCACGCCGCGATCTTCTGAAGCTCGCTTCGGTTGCCGGCGCCGCCGGCTTGTTCTCGCCGGGTCTTGCGGCTCTCGCCAAGGAAGCCGGCAAATCGGAGAAGCCGCTGAAGGCCGCCTTCTCCAATGCGGGCCTGCAGGCGACATGGTGCGCGCAGGGCAAGCAGGCGGCCGAATATTGGGGCAAGCTCTTCAATGTCGAGGTGACCTGGTTCGACGGCCAGCTCGACGCCGTGAAGCAGCGCGCCGCCATCGACAACATGGCCTCCCAGCAATGGGACTTCGTCGCCATCCAGGCCTTCGGCATCGGCACGCTGACGGCGCCCGTCAACAAGATGATCGATGCCGGCATCCCGGTCATGGACATGGACACGCTGATCGCGCCCCTCGACACGATCAATGTGCACACTTTCCTCGCGCCCGATAACGAGTTCATGGGCGCTTCGGTGACCCAGGCCCTGGTCAACCAGCTGGGCGGCAAGGGCAAGATCGTCATGACGCAAGGGGCGCTCGGCCATACCGGCGCGCAAGGCCGCGCCAAGGGCTTCAAGTCGGTGGTCGAGAAATTCCCCGGCATCGAAGTGCTCGACGAGCAGCCGGCCGATTGGGACGTGACCAAGGTCGCGCGCATCTGGGAAACCTTGCTGACCAAGTATCCGCAGATCGATGCCGCCTTCTTCCACAATGACGACATGGCGCTCGCCGCCGCGAACGTCATGAAGGCCAAGGGGCGTGAAGGCATATTGATCGGCGGTGTCGACGCCATGCCGCCGGCCATTGCCGCGGTTCAGGACGGCCGCATGTTCGCGACCGTGCGCAACCCGTCCTGCCGCATCCATGGCGGGTCCATCATCGCCGGCGTCGCCGCCGTCGTGCATGGCACCAAGACCGGTGAAGGCATTCCGAAGCACATCATCACCGACGGCCCGGTCGTCACCAAGGCCAATGCCCCTGGCATGGTCTGGATGGAGGAGCAGTTCCTGATCTGATGCGACACGCTTGCTCGCCAAGGCTTGCGCCGGACCCGATCCGGGGCCAGTCTTGGCGCGAAGCGGCATGAATCAGGGTGAAGTCGATTCGGAGATGACCGACGCCGATATAAGGCTGAAAATGTCCCACATCTCGAAGTCCTTCGGCGGTGTCGAAGCGCTTCGGGGTGTGGATTTCACGCTGCGCCGCGGCGAGATCCATGCGCTGGTCGGCGAGAACGGCGCCGGCAAGTCGACCTTGATGAAGATCATCGCCGGGGTCCATGCGGGCTTCGAGGGCGAGATGCTGCTCGACGGCAAGCCGGTCCACTTCCATTCGGCCCGTGATGCGCTGAAGCACGGCATCGGCATGGTGCATCAGGAACTGAGCGTCGTCCCGCAATTGACCGTCGCCGAAAATGTCTATCTGGGCGTGCAGCCCGTCAACCGGATGGGCGCCGTCGACTGGCCTGCCATGGCCAAGGGTGCGCGCGAGCAGCTGAAGAAGCTCGGTCTCGACCTCGACCCCAAGATCACGCTGGGCGAGCTTCCCATTGGCGTCCAGCAACTGGTCGAGCTGTCGCGCGTGTTGTTTTCTGGCGCCAGCATCATCATCCTCGATGAGCCGACCTCGGCTTTGTCGCCGCCCGAGATCGAGCGCCTGTTCCGTTCCTTGCGCAAATTGCGCGATGAGGGCAACAGCCTGGTCTTCATCTCGCATTTCCTCGAGGACGTGCTCACGATCGCCGATCAGATCACCGTCTTCCGCAATGGCCGCAAGGTGGTGGCTGCGGCCGTGACCCCTGAGATCGACAAGGCCTGGATCATCCAGCGCATGATCGGCAGAGGTCATGAGGAGCTCGAATCGAGCTATCTCGGCGATGTCGCGCTCGCCAGTCCCAAGGACGCCAAGACGGTGCTCGAGGCGGAAGGCCTGAGCAAGGACGGCGCCTTTGCCGACGTCAATCTCACCGTGAAGGGCGGCGAGATCCTCGGCATCTATGGCTTCATGGGCTGCGGCCAGATCGAGCTGGCGCGCGCTTTGTTCGGCAAGATGAAATGCGACACGGGCTCGCTCAAGGTCGACGGCAAGCCCTTCAGGCTCAGGAACACCGCCCAGGCGGCGCAAGCCGGCATCGCCTATGTGCCGGAAAGCCGGCGCAGCATGCTGTTCCACCACGAGCCGATCTACAAGAACATGTCGATTTCCATTCTCGAGCGCCTGTCAAAGCTCTGGCTCAAGCCAGACGCCGAGCGCGCGATCGCGGCTAAGCACATCGACAGCCTGAGCATCAAGACGCCGGGGACCGAGACCTTGCTCGGCAATCTCTCCGGCGGCAACCAGCAGAAGGTCGGCGTCGCCAAATGGCTGACTTATCTGCCCAAGGTGCTGATCCTGAGCGAGCCGACGCGTGGCATGGATG
>Ga0187894_10005445_pt1 | contig 12993 bp, 10 predicted proteins | sample GBC1701081metaG_FD_136650 | JGI IMG/M metagenome (GOLD analysis project Ga0187894, IMG submission 136650) | White microbial mat communities from a lava cave in the Kipuka Kanohina Cave System on the Island of Hawaii, USA - GBC170108-1 metaG ... | reverse complement strand
GATGGACCTGCTGCCAGTCCACGCCCACTGACATGGGTTTCGCTCCCGGCTTCACCAGGCGCGGATCATCCTGGCGGATGATCAGGCTGCCGGCCGGATGATTGGGCGCATGCAAATAACTGTCGCCGCCCAGCCTCTCGACGAAGTCGATGCGGACTTCGAGCCGCGGGCCGGGGCTGCCCGCAAGCCTGAAATGCTCGGGCCGGATTCCGATCGTCACCTCATCAGGCACCGTCATTCCCGGGGCCAACTCGATCTCAACCGTCGTCGGTGACATGCCCTCGACGGCGAGGCTGAGCTTGCGGCCCGAGGTCTTCACGATCCGCGCCGCAAGGAAGCTCATCTTGGGCGAGCCCATGAAGCCCGCGACAAAACGATTGCGCGGCGATGCGTAGATCTCGAGCGGTGTGCCGATCTGCTCGATGATGCCCGACCGCAGCACCACGATCCGGTCGGCCAGCGTCATGGCTTCCGTCTGATCATGGGTCACGTAGATCATCGTGGCGCCCAGCGTGCGGTGGAGCTTGGCAAGCTCGAGGCGCATCTGCACGCGCAATTCGGCGTCGAGATTGGAGAGCGGCTCGTCGAACAGGAAGACCTGCGGGTCGCGCACGATGGCGCGGCCGATGGCGACGCGCTGGCGCTGGCCGCCCGACAGCTCCTTGGGTTTGCGGGCGAGCAATTCGCCCAGTTGCAAGGTCTCGGCGGCGCGCCGCACCCTGGTCTCACGCTCCTTCTTCGGCACGCGCTCCATCAGCAACGAGAAGCCCATATTCTCGGCGACCGTCATATGGGGGTAGAGCGCATAGTTCTGAAAGACCATCGCCACGCCGCGTTTGGCCGGCGCGACGCCGCGCATCGGCTTGCCGCCGATCGAAAGTGTGCCTGACGTGATGGGCTCGAGCCCGCAGATCATGCGTAGCAAAGTGGATTTGCCGCAGCCCGAGGGACCGACAAAGACGACGAACTCGCCATGCTGGACGGCGAGATCGATGCCGTGGATCACCGCGACCGTGCCGAAGGATTTGGCCACGCCTTTGAGCTCAATGGCGGCCATCGATCGCCTCCGGATTCACCAGGCTCGCCTCCAGGCCCGTCACGCCGTCTGCATCCTGGCCGTAATAGGCGATGAACAGGCCGCCATCGGCTCTGAGCGCCATGGTCGGGTAACCGAGATCACGATTGGGGAAGCCAGCGCGCACCATGATCGGGCGATCGGCCGGCCATGTCTTCCCGCCATCTTCCGACAGATAAAGCATAATGCCGAAGGGCGGCACGCGCCGTGCCGCTACGCAGGCGACCCGGCCGTCCGGCAATTCGAGAAGATGGGCCGGATAATCGACAATGCCGGTCGGAACAGCCGGGCTCCAGCTCCGCCCGCCATCGTCCGAGCGCACGAGATGCAGGATGCGACTCTCATTGTCGCGCAACAGCATGACGAGCCGGCCCGAGCGCAGGAGCAAAAGCGCCGGCTCCTCGAATTCATGTCCCTCGGCTCCGGCCACGAGTTCAGGCTCCGACCAGCGCTCGCCGCCGTCGCGCGAGCGGAGGATGAACACATTGCGATAATGCGGAACGTCCGAGAGCGGCAGGATGATCTCGCCGTCAGGAAGCTCGATGCCGCCGCGCAGGCCATAGCCGCCACTGTAAGGCGCCGTGTCGACGGGAACGGAATAAGGGAAGCTTCGCCCACCATCCTCCGACACGTGGATCCAGCTCGACCCGCCCCCGCGGGCCCAGGGGAAGCGCATGGCAATCGTGGAAGGCTCCGGCGCCCAGTCGCCGAGCTCGGCCGCCATCGCCCTGGGCCCGATGAACTTTTCCGGGGGATCATAGTTCTTAGGGCTGAGATGGGCCTGCGCATGAGCCAGCGGATACCAGTCGAAACGCCACTGGTTGAGCAGCACCCTGCCCGACCGCAAGACGGTGAGGCCGGCGCATTCGACGCCGTGCCAGCGGAAGGCCGGCACGATCGAGGGCTCGCTCCAGCTCAGCCCCTGGTCCTCTGACCGCATCAGCATGTTGCAGTAGAAGGGATCCTGCGGCGGATGGAGGACGACGTCGCGGCGCACACTCCTGGTGAAGACCAGAAGCCAGTTGTCCGGCTTTGCCGCGACAAGATGCGGATGAGCGCAATAGGCATGAGCGTTGCGATGGAGCACCCTGTGCGCCATCGCCTGCTCCAGCTTGATGTCGATCGCGTTCACCAGCCCCTCAGACACGGAACCGCGTGCAGCGGACATATTGCAGGGGCTTCGGGTCGTCGCTCCATTCGTGGAAGGAGCAGACGACCGTGCCATCCTTCATCTGAGCGACGCTCGGATAGCCGATATGCTGGTAGATGCCGGGATTGCTCCAATCGACACCGCCGCCCGCGATCTTGCCGGAGGCCGGCGTCATGCGGCTCGAGCCCGGCGTCTCGGTGACGGTGCCGCCCGGCACGCCGCCCTCGCGGATGACGAACTCGTTTTTGCGGTCCCAGGTCACGCCATCACTTGAGATGATGGCGCGCACGCCATAGGGCGGACGACGATAGCCATAGACCATGAGATAGCGGCCGTCCTGGAGGGCGATGAGCTCGGGCGGATAGCCCCAGATATTCGTCCATTTCGGCGGCATCCAGCTGAAGCCGTCATCCTCCGAGATCGTCATCACCATGTTCTTGGCATCGCCGCTCGGATTGACATGGGTGCGCATGAAGCAGACGAGACGCCCGTCCTCGAGGCGCAAGAGTCCCGGCTCTTCGTAATCGATGATGTTGGCCGGATCGTAAGCGAGCGTCGAATAATATTCCCAGTTCTCGCCGCCATCGTCGGAACGCATCAGCGCCGAGCGCGTGCTTTCGCCCTCGCCTTCCTCCTCATAACCATGGATGCGCCCATAGAGGCCCATCAGCAGCGAGCCGTTCGGCAGGAGCCATGAGCCCAGCCGGCAGCCGCCATGCTTCAAGGGCCGGACATTGACCGGGATCGGATCGGTCCAGGTCGCGCCGCCATCCTTCGACTTCACCACGAAGGTCCCGAGCCAGGCTTGCGTCTTATAGGCCCAGGTCCAGTCGCCCCACTCCTTCGTATGCGGGTGGGTGCTCCAGGAGGGCTGCTCGGGCTTGACACCGCGCTTGAAGAAGCCGGTGATCGTCATGTTGACGAGCAATGTTCCGTCTTCGAGCTCGCAAATGCCGCAGTCCCAATTGCCTTGCGTCGCCGTCCAGGGGAGGACGACGGTAGGCTCGCTCCACGTCTTGCCGCCGTCCTTGGAGCGCGTCAGCAAGGTCTGGCCGCTGTCATGATGAAACGGGAAGCGCTCCTCATTGAAGACGGCGATGAGATCGCCATTCTTGAGCGCACGCGTCGCGATCTGATTGACGCAATGCTCCTTGTGCTTGAAGATCGTGTAGTGCTCGATATTCTTGATGGGACTCATCCTGTTTTCCTCATACGGCATGATCGAAACCTTTCCTGTCAGAGCCTTATTCCGACATTCTTGATGCTGAGATAGTTGCGGATCCCGGGCAGGCCGCGCTCGCGGCCGATGCCTGAATCTTTGATGCCGCCGGTCGGCGCCTGGACGCCGCCGATGAACCAGCCATTGATCCACACCGATCCCGCCTCGAGATCGCGCGCGAGGGTCAGCGCCCGCGATATGTCCCGGCTGTAGACGCCCGAGACCAGGCCATAGCCCAGGCCATTGGCGAGCGCCCTCGCCTCCTCGATCGTATCGAAGATTTGCGCCACGGCGACCGGCCCGAAGATTTCCTCGCGGGCCAGCACATTGCCGGCATCGACCCGGTCGATGATGGTGGGCGCGATGAAATAGCCGCGATCGAGGGCTGGCGGCCGGCCGCCGCCAAGCCTCACCCTGGCGCCGGAGCTGCGTCCGGCCGCGAGATAGGACTGGACCTTGTCATATTGCTCCTTCGAGACGAGCGGTCCGAGATCGAGATTGTCGAGGCCGGGTCCGACGCCGAGCTTCCTGGCATTCTGGGCGAGCCGATCGAGGAACTCCTCGGCAATGGAGCGCTGCAAGAGAAAGCGCGAGGAGGATGAGCACACCTGGCCGCTATTGCCAAAGGCGCCGTCGATCGCGTCGAAAGCGGCGCGCTCGAGATCGGCGTCGTCGAGCACGATCATCGGATTCTTGCCGCCGAGCTCGAGCACGGCGGGTTTCAGGCTTTGCGCGGCATTCATATAGATCCTGCGCCCCGTGGCGACAGAGCCCGTGAAGGTGATGCCGCGCACCATGGGATGGGCGACGAGGGCCGCTCCCGCCTCCTCGCCATAACCCGCCACGACATTGACGACGCCCGGCGGGAAGCCAACCTTGTGGCAGAGCTCCGCAAAAGCGAGAGCCGTCAGCGGCGACTGCTCGGCAGGCTTCACCACGGCCGTACAGCCTGCGGCAAGGGCCGGCGCCACCGAGCGCGCCACCATGCCGAGCGGATAGTTCCAGGGCACGATATGGGCCGTGACGCCCACCGGCTCGAGCACGGTGAAATCGACGAAACCCGGGCCCAAGGGAATGGTCGAGCCTTCCATCTTGTCGGCCGCACCCGCATTGTAGCGAATGGTTGCGCACACGCCCCGGACATCGCCGAGCGACTCCTTGACCGGCTTGCCGACATCGAGCGTCTCGAGCAGCGCGAAGCGCTCGGCCTCCGCTTCCAGCGCATCGGCGAGCTTGAACATGAGCCGGCCGCGCTCGGCCGGCGTCATGTCGCGCCATTCGCCTTTCATGGCACGATCGGCGGCCTTGACCGCCAGATCGATATCCGCGTTCCGGCCGCGGGCGATCTGGGTGAGCGTCTCTTCCGTGCTCGGATCGATGGTCGGGAAAGTCTCGCGCCCGACGGCCTTGTGCCGCGCGCCATCGATGAAATGCGCATCGGGAAGCTCACCCTTGAGATCGGTGAGGGTATATCGTCTGTCGCTCATTGCTTGACGCTGCCTTGCGAAATGCCCTGGATGAAGTAGCGCTGCAGGAAACAGAAGAGCAGCAGGCTCGGAATGCTGAGGATCGTGACCGCCGCCATGGCGACGCTGTAGCCCTCGATCTGGGTGCGGCTGCCGACGACGGGCGTGAAGGCGGCAACGCCCACCGGCAAGGTCTTCATGCTCTCGTCGAAGGTGACGAGGAGTGGCCACAGGAAGCTGTTCCAGTTGAGGGTGAAGATGATGACCGAGGCGGCAATGGCGGGCGCCCGCGCCAAGGGCAAAGCGATGCGGAAGAAGAGATTGAACGGCCCGGCGCCATCCATCTTCGCCGCGTCCTCGAGCTCGGCCGGGAAGTTGAGGAAGAACTGACGGAAGATATAGACGCTGAACACATTGCCGATCGCCGGCAGGATGAGCGCCTGATAGGAGCTGGCCCAGCCGATCTTCACGAAAGCGAGAAGCAGCGGGATGACGGAGACTTCGACCGGGATCATCAGCGAGGCGAGGAAGATGACGAACAGCAGGTTGCGGCCGGGGAAGTTCATGCGCGCCAGCGCATAGCCCGCCATGGCGCCGAACAGCACGCAGAAGAAAGTCGCGGCGGCCGCCTGGATCAGGCTGTTCACGCCCCAGCGCAGCACCGGATACTCGAAGACCTTGATGTAGTTGTCGAAGGTGACGCGGCTCGGCAGCCATTCGATGTCCTGCGTCATCACATCGGCGGGGAACTTGAACGAGGTCGAGACCATCCAGACGAAAGGCAATGCCCAGAGGATGGCGACGGCGATGCCGATCGGCCAGATCAGGAGATCGAGCCGGTTGAGGCGGCGTTCCTCCAATTCCCGTTCGAGCCAGCTCATGCGCCGCGCTCCTTGAGCAGGAAGCGCTGCGCGAAAGTGATGGCGAGGATCAGCACGAAAAGCAGGATGGCGATGGCCGAGGCATAGCCGAACAGGTTGCGCACGATGGCGATGGTGTAGATGTAATGGATGGGCGAGGACGACGACCCCGCAGGCCCGCCATTGGTCATGACATAGACCTGGCTGAAGATGCGCAAGGTGGAGATCAACTGCAAGGTGACGACCATGCTGATCACCGGCCGCAAATGCGGCAGGATCACATAGCGGAAGCGCTGCCAGCGATTGGCGCCATCGACGATGGCCGCGTCGTTGATCTCGCCCGGAATGTCCTGGAGTGCTGCCAGAAACAGCACGAAAGCGAGGCCCAGGTCCCACCAGATCGAGGCGATGCTGACCCCCACCAGCGACCATCGCGTCGAGGTGAGCCAGGGGACGTTGTCGATGCCGAAGAACGAGAGGTAGTGATTGATGAGGCCGAACTGGGTGTCGAGCAGCCAGACCCACACCAGGCCGATGACCGTCGCCGAAACGACGGTCGGGGCGAAGAACAAGGTGCGCGCCAGACTCGACAAGGGATAGCGCTTGTTGACGAAGAGCGCAAAGACGAGTCCCAGTACCGTGACGCAGGGAACGATGATGGCGCCATAGAAGAGAATGTTCTTGAAGGCGACGGCGACCCACTGGTCCCTGAAGGCGCGGGTGAAGTTGTTGAGGCCTTCCCATTTCGGCGAGCCGACGATGCTCCAGCGGGTGAAGGCGACATAGAAGCCGAACAGCACCGGCATGATGTTGAACAGGAAGAACGGGATCGCAAAGAAGGCGACAAGGAGATAGCCGGCCTTGTCGACCTCGCTCGACGTCTCCTGCCCCGCGTGATCGATGCTATGGGCAACTGCGCTCATTCCTGGTCCCGCGCTGCTCTAGAAAAAAGGGGGCGCCACCACCGAAGCGATGGCGCCATGGCATTTGCCCCTCAGCCCTCGTCGAGGTCCGCCTGCCATTGGGTCTGGATCTGGGTCATCGCGTCATCGATCGAGGACTGGCCCGACCACACGCCTTCGAGCGTCTTCGCCAGGAAGTTGCCGCCCGAATAGATGGTGAAGTTCGGCCCGTTGACGACCGGGATCTCGCCCACCGTGGCGAAGCTCATGCCGTCGACAAAGGCGCCGCGCACATCCCAGCTATTGCCGGTCGACTTGTAATCCGGCCGGTCGAGGATCGACTTGCGGGGGCTGGCACCCCGCCCGACCGTCGTCCACAGGAAGCTGTTGTCGGACAGCCATTTGACCGCCTGCATCGTCGCTTCGTAACGGGCCGTATCGGCCTGCTGGTAAAGCTCGAGGCCGCCCATCTCGAAATAGGTGACGTGCTTGTCGCCGATCTTGGGGAAGAGTGCGGTCTTGAAGTTGAGCTTCTGGCCGACATAGCCATTGAGCGTCCATGGCCCGGTCCAGAAGATCGAGCCCTGCCCCGTGCCGAAGGCCTTGTAGCGGTCGGTGACGTCGCGCGTCGACACCTTGTGCTTGTCGAAGAGATCCAGCACCCATTGCATGGCCTTTTTGCCCGCGTCGGGATTGACGCAAGCGGTCTTGAGGTCGTCGCTGGCGCGTTGAAAACCCATCTGCTCGGCGACGATCCCCCAGGTCACAGTCGGCTGGACGCCCGATCCCGTCATCATGATGCCGGAGCGCGTGACCTTGTCGCCATCGCGCTTGGTCATCGCGGTGGCCCAGTTGAGCAAAGTCTCGCCGTCCACCGGCGGCTTCTCCGGATCGAGCCCCGCCTCCTTCACATGGTCGAGATTGATCTCGGGCTGCAGGCTCATCAGGTCCATCGGGACCATGAATATCTTGTTGTCGTATTTCGGATAGCGCGAGGCCGTGATCGAAGAGGCGCTGAAATCGGCGACATCGAGTCCGACTTTCGCCGCCAGATCGTCGAGCGGGATCACCACCTCGTCGCGCGCCAATTGCGCGCCCTTGCCGGCGGTGCCCCAGCCGAAATCGGGCGCCTTGCCGGTCGCGGCGGCCGCCAGCACCTTGGTGACATATTGCTCCTCGGGCACCACTTCCATCTTGATCTGGACGCCCTTGTCCTTATGCGCCGCGTTGAAATCGGCGATCATCTTGCCCCAGACCTCGCCGTCGGAGGCGGCAAGCCAGCTCCAATGGACGATCTCGATCGGATTTCCGGCACTTAGGCTGAGCCGGGGCGCTGCAAGAACCGCAGCCGCTGCGCTGGCGGTTTTCAGAAGGGTGCGCCGGCTCACAGCCGGCTTTGCATTGAACGTCGCTTCCGCAGGCATAAAAACCTCCCTCACGGCATGCGACAAGCCGCATGCCTCGTTGTGTTTCGAGCCATTTTCCTGAGCTTTTGGGCCGGCTTAGCAGTGCTGTGACGCTGCCGGCCATGACCTCAGTTTTTGACAACTGGCGAAAATTCAGTTGATACTGCGCGCCGAGAACTTTGCATGGAACGACACGGCTATGTGTTTCGCGGTTCGGCGCCGGAGTAACCGGCGATGAGTGAGCAAGGGCGTAACGGCGCTGCGGATCGGAAGCCGAAATTCGCTTTCATCCTGCAGCCGGAATTTCCGATGAACGCCTTTATCCTGGCGACCGAGGCCCTGCGCATCGCCAATCAGAACAGCGGCAAGGATCTGTTCGACTGGCTGCTCGCGTCCGAGACCGGCAAGCCGGTCAGGGCCAGCAATGGCATGCGGATCGAGGTCGACGGCGATCTCGCCTCACTTCCTCATTGTGATTATGTGGTCCTGCTCGAAGGCAACCTGCCGACCCAGAACAACTCGCCCCAGCTTCTCTCGGCCCTGCGCAACGCCTATCGGCATGGGTCGACGGTCATCGGCGTCGATACCGGCGCCTTCGCGCTTGCCGGAGCCGGCCTCACCGGCGAGCGCAAGCTCGTCATTCACTGGGAAGCCGCGCCCGCCTATCTCGAGCATTTCCCCGAGGCCAGGATCGATAACCAGCTCTATCTCATCGACAAGCAACTCGGCTTCTGCGCCGGCGGCGTCGGCATGCTCGATCTGATGCTCGACCTCATTGGCGGGCTCAGGGGCGCTGCTCTCGCGCGCGAGGTCGCCAATGCCCTCATCCACACACAGCGTGATGCCACTCAGCCGCAGCGCGTCGAAGGCAAAGGCAATGATGCCGAGCCCTCCTTGTCGCGCCGCCTGATTGCGCTCATGGAGCGGCATCTCGATTTCCCGCTCACCCCAAAGCTTCTCTCCGAGCAGCTTGGTATTTCAGTCCGCACCCTGGAGCGTCACTGCGCGCGAGAATTCGGGCAGACGCCGAGAGAGCTCTATCTGCTTGTCCGCCTGCAGGCAGCGCGCAACTTGTTGTTCTATGAGGAAGGCGACATCAAGGACATAGCGGTGGCTTGCGGCTTTTCCTACCCTTCGGTCTTCACGCGTGCCTTCAAGGCGCAGTTCGGCCACTCGCCGCGTGCCTTCCGGCAATCCTTCCGCGACATCCAGGGTCGCCTGGTGCGCCCCGAGATCGCCCGCCTCTCGGCCAGCAAGCGAAATTGATGGACGACCGGCGGCTTGTTTATCAATCTGTCACGTTGGGGCCCTAGGCCCAAACGCATCGTTCCCAGACTCTCATGGAGCACCGAAATGCGCAGATTCCTCGCCACACTGGCGGCCACCACTTTCCTTACCGGAGCGGCCGCTGCGGCCACGATCTATCCGATTGACCGCGCAACGATCCTCGTCGGCTCGCCCTTCGATTTCAAGGTCGAGTTCTCCGGCGTCGTCAAGCCTGAGGACGTCAAGATCACCGTCAATGGGCAGCATTACAAGGCGGTATTCGGCAAGGATCTCGCTTTCACCGAAAAGGAAGAGAAAGCCGATGCCTCGGCGGTGATCGTCCGCGGTGTCACTATCTCCGACCCCGGCATCTACACGGTAGAGGCGACGGCCGGCACCGAGACGAAGAGAGTCGTCTGGGATGTCTATGATACGGCCGCCACGCCGAAAGCTAAGAACATCATCTTCTTCCTCGGCGACGGGCTCTCGGTCGCCCATCGCACCGGTGCCCGCATCATGTCCAAGGGCGTCACCGAGGGCAAGGCGAATGGCCGCCTCAACATGGACATGCTCGACCGCATGGCCTTCATCGGCACATCGTCGGTCGATTCCATCGCCGTCGACAGCGCCAATTCCATGTCGGCCTACATGACCGGCCACAAGACCTCGGTCAACGCGCTCGGCGTCTATGCCGACCGCACGCCCTCGAGCTTTGATGACCCGCGCGTCGAAACCATCGCCGAAGCGCTGCGCCGCCAAACCGGCAAGTCGATCGGCATCGTCGTCACCGCCGAGATCGAAGACGCGACGCCTGCCGCCGTCGTCTCCCATACGCGCCGGCGCGCCGACAAGGCCGAGATCGTCGAGATGATCTACAATGTTAAGCCGGATGTCGTCCTGGGCGGCGGCTCGGCCTATTTCCTGCCACAGGCGACCGCGGGCTCGAAGCGCAAGGACGACAAGGACTACATCCAGCTCTTCAAGGATGCGGGCTATGCGCTCGCCACCGACAAGACCGAGCTCGCGGCGGCTGCCGGTTCGAACCAGCCTAAGGTTCTCGGCCTCTTCCACACCGGCAACATGGATGTGACCCTCGATCGCGAGTTCCTGAAGAAGGGCACGGTGTCGAAATTCCCGAACCAGCCTGGCCTCCTCGAGATGACCAAGGTCGCGCTCGACCGGCTGTCGAAGAATCCGGAAGGCTTCTTCCTCATGGTCGAAGGCTCCTCGGTCGACAAGATGTCCCATCCGCTGGACTGGGACCGGTCGCTCTTCGAGACGATCGAGTTCGACAAGGCGATCGGGCTCGCGCGTGAATTCGCCGCGAAGAACCCCGACACGCTCATCATCGCGACGGGCGATCACACCCATGGCTTTTCCATCATCGGCACAGTCGATGATGAGAAGCCGGGCACCGATATGCGCGAGAAGGTCGGCACCTATGACAAGGCCGGCTTTCCCAACTACACGGACGAGAATGGCGACGGTTATCCGGACAAGGTGGATGTGACCAAGCGCCTTGCGATGTTTGCCAACAACTTCCCCGATTACTACGAGACCTTCCGTCCGCATCTCGACGGTCCGTTCGTGCCGGCAGTGCAGGACGAGAACAAGAAATATATCCCCAATGCGGCCTACAAGGATATCCCGGGCGCCGTCCTGCGCACCGGCAATATCCCGAAGGATGGCGATACCGGCGTCCATGCGGTTGACGACGTCGTCCTCCAGGCGCAAGGTCCGGGCTCAGAAGCCTTCAAGGGCTATTTGGAAGAGAGCGACGTCTATCGCGTGCTCGCCGATGTCTTCGCCCTCGGCAAGAATCAGCTCGGAAACTGATGCCTGACCGACGAGACTGTCTTCGCAGCATCCCTCCCCGCGTGGGGAGGGATGCACGATCTTTCCTGACCCGGCGCGCGGTGCTTGGCTTCGTCGCGCTTGCCGGCTTCGGCATTCCCGCCCAGGCGGCCGAGCCCCTCACCTTCGATGAGCTCTATGCCGTCCAAGGCGTGCTCGGGCTCAAGTTCACCGAGAAGGTCAAGACGCTCGCGGGCCAACCGGTCACGATGAAAGGCTTCATGGCCCCGCCTCTCAAGGCGGAGGCGAAATTCTTCGTGCTCACCGAGATCCCGATGGCGCTCTGTCCCTTCTGCTCCTCCGATGCCGACTGGCCGGACAATATCGTCGTCGTCTATCTCGACGAGAAACAGACTTTCGTCCAGGCCAATGCGCCCATCGAAGTCGACGGCATGCTCGAATACGGCTCGTGGACCGATCCCGAGACCGGCTTCGTCAGCCTCTTGCGCCTGCGCCACGCCCAGTTCCAGACCGTCTGAGCCCCCCGATGCTGCCGCTCAGCCTCGACAATGTCGCCGTCTCCTATCCGGGCCTCGCCGCCGCGGCCCTCGATATTCCAGCGCTGCGGATCGAGGCCGAGGAATGCGTCGCCGTCACCGGCCCTTCGGGATCGGGCAAGACGACCTTCGTCAATGTCATCACCGGCCTCGCGCGTCCCGACCAAGGCCGCGTGCTCTGGGGGGCCCAAGACATCGCAGCCCTTTCGGAATCGAGACGCGACCGCTTCCGGGCGGAGACGATCGGCCTCGTCCTGCAGGAGTTCCATCTGTTCCCCGGCCTCTGCGCCCTCGACAACGTCCTGTTGCCGGCACGCCTGCGCCGCGTGGCGTCCGCAGCCACGGTCCGCCAGGCCGCTATCCTCCTCGAGCGCGTCGGCATAACGCGTCACCGCCAGCCGATCGAAACCATGTCGCGCGGCGAGATGCAGCGCGTCGCGGTGGCGCGCGCCTTGCTGCGCCAGCCGAAGGTCCTGGTCGCCGACGAGCCGACGGCCAGCCTCGATCCCGACAATGGCAGCGAGGTCATCGATCTCCTCCTGTCGCTTGCCCGTGAGACCGGCGCCACGCTGATCGCCGTCTCGCATGACGAAAGGCTCATCCAGCGCATGGATCGCGTGCTTCGCCTCACCGCCGGCCGGCTCGGCGGCAAAGACAAGCCGAGCCTTGCCGCATGATCCGCTTCGTCCTCGCCGATCTGAAACGCCTCTGGCCGGCAGCACTCGTCATCGTCTGCCTCGTCGGCCTCGCCTCGGCGCTCAGCGTCGGCGTCACGCTGCAGGAACGCGCACTCAGGCTCGGCAGCGCCCGCGCCGCCGACAAATTCGATCTCGTTATCGGCGCGGCGGGCAGCGAGACGCAGCTCGTCCTTTCTTCCGTCTTCCTGCAAGCGGCACCGCTGCCGCTGCTTCCCGGCGACGTCTTGACCAAGCTCCGCCAGGATCCGCGCGTGGCTTTCGCGGCGCCGATCGGCTTTGGAGACTCTTATGAAGGCTATCCGATCGTCGGATCGACGCCCGAGCTTCTCGGCGCTCTGAGCAATGGGATCGAGGGCCGCGCACCCAGCGCTTTGCATGATGCGGTCATCGGCGCATCGGTCGAACTCCCTCTCGGCCAATCCTTCGCGCCGATCCATGGCCTCGCCGGCAATGCCGGACCTGTTCACACCGATTTCACCTACAAGGTCGTAGGCCGGATGGCGCCCGGCGGAACCGCCTGGGACCGCGCCATCATCGTGCCGATCGAAGCGGTCTGGGCGGTGCATGGCCTGCATGCGCAAGGCCATGAGACGCCCGTCG
>Ga0187894_10005444_pt1 | contig 12995 bp, 9 predicted proteins | sample GBC1701081metaG_FD_136650 | JGI IMG/M metagenome (GOLD analysis project Ga0187894, IMG submission 136650) | White microbial mat communities from a lava cave in the Kipuka Kanohina Cave System on the Island of Hawaii, USA - GBC170108-1 metaG ... | reverse complement strand
CGAATGTGTCCTGCGCGGCGCGCGCGGCGCTGCGCAGGCGCAGGTTGTCGTTCATGCGCTGCCAGCTCGGATAGCCGAGCGCGACCATGATCGCGGCGATCGCGACCACGATCATCATCTCGAACAAAGTGAAGCCGCGATCGGCTCGCGTGCGCAAACCCGACTCCTTCGCCCCTCGGCTCCGAGCAATCGGCGTGCCGCTGCGGGTATCGGGTGGAACGCAGCCCTGCTTGAGCCGCGCGCGCCGCGCTGCGCAGGCGCCTGCGCACCCCGCAATCCATTTCGCAGCGGCACGCAGCCGCGCGCACGCCCGCCCGGTTGCCTAACGACTGCGCGCGCCCCGCGAAGCGCCGCCTGCAGCCGGCAGTCGGAACGCGAACGCGGTGCGCCAGTCGGGCGGCGCGGCGACCAGCTCGAGCTCCCCGCCCTGTTCTTCCGCCATGCGCAGCGCATTCGGCAGCCCGAGGCCGGTGCCCTCGCCGGCAGGTCGCGTCGTGTAGAACGGATCGAAGATCCGCTCGCGATCTTCTTCGGCGATGCCACTGCCGGTGTCGGCGATCAGGCACTCGATCGCATCCGGCTGCGCGCGAGAAGGCTGCTCGCCGCCCGTGTCCCCAGCGCGCCGGCGCGTGATGCGGGGCTGCACGCGCACGAGCACGCGCTGCACCGGCAAATCCCGCAGCGCCTCCGCAGCGTTCAACAACAAGTTGAGCAACACCTGGCTGGCGGCTCCCTCGTCGCCGACGGCGAGTGCCGCTCCGGGCGCGGCGTCGATCCGCCACTCGATGCCGGCGTAACGCCTCTGCGCCGACACCAGCGCGACCGCTTCCTGCGCCACGTGTGCGAGGTCGAGCGGGCGGCGCTCCGCACGCACCGGGCGCGCCAGGTCGAGCAGCTGGCGCAGGATCTTGCGAACGCGCTCCCCCTCGCGCAGCAGGCGATCGAGCTGGGAGCGTGAGGCGGGCGCGATCCCGGGATCGCGCTGCACGAGCTCTGCGAACGCGAGGATCGCGCCGAGCGGGTTGCCGACCTCGTGTGCCACTCCGGCCGCGAGCCGACCCACCGCCGCGAGGCGCTCGGCGCGCTCGAGCCCGGCGTGCGTGCGGCGTAGCTGCTCGTTCGCCTCGCGCAGCTCGATCACCGCGTCGCTCAGCTGCTTGGTGCGGCCGGCCAGCGCTGCGCTCATCTCGGCCAGCGCGTCCGCGACGGCACGCGCTTCCGGCGGGCCGGAGATATGCGCCGAAACCGCGCCGCCGGCCTCCCCGATCTCGCGCGCGAGCTCGGCCAGCGCCTCGAACGGCACGACCACGCGCCGCCGTAACAACACGAAGCCGAAGGCGCCGAATACCGCCGCGTCCGCGAGTGCGAGCGCCGCGAACACTGCGGCCGGCCGCGTGCGCAGCCGCGCGGTCGCCGCCTGCGAGAGGCGCGCGACCTTCACTTCCCCGCGCGGTCCACTGGGCGCCGCGAACACGATGCGATCCCAGACGGCGCCCAGGTCGAGCAGCGCCGCGCGCTGCGCCCGGGCAGCGGCCGCCGCGGCGAGCACGCGCTCGTCGGCCGCTGCGCGCGAGAGGCCGAGCGGCTCTGCGATGCCCGCCGCATTCACCTGCCACCACTCGGTGCCGCCTGCAACGCGCGGCCCGAACGGCGTCGACGTTCTCGCCTCCGCAAGCAGAGCGGGGCCGAGCACGTCGCGCAGCGTCATCTCGTGATGCCGATGCGCCGCCGCCACGAGCACCAGCAGCGCGAGCGCCATCACGATGCCGAGGTGCGACATCACCTCGACCCGCACGCTCGCGTTCGCGGCTCTCGCGAGCCAAACGCGCGGCACGAGACGCGCGAGCACGGCTAGCGAGCGGCGCGTAGCGCCGCGCCCGGCCCGAGCGGCTTCGCGAGAGCGAGAGATCGAAGGCCCGACGCGTGGGTACGCGCCGCGAGACGTCGCTGCGTGCGCTGCTCGCGCATGCGAACTCTGCCTCTACTCGGTGTCGCTCGGGTCGTCGAGACCGAGCTTCTCGAGCCGGTAGCGAAACGAGCGGAAGGTGATGCCGAGCGCCTGAGCTGCGCGCTTCTTCACGCCGCCGCTGCGCTCGAGCGCGGCGAGCAGCAAATCGCGCTCGAACGCGTTCATCAGGTCGTCGAGATTCGCGCCGTCGCTCGGCAGCCGCGCCGCGCCCGCCAGCGCGCGCGTCGCCTGTAGCGCGCCCGGCAGCAGCTCGGGCCCGATGCTGTCGCCGCGCGCGAGCGCGACGGCCCGCTCGATCGTGTTCTCGAGCTCGCGCACGTTGCCGCGGAAGTCGTGGGCGAGCAGCCGCGCGAGCGCGGCCTCGGAGAGGCGCAACGCGGGCTTGGCCTGCTCGCGCGCGTACTTCTCGAGAAAATGCTGCGCCAGCAGCGGAACGTCTTCGCTGCGCTCGCGCAGCGGGGGGAGCGCGAGCTGGATCACGTTCAGGCGGTAATACAGGTCTTCACGGAACCGACCCGCCTGCGATTCGGCGTGCAGGTCGCGGTTCGTCGCCGTCACGATACGCACGTCGACCGCGACGTCCGCATTGCCGCCGACGCGCCGGATCGTGCGCTCCTGGATCGCCCGTAACAGCTTCACTTGCAGAGTTGCGGGGAGCTCGCCCACCTCGTCGAGGCACAGCGTCCCGCCGTGCGCCACTTCGAACAGCCCGGGCTTGTTCTGCACCGCGCCGGTGAAGGCTCCCTTCACGTGCCCGAACAGCTCCGACTCGAGCAAGTTCTCAGGGATCGCTCCGCAGTTCACCGCGACGAACGGCTTCTCGCGGCGCTCGGAAAGGTCGTGGATGCCGCGCGCGACGAGCTCCTTGCCGGTGCCGCTCTCGCCGCAAACGAGCACGCTCGTGCGCGTCGCGGCCACCTGCGCCATCAGGTCGTAGACGCGTTGCATCGCCGGGCTCGTGCCGATCAACACGCGCTGCCGCGCTTGCGTGCGCAGCTCCGTGCGCAGCCGCTTGTTCTCGAGCGAGAGCAGCTTCTTCTCGAGCGCTTTGCCGACGACGAGCCGCACCTCGTCGACCTTGAACGGCTTCGTCAGGTAGTCGTACGCGCCCTGCTTCATCGCCTCGATCGCGGTCTCCGCGGTCGCGAACGCGGTGATCACGATGACGAGGGTCTCGGGCGACGACTCTTTGACTGCGCGGAGCAGCTCGAGGCCCGATTTCCCCGGCATCTGCACGTCCGTCATCACGAGATCGAATTCGTCGCCGGCGAGCTGTGCGAGCGCCTCGTCGACGCTCGCCGCGGTCGAGACCTCCATGCCTTCGCGGCGGAAGAAGATCTCGAGGAAGTCGCGCATGCCGCGCTCGTCGTCGACGACCAGTACGCGCGGCGCGCTCATTGCGGCGCGCCTGCGCGCGGCAGCAGCACGCGGAACTGCGCGCCCGCGCCCGGCGCGCTCTTCACGTCGATCGCGCCGCCGTGCGCGGTGATGATGCGGTGAACCGTCGCGAGCCCGAGACCGGTGCCCGTGCGCTTGGTCGTGAAGAACGGATCGAAGATCCGCTCGAGCGTCTCGGCGGTGATGCCCGGGCCGTCGTCGGCCACAACGATCTCCACCGCACCCCTCCCGCCCGCGCTCCCGCTTCGGTCCGGAGCGTCCTCTGCTTGAGGCAGACCGCCGGGCGCGAGCGCCGTGCTCAGCCGAATCTCGCCGCGCTCGCCGACGGCTTGGACCGCATTGCGCACGAGATTCCAGATCACCTGGCGCAGCTGCGTCACGTCCGCTGCGACGCTCAGCTCCGCCGGCCCGTTCACGCGCACGCGCACTCCGATCGGGCAAGCGGCGCGGCACATCTCCGCGATCTCTTCGAGCAGCGCCGTCACCGCGATGGGCTCGAGCTTGGGGGCGGCGGGGCGCGCGAACTGCAGGAAGTCCGCGATCAGCGCGTCGAGGCGCTCGATCTCCTGCAGCACGATGCTCATCAGACGTTCTTGCTCGAGATCTCCGCTGCGCTCGCGATTCATGCCGCGCAGCATCTCGACGCAGCCCGAGATCGCGGCGAGCGGGTTGCGCACTTCGTGTGCGACGCCTGCTGCGAGCTCACCCACCGCCGCGAGCCGCTCGCGCTGGCGCAGCGCGCGCTCGAGCGAGACCACCTGCGTGACGTCCTGGAAGATCACGACGCGGCCCGCGCCCTCGCCCTCGCTGGCGCGCAGGATCGAGGCGGCGACGCCGAGGTAGCGCGATTCGCCGTTCGCGAGCGTCAGCTCGACGCGCGCGCGCTGCGCGCCGCCTGCGCCGCGCATCGCGATCTCGGTGATGCCCGGTGCGAGGCGCTCGAGCGGGGCGCCGACGATCTCGCCGGGCTGGCGCGCGAGGATGCGCGCGCCCTCGGGATTGCACGAGGTCGCGACGCCGTTCGCGTCGAGCGTGATCAAGCCGCTGGTCAACGACTCGACCATGCGTTCGTGCAGGCTGCGCAGCTCGCGCAGATCGCTCGCGCTGCTGGCGAGGCCTTCGCTGGCGACGCGCCGCTCGCGCACGAGCGTGCTCGCGAGCAGCGCGACGAGCAGCAGTGCGCCGGTGTGCGCGCCCCAAACTCCGAAGCGCCATTCCCAGGCGAGCGCGGCGGCGCTCGCGCCGAATGCCCCCGCGCTGTCGAGCGCGAGCATCCCGCCGAGGCAGAGCGAGGCGCAGAGCGCGGTCGCGTAAGCGCCGCGGCGCTCGAACGGCAGCGCGGCGTACATCACGAGCGGCAGATACAGGAAGCTGAACAGCGAACGCGCCCCATCGGTCAGGAAGACGATCGCGGTGACCGTCGCGAGATCCGCCAGCAGCTGCGCCGCGGCCAGCCGCGAGACATTGCGCATGCGCGGAAGCAGTGCCGCACACACCGCGGTCGACAGGAACGCGAACGTCAGCGTCCCGTAGAGCGCGTGCTCGCGCAGCTCGGCGCCGGCCTCACCGGCGCCAACGAGCGAGAGCGCGATCGCGAACACGGCGAGCATCAGCAGCAGCCGCGCCGCCATCAGGTTGGCGAGCTGGCGCTGTGCCTCGCGGATCGCGACCGGCTGCGGGCCGGCCGTAGGCATGTGCCGGCCTACTTGATGTTCTCCGCGATCTTGAAGATCGGGAGATACATGGCCATCAGGATGCCGCCGATCGTGCCGCCGAGGAACACCATCATCAAAGGCTCGAGCAGCGCGGTGAGCGCGGCGACTGCGGCGTCGACTTCCTCGTCGTAGAAGTCGGCGATCTTGCCGAGCATCGTGTCCATCGCACCGGTCGCTTCACCGACCGCGATCATCTGCACGACCATGCCCGGAAACACGTTCGAGGCTTCCAGCGGCTCCGCGATCGTGCGCCCCTCCGAGATCGCCGTGCGCGTCTTGAACAGCGCGTTCTCGATCACGAGGTTGCCGGCGGTCTTCGCGCAGATCTCGAGCGCGTCGAGGATCGGCACGCCGGAGGAGATCATCGTGCCGAGCGTGCGCGTGAAGCGCGACACCGCAACCTTGCGCAGCAGCGACCCGAACACCGGCGTCTTCAGGAAGAACGCGTCGGTCGCGAGCCGGAAGCGCGGCGAGCGCTTGCGCGCCTGCAGGAACGCGATCACCGAGCCGACCATCGCGGCGAGGATCACGAGCACCCACTGCTGCATGAACTCGGAGAGATCGACGACGACCTGCGTCGGGCCGGGGAGCGTGCCGCCGAATTCCTCGAACATCTTCTTGAAGACGGGGATCACCTTGACCAGCAGCAGCATGATCACGCCGATCGACACGACCACGATCGTGGCCGGGTAGACCATCGCGCCCTTCACCTTGCGCTTCAGCTGCTCCGCCTTCTCCATGTACTGCGCGAGGCGGTTGAGGATCGAATCGAGGATGCCGCCGACTTCGCCGGCTTGGACCAGGTTCGTGTACAGCTGATCGAAGGTCTTCTCGTGCTTACGCAGCGCGTCGGCGAACGTCGCGCCCTGCTCGACGTCCGACTTGATCGCGCGCAGCACCTTCTGGAAGCCTTTGTTCTGCTGCTGATTCGCCTGGATGTCGAGGCACTGCACGAGCGGCAGACCGGCGTCGATCATCGTCGCGAACTGGCGCGTGAACAGCACCACGTCCTTGGTCTTCGGCTTGCCCTCGAAGAACGCGATGCCCTCGAGCAGGTCCTTCGGCTTCGCCTTGACCGCGACCGGCACGATCGCTTGCGCGCGCAGCTGCGCCATCACGGCGGCTTCACTCGCCGCCTCCATCATGCCCTTCTTGGTCGTGCCCTGCCGGGTCCGGCCTTCCCACGTGAAGACGGCCATGTGTCTCTCCTAGCTCGCCGCTGCGGTGCGCTTCGCCGCGGGACCGCCTTGATTGATGATGTTGCGCAGCTCGTCCGGATCGCTGCTGCGCCCTAATGCATCGTCCATCGAGATCAGGCGCTTCAGATAGAGGCTCGCCAGCGACTGGTTCATCGTCTGCATGCCGAACTTGTCCTGACCGATCTGCATCTGCGAATAGATCTGGTGAATCTTGTCCTCGCGGATCAGGTTGCGAATCGCGGCGTTCGGAACCATCACCTCGAGCGCGAGCGCGCGGCCCGGGCCGTTCGCGCGCGGCAGCAGCGTCTGCGAGAGCACGCCCTCGAGCACGAAAGAAAGCTGGGCGCGCACCTGCGGCTGCTGGTAGGCCGGGAACACGTCGACGATGCGGTTGATCGTCTGCACGCACGAGTTCGTGTGCAGCGTCGCGAACGCCAGGTGGCCGGTTTCCGCGACCGTGAGCGCCGCCTCGATCGTCTCGAGATCGCGCATCTCGCCCAACAGCACGACGTCGGGGTCTTGGCGCAGGATGTACTTCAGCGCGTTCTTGAAGCTCGAAGTGTCGGCGCCGACCTCGCGCTGGTTCACGACGCACGACTTGTGCGGATGCAGGTACTCGATCGGGTCCTCGATCGTGACGATGTGCTCTTGCCGCTCGGTGTTGATCTTGTCGATGATCGTCGCGAGCGTCGTCGACTTGCCGGAGCCCGTCGGACCCGTCACGAGGATCAGCCCGCGTGGCTTCTTGGTCAGGTCGACGATCACTTTCGGCAGGCCGAGCTCGTCGAACGTCTTGATCTTGTACGGGATCGAGCGGAACGCGCCGGCAACCGCGCCGCGCTGCAGGAACACGTTCGCGCGAAAACGCGAGAGGCCGCGCACGCCGAACGAGAGATCGAGCTCGTTGGTCTCTTCGAACTTGTGCTTCTGCGCGTCGGTCAGCACGGAGTAACAAAGCTGCTTCGTCTCCGGCGGAGACAGCGGCGGCATCTTCATCGGCTGCAGCTTGCCGTCGACGCGCAGCTGCGGCGGGCTCGAGGTGGTGATGTGAAGGTCGCTCGCGCCCTTCTCGATCATCGCTTTCAGCAGCTGATGAAGATTCGCCATGTCTGTTGCCGGCTCCCGATCCGGTTAGAAATCCGCCGCAGAGACACGGTGGACCTCGGAAAGCGTCGTGACGCCTTCCTTGAACTTGTTGAGAGCGCTGCGGCGCAGCGTGGCCATGCCGAGCCGAATTGCCTCGCGCTTGATCTCGGTCGCAGAGGCGCCGTTCAGGATGAACTCCTTCAGCTCCTCGCCGACGCGCATCACTTCGTAGAGCGCGACGCGGCCGCGGTAGCCGGTGTTCGAGCAGTTGTTGCAGCCGCGGCCCCTCATCGGCTTGGTCGCCTTCACTTCGTCTTCGCTGAGGCCGGCCGCCGCCATCGCCTCGCGCGTGACGTCCGCCTCTTGCTCCTTGCATTCGCCGCAGACGCGGCGCGCGAGGCGCTGCGCGACGATCGCGTTGACCGACGACGCCACCAGGAACGGCTCGATACCCATGTTCAGCAGGCGGTTGATCGTCGACGGCGCGTCGTTCGTGTGCAGCGTCGAGAGCACCATGTGGCCGGTCAACGCGGCCTTGACCGCGATCTCGGCGGTCTCGAAATCGCGGATCTCGCCGACCATGATGATGTCGGGGTCCTGGCGCAGGAACGAACGCAACGCGGCCGCGAAGTTCAGGCCGATGTCGTCGTGCATCTGCACCTGATTGATGCCCATCAGGTTGAACTCGACGGGATCCTCGGCCGTGGAGATGTTCTCGCTGATCTTGTTGAGCTCGGAGAGCGCGGAATAGAGCGTCGTCGTCTTGCCCGAGCCGGTGGGACCGGTCACCAGCACCATCCCGAACGGCTGATGGATCGCGTGCTTGAAAGTCTCGAGCTGCTTCTCCTCGAAGCCGAGCTTGGTCATGTCGAGCTGCAGGTTCGACTTGTCGAGCAGACGCATCACGGTCTTCTCGCCGAACAGCGTCGGCAGCACCGAGACGCGATAGTCCATCTCCTTGCCGCGCCCGAGCTTCAGCTTGATGCGCCCGTCCTGCGGCAGCCGGCGCTCGGCGATGTCGAGCTCCGACATGATCTTGATGCGCGAGGTGATCGCGTTCTTCAGCTTCAGCGGCGGCTTCATCACCTCGTACAGCACGCCGTCGATGCGGTAGCGGACGCGGAACTCTTTCTCGTACGGCTCGATGTGAATGTCCGACGCGACGCGCTTCACGGCGTCGGTCAGGATCAGGTTGACGAGCTTGACGACCGGCGCGTCTTCCGACTCCTTCGCGAGCGCGCTGACGTCGACGTCGTCGCCGTCGGTGACGACCTCCATGTCGGAGTCGTCGAAGTCGCCCATGATGTCGTCGAGCGCGTTGGCCTTGTCGTAATAACGGTCGATCGCGCGCTTGATCTGCTCTTCCGCGGCGACGACGACCTCGACGTTGTATCCGGTCAGGAACTTGATGTCGTCGATCGCGAAGATGTTCGACGGATCGGCGGTGGCCAGGATCAACGTCGAGCCGGCGCGGTTCACCGGAATCACGGTGTGCTTTTGCGCCACCTCTTCCGGGATCAGCTGAATCACGGCCGGATCGATGTCGAACTCGTCGAGGTTGATGTCCGGAACGCCGTACTGCTTCGCGACGAATTCGGAGAGCTGATTCTCTTGCAGGAAGCCGAGCTTGGTGATCTGCGCGCCGAGGCGTTGGCCCTTCGACTTCGCCTCTTCCCTGGCCTTCCGAAGCTGCTCGGTGGTGAGCAGGTTCTCTTTGACCAGCAGCTCGCCGATCCGCTCGTTCAAGGCCTTCTCCGCACGGCCGCTCCGCCGCGCACGGGACGCGCAGCCCCTCGGCCCGCCCCCCCAAGCGCGAAAACATCTTTCGGCCCGCCCGGTTATCGGCACGCGCAACCAGTGCCTTTACAGGCAGACTGCGCTCACACCGACTCTCGCGAGCTCGCGGCGTTGGATCGCTTGCGGACCTGGCGCGCGAGCCCGAGGGGTCAGGCCTGCTCGGCGCGGGCGCTGCCTCGGATCGCCTCGCTCAGCGAGGACCGGCTGCCGCGCAGCGCGAGCAGGCCGAAGCCGGTAATCGAGACCCAGAACAGCGCGTGCGCGAGGGTGCCGACCGCGAGCGCCTGCGTACGCGGCACGCCGAGCGCGGCGAGCACGGTCACGCAAGCGACGTGGTAAACGCCGACGAAGCCTGGCGCTTGCGGCAGGGCGACCGCAACGCCGACGCCCACCATCGTCATCAGCGCCCCGACGTAATCCGCACGCAGCGAGCCGAGCTCGACTCCAAGCGAGCGCTGCGCCACCAGGAACGGAATGGTGGCGATCAGCACCCAGAGCAGCCCCGTGTAAAGCACGGCCAGCGCGACGCCGCGGGCGTCGCGCAGGCCGCCGAGCCCCGCGACGATCTGATCGAGCAGCTCCGTCGCGCGAGCCGCGAGCCGCTCCGGCAAAAGCGCGCGCGCGATGCCGTGGCCGATGCGCAGGAATACGTGCGGCCAAATGCGCAGCGCGCCGATTCCCAACATTGGGACGAACGCGACGAAGCGCAGTGACCCGAGATCGACGGTCTCGGCGATCAGGAACAGCGCGAGCGACATGATCGCCGCCATGTCGAAGGCGCGTTCCAGGACGATCGTGCCGAACCAGGCGGCGGCCGAGCCGCCGACGTCGCGCGAGACGACCCAGGCTCCGGCGAACTCACCGAGCCGCAGCGGGAACAGGTTGTTCGCCATGAAGCGGATCGCCGTCGCGCGGTACGCGGGCGCGAGCGGCAGCGCGCCGACGGCGGCGCCCAGCTGCTGCCAGCGCAGCGCGCGGACCCACAGGCCTGCCCAATAACAAGCGACCGAGGGCAGCACGGCGAGCCACAGATCCGCGCCCGCGAGCGTGCGCCACAGCTCGCGGAACGGCACTTCGCGGAACGCCCACCAGAGCGCGAACGCGGTGACCGCAGCGCCGGCCAGCACGCGCAAATCGAGCCAAGAGCGCCCCGCCGGCTGCTTCATGCCGAAGCCAGCCTCGCGCGCGCTTCGTCCGAGTCGCGCGCGATCTGCGCGCGCAGCGCGTCGAGACTCGGGAAGCGCTGCTCGCCGCGCAGGCGTGCGGCGAACGCGACCTCGATGCGACGGCCGTAGGCGTCGGCGGCGAAGTCGAACAGGTGCGCTTCGACAGCGACGGGGTCGTCCGGCTTCACGGTCGGGCGCCTTCCGACGTTCGCGACTGCGGCAAACCACGTTCCGGGCGCGGGCTCGCCGGCGTCGAGGAAGCGGACGCGGCACGCGTAGACGCCGACGCACGGCAGGATCTCGTTCTCGGCCGCGAGGTTCAGCGTCGGGAAGCCGATCGTGCGCCCGCGCTGGTCGCCCTTCGCGACCGAGCCGCGCACGCGATAGCTGCGGCCGAGCAGCTCGGCCGCGCCCGTGACGTCGCCGCTCTCGAGCAGCTCGCGCACGCGCGTCGAGTTGACGTCGCGATCGCCGAGCTTGACCTCGGGGATGATCGTCACCGCGAAGCCGAGGTGCGGTCCGAGCTCGGTCAGCGTGCGCATCGAGCCTTCGCGGTCGCGGCCGTAATGGAAGTCGTAGCCGACGTAGATCTCGACTGGACGCATGCGGGCGTGGAGCACGTCGCGGACGAAGCGCTCCGCGCCTTGTCGCGCGAACCCCGCGTCGAACGGCTCCACCACTACCGCATCGACGCCCAGCTCGGCGAGCAGCTCGAGCTTCTGCTCGAGCGTGGTCAACAGACGTGGCGCACGGTCCGGCGTCAGTACGCGGCGCGGATGAGGGTCGAACGTGTAGACGACCGACGTGCCTCCGAGGGCCTGCGCGCGCGTCGTCACGGTCTGCATGATGCGCTGGTGGCCGACGTGCACGCCGTCGAAGTTGCCTGCCGTGAGGACGCAGCGCGGGAACGGTTCCGCCAGCTGCGCGCTGCCTCGCACCACTCGCAACGGGCTAGCCTCCGAAACCGTGTTCACCGTCTGGCGTCATTATGCCGCGCGCTTCCTGCGCGCATTCGCGGCGGCGCTGGCGATTCTCGCGCTCCTGCTGATTGCCGTCGACGCCATGCTGCACCTGTCGAGCTTGTTCGACGACGCGAGCTCGCCGGCCGAGGCGCTGCGCTTGCTCGTCCAGCGCACATTCGGCACCTACGCGGAGTTCCTGATTCCCGCCGCCAGCTTCGTCGGTGCGTTCTGGTGCGCCGGCAGCGCGACGTTGCACCACGAGACGCTCGCGCTGAAGGCGAGCGCGATCTCGCCGCTCGCCGCGTTCAGCCCGCTGCTCGCGCTCGCCGGCGCGCTCGCCGCGCTGCATTTCGTCGCGATCGAGGCTGTCGGCGTGAAGGCGGCTGCGCTGCTCTCGGCGGCGCGCAATCCGAGCGCCGGCGACGTGCGCGTGCGTGGGGGAGACGTCTGGTACCACGCGGGACGTGTCGTCTATTCCGCGAGCGGTGTGGACCCGCACAGCGGAGTGCTGAGCACGGTGCACGTCTACGAGCGGGATCAGGCGGGCCAGCTCGTGCGCACGATCCAAGCCGCGCGCGCCGAGCGCCTCGCGCCGCAGCGCTGGGCCTTCGATGACGCTCTGGTGCGCGAGTTCGATCCGGCACGGGTTGCCGAAGCTCCGCACGAGTGGCGCGAGCCGCGGGCGGTGCTCGAGCTGCCGAGCGATCGCAGCCCGCGGCTGCGGCGCGAAGAGCTCGCCGGCCTTCCGCGTCCCGCGCTGCGCGCTTACATCGCGGCGCACCGCGCCACCGGTGCCGACGCCAGCGACGCGCGCATCGTCCTCCACAACCGACTGAGCGGACCCTTCGCGGTGCTCGCCTTCGCGGGGCTCGCGATCCCGCTCGCACTGCGCAGCGAAGAACGCCGCAGCCTCGCGCGCGCTGCGCTCCAAGGCGCCGCGCTGTTCGTCGCGTTTCTGCTCGCGCGCGACATGGGGTCGAGCTTCGCCGCGCGCTCCCCCGCCCTTTCGATCGCGTTCCCGTGGCTCACGCTGAGCGCGTTCGGCGCGCTGGGCGTCGCGCTCTTGGCGCGGGCGCGAACCTGAGAAGCCTCCGTTACGGCGTGTGGTCCGACTTTCGGGCGCCTTCGTAGAACGGGCGGAACAGCTCCATCGGCAGCGGGAAGACGATCGTGCTGGCGTTCTGCGTGGTCGCCATCTCGGCGAGCGTCTGCAGATATCGCAGCTGCAGCGCCGCAGGCTCCTGTGCGAGCGTGTGCGATGCGTCCGCGAGCCGCTGAGCCGCCTGCGCCTCGCCTTCCGCGCGGATGACCTTCGAGCGCTTTTCGCGCTCGGCCTCGGCTTGCTTCGCCATCGCGCGCTGCATGTCCGGCGGCAAGTCGATCTGCTTGACCTCGACATTGCGCACCTTCACGCCCCACGGCTCGGTCTGCTGATCGATGATCGCCTGGAGCCGGCGGTTGATGGAGTCGCGCTCGGCGAGCAACTCGTCGAGCTCGGCCTGGCCTAACACGCTGCGCAGCGTCGTCTGCGAGAGCTGCGATGTGCCGTACAGATAGTTCTCCACCTGCAGCAGCGCCTTGTCGGGCTGGAGCACGCGGAAGTAGATCACCGCGTTCACCTTCACCGAGACGTTGTCGCGTGAGATGACGTCCTGCGGCGGCACGTCGAGGACGCGGGTGCGCAAGTCGATGCGCACCATCTG
>Ga0187894_10005443_pt1 | contig 12997 bp, 13 predicted proteins | sample GBC1701081metaG_FD_136650 | JGI IMG/M metagenome (GOLD analysis project Ga0187894, IMG submission 136650) | White microbial mat communities from a lava cave in the Kipuka Kanohina Cave System on the Island of Hawaii, USA - GBC170108-1 metaG ... | reverse complement strand
GCGCTCTCGCGCGATAAACTCCGAAACCAACAGAATAGTGGCTTGCTCAGCCGGAAAGCGGAAAGCATAACCATCAGACAAGGTCTGTACCTCTTTGACGGCGGCGCGCATCTGCTCCGATACCACTTTATGACGCTTTCTCCCTTCCGCGTCCAACGCCAGCATATTGCAGGCAAAGGGGGATTCTTTCGCCACTTTTTTCTGTTCGGTTTTGTTCTGATTGGATTGCGTGTCCATGACTGCTACGCTCCGATTTTGGCGTGGCTCTTCACGCAATACCGGCAAACCTTTGGCCTGGCCGAGTGGCCAGGCGGCTGAGCCTGCCAGAACGAGAGATATCACACCGAAAAGTTTCATTCCTTTTTGCATCGCTGCTCCTCCTGCCCGCCACGTAGTGACGACTTTAGTCGTGACGTGTCGTCACGACTAAAGTCGTCACTACGTGGCGCGATTTTCACAGTTTCATCGTTCACGATTCATCCGCCTCATTCACAGGCGGCGCATTGCAACATTTGCAAGTGAGCAGCCTTCTGCTCAACTCCTCCCGCATCGCGCGCAGCCGCTCGATCTGCGCGTCAATGGCGTCAATCTTGGCCTCGGCATACGCCCGCCGCTCGGGCGTATTGTGCGGCTGAGTTTCCAGTAACCGGAGGAAGTGTCCCATCTCGCGCAGCGTAAAACCGACTTCCTGCATCCGCTTAATACGTCGCACCGCGCGCACGGTCTCATCCGGATAATCGCGGTATCCGGATTGCAGTCGCCGTGGCGCAGGCAAAAGCCCCCGGCGTTCATAAAACCGAATCGTCTGAACGCTGACTCCGGCCGCTTCAGCAAGCTGTCCGACTTTCATCTCTACCAGTCCTTTCAACATCTTTAGTATGAACCTTGTGCTTAAGTATAGAGTCAAGTCAATTTTTCGGACACGTGCCCCTGGCTGCTGGCTGGCCTTAGATCGGTTTTCAAATGTGTGTAGGGCTGGCAAGCGGTACAGTACCGGGAGCGGTAGCGACCGGGCGCCAGCGGAGAAGGCGCTTTCGAGAGCACCCGGTCGCTACCGCTCCCGGTACCGTACCAGAGGCTGCGCCGCCTGACGCCTCTCAATTACCTTCAAAGGATTTCGGTGTACTTAGATTGCCATGGATGAGTATTCCCGGTTAAATTCGCCCTGCTTCAAATCACAAATAAGCACAAGGAGGGATGATGCGTCTCAAAGCCTTTCTGATAGCCCTTGTTCTGTCACTAGCCTGCGCCGGCCTCGCGGTCTTCGCGATTGACGAGCCGTCGGCAGGGCAAAACCTAACTTCCGCCGGAGTGAAAGCGTTCGTCGGCGCGCGCATCATTGCCGGCTCCGGCAAGCCCGTCATCGAAAACGCCACGCTGGTCGTGCGCGATGGCAGAGTGGAAGCGGTAGGGACAGCCTCGACGGTACGGGCGCCCGCCGGCGCCCAAACGATCAACCTGTCCGGCAAGTTCATCATCCCCGGCCTGATCTCGACGCACGTCCACATCTCCGATGTTCAAGGCGTTCGGCCTCCCGCCTACACTGAAGAGAACACGCTGCGCCAACTCGGGGTCTTCGCGCGCTACGGCGTCACGACCGTCTTGAGCCTGGGTGGAGAGAAGGAACCGGCCTTCAAGGCGCGCGACGCGCAGAACACGCCCTCTCTGGATCGGACGCGAATTTACTTGTCGGGAGACGTCATCACCGGCAAGACACCGCAAGAAGCCCGCCAGATGGTGGCTCGTATCGCCGCCACGAAACCTGACGTCATCAAGATTCGCGTTGACGACAACCTTGGCGCGACAGCCAAGATGGCGCCCGAAGTCTATCGCGCAATCATTGATGAAGCCCATCAACGTGGGCTTCGCGTCGCTGCTCACATTTTCTATCTCGAAGACGCGAAGGATTTGCTTCGCGCCGGAGCCGACTTCATCGCCCACAGCGTGCGCGACAAGGAGATTGACGACGAGTTCATCTCGCTGATGAAGAAGCGCGACATCCCTTACTGTCCCACCCTGACGCGCGAACTCTCGACCTTTGTCTATGAATCAACTCCGTCGTTCTTCTCTGATCCTTTCTTCCTGCGCGAAGCCGACCGCGAAGTGGTGGCTCAGTTGCAGGAGCCTCAACGGCAGGAAGCGATGCGGAAATCGGTAACCGCCGAGCGCTACAAGGCGGCGCTCACGGTCGCTCTACGAAATCTCAAGAAAGCAGCCGACGCCGGCCTCCTCGTCGCGATGGGCACTGACGCCGGTCCTTTCGCAAACCGCTTCCAGGGCTACTTCGAGCACCTCGAAATGGAGATGATGGTCGAAGCGGGACTCACGCCTGCGCAAATCCTTCGCGCCGCTACTGACGCGGCCGCCCGCGCGATGAAAGTTGATGGGATCGGCGCAATCACGAAAGGGGCCTGGGCCGATTTCGTCGTGCTGGAGCGAGACCCATTGAAAGACATCCGCAACACCCGTAGCATCGCTTCAGTCTGGATCGCAGGCAATCAGGTGAAAAGAACCGAGCCACGAACGGAAAACGCAAAATAAATGCCTGAAACTTCTCTTTCATTGTTGGTGTTACGGACAGCGAGGATTGGCGCCTGCCTTGCGTTTTACCAAGCGCTCGGACTGACATTGGTTGAAGAAAAACACGGAAAAGGGCCGGTTCACTATTCGTCGTCGTCGAATGGAATCACCATCGAGATTTATCCTGAAACACAAAAGAACTATACAGAAAGTAGGGCGGAAAGAACCATCAGGCTTGGCTTCATGGTGGAATCGCTGGCTGCGACATTGGAATCTCTGGAAACACTGGGCGCAATGGTTCTGACCCCCCCTGCAATCACACAATGGGGATATCTCGCTGTTGTACTTGATCCTGATGGTCGAGAGGTTGAGATCAATGAACCGCTCAAAATAAATAAGGAGTGAAGTTACGATGCTTACAGATCGCGATCTGCTCACGAACACCTACAACGCATTCAATGCCCGCGACATTGACGCTGTCCTGGCTATGATGCATACAGACATTGATTGGCCGAATGGTTGGGAAGGCGGGCGTGTGTATGGGCGCCAGGGCGTCCGTGATTACTGGACGCGCCAATGGGCGGCGATTGATCCTCACGTCGAGCCGGTCAGCTTCGATACCGATGAGACAGGGCGCGCTGTCGTTAAGGTCCATCAGGTGGTCCGCGATTTGGAAGGGAATGTCATTTCGGAGGGCATGGTCGAGCACGTCTACCTGATAGAGGACGGCTTGATCAAGAGCATGGAAATCAGAGAACCATAAGCTCGCTTTGGCATAGGAGAGGGCGGAGCGCTGCCAATAACAATGATAAGGAGAAGTATATGAGAAAACGAGGCTCGGACCTTCGCTATGATCTGGAGATATCCTTGAAGCAGGCAGGTGAAGGTTTAACTACGACATTAACTGCTGGTCTTGTAGAAGGCGAAAATGGCTTGCAAATAAGGGTCCCAGCCGGGGTTGATACCGGATCACGTCTTCGCTTCGGAGGGAAGGGAGAAGCAGGAATTGGAGATGGGGAGCCGGGAGATTTGTATGTAGCCATAAGTGTATTGGAGCACGAGTTATTTGAGCGTAAGGGGGCTGATCTCCATACAAAAGTGGGAATCTCTCTTGAGCAATTGGAACGAGGAGATCAAATATTGATCGAGACATTGTTGGATGGCTCGAAATATTTACAGCTACCGGCTAATACACAGGAAGGCGCCATTTTTCGTATGCAAGGCCTGGGCATGCCAACTTTGCTTAAAGGCCGAGGAGATCTGTACGTAAAACTCGCCTGCCGGCATTGAAGAGTAGGGGGACCGGAAGGCGCCTAACAAGCGCATCCGGCGGAGCGATGATTGTGATGATCAATGGCTCGTTCGGAGTAGGGAAAACCACGATAGCAAAACTACTACGCGGTTCTCTTCCGGGAAGCGTTATCTATGATCCTGAATGGGTCGGGTTCGTTTTGAGGCGCTTACCAAAATGGATCAAATTGAAAGGGTCGGGATCGGACGACTACCAGGACATCGCGTTGTGGCGCAGATCCGCAGTCGCGGGCGTCAGGCTGTTCCGTCTTTTCGCTTCAGGGCCGGTTATCGTCCCAATGGCTTTCAGCCGTCGAGACTATTTTGATGAAGTCGTTAGAGGGATCGAGCCTCTTGACTCTGAGCTTCGGATGTTTTGCCTGAAGGCTAGTCTGGCGACTGTGAAAAAGCGCCTTGTAGAACGCGGGACTGAAATCGAAGGGGCTGGGACAGAGTGGATTGCGTGTCGAATAATCGAATGCGCGGAGGCTCATCGCGATTCCAATTTCGGCGAGCCTGTTGATACCGAAGGCCGCTCCGCCCGTGAGGTCGCCGAAGAGATCATCAGGAGGTTGCGGTGAAATGGCCGACTCGGACCCGCGTTGCTTGCCTCTCGTCGAGGTCGAGCTTGATCAGATTCAAGCGTTGCTCTCTCCCGTGCTGAAAGGCGCCGCGATCTCTGGCGTCGAGCGCGTAGAGGGCGGTCTCTTCAACACGCTCTATCGAATCACACCGGCGGACGGAGGCGTCCCGCTCTGCCTCCGCATCTTCGCGGCAGGCCGGCTCGCCTGGGAGACGGAGCGGAGGATACTCGCGCGAGTATCAGCGTCGCTTCCTGTTCCCGACGTGCTGCTGGCTGATTGCGGCGGGACTGGCTTCGGGCGCCCATATCTGGTGTACCGGTGGATCGAAGGGATCACGCTCGACGAGTGTCGCAGGCAGGCGCCGCCTGCCGCATTACTGTCCGTGGCGGAGCCGCTGGGCCGGCTCCTCGCTGGCGTGGCCAGCTTCTCGTTCGCAGACGGTCTCAACGGCGAACCGAACGCTGTTCGCGCAAGGCCGGCGCCAATGGAAGCTTTGCTCTCAGCCAACAGGGAGATGCTGCTACGTGGCTTGGCGCGCAAACGTCTCGGCGCTGCGCTGGCAGACGCGCTGTGGCGCCGATTGGATGCAAGCGCCCTTCGCCTGTGCGCGCTTGACCGCGTCGCGCGTCTGGTTCACGGCGACCTCGGCGGACGAAACATCCTCGTCGCGCCTGCTGAGAACGGCGCATGGCGCGTCAGCGGGCTGATTGACTGGGAGGCCGCCTTTTCCGGCTCGGCGCTCTGGGACGTGGGAAGACTGTTCCGTTACTCCAAGCGTTACTCTGAGACCTTCCGCCGGCGCTTCGAGCGGAGCTATCGCGGCGCTGGCGCCGCGCTGCCGGAAGGCTGGTACCGAACCGCCCGGCTCCTGGATTCGACACGGTTGGTTGCGATATTGAACGAAGAACGGGAACTGCCCGTCGTCTTCGCGGAATGCCGTGAATTGATCGAAGCGGTAGTCGCGGAAGGAGTGTGAGTCGAGGTTTTACGCGTTGGGTCAGCCTGTTTTTCTTCCGTGGCGCAGACCTTCCCGATCCGCAAAAGCTGCTGAAAGGCAGCGGCAAGGTCGCTCGCCACATCGTGCTCAAAAGCGCGGCGGATTTGGACAAACCGGCGGTCAGAGCGTTGATGAAGCATGCGCTCGAACGCGCCGCCAAACCGTTGGACAGCGCGGCGCGTGGCCGGATCGTCATCAAATCCATTTCGGCGAAGCAGCGTCCGCGACGCCCCGCATAATACGATCCACTCAAACAACACTGATTCGAAGCGAGGAGATCACTGATGGAAACTCTGTGGCAGGATCTGTCTTACGGCATTCGCGCGTTATTCAAAAATCGCGGTTTCACCGCCGTGGCCGTCTTATCGCTGGCCATCGGCATCGGCGCCAACAGCGCGATCTTCAGCGTGATCAACGCGCTGTTGTTGCGCCCGTTGCCCTTTCAAGACGCTGATCGTCTGGCCATCCTCTGGCAACGCTCGCCCGGATTGAATGTGGCGCAGGATTGGTTTTCGCCCGGACAATACCTGGATGTGAAAGCGGAGAATCAGGTCTTCGAGCAGGTGGCCGCAACCATCGGGGCAAGCTTCAACCTGACGGGACAGGGTGGGCCGGAACATGTGGATGGAGCGCGGGTCTCCTCTTCGCTCTTCCCGCTACTGGGCGCGAAGGCGACGCTTGGCCGCGTCCTCTTGCCGGAGGAAGATGCGCCGGGAAAAACCACAACGGTGATTTTGAGCCACGGATTCTGGAGCCGGCGCTTCGGCGGCGATCCTGCGGTGATAGGGAAGAAGCTGATCCTGAGCGGGAACAGCTTCGAGATCGTTGGAGTAATGCCGCCGGGATTCTCCTTGACCAAAGAGGTCATGCTCACTGTCAACGCGGTTGAGAGGGCCGACCTGTTGCTTCCTTTGCCGATGGCTGAAAGCGCGCGAACGAATCGCGGGAACGAAGACTTCAACATCTTCGCCAAGTTGAAGCCGGGCGTTTCTGTCGCTCGGGCGCAGGCGGACATGGATTTGATCGCTGGCCGGATGAAACAGCAATATCCGGAGAATTACCCGCCGCACGGGGGACTAACCATCAGCGTCGTGCCGTTGCTCAAACAGGTTGTCGGCGAGATTGACCTGGCGCTCTATGTGCTTCTTGGAACTGTCAGCTTTGTGCTGCTGATCGCTTGCGCCAACGTGGCCAATCTGCTGCTTGCGCGCGCCACGGTCCGGCGGAAAGAGATTGCGATTCGCGCCGCGGTCGGGGCCAGCCGGGTTCGCATCATCCGCCAACTATTGACCGAAAGCGCGCTGCTGGCGCTGATGGGCGCCCTGCTGGGAATGTTGATCGCGTCCTGGGCTGTCGCCGCGTTGCGCAGGTTCGGCCCGGAAAACATTCCGCGACTGAATGAAGTCGGCCCCTTCAGTCTTTTGGATGGCCGCGTGGTGGCGTTTACCTTCTTCGTTTCGCTGCTGACCGGAATTGTTTTCGGATTGGCGCCGGCGCTGCGGGCTTCACGGGTTGATCTGAACGAGACGCTCAAGGAAGGCGGGGGCGGAGCGGATGGAGGTTACAGCCATCATCTGACGCGCAGGCTGCTGGTGATATTTGAGGTCGCGCTGTCGTTGATCGTTCTGATTTGCGCGGGGCTGCTGATTCGCAGTTATCAGCGCGTCGTGAACGCTCATCCGGGGTTCGATTCGCGTAACGTTCACGCCATGCGGTTGTCGCTGCCCGCCGCCAAATACGCCACGCCTGAATCCACCGTCGGCTTCTTCCGGCAAGTTAGTGAAAGGCTGAAGAGGACGCCAGGCGTCGAATCCGTGGGCGTGAGCTATTCGCTGCCAATGAGTACGGTGGCGTTTGCCTGGGAGCCGATCACCATTGAAGGTTACGTGCCCCCAACGACTCACGACACGATCATTTCCAACGTGCGCATCGTCAACCCGGGATATTTCGACGTGATGCGCATCCCACTCGCTGAGGGGCGATATTTCGCCGGGCAGGACATCAGGGGCGCGCAAGAGACCGCCATCGTCAACAAGGCGTTGGCCGAGCGCTTCTGGCCGAATCAACATCCGATTGGCAAGCGATTACAACGCGGCAAGTCAGGCGCGTGGCGAACCGTCGTCGGTGTGATCAGCGACGCCAAAGAATACAGCGCGGAAAAAGAACCGCCCATCGCTGTTTACTATCCGGCGGAGCAGGTAATCGCCAGGAACATGTATCTGGTCACTCGGACAACCTCCGATCCGGTTCCGATGACGGCGGCGATCATCAGAGAGATTCAGGCCGTTGACCCTGAAATGCCCGTCTATGATGTCAGCTCGATGGATCAGCGGTTATACGGTTCGCTGGCGCGCCAACGTTTCTCGATGCTCCTGCTGGGCGTGTTCGCAGTGATCGCGTTGGTCCTGGCCGCGATCGGCATCTACGGCGTGATGGCCTATTCGGTCAATCAGCGGACGCATGAAATCGGCGTCCGCATTGCGCTCGGAGCGCACCCGGGCGCCATCCTGCGGCTCGTCATCCGGCAAGCGTTGATCCTGGCGTCATTGGGTGTCGTCATCGGGTTGATCGGCGCATTCGCTTTGACGCGGGTCATGTCGAGCTTGCTTTTCGGCGTCAGCGCCACTGATCTTTTTACGTTCGTGATAACCCCGCTACTTTTGGGTGGTATAGCTTTGATGGCTAGCTATCTCCCGGCCCGGCGGGCGGCGAAGGTGGATCCGATGATCGCGTTGCGGAGTGAATGAGTGGTTGAGTGAATAAGGCGCAAGTACGGCTCCGCGCGCGTAATCAACGAGCGTAGCTACTTTTCCCTGTATTGCTGACGGCCTGCGTTTGAATTAGGGGCTTTGATCGTCGTTTCGGCCACTAAGACCCACCAGACAGAAAAATGTAAGACAGAAAAATGGGCAGCTCCACATTTAACCGTGGTGGACGATTAATTAAGTGTAGACCTACCGAAAAATGGCAGATCTTATTTTTCTGTCTTACATTTTTCTGTCTGGTGGCCGAAACGATGATCACAGCCGAATTGGGAATTACAATAAACTTCAGGGGAGGAAGATGCGGCCAGCGCCACGATAATTGTCCAGATAAATGATGACATCAACGATTCCCAGCGCTACCCGCAAACGGTACTCAGGGTCGTTCAACCGCTCTTTGCTACCTACGGTCAGGACTGGTAATGCTTGAGGGTGATTCTCTCTTTCGACGGTGGCTTGAAGGGAGTCTTCGCCACGGCGATTGCGATTGTCAGTGAGCAGCAACGCATGTTGCGCCTGCGCATAACGCCAGACAGTGGTGTCATCGCTGCTTTCGCCAAGCGGCGTTTGAGGGAAGTAGAGGAAGCTGAGGTCTAGGAACTCCGCCCACCCGCCTTCCTGCAGCGTGGCGAACAATAATGCGGCGCCTCCTTCGATATTGTGGTCAACGAGAATTTTCATTCTGACCGTTCTTTGCCTGCGCTTCTGCCTGTCTAATTGCGACGAGTTTTTCCCAGGCGGCGAAAATGCGCGGGTCAGAGCCGGGCGGCGGTGGGAACTGGCTGATGTCGCGCTCAAGCAAGTGCCGATTGCGCTCTGTCCAGTACCGCCGCTGTTCTTCGGCATAGGCGTTGGCTTCGGCGTAAGCCTGTTCGATTTCGGTTTCGTGCTCTTTCAGAAAGCGCAAAACCTCATCCATCTCGGCGGCTGTCAGATGATACCAGTTGGCGACGAAATGCGGAGGCAAGCCCTCCTTAAGCTGATCCATCAAGTCGAAAAGCGTTAGGCGTGTATTTTTTATGGTCGGCCACTTGATCGTGCCTGTCACAACAGGATTGTTGATCGGAGCGTCTGATTGTTGCTCGCTCATCGTTGCAATCTCCTTGTTAGTGTCGTGAACTATTTTAGCACAGGCCGCAGACAGCTCACGGCTTCTGCAAAAAGCCGAGATCGCCCAGCCACTCCTCAAATCGCGCAGGCCATTTGCCGACGGCCTTGTTGTTGTTGTCGCGAACGCCGAAGCCGTGGCCCGCGCTCGCGTAAATGTGCAGTTCCGCCGGGACGCCCGCCTGTTTGAATTTCAAATAGACTTCGGCCAGACCTTGCGAGATGTCGGGTCGGTCGCCATACCCACACACGAGGAAAGCCGGCGGCGAATCCTTGGTCGGGGCAAAACGCCTGGAGCTTCCGGGATAGATCAGCGCCTGAAAGTCTGGCCTGGAACTCTCGCGCTCGACTGCGTCGGCGGAGTCTTTGTTCCCGCCGTCGAAGCGCATGCTCGCGAGCGCCGCCAATTCGCCGCCCGCCGAAAACCCCATCACACCGATGCGCGACGGATTGACGCTCCATTCCCGCGCCCGGCTGCGCGCGAGACGGATGGCGCGCTGCGTATCGGCCAGCGCGTGATCGTCCACGGTGTAAGTCGAGTTGGCTTCGCGCGCCAGGCGATATTTGAGCACGAAGGCGGCGATGCCGCGCGCGCTCAAGTAACGGGCGATGTTGTGACCTTCGTGGTCGGCCCACAGTTCGCGATGCCCGCCGCCCGGCGCGATGATGACGGCGGCGCCTGTGGCCTTCTCTTTCGGCGGCAGGTAAGGCGTGAGCGAAGGCTGGTGAACGTTCGACACGACGCGTTCGCCGCTCTCGGTCACACGCACGGTCTCCGTCCCGGCCTTGCCTTCGGAACCGGGCGCGCCGCTGGGCCAAAGTCGAATCTCTTTTGGTTGGTTCGCCGGCAAAACCGTTGCGGGCAATAGCGACAATGCGAGAAGAACGTATCGGAGGAGCGGTTTGTTTTTCATCTTGGCTACCTTGCTAAAATCGCGACGCCCCAGGGACGGTCGCCGATTGGCTACCTTGCTAAAATCGCGACGCCCCAGGGACGGTCGCCGACTTTGATCTTGGCCGTTACTTTAAGCGTAGCGGCGTCCACGACCGAAACGTCATTTGAAGGGCCGTTGGCGGTGTAAAGCGTTTTTCCGTCCGGCGTGATCGCAATGCCCCACGGACGCTGCCCCACGTCAACCGAACCGACGACTTGATCGGTCGAGGTATCAATGGCGAAGACTTTGCCGAAACGTCCCGTGGTTACGTAAATCCTCCTGCCATCCGGGGCGACCGCGATGCCCATCGGTTTCACGCCTTCTCCTTCCAGACGGATTGTTCGCGAGACGGCGTGCTTCGACGTATCAACCACCAACACCGTGCCATCGTTTTCGGCCGTCACATACGCGCGCGAGCCGTCCGGCAAAAACGTGGCTACGCGCGGGCGGCGTCCGACTTTGAATTTGGTCAGGATGTTATTGGCGCCGGTATCAATCACCGAGACCGTGCTGTCGTTTTCCGAAGTCACATAGACCACCTTGCCGTCAGGACTGATTCCCACGCCTTCCGGTTCGCCGCCGACTGGCAATGTCTTGACGATCCGGCCGCTTCCGGCGTCCACCACGCTGGCCAACCCGACATCTTCGTTGGTGACGTAGAGTTTGCTCCCATCAGGGCTGATCGCGAATTCTTCGGGGTCCGAGCCGACCGGCATCAGCCTGAGAAACGTGTTCCGATCCACATCCACGATCCCGATGCCGTCGGCTGTTTTATCCGGAGGCGGCAGCGTGTCTTCATCAACACCGGGCGGGGCGATGGGAGAACCGCTCAGGGCGACAAAGATATTCTTGCGGTCAGGCGTGATATGAATGCCTCTCGGACGTTTGCCCAGCGGCAAAGTGGCGATCACCTCGTTGTTGGCGGCGTCAATTACGCTCAGGTCGCCGGAGGCTTCGTTGGTGACATAGACAGTAACAGCAGGTTTCCGTATGGGAACAGTAGAGCCGCTTTTGCAAGAGAGAGAAATGAATGCGCAGGCGATGATCGTGAGCAAGAGTCGAAATGTTTTCATAACTGATCACAAGAGATCTCCCATTTGTAATTTGAGATTTGTCCCAGGTTGAATTATGCCCGAACGCAATATGCAATGGTAAATCTCAGATCTCAAATTACAAATGGAAAATGATTCCCTCGTCACTTTCCATCCACCGTGAAAGCCAGCAACAGGTTGCCCGGATAGCCGATGAGCCGACCGTAGCCGGAATTCGTATAGAGGACGCCGTTGGCTACGGTCGGCCCGCCACCGTCCAGCGTGCCGCCCTTCGCCTGCCCGGCGTTGACTGTGTTGACCGGTTGAGCCGTGTCGACATCCCAGATGATTGCGCCGTCTTTGGTCGAATAAGCGCGCAGGTGTCCATCCGCCGTGCCGGAAAAGACCACGCCAGGGATGACTGTCGCCGCCGCCGATTGAGAGTTGTTGCAGCGCGCCGTTCCCCAACTGCATTGAGCTTTCGGCGCGGGGACATGCCAGAGTTGCTCTCCGGTCGCGATCTTCACGGCGGTCAGGCCAGGTTTGCGCGCCGCTCCTCCGCCAGGATCGGCGACTGGGATGTACACGTTCTCCGCATCGGCTGCGAAGCCCCACTCGATGCCGCCGAGCGCCCCGCCGTTCCCAACTTTGATCTGCCACAACACCTTGCCGTTGTTGTCCGGATCGAACGCCCACATCACGCCCGATTTCTGGCCGCCCAGAAGTATCTGCTTGCCATTGGGGAGCGTGCGCAAAACTGGTGAACTGCCGAAGTCGTAATCAGGCCCGTTCTTATCCGGGCAATTGCCTACGCCCCCTTGACGACAACCCACCAGGAAGTTGTCTTTGGCCGTGACCTGGTTGACCCATTTAATCTTGCCCGTCTCCATTTCGAACGCCACGATGGCGTCCGTATGTTCGGTGTCAACGTCGGTGTAGGAGTTGCCGGTCCCGACGTAGATCAACTTACGCTTCAGATCGAGCGTCGGGGCCGACCAGATTGCGGCGCCCGCGGGGCCGTACATCTGCGTCCCGGCGGAATTCTTCTTGAAGGGTTTCGCCTCCTGCTGGACCGTGAAACTCTTCCAGAGGATCCTGCCTGTATAAGCGTCGAGCGCGAGAAGGCTGCCGCGGAAGGTGCAGCATTCATATTTGGGATCGCGACCGGCGGTCTCTTCAAACGAAGAGACTGGCACGTAGAGGCGGTTTCGATAGAGCACGGGGGCGCCCGTGATGCGGGACAGAAAATGATCTTCGACCTTGGTCTTCCACAACAGCTTGCCGGTCTCGGCGTCCAACGCCTGGATGTTCGATTTTTCATCGCCGAAATAGACCGCGAATTTGGCTTTAGACCCGGCGGGCAATGGGCCGACGCTGACGGCGGCGCGCACCGCCGCGCCCGGCTGCATCGCCCAATATGTGCAGCCCGTCCGCGCATTCAGGCAAACGACCATCCCCGCTTCGATGGTCAGGTATAGGCGGTCGCCGATGATCGTCGGTTGCCCCGTAGCCATCGGCCCCGGATGCGCCCAGGCCCATTTGACCTTCAACTTCGGAACGTCTTCGGCCTTGATCCCCGGCTTCGGCTGGAATCGGGAGTTGTCCAGATCGAAGCCCCAGCCGTTCCATTGCGGCCCTTTCAAGTTGATCAGCGGGGGAGCGCCCGCGCAACGGTTCGCTCCCAGGTTCGCTTCAATCGGAGGCCCCGGCTGTTTCCCGGTGAGATGAATTGCAAGCGCGCGAATCTGCTCGGCGTTCAAACCCGTCGCCT